>Ga0169931_10006134_pt1 | contig 18198 bp, 16 predicted proteins | sample Kivu_15m_20L_FD_129675 | JGI IMG/M metagenome (GOLD analysis project Ga0169931, IMG submission 129675) | Freshwater microbial communities from Lake Kivu, Western Province, Rwanda to study Microbial Dark Matter (Phase II) - Kivu_15m_20L... | ecosystem: Environmental > Aquatic > Freshwater > Lake... | reverse complement strand
TTCGACCGGCGATGAGATCTGGCACTATCGCTACAGCGGCTATTCGAACGTCTCGCGCCCGGTGATGGCCCACGGCATGCTGTTTCTTTCGACCGGCTTCGGCACGCCGGAGTTTCATGGCATCAAGGCTGGCGGCACAGGCGACGTCACCGAGTCGAACGCCGTCTGGAAAAACGACAAGGGGAGCGTTGTGCCGATGGACGTCTCGCCGCTGGTCGTGGGCGACGAACTCTACACGATCAGCGACGCGGGGATCGCCATCTGCTACGACGCCCGGAGCGGCAAGCAACATTGGCAGAAACGACTCGGCGGCAAGTTCTGGGCCTCGCCCGTCTTCGCCGACGGCCGGATCTATTGCCTCGACGATTCGGGCAAGACGATCGTCCTCAAGCCCGGCACGGAGTTTGAGCAGCTTGCCGCCAACCAGCTCGACGGGGCAACGCAGGCCTCACCGGCCATTGTCGACGGCGCGATCTTCCTCCGCACGGACAAGTTCCTGTATCGAATCGAGAAGTGAATCGAGAAGCAAATGTTCCCACGCGGCATCATCTTCGATCTCGATGGCACGCTGGTCGATTCCGGGCTCGACTTCGACCTGATGCGCAGCGAGATGGGCATCACGACCGGCCACACGATTCTCGAAGCTCTCGAGCAAATGTCGCCCGCCGAAGCCGAGCGGATGTGGCGAATCGTCGCCGAGCACGAGCTGCGCGGCGTCGCGCGGGCGACAGTTCTTCCTGGCGTGCGCGAGTTCCTGCATGACCTTGCCCAGCGCGGCATCCGCCGCGGAGTGCTCACGCGCAACAGCCGCGCCTCGGCGCTGGCGACGCTATCACGTCTGGAGCTCGAGGTCGAAACCGTCGTGGCCCGCGAGGACGGACCCGTGAAGCCGGATCCCGCGGGTGTCCAGCGCATCTGCCGCGAATGGCAGCTCGATCCGCGGCACTGCGTCATGGTCGGCGATTACCGCTTCGACATTGAAGCGGGCCGCCAGGCCGGGGCGCGAACGATCCTCTTCATCGGTGCCAGCGATCGGCACGGCATGCTGCCGGGAGAAACAGCCGACCTGGTGCTAGCGAGCTTCGCCCCGGCCGAAATCTTCTGGCAGTGGGCGGGTCAAATCGCCCTAGGGGCCAATCCGTAATACTGCTAATATCCGCACCCGCCGCGCGGCAGAACTGGAATCTTCCGCGCGCGGGCTCGCCCTGCATCTCGAAGTTCTCGATAGGGATATCATGCCTTCGAAACATTGCCGCCGCTTGCGGTTTGCCATCGTTCTCAGCTCGCTCGTTGTCGCGCCGCAGCTCGCGCCGGCTCAGCAATACAACCCAGCGCCGCAGCAGTACAACAACGCCGCGCCGCCCCAGCGTCGTGTGGCAGCGCCCCCGCAACAGCAGCCTCAACAGCAACAGTCCCAACAACAACGCCCCGCCGCGGGTGCTCCGCGCACGGTGCAACCGGCGCCGCAAGGCACGCAGCCCGTGCGCCGCGCGCCGGCAACCACGGCTCAGCAGCCCGGCCGGCAGTACCCGGTGCGCCAGGCCGGCGGTACCGAACCGCTTCCGCAGCAGGGAGCACAACGGCAACCGGCGTCTCAACAAGGCGCTCCGCCGCAAACAGCGCCGCAACAGGCGGCACCTCAGCAAAGCCAACAGGTCGTGGTACCGCTCGCGCCGGCCGAGCCGTTTGTGCTCACCGCCGAACAGCAGCGGTTGCTCGACGGGATCCTAAAAAAGTGGGAACAGGAGAGCGGCACGGTCAACACGTTCAGTTGCACGTTCGGCCGCTGGGAAGTTAACGAAACCTTCGGCCCGCCAGAAAACAACTACCTATACAGTGAGGCCTACGGCGAAATTAAGTACAGCTCGCCAGATCATGGGGTCTACCTGGTCAACAAGCAAACCGAGTGGGATCCGGCCAAAAAGGCCTACATCCCCCGCACCGAAGGACTCGATCACTGGGTCTGCAATGGCAAGTCGATCTTCGAGTTTAATTACAAGCAGAAGCAACTGATCGAACGCGAGCTCGCGCCCGAAATGCAGGGCAAGGCCATCACCGATGGGCCCCTGCCGTTCGTGTTTGGCACAAAGGCCGATCAGCTCAAGCAGCGTTACTGGATGCGCGACGTAACAGAGCCGAGCGAGGTCGGAAAGGCAGTTCGGCTCGAGGCGTGGCCCAAGTTCCAACGCGACGCGGCGAACTTCCACCATGTGATCATCATGCTGGATCAGAAAACGTTCCTGCCCTCGGCGCTGCGGATCGTGCAACCCGACGGCAAGAACACGCAGGACTACGCGTTCAACAATATCTCGAAGAACAATCCGCTGGCCGTGATCATGAGCGCGTTCGACGCGCCGCGCAAGCCGTTAACCTGGACCAAGGTGGTCATCCCCGCCGGCGGCGATCAACCCGCTCCGGCTGCCCAACCGCCCGCCCAGGCTCAACAGCCCCGAGCGCAAACCCAACAACCGCCGGCGCAAGCCCAGCAACCGCGAGCGCAAGCGGTTCGTCAATAAGCTGGTGTCGCTCTCACGCTAACTTAAACCCATGGAATGCCTTCCATGAGTTTCTTCCTTGGCAGAAGTGCCAATTCCTCTCGCCTGCCACGATGAGCGCCAGCGGCACTTGGTCAAATTTGACTCACCCCCACGCCGCGCTATAATCGCAATTGCCCCCTCGGAATCCAACGGACTTCCTTCCCGCACATGCGCTGGCTGGGTGCGTCCGCCAGTGAAACAACCATGACCAGCGCCAGCGCGACTCGCCGTGACGATTGGCGACGCTTCGTGTGGCGCTCAGTGGCGCTATGGGCGTGTCTCTCCGGTGTCGGCCTGTTATCGGCTGCCGATCCTCCGCCAGGCGAGCAACCTCGCGCAGCGGCCGAGGCCGGGGACCAACTGCCCTCCGCCGAGCTCGCGCCGCCGGACGTGCCTCTCGCCGAGATTCCACTCGCCAACGATACCGGCGATGAGAAACCTGCTGCAAAGGACGAGCCTGCTGCGAATGACGGCCCGGCCGCAATGCCCACTCCAAAACCTCGCAAGGCCGCGCGCCTCGTCCGTGTGCCGCTGCCGCTGGTGGGCAATGCCGATACCCAGGTGATCGCCGCTGCCCGCAAGGCCATCAGCGACCTGCCCGAAGGAAACGAACGTCCTGTCCTCGTGCTGGAGTTCTCCTCGACGAACGGACAAACGGGGCAGGGGAGTGATTTCGAACGGGCCCTGAAGCTGGCCCGCTTCCTCACCAGCCGCGATACCTCGGGCATCGAGACCGTGGCCTTCGTTCCCAAGGCGCTTAAAGGCCACGCCGTGCTGCCAGCCATGGCCTGCGAAAGCATCATCATGGGCCCCGAAGCTGCGCTTGGCGAAGCTGGTCTCGATGAGCCGGCCGAACAGGTGACCGACCCCACGGTGCGCAGCGGTTATCGCGAGATTGCCAATCGCCGCCGCACGATTCCGGCCGAAGTGGCGCTGGCGATGCTCGACAAGAACCTCGAGCTCATCAAAGTCGAAACCGAGGTCAGTCCCGAGTATGTCCTGGCCGAAGATCTCGAAGCCCTCAAACAGAAGCACTCGGTCCAGTCGCAAAAAGTCCTCAGCCGCCCTGGCGAAGCGTTTTTGCTTACCGGCAGCGAAGCGCGAGCAGAAGGCTTCGCCAAATACCTCGCGGCCGATCGCGCCGCACTCGCCCGCGCGCTCACTGTTGCCGAGCGCGAACTCGAAGACGATCCTTCGCTGTGGGGCAAGTGGCGTCCCGTGGAAGTTGCCATTACCGGAGCGATCACTCCCTCGGCCGTCGCCACGGCCCAGCGCACCATCGAAAAGCAGATTCGTGAGTACAAGATCAACCTGATCATTCTGCGGATCGAAAGCTCGGGCGGATCGCTGAGAGATTGCTTCGATCTGGCGCACTATCTGGCGAAGCTCGATCCCGCACAAGTGCGCGTGATTGCCTATGTGCCCGAGCGCGCGACGGCTGGGGCCGCGGTCATCACCACGGCGGCCGATCAACTCGTGATGGGACATAAGGCCGTGCTCGGCGGCAGCGACGAAAGTGCGCCCGCCCCGGACGAGCTCGAACTCGCGCAGCAGACAATGCGCGAAAGCCTCGCTCCGCTGAAAGGAAAAAGCTGGTCGGTGCCGGCCGCGCTGTTCGACCCGAACGTGCGCGTCTTCGATTACACAAATCGGCAAAATGGCGCCATCGCCTATTTCTCACCGCAGGAGCGCGGCGAACAGCCCGCGCCGGATGATTGGATTCAGGGCCCCGAACTCACGCAGCCCAAGCAGGCCCTGCAACTCACGGGCGATCGGGCAATCGAACTCGGGGTCGCCCGGCACGCCGTCGAAAGCTTCGAGGAACTCAAGCAGCAATATGGTCTGGAGGGGAACATTCCCTTGGCCGAACAGGGCTGGGCGGACTACCTCGTGCAGGCGCTGGCCTCGCCCGCGGTCGCCTGGCTCTTACTCTTCATTGGCGGAGCAGCCTTGTACGCCGAGATCCAATCACCAGGCATTGGCATCGGAGCTTTTATTGCCGCCGTGTCGTTCCTCCTCTACTTCTGGAGCAGGCACCTGGGGGGCACCGCCGACTGGCTGGAAGTCCTGCTCTTCGTGGCCGGCGTGTGCTGCGTGCTGGTCGAGCTCTTCGTCCTGCCGGGCACTGCGGTCTTCGGGCTGGGCGGCGGTCTGATGATCATCGTCTCGCTCGTTCTGGCCAGCCAGACGTTTGTGGTTCCGCACAACGAGTATCAACTGACTCAGCTTCGCGATTCACTACTCGGACTTCTGGCCACCGGCATCGGGATCGGCGTCGCCGCGATGCTGATGCAGCGCTACCTGCCGCACACCCCGCTGCTTTCGAACATGATGCTCGATCCGCCCAGCGGCGCGGAACTGGAAGACATCTCGCACCGCGAATCCCTCGTCTCGCTCGATTATCTCGTCGGTGAGACCGGCACCGCCATCACCCAGCTCACTCCCTCGGGCAAGGCCCGCTTCGACGGCCGCCTGGTCGACGTCATCGCCGATGGCGAAGTAATCGCCCGGGGCGATTCGATCGTCGTGACCGAAGTGCATGGCAATCGGGTGGTTGTGCGCTCTGCCGAGCGCCATGTTTGAATTCGGTTTGGAGTGAGTTTCGCTAACGGCACACCTCCATTGCCCCTGGCCGCATATGGTAGAATAAGCATGTCTCGACCGGTTTCGATCGTGGATCGCTGTTTCAACCTATCTGCGGCGTGCGATGAGCCCACTAGTTTGGTCGGTACTCCTGCTGCTCTGCGGCCTGGCGCTAGTCTGTGCCGAGGTGTTCCTTCCCACCGGCGGCCTGCTCGGCTTCCTGTCGGTCGCCTCGTTGCTGTCGGGCATCGGCATGGCTTTCTACTATGGCGGGATCGAAGTCGGGCTGATTTTGCTGATCATCACCGCGATTGCCGTCCCCGGCGCGCTCAGCCTGGCGTTTCGCTATTGGCCGGAAACGCCCATGGGCCGCCGCCTGCTGCTCGGGGTGCCCAGACCCGAAGAGGTGCTGCCCGATTCGCCCCAGCGGCAACGATTGCGGCAGCTTGTGGGGCAATTTGGCGTTGCCCGCACGAGGATGATGCCCAGCGGTGCGATTGACATTGGCGGTCAGACCGTCGATGCCCTTAGCGAAGGAATTCCGATCGAGCCGGGACAGGCCATCGAAGTCATCGAGGTTCGTGGCACGCGCGTCCTGGTTCGGCCGGCTGATCAGACGGCGCGTGGCGCGCCCCCCGGCGACTTACTCAGCCAGCCGCTCGAGTCACTCGGCATCGAAGGCTTCGACGAGCCGCTGTCTTGAAGTGACAGCTGCGGCCGGGCCAATCCCGCCCTCTCTAAACTCTTCGTCCTCGCGTCCATGCTGGACTAACTCCCATGAAGTTGCGCGACAGCGGGATGCCAGACGAAACCTACTGGGAGTCGTTGTTTGACGTCCCCCTGATTCTCGAACGCATGGGCATCAACGTAGTTGTTCGGGATGTCGCAGAACTGGGTTGCGGATACGGTACGTTCACGATCCCAATCGCACAGGCGATTCGCGGGCGCGTCTACACGCTTGACATCGAGCCCGAAATGGTTGCCCGCACGCACGAGCGAGCCAAACAGTGCGGACTTCAAAGCGTCTTCGCGAGCACCTTGGACGTGATGGAACGAGGCTTCCATCTGCCCGGCGAAGTCGATGTCGTCCTGCTATTCAACATCCTGCACTGCCACAACCCCGAACGCCTGCTGGCACATGCCGCGCGAGCGGTTCGACCAGGCGGCCGGGTGCTGGTGATCCACTGGCGCCACGACCCAGCCACTCCCCGTGGACCAGCGCTCGATATCCGGCCCAAGCCAGAGCAGATTGTGCGGTGGGTCGAGTGGGGCGGTGAACTCGCGTGGCGCGGTACAGTGCTGGACCTCCCGCCGTGGCACTACGGACTGGAGTTCAGCCGGCTTGGGCCAGGGCGTTAGAATGGTGTCAGCCAACCAAACTTCCCAGCCACGGAGAATCCTGCCATGCGAACCACCGCCCTGCTGGTCGTTATCGTCTTGCTTTCCCAAGTCGCGCTTGCCGCTGAACACGGGAAAGGAATTTCGCTAAACCCGCCCGCCGAAATGGAGTGGCAACAGGGCCCGGCCAGTTTGCCACCCGGCGCGATGATTGCCGTTCTGGAAGGTGATCCAAGCCAGGAAGGCCCGTTCGTGTTCCGCGTCAAAGCGCCCGACGGCTACCGCATCCCTCCGCACACCCATCCCAAAATGGAGCGCGTCACGGTCATCTCAGGAACGTTCAATATTGGCATGGGAGCAACGTTCGACGCCGCCATAGCGACCGCGATGCCGGCGGGCACCTATGGCTATTGGGAACCAGGCATGCAGCACTTCGTCTGGACCAAGGGCGAGACCGTTGTGCAGTTTCACGGGATGGGCCCCTGGTCGATCCAGTACGTCGACCCCAAAGACGATCCCCGCAACAAGGCAAAGTAACGACAAGCCATCCGTGGTCAAACCCGGTCGACCTTTCCACAGGTCGTAGCCGTTCGCAGTTAAGACACCTCCAGCCCTGCTTCGCGACTTGACATTCGCGCGCTTCAGCCGGGACAATCCAAGGCAGCGAACGAAGTCGTATCGTTTCGCGCAAACGCCGCGGCTAACTGAAGGTGGGCTTCCATGCTACTCTTCGCGCAGCAACCAAACACCAGCACCGTCATCACGATCGTCGTCATCGGCGCCGGCCTGCTGGCCATGCTGGTCGTCATCGCCGTCTTCGCCCGCTACTCGCGGCTCTGGATCCAGTCGGTCATGACCGGCGCCAAGATCGGCATCTTCGACCTGCTGGGAATGACCTTTCGCAAGGTGAATCCTACGGTCATCGTCCGCAGCAAGATCATGGCCGTGCAGGCAGGCCTTACCGACAGTACGGGCATCACGAGCAAAGCCCTCGAGGCCCACTACCTGGCCGGCGGCAATGTGCCGCTCGTAATTCGTGCCATCATCGCGGCGAAGAAAGCCAAAACCATTGATCTCGACTTCAAGCTCGCGACGGCCATCGACTTGGCCGGCCGCAACGTGCTCGAAGCCGTGCAGACGAGCGTCTATCCCAAGGTGATCGACTGCCCCGCGCGGAACGCCGCCCGCGATTCACTGGACGCCGTGGCCAAGAACGGCATTCAGCTCAAGGTGAAAGCCCGTGTCACCGTGCGTGCGAACTTGAATCAGCTCATCGGCGGAGCCACTGAAGAAACAATCATCGCCCGCGTTGGCGAGGGGATCGTGAGCGCGATCGGCTCGTCGAACACGCATCTGGAAGTGCTGGAGAATCCGGACCGGATTTCCAAAGCGGTACTCGCCCGCCGTCTCGATTCCCAGACCGCGTTTGAAATCGTCTCCATCGATATCGCCGATATCGACGTCGGCGAGAACATCGGCGCCCGCCTGCAAGCCGACCAGGCCGAGGCCGATACGCGCGTGGCCCGCGCCCGGGCCGAAGGCCGCCGGGCCATGGCCGTCGCCCAAGAGCAGGAAATGATCGCCAAGATGGAAGAAAGTCGCGCGCAGGTGGTCGAGGCCGAGGCCGAAGTCCCCATGGCCATTGCCGACTCCTTCCGCGACGGTCACCTGGGAATCATGGACTACTACAAGCTGCGGAACGTGCAAGCCGACACCGAGATGCGCAAGAGCATCGCCGGCGCGCCGGCGGGTAAGTAGCCGCGTCCGGATGTACTTGAGTTCGGAGCAAGCGCGATGTTCGCACAAATCGGGAACGACTGGTGGGATTTGGCCGTCCCGGCAGCCATTGTTCTGATCAGCGTGCTGAGTTTCTTGTGGAACGCGTTCGTCGGAGCCGCAAAGAAGCTGAATCAGCCGCAGCCGGCGCGCGGCGAACGCCCCTTACCTCCGCCGGGCCAAGGTCAACAGCCCGCCCCGGCCGCCGAACCAACGGTGCAGGAAAAGCTCAACAGCGAGATCGAGGAGTTTCTGCGCCGCGCTAACGAGCGGCGGGCCGACAAGAACCGCGGTGCCGCGCCACCGGCGCAACAGCCAATCAAGCAGCAGCCCAACCGGCCGGCGAAACCAAAACAGGAATCGGCCGACAAGAAAAAACGCCGCGAGCGCGAGTCCGTCACCCAGTCTGTGGAAGAGCACCTGGGATCGGCCAAGTTCGAAGCTCGCGAACAGTCGTTAGCTGCGGACGTCACGCGCTCGGAAGCCGAAATGTCCGAGCACGTCCACCAGGTATTCGAGCATCGCCTGGGTTCGCTCGGCGAATCAACTTCCGAAGGCCAGCCAGCCGGCGGCGAAACCAAAGCCACCCAATCTGCCCAACAGAAAGCCGAAGCGCTCGCAGTCGCGGGACTCTTCGTCAATCAAGAGAATCTGCGCAGGGCCGTCGTCCTGCGCGAAATTCTGGAGCGCCCCACGGATCGCTGGTAGGATTCCAGCTCGCTGGTAGGATGTTCGCTCGCTGGTAGAATTGCCCCTCGCCGTCAATCCACTCGCGGCGTTTTCGTTCCCAGCCCACACTGTCTCTCCCTCCAAGGCATGCATCGACGATGGCAGCTCTCGAAATCGCTCCCGGCAAGACTCGCATCGGCTGGATCGGCACCGGCGTCATGGGTTCCAGCATGTGCGGCCACCTGATGGCTGCCGGCTTTTCGGCCACGGTTTTTAACCGCACCAAGAGCAAAGCCCAGCCGCTCCTCGACAAAGGCGCCACCTGGGCCGATACGCCTAAAGCCGTGGCCCAAGCTTCAGACGTCATCTTCACGATCGTCGGCTTTCCGAGCGACGTGCGCAGCGTGATCCTGGGAGACGACGGCGCGCTGGCCGGCAGCAAGCAGGGCGCTGTGATCGTCGACATGACGACCAGCGAACCCTCGCTGGCCGTCGAAATCGCCGACGCCGCCAGGCAGCGCGGCGTGCATAGCGTCGATGCCCCTGTATCCGGCGGCGACATCGGCGCGCGCGAGGCCCGGCTCTCGATCATGATCGGCGGCGAGAAAGACATCGTCGATGCGCTGCAGCCTTGCTGGCAGGCGATGGGTAAGACCATCGTCCATCAAGGCGCCGCCGGCGCAGGCCAGCACACCAAGATGGTCAACCAGACCCTGGTCGCGGCCAGCATGATCGGCGTCTGCGAAGCACTGCTCTACGGCTACCGCGCCGGTCTCGACCTGAATGTCGTGCTCGAGTCGGTCAGCTCCGGCGCTGCCGGTAGCTGGTCACTGGCGAACCTCGGCCCCCGGATCATCAAAGGCAACTTCGAACCGGGCTTCATGGTCGAACATTTCATTAAGGACATGGGCATCGTCCTCAGCGAAGCTCGGCGGATGAAGATCGCCATGCCGGGCCTGGCCCTGGTGCACCAACTGTATGTGGCCTTGGCCGCCCAAGGGCATGGCCGGGATGGCACCCACGCCCTGCAACTCGCACTCGCCACGATCTCGGGCTTCGACTGGAAGAATCGCTAAAACCGGCAATGCCGGTCGCCTGTTCGGGCAAAATCCTCAAGCGCCGCTCCGGCCGCTCGCGCCGCGCGACGTCTTGTGGCGTAGAGTTTCTTCGCGCGCAGGCTCGCGCGCACGTGATTGACCCGCCTTCCGCTTGTCCGCATTGCTGCCCCGCCGCGGACGACTCCCACCTTCCCGGGATGATTTATCATGCTTCTCGAACCTTCCGAACAGGAACTTGCCACGCCCACACCCGTGCGGCCCCAGGTGCTGATCGTCGACGACGAAGAGTCGATCGCCGAACCGCTCCGCTTGCGTCTCGACAAGCTGGGCTTCGGCACGATCGTCGCCCGCAGCGGCCAGCAGGCGCTCGACCTGGCGCGGCTGGCCCGGCCGCATTGCATCACGCTCGACCTGTGTCTTCCGGACGTCGACGGCCTGGAGCTCTGCCAGCGCCTCGTGGACGACGAACAAACCGGCGAGATTCCGGTGATTATCGTCAGCGGCCGCGAGCAGGACGACATCCTGAAGCGCTCACGCGCGGCCGGTTGCCAATACTACGTTCGCAAGCCGTACGATCCCAACGTGCTGCTGACACTGATTCGCCAGGCGATCGACGAAGCGAACGAAGATTGAGCGACTTTTATATTAGCCCGAAGCGCGAGCGAGGGTACCCTGCCGAGAGACTTGGCTCTTGCACACTTAGCTTAGACCTCATTGCAATTAGTTGCCGCGCCGGCTAGCTGCTGTGCTCATAGGTTCGTCAGGTACTCAACCGCCGCGGATATTTCCGCCGCGGGGTTCTCCGAGTCTTCCCGGGCAATTGTAAAGAAACCGCGGTACTGATGATCCTCGAGCGTTCCCAGCAGTGCCGGAAAGTCAGCCGAACCGCGGCCGAGCGGAACTTCCAATCCACGCCCGCGCGCCAGATCGCGCACCCCGTCGCGCGCATGCACGTGCAGAATTCTCGCCCCGAGCGCTTCGACTGCCTCCAGCGGCGAGAAGCCATTCAAGATCAGGTTGCCCGGATCAAGATCGGCGCCGATGCCACCTTCGGGAAGCGCGTCGAGCAGCCGTGCCAGGTCAGCGCCGCTTTCGGTGCCGGTTTGCGCCGCGAGCAAAGCGCCGACGTGCATCCCGTACTTGCTGATCTCGGTCAGCGAATCGATGAGTTGGCTCCAGTTGCGACCAGTCGATTCCGTCGGCACGTTTCCTACCTGGTTCACGACGACAGCCGCATGCAAATCGGCCGCAAACTTCATCGCCGTCTTCGTCGCGGCCACACGGCGATCAATTTCGTCAGCCACGTCATAACCGCGGCGCGTCCGAAAGCTCACCGCCGACACGCGCAGGTTGTGATCCTCCAGCATCCGCTTAAGCTCACGCATCCCCGTCTGCGAAAGCTCTTGCGGCCGCAGCTCACCGCGGGCGTCGATCTCGACGCCTTGCACGCCCATCCGCGCGGCCGCCACCAGCGCCTTGCGCATCGGCATTCTCAAGCTGGACAATTGCACGGCAATTTTCAGAGCGGGCACAAGCAGAGGCCTTTCAGAGCGAATTCCGAGCGGAGTCGAACAAGCGACTCATTGTATCCGGCGGCGCCAGAGTCGCCATGCGCCGCAACTGCCAACCTGCTGACAAATCGTGGCGAAGCGGCATCGCAGCACGTAAACTAACCATTTCGATAACTCTTTCGGCCACCGTCTAGCCTTCCATTCCCATGCCCCACGTCGCTGAAATCACCGCGTTCCTCGAGAGCTTCGCCCCCACGGCGCTCGCCGAAAGCTGGGACAACGTCGGCCTGCTGATCGGACGATTTGAGCAGCCGGTCACGCGCGTGATGACCTGCCTCACGATTACGCCCGACAGCGCCGCCGAAGCGATTGCCGAGGGCGCCGAATTGATTGTCACGCATCACCCGTTGCCGTTCCGGCCGCTCAAACGGTTGACCGGCGAGACGCCCGAAGGCCGGCTGCTGCTCGACCTGATCGCGGCGAAGGTAGCCGTTTACAGCCCACACACCGCGTTCGATTCCGCGGCCGAAGGCATCAACCACCGTCTGGCCAAGGGGCTGGGTCTCAACAGCATCGCACCGCTGGTCCCCGCCGCTGAGCCAGGGCAGGGGGCCGGCCGCTTTGGTCGTCTCGCCAAGCCGCAGTCGCTCGCGGAACTGACTGCCGCAGTGAAGAAGCTGCTCGGCATCGAGCACGCTCAGGCCGTGGGACCGCTCGATCAGCACATCACGCGAGTCGCTGTCGCTTGCGGCAGCGCCGGCGAGTTTCTCGGTCCGGCCGAAGTCGCCGGTTGCGAATGCCTCGTCACCGGCGAAGTCCGCTTTCACACCGCGCTCGAAGCCGAGGCGCTCGGCGTCGGCCTCGTGCTAGCTGGGCATTTCGCCAGCGAGCGGTTCGCCCTCGACGAGCTGGCCGAGTTGCTCGCACGCCAGTTTAGGGAGCTCAAAGTCTGGGCCAGCCGCACGGAGCGAGATCCGATCCAATGGCTGTAAATCACGGCGATTCAACATGTTTTGGCCACCCCGCCCCACGCCCGCCGGTGCGCAACCTGGCTGGCACACGTCGCCTTTCGGAGGCTTTCGTCTAGAATGATGTGTTCCGATCTCGACGCTCGATCAGCGAGGCCCTTCATGCCCACCCGCTTTCTCACGGCGCTCCCCGTCTACAACGAAGTCAACCACGCCGGCGAGGTGCTCGACCGCGTGCTCCAGTTCAGTCCCGACGTGCTGGTGGTGGATGATGGCTCGACCGACGGCACGACCGAACTGCTGACCGCGCGCGGCGACATCCTCCACGTCCGCCACGAAAAGAATCAAGGCTACGGCGCCGCGCTCCGCACCGCGTTCGAGTATTCGCTCAGCCATGAGTACGACGTGCTGGTGACCATCGACTGCGACGGACAGCACGAGCCGCAGCGAATCCCCGAGTTCGTCGCCGCGGCCGACCAGGCCCAAATCGTCTCGGGCAGCCGGTACCTGCAGATCTTCGACGATCAGAGCGTTCCGCCGGCCGACCGCCGACGGATCAATATGCAGATCACGGCCGAGCTGAACCAGCGGCTGGGGCTGAACCTCACCGACGCTTTCTGCGGCTTCAAGGCCTACCGCTGCCAGGCCCTTGCCGCGCTCGACATCGCCGAAACCGGCTATGCCATGCCGCTCGAAGTCTGGGTGCAAGCTGCGCGGGCTGGGCTGTCCATTCTGGAATTGCCGGTTCCGCTGATCTACCTGGACGAAGAGCGGTCGTTTGGCGGTGCCCTCGACGATGCAGCTCGCCGGCTGAAGTATTATCATGAGGTGTTGGACCGTGCCACGGGTCGTCCGGACATGCGTCCGCCCCACGTGCGCGAGCAGTTGTGTCGAGGGACCCGCGGATGAAGTTGATGGGCGAAGCTTGCGAGCGAAAGAAACTGCGGGCGCCTGCTGAGAATGGTGGCACGCTCGTCGAACCGCCGCTCGAGATGATCGGCGAGGTGATCGAACGCAACGCGGCGGGCGCATCGACGTACGACTACGACATTGGCGGCCGCCCACTCTCGCATCTGATTGCCGACGCCCGCCGCGAGCTCTTGGAAGCCGCGTGGGATTACACGCGCGCCTATCGCGACGTGCCGCTGCCGTCGATGACTCCGGAAACTCCGATCCTCGTCGCGGGTCATCAGCCGCAACTATTTCATCCCGGCGTGTGGTTCAAGAACTTCGTGCTCAGCAACCTGGCCCAGCGCCATGGCGGCGTGGCGGTCAATCTCACGATCGATAGCGACACGATCAAGACCGCCGCAGTGCGCGTGCCCACGGGATCCTCGTCGAGTCCGCATGCCGAGAGCGTGCCATTCGATCAGCAGTCCAGTGAGATTCCGTACGAAGAACGCGAGATCATCGATCGCGATCTCCTGGCCAGCTTCGGCCAGCGCGCTGCCGAGACGATCGCGCCCCTGGTGGGCGATCCGCTGGTTCGCGAGTTCTGGCCGCTGGTCGTCGAGCGCTCGCAGAGCGTCACAAACCTGGGGCAATGCCTGGCTCAGGCACGCCATCAGCAAGAAGGTATTTGGGGTGCCACGACCCTCGAGATTCCGCAGAGCCGCGTGTGTGGGCTGCCGTCGTTCAATTGGTTCACCGCACATCTGCTCGCACGCCTGCCGCGCCTGTGGGAGCTCTACAATCTCTCGGTCGCCGAGTACCGCCACGAAAATCACGTTCGCAGCACGGCGCACCCCGTTCCCGACCTGGCCATTGAAGACGGCTGGCTCGAAGCGCCGTTCTGGATCTGGGATCGCGACAATCCTCGCCGTCGCCGGCTCTTCGTCCGCCAGCGTGGCGATGAGATCATCCTTTCCGATCGCCAGCAGATCGAGCATGCCCTGGCGCTCGAGCCCGAAGGGGACGTCGACCGCGCCGCTGCCCAATTGGCTGAGCTTGCCACTGCCGGCCTGCGAATTCGCACCCGGGCCTTGATCACGACGCTCTTCGCCCGGTTGTGTTTGGGCGATTTGTTCCTGCACGGCATCGGCGGCGCGAAGTATGATCACGTGACCGACGCGCTCCTCGAGCGATTCTTCGGCATCAAGCCGCCGTGCTACATGACCCTCACGGCGACGCTTCGCCTGCCGATCGAACAGGCCGTCGTCTCACAAGATGATGCACGCCGAGTCGGACAGCGGCTGCGCGAGACGATCTACCATCCCGAGCGTTTCATCGATGCATCGGCGAATGGCGACGTTGGCTCACTCGTGGCCACCAAGCGCCAGTGGATCGAAACACCCGCCACGCGCGAGAACGCCAAGCTTCGCGGCGATCACATTCGCGCGGCAAACGCCGCGCTGCAATCGCATGTAACCAGCCAGCGCGAGATGATCGTTGCCGAACGCGAGCGGCTCGCATCGCTGCTTCGGGCCCGATCGATCCTCGCTTCGCGCGAGTACGCCTTCTGCCTGTATCCGGCCGAACAATTGCAGCGGCTGATGCAGTTGCCGGCCGCCGACTAGTCGCACGAGGAGCACTCGCCCATGAGCCAGCCTGACTCGAGCGACTCGCTCGCGCCACTTGCGGAAGAACCTATCGCTGCCGACGTGGCAGCGCACGATCCCCCCGAGGAGATGACTCCCGCGCAACTGGCCGAGGCCAAGGAATATGGCCAGAAGTCGCTCATCGTGGGACTCATCGACAAAGCGCTCGACGTTGCCTTCCTGGTCGTGATGGCATTTCTCATTGCCGTGCCGCTCGACCGCTGGCTCAGCGAGTTCACGCCGTCGTACACGCTCCGGCTAATCGGCGTGTTTGCCTTCGCCACGCTCGCCCACATGGCGATCTCATTTCCGCTTTCAATGTACGGCGGCTACACGCTCGAACATCGCTACGGTCTCAGCCGGCAGACGTTCGCCCGCTGGCTGCTCAGGTACTTCAAGCGAAACGGCCTGTCGCTCGCGTTCGGTCTGGTGCTCGTCGTGGGGCTGTACTGGATCATCTGGCTCACCGGACCTTGGTGGTGGATCGCTGCCGCCGGCGCGTTCTTCGCCGTCTCGGTCCTGATCGGCCAGCTCGCGCCGGTAGTGATTATTCCGCTGTTTTACAAAGTCGAACGGCTCGATCATCCCGAACTGAACCAGCGGATGCAAAAGCTGTCCGCCGGCACGGGGCTCTCGATCGAAGGCGTCTACCGCATGGGCCTCAGCGAGGAGACCGTCAAGGCGAACGCAATGCTTGCCGGCCTGGGCCGGACGCGCCGCGTGCTGATGGGCGATACGTTGCTCGACAGCTTCTCGCCCGACGAGATCGAAGTGATCTTCGCCCACGAGATCGGTCATCACGTCTACAAGCACATTCGCAAAATGATCTTCGCGGGCCTCGTGTACAGCCTCGTCGGTTTCGGCCTCTGCAACTGGGTCGTTATGGCCTGGGCCCAGGCTCACTACGGCCCGCTCACGGCATACGAGCTACCCCCCAGCACGCTTCCGCTCTTGATGCTCACGCTGACCGTGATGAGCCTGTTGCTCGAGCCGGTACAGAACGCGATCAGCCGCCGCTACGAACGGCAGTGCGATCGCTACGCGCTCAAGCGCACCGGTCTGCGGACCGCCTATCAATCGGCCTTTCGCAAGCTGGCCCGGCTAAACAAAGACGATCCCGACCCGCATCCCATCGAGGTCTTCCTGTTCCACAGCCACCCCCCGATCCGCGAGCGGCTGTCGTTCGCGGATGAGATGTAGTTGCGTGCCATATTAGCCCGACGCGCAAGCTAGGGTACGCTGCTAGTTGACTTTGCACTGCTGCAGCTCTCTTCCTTGTGCTGCCGCTGGCCCTGGATCAATATTCTTTCGGAATGCGCACAGAGGTGAATCGCTCAGCAGGGTCCCCTCGCTCGCGCGTCGGGCTACGATCACATCCTCCGGCAATTCAGAGTTAGCCGCCACCAGTTCAGCCCAATCCTTCGGCGAATTCCGAGCATTTCAGCCGCGTGCTCGTTTCCGCCACCGGCATGTTAGACTGAAACTATGCCGCGATTCCGCCTCGTCTTCCCCGTCTTCCTGCTAATCCTCTCCGCCTGCGCCTCGTTGCGCGCCGATGTCGATCAGGCTCGCGCGGCGCTCTACACGAGTTACCGGGCCAGGCTGGAAGAAGTCGCCAAGCGCTGCGACGTTGAAAATCTCCCCGAAGCCGCCGCGGCGATCCGGGCGTGGGTTCCCGAGCGCGATCCCGAACAACTCATGCTGTTCCTGCCGCCGAGCGAGATGTTTCCCGCCGCCAATGCCCTCAGTCCCGCGAATCAGGTGAAGTGGCAAGACCTGCGCAACGCCCAGGCCGATGCGCTCATGGCGCTGGCCAAACAAGCGATTGCAGAGCATCGCCCCTCGCTGGTGATGGAGCTGGTGGTCGAAGCGCTCCGTGAGAATCCCGACCACGAGCGCGCCCGCAAGATGCTCGGCTACGTCAAATACCAGGACGCCTGGCGCACGCCGTTCGAGGCCCGGCAGCTTCGCGCCGGTAAGGTTTGGACCGACGAGTTCGGTTGGCTGCCGAAGGCCCACGTCGAGCGCTACCAGCGTGGCGAGCGGAATGCCCTCGGCCGCTGGATGACCGCCGAGGAAGAAGCCAATCTGCGCAGCGACATGCAGCGCGGTTGGCGCGTCGAAACCGATCACTACGTAGTCACCACCAACCACAGCCTGGAAGAAGGGGTCTCGCTAGCCCGCCGGCTGGAACTCTTGCACGCCCTCTGGCGCCAGGTGTTCGCCACTTACCTGGCCACCGAACAGGAACTTGCCAAACAGCTTGACGGCAAAGCGCCCAAGCCGCTCCCGCGCCAGCACGACGTCTATTACTTCCGCACGCGCGACGAGTACGTCGCGACCCTCAAGTCCGCCCAGCCGCAGATCGAAATGACGCTCGGCATTTACTTCGACACCACGCGCAAGGCTTACTTCTTCGCCGGCGACGAACAGGATCCCGGCACGCTCTATCACGAAGGCGCGCATCAGCTCTTCCAGGAGACGCGAAACGTCGCTCCCCAAGTCGGCGCGAAGGACAACTTCTGGATCGTCGAGGCGATCGCATGTTACATGGAGTCGCTGGCCGCGCACGACGGCTACTATACCCTCGGCGGCGCCAACGCTGGCCGCGTGCCGGCCGCCCGGCATCGCCTGCTGACCGATCAGTTCTACGTGCCGCTCGCCGAGCTCACCGCGACCAGCCGTCAGGACCTGCAGCGCGAACCGCGCATCGCGATGATCTACAGTCAGTCGGCAGGCCTCGCCGATTTCTTCATGCACGCAGGCGGCGGAGCCAATCGCGATGCGCTTAACCGCTACCTGGCCACGGTCTACGCGGGCCGTGCCAAGCCGCAGTCGCTCGCCGAGCTGATGGGCGAAAGCTTTGATCAGCTCGACGCTCAGTATCGAAACTTCATGAGCGAAGGCGCCGGCGATCCCGCCACCGCCGCTCGGTAGTGAGCGCTGTTTCTAGGTGACTCCGGGTGCCACTGTCTGGCTTGCCCAGCAGTGCTCTTCCCTGGTCTTGCCTTGCTCTCGGATTCCTCGAGGTCGACTCGTTCTCGTACCCGACGTACAAGGCAAGAATCAAAAACAGCACTGCTGGGCTGGGCCAGACAGTGAAGATATAGGAAGCCGGGGCGCCTGGAAGGATACATTGGGGGTGTTCAACGTCCTCAATGGTCCAACCCAGGAGCCCCAGCATGTCCGCTCAGCATTTTATCGCGCTCGATACGCATTGC
>Ga0169931_10006133_pt1 | contig 18199 bp, 19 predicted proteins | sample Kivu_15m_20L_FD_129675 | JGI IMG/M metagenome (GOLD analysis project Ga0169931, IMG submission 129675) | Freshwater microbial communities from Lake Kivu, Western Province, Rwanda to study Microbial Dark Matter (Phase II) - Kivu_15m_20L... | ecosystem: Environmental > Aquatic > Freshwater > Lake... | reverse complement strand
TTGTATACTAAAAATGGTAAAAATGAAAAAAAAAATAATCCAGAACAAATTTTTAATACAAGATTCAATGAAGGAATAAACATATTAAGACAACCTTTACAAGCACAACCATCCGCATTAGACAAAAATCAAATTTTTAATAATGATAATAATTATGATGCTACAAAAAATTATTATAATAGATATCAAAATAATTTTATTAATCAATCACTTATGAACTGTGATGAAGCAAGTGGTGTTGGTAATTATGCTACATTCAAATCAGATCCTAATTCAAATAACTTTATAAACAGTTTAACAAAACAATCACAACAACAACCACAACAACAACACCAACAACAACAACACCAACAACAACAACAACAACAACAATACCAGCAACAACACCACCAACAACAATACCAACAACAACACCAACACCAACACCAACAACAACACCAACAAAAATACCAGCAACAACACCAACACCAACAACAACACCAACAACAATACCAGCAAAAATGTGATTATTGTATAAGACAAATGCAGAATAGAAGATAAGTTAAATTTTAGTCCAAATAAATGTAGGTTGTGGATTTTTTTTTGAAATAGCAGAATGAGAGATAATGCCTAAATATTTCCAATATTTATATTTTTTTTTATTCATTTCATCAAGTAGCCAATAAACATAATTTTGATTTCTAAATTGATTAATATTAAGTGCAAGAACTCCATCTTTACGAAGAGCAGTATAAATTTTATCAATCCATACAAGTAAAAATTTATCAAACCATTCTTTTTCTGATTGAATACCTGAAATAGATTGAGACTTAGAGCTTGAAGGATTATCATCATAAATTTCCATAGTAAAATAAGGCGGTGATGTCATCATTAAATCATAATAATTTGATTTAAGAGTAGCATTTTCAAATGGTTGTTTTTTAATAATATAGACAGCATTTTTATTTACTTGATAATCTTTAAAAGTTTTAATAATATTTTTATAGTTAGGATGTAAACAGGGATTCGGATCAAAACCATGGTAACAATCAATATCTGAGGCCATAGCACCGATTAATCTATCACCCCAGCCAGAAGACAAATCTAAAATTTTGCGAGCGTTAAAGAATTCAATAAAAAACTTTTCTAATTTTGGTTTAAAAGTAGAACATTCTTTAAAACCTATATGCCAAATAGTTTCTCTCATATTTTCAAGAGTAATTTTTAAATTTTTTGATTGCATATAATCAATAACTTTATCTAAATTATTTTTAAAAAAATCTAATTGGGTTCCAGGAGCAGAAGCAAATTTACATCTTACTCTACAAACTTCATTAAAATAATCACTTATAACTTCTATAGAACTATATTCTGTTGGTTCGTCAATAATTAAAAAAGGTAAATCTTTATTATTTTTAGGATTTTTAAATTTAATATCTTTAATGTTTAAAGTTGTAAAACTATAATTTTCATTAACAATTTTGCAGGTAAATTTTTTTAAATTATTAAAATTATTTATTATTTGCTGTTCTTTCATAAAATATTTTAAATAAGGATATTCTATTCTTTTTAATATTATGGCTTTATCATTTTTTATCTTTTCATAATCATAATTAAAATCAGTTGTTATAACAGTTCTTGATAATTTATACTTTTTTTTACTATTTTTTTTACTAATCTTTTTTACTACTTTTTTTGTTGATTTTTTTTTACTATTTTTCTTTATATTAACCATCCTATCTGTAATATAATATTATTATAAAAAATTAATTAATAAAAAATAATTTAAAGATTTATTATTTATATTTAAATGGAGAGGTAAGTGCAAGAATGGCCGAGTGGTCTAAGGCGAATGACTTAAGATCATTTATCTCCGGATGCGTGGGTTCGAACCCCACTTCTTGCAGCTCTCCAATTTTACATAAAATTTTATTTATTCTATGTATAAATTTTAAATAAAAATTTAATATAAAAATTTAATTTAGATTATTATAAATATAAAAGTAGCGTTTCATTTACACATACTTGCTCGCAAGGCATCAAACTTCGCCATACGAGCAGGTAGTTCATACTCCCACTTCCAGTCAGCAACAAGTTTCTCATTACGAGCACGCATTTGTGCCTTACGCAGCTTGTAATAATCCAAAGGTGTGTCGCCTGTAAGTGAGTACACACAAGTTGGCGTTGCCAACGACCATTCACTGTAAGCCTGTCTCCAAAGCAACCTGTCCAAGAAGGCCCTGACAACGAGGTTCAATTTGAGAATCCTTTGCACAACTGAACGTAAACTCAGTTTTGGGTTGCGTTTGCGTTTCTGCGGTTCAACTTTTGGCGACGGGCGTGTCCGCTTGACTGGTCTTGGGCTGAGAGAGGGTGTCTTTGGGCTGACGGACCCTTGACTAGAGGAAGAGCACGGACTTGATGAGCTTGACATGTTCTGATGGTGTATTAGATATAATAAATTTTCAACTTTTGTTGTTATATAAATATAAAGCACACCAAAAAAGGTTTATTCATTTCTCTTTTTTTTGAAAGGTGTAGTTGCATCAGAAATAATCCTCTTTCTGTTTGTTATTGGAGAAACAGTTCCATCTTTATCAGAAACCGGAAAATCTAGACAGAACTGTAGAGATGAATGAACCGTTTCCTCTTCCTCTACTTTGAAAGGTTTGAATGGCGGAGGATCAAAGACAGACGTTTCCGTAATAGCTTTTCCTTTTGCTTGGAGGTAACTTTGTTTTGGTTTTCCATGCTTTTCCAACATGGTTCGCAAACGAATCAAATCATTGTAAGAAAAATATTCTGGTGGATAAACACCATACTTATGAATGATTTGCACCACCAAATCTGCTTTCTTCATAAAATATTATAACAAACAATTTTAATTTTCAAATTTTTTTATAAAAAATATATTCACTCTATTCATCATTTACTTCAGTTAGAAACCACGAGTTTGTCCTCTTTTGGTGTGGATATTATCATTTTTTGATGATTTGTACCACCGGTTCAACATCTCTCAACGTTCTCAGATAATATCTGAGGTGCTTGAAAGCTTTGGCACGAACACCAAGATGTCCTCCTGATATGTTATCTAAATTATTTTCATTATAATATTTTATTTTATTATTTATAACATTTTATGCAAAATTACTAGATATTATTATATTTATACTTTTTATATAAAAAATTAAATTAAAAATAATATAAAAATAAAGAACCAACAATTTTTTATATCTATTGGCAGTCCAAGAACCTAATGGCTAAAGTCAAGAACCTTTGCACTCTTTGTGCGACTGATTTGAGAATCAGTTGAAACACGATAACGTTTTTGGTTGCTCGTCAGCAAATCATCAACGTCACTAATGTCTTGGTCTGAGACTACACCTGTATCTTTCCAATCACCAATTTCTGATCTTGGCGTTGCGCTCAGGTCTACAATGGTGTTCAGAGCATCCAAATCATTTTTGGATACCTGCGTCATAGCCGCTCCGAACGACAAAACCGGTGTGTGCGTAGTGACCGGAGTCGTAGGTCCTGTCGTAAATCTCCAACAAGTTGGAGATTTGAGACACAGTCTTGGAGACAACGCAGAACCCATCGGTGGAGATCTTGGTGAAGGGTCCGGAGGTGGCGTGAATGGAGCCTCGCTAAAATAGGGTTTATGAGGAACCTTTGGCTGTTTCTTCAACATGCGTAATTGGTCAACCAATTCTTTATGTGTGGCTCCGGGTTTGGGAAGCCCTCCAAGGGCTACTATTTGTGTAATCAGAACAGCTTTTGAGTGCATTTGATGATTATTGAAATAATAATATTTTTCAACTTTTTAAGTTGGCCTTGCGCTCAACTTTTTAAGTTGGCCTTGCGCTCAACTTTTTAAGTTGGCCTTGCGCTCAACTTTTATGAATAATTCTATAGAATTATAAACATATTGATATACAAAAAATAATATCTAACAATAAAATAGAATATGGAAAACAAATCAAAAATATTTAATCTCATAGCCAAGAATGATTTAGAATGGTTGCTAATAAAAAACAAAAAATCCAATTATAACAGTAAAAATTTTTTTAGGATATTACATTACATTGATTATACTGACAATGTTGTTATTTTATCAGATATTGAAAATATGGATAAAAAATATTATACTATAACATTACATGATTGTTTGTTGGAAAAGAATTTAATAAAAATAAACAGTAATTCTAAAATTTTAGAAATACATATACAACAAAAAATAACAGTAAATAATTTTATAGACATAATAAATAAAAAATTTATTAGATAAAATAAATTATGAATTATAAAATTTATTCATATTTATAACATATTTTTTTTCTTCTTTAATATATTCTTTTTCATCAAATTTTTTATTATGAAAACTGTATGAATATGTATATCCAGTCATAGGTAAATTATTTTCAATAATTAAATTTTTAATTTTTTGTTGATATCTAAATATTTTTCTCATAACTTTATCATTTTTATTTGTAGCAAAGCTTCTAGTAAAAAGTTTAAGCATAATTATTTATACATAAATTATATAAATTATATTTTTAAATAATTATTTTATTATATAATTTATATGAATACGCTAATATTTATAGTTATAATTTTACTTATTGTTATTATTATAAATAGCAATAATTGTAAAACTAGAAGTGAATCATTTGTATGTTTAAGTAAAGAATTTATACCAAATACAATAATAAAATATGAGGATGTAGTAGATACATTTAATTGTAATAAATCAATTATAAGAAATAATCCTGTAAATAATGATGCCTATAAATTAACAATTAAGATTAATAAATTTAGAAATTTTACAGCATTTAGTTTTCCTAAAGGTTTAGAAATTGAAAATAATGTAGAATATAATATATGTGGTGGTATTACAAATAATGAAATAACTTGGCGTTTATATCTAAAATTATCACCTACTTCAAATTATTTAAATAAAGACATTCGTTATGATTTATATTTACAACTAAATAACTATGATATAATATATATACCTTATATAAGTTCAATTAATAATGTTCCACAACGAGGAAGCTATCAATTTGCCAGATCATATGATGTTATTATATATAAAACAATTAACCATAGTTATGTTGGAGTTGTAGAAACCTTATCAAATAATAAAAAATTACAACAGTCTCCAGAATATAAAATGGATCTTAATACTATTTATAATAATCTCATAAAAAAATCAGAAAATGTAGAAATTATTTCTTGCGAAAAATTTTTTAATAGTGATGATGCACCCAATCCATCTATTAAACAATTAGGTGGATCTAGTAAAATTATTTATGAAGAATATAATTCACAATAATTTTTTTATTTATTTCAATTTTATATACATAAAAATTGAAATTTAATATATAATTAATTATAATAAATACATATAACTAATTATGTTATTATATCTTGGATGTGGACTATTATTATTATTATTAGGTAAAAAAATAATTAATTTTATACAATACATATCAAACAAATTCAAATATAGTTATAAATTATCACTTAATATGGATTATGAAACATTCGCACAAATTATTAAAAAAAATAAAAATAATAAAGATATAGAATTTATTATAAAAAAATATGATGGAAATGATAAATTTATTTGTGAAAAAAAATATAATAATTATGAATATTTAGGAAGTGGTTCATATGCTAAAGTTTTTAGATTAAATTATAATGATAATACTGATTTTATTATAAAATTTGGTATTACTTATCCAGAAACTACATACGAAGAAGCAGTTATTTTAGATGAAGTTTATAATAATTATGATATTGATAAAAAATATAAATATAAAATTGAAAGCTATGGAATAAATAAAATAATTATTGATAATAAAAATAGTTATACAAATGATAGTGATAATTATAAAGAAATATCATTTATTATTATGCCACATTTAGGAGATTTAGATTTATTTGATTATATGGATAAAATTCATTCTCATAATTACAATACTTATAAATTACCGCTAGTTATAAAAAATATTATATTAAATCTTAATTCTCTAAATAAATATTATTCACACAATGATATTAAAGTAGATAATATAATTGTTAATATGGCTGATAGTTCAATTAAAATTATTGATTTTGGTTTGTGTTGTAAAAAAAATATTGTAAACACAATATTAGGATATAGACAAATATCACCAGAAATTATTATAAATAGTTTTGATAAAGACTATGAATTAACTTATGAAATGATATCACATATTGATAATTTTGGTTTATTTTGGTTAATTCTAGATTGCTTTACAAATGAAAAATTATTTAAAAAATATGTTAAACTGCAAATTAAAGATCATTCAGTAAATAGTTATAAATCTACATTAAACTTTTATCTTAATCTAAATAATGTATGTAAAAAAGATAGTTTGTCATTTAAAGTGAGGAAAGAAATGATTAATTATAAGCATAAATATATTAAAGATGATTTTATTGAGGATGCTTATAATTTAACTAGTCCTTACATAAAAAATAAATTATTTACAAATAAAAATGAATTTGTTAATTTTATTGAAAAGATGTTATTATTGGTTGCATACGATTATAATAATAGATTATCTTTAGAAGAATTTATTAAAGAACCATTCTTTTTTTCTTTTACAAATTAGTTATTTTTTCTCTAAACTACTTATTTTTTGTTTACATACAGGACATTCATCCTTCTTTTGGAATTGTATATAACAGCTGGAACATGCTATATGATGATTGCAGGGTAAAAATAATAAATTCTTTTTATTATCATAACACATAATACATTGTTCCTCTTCTATAGATGTTTTTACTATTTCTAAATCACTTGGCATAATTAAGGTATTATTTTGTTGAAATTGTTGTGGAGGAGGTATTACTATCATTCCTACATCCATAGTAATTCTGGTATAAAATCCTCTAAATCCAATTCTAGCTATATTATTATCACATATTCTTACTCGTGTTGCACTTGGATCATTTCTTTCATAATACACACTGTTATTATCATTTCTTGATATACTAAAAATTATATTTGGTGGCAAACCATCTATATCAATTGTAGTTATAAAGTTAGCGTTAGGCGGATATGCTAAATATGAAGAATATTTAGATGCATATGTTTTTTTAACCTTATTATCATAAACGAAATCATAAAAAGCCCATACTTGGTAGTTTCTACCATCATACCAATCTACTGGCCGTAAATCTTGTAAAAATACTTTAACATCTGAGAAATCAGCTATAGGAAATGCGCTGGTTCCGTCTGTTATGTATGTAGGTAGATAGGGATCATTATTAGTTCTGTATACTGTTAAACCTCCTGTAGATATAGGTCCTTCTGGTGTATATATAGACCTGTTCTTGTAGTTGGTAAAAGCAACATTTTGGTCTGGATTGGCAAACTGCCATACACCATTGTATTTAATTTTAATATCCATTATATATGTATATATGTAGTATTTTAATGTAAAATCAATTTTATTATTAAATTTCTATTTATGTAGATATGTATAATGTTTAGGTATAAATGCTGTAGTTGCGCCATAAAGGCCAACATTTTTTTAAATAATATACATTATTTAAAAAAAGTTGAGACAAGCCAACATATTTTTAATATTATATTACATATAATATTAAAAAAAGTTGAAATTTGATTTTTTTATACACTCTAATCATCAAGCCTAACAGCATGACTGACTCTGCGGCTCAACCGCTCAAACCTATCAAGCAATTGCTTGAAGAAGTTTCTGCCATCATGATGGCAGACCAACCAGCCAAACAGCTTGGTGTAAAACCAAGCTCATCTGTTCTTGTCGTCTTTGACGTCAGCGGTTCTACGGTGAGCTCTTCAATTAGGGGCAAGTATGTCAGAGAACACGAATTCGATATGATGGTCCGACACCTTTCGGCCGAATATCCTGGAATGGCCGAATTCTCCATACGGTTCTTCGGGAGAGACGTCTCCAAGACAATTGTGATTCCCATCAAGAGTATTGGTGGGGTCACACGAGTGATTTTTCCGGAGCAACTCCTGATAGGGTTACACACCGGAGCCACGAATACGGCCGAGGCACTAAAGGGTGCCGAGAAATTTGATGTCTTAGTAGTTGTCACAGATGGCACTACAGGCAATGCGGAGACTGAATTTCATTCAATTGCTCAAGTCTTAAAGGATAGCGGTACAAAGGTTTCAGTCCTTGTTGTCACGCCACAGACCCTTCACCTGCAAAATATGACTGAAGATCAACTTCTCAAGCAGCCTGGTTTGGAGCTGCTGCGCATGATGGACGGCTGCATCTCGCAGACTATCATCACCTGCGAGAACCATACGGATAAAATCGCCCAGCAGACTCAAGGATCAGCACAGAGGCTATTCATTATGGATGTGCCCTTTCCAAAGAGTATGCCACTGTCGATGCTGTTGGACCAAGTGCTTACTAAACTTGAAAGTGAGAGATTTGATCCTTCAGCAGGTTTTGATTTCGTCACTGGCGTGTTTTTCATGCTGGCACCCTTCGATAGGTCCATTCTCACTATACAATCGGAGGCCACCAAAAGAATTGTGGCACGCCTTGTGAAACTTTTCCCCAAAATCAAAGAGGACATCCTGGCCATGGCTGCGTTCGCCGTCCAGAGTCGTCTCGGAATCGGGATGGTAGCAGGTGCTGCTACTGCTTTTGCCGAAAGAAAAAAGGCAGATCAGAAACAGATTTACACCGAAGTATCACAAACGATAACCCGCAATGGTCTTATCGGTCCTGTGGAAACAGCGGTAGTCCTTCCGGTCAAAGGAATTATGATTCTGGCTAACTCGGCTATGTTTACAAAACCCTGTGGTACTCTTCCATCCTCCATGGACCAATACAGCAACATCGGCTGTGCTCTTTACGGTCCTCATCAGTTGGCGGATTTTAGGACAGCCCAAATGATGAGGCAATCGGGACGCCAAGTGCTGAAGGCGATTGGCTTTCCTGAGGCTGACAGCTGCACTGAAGCGATTGTTGCGTTGCCATTGATGATGCAGCAGATGCTTCTCACAGGCACCCCCCTGGATCACCAAGCCATCCAGATTCTACGCATGATGGCTCAAGCTGCGTGGAACATGACCATCTCTTCGCTTGATAAGAAGGACGTCCAGAACATCATCTGGAACTTTCTCGAGAACGGAGAAATGCCCATGAAAAAAGAGGGTTCTCTTATGGACCTCTTTGCGGGAAAATCCATAATTCCGCTCATCCCTCCTGTCAACTGGGCGTTGTTGATGGCCTGCCTCGGCGATCAAGTCTATCAAGCACAGAAAAGACATTTTGAGCCAGCACTGGATGCGCTTGAGATCAAAGCTCCGACCGCAGAGGACTTTCTTACATGGTTTGTAGCAACATTCCGCCTCCACGTTCAGGGAATGATCCCTTTTGTGGACGCTACAGTGCAGAGATGTCCCGTCACGTATGAGGATTTGATTGGATCTGCTAAACAGGCAGTGTATCCAGATGGAAGTTCTCCAACAGAACTTTTGTCCCTACAAGGGTGGGCCCAGATATGTCAATACCAGGGACCTGACTTCTGTCCGCTTAGCGGCCAAAGATGTGTTGTCTACCGTGATGTCGTGATCCCAGATAAACAGGCTGCTATCGTTCAAGCTATGGCTGAAAAGAGTCCATTCGTCATCAACCTGGACGGAATTGCTCTTCCTTGTATGTCCGGTCCTGGCAAGTCAGGTCCTTGGAATTGGAAAGGACTTTGTGTCGGCGAACCACCAGTTGTTGCCCCTGTTGCCCGTGCTGGCGGCGGCGCTGCAGCAGCTCCTGTTCCCTTTGTGAGACCTCCAGCTTCTTCTGGCCCCCCGAAATATGTTATCTACATGAACGGGCAGACCACGCCACAGAAAACAGCAGGGCGAGCTGTTCTTGAGAGAATGCTGGACAAAATGCCTACAGTTTCTAAGGTTGTTCTGTGCAAGGCCACACAAGGACTGCCCGCCAAAGCCTTCAATGGATTCGTTCAGCAGACGGTTGGCAAAGCCAAAAAAACGGCCGCCTATGAAGGGAAAAGTTTCGTCGTTATAATTGATGTCAACGATGACAACGCCCTTGACGATACCCTTTATGGCATCAAGTGGTTGAGCGACTACACGCCGTCAAATTTCACATTTTGGCCCAATGCCGATGCCCCCGACTTTGAGACAACTGTCGAAACCTTTGTGAAAACGATTGTAGCGGCCTAGAAGCCCTTGTGAAAACGTTCGTTGTGGCCTAGAAGCCTTCAACCAAACCCAGTTTTTGTGATTCCCAAAATTGTAACCGTTTTATATTCAAAAAGAAAAAGAAAAAAAATATAAAATAAATATATATGTTAAATTGTGAAATATTATTATTAGTAGTAGTTATAATCATATTGATAGTATTACATCAAAAACAGGAAAATTTTTCAAGTATAGAACAAAAATATTTTTTATATAAACCTGGTGCGATAGTAAATCCTAAAAATTCAATATATTATATAGATATAAATAAAGTTGTTTTAGAAAAAGGAGAATATCATATTAAAATGTTTAACAAAACAAATCATGATATAGTAAATAGTATAGTTGGTAAATATGTTATGAAATTAGATTTATCTAAACAAAATAAAACATGTAGTTTATCAAGCCCTTATCAAGAGTTAGTTTATATTAGAAAAACGAATAATGAGTGGTATGTTTTTAATTATCAAGGTGAACTTTACAAAATAAATGATATAAATATGTGTATGTATCTAGATGACAAGTTAAGTATATTAGTATATACTGAAAATTTTTCTAATTTAGATAATACACAAATATATTTTCCCTCATCTATATTTAAATATAATAATTTAGACATTCACTTCAGTTTAGATAAAAATATAAATGGTAATTATAATATTGAAATATCAGATAATAAAGATAATATATTTCCAGATTATTATGAAAATGGAATTGTTTTTTTACTTCATGATAATATATTATATCTTAAAAAAATTACAGGTGATTGGATGTATTTACATTTAGAACATCCTAACATATATATGAAATATACATTACCTAGTAAATATGTAGAATTAGATAAAATATTAGAAGAAAAATTAGAAGAAATAAATAAAAATAATAAATAATTTATTTTATAAGTTTATATTATAAAAAGATAAATGATAATTTTAATATTATTATTACTGTTAGTATTATTATTTGTATCAAATAACAGAAAAGAAAATTATATTAATTTAGATTATAATAGTGATATTAAAATTGTAAAACCAGGTGATCCCAAGTTTAATTATTTTGAATATGAATTTAATTTTTCAGATTTTAAAACTGTTGATAATAATTATTTACTAACAGCTAAAAGTAATATGACAAATTTAGGACATATTTATAATGAAGGTGTTATACTGATTATGCACGATGGTATAATATATTTAAAAAATAGTAAAAATGAATGGTACTTCTTAAGTAGGGAAAATCCATATAATCTATATTTTTGGGAACCAATCGTTAAAAAAACAGATATACAAAAATTAGATTCAATAATATAAAAAAATAAAATATATATTTTATTTTTTCTTATAAATTGACAACCTATCATTTACAAAAGGCCAACTTTGTAATGTATTTTCTATTTCTAGTTTTTGATAATTTTGTATTAAATAATCAAAAAAAGAATCTGTAGCACAACTACCTTCTTTACCTTCTCCAATATAAATAATTGTATAACCAGAAAATCTTCTTATTGCTTCATAAGCATATTCTTTTTGATAATCAGGCCAACAGCAAAATAATACTGAGCGTTCTCCATTATATTTTTCAACAGCAGAAACAGCATCTAATTTTTCAATAGTGGTCCATGAAGAATCTTGTATTATAATATCAGTTGCTAAAATATCACAACCAAGTGTTCTAAGACAAAAAGTCCAGAATCCTTTTCCACAATTTATTTCCAAAGTTTTTTTTCCAATAATATGATTTTTTACAAGTTCAAGTGTTTCTTTATCTATAATAGACCAACCATATTTTTCTCTATATCTTTCTTGTAAATAAAGATAAGTAGGTTGATAACTAGTGGTTAGTTGATTTCCAAATGTATTTTCTTTAATAATTTCAAGATGAGACTCTAATTTTTCCATTTTTGTTTATTTATCAAACAATATATATAATAATCAATTTTTTTATAAGTATAATATATATTTATAAATGATAATAGAATGTATTTTAATTTTAGCAATATTTTTAATATTATATTGTTATGGAAAAATGTGTAATAATAAAGAAAGTTTTTTAATGTTAGATAAATATTTAAGATACTGGCCTGGAGATAGATTCTCTATTGGTAAAGATTATTTTGTAGAATTTGAAGGAACTAGAAAACCAGATAATAATTATAATATTTTTATTGGTAGATTAAGTATGCATACTAATAATATTGGTAATTCAGGAATTATGGCAACATATATAGATAATATTTTATATCTTAAAAAAGCAAATGGTGATTGGTATTCATTTGATACTAATAATAATAAATTAGGATGGAATAAAATTAATACAGATAAATATGAAGAACTTAACAAATTATCATATGATACTTATAATAATTATGTATAATCAAAATTTATTTTTCTTTATATTGAAATACATTGTTAAAAAATTAATAGCTTGATAATCTTCGCAATCTAAATTAGAAGAATTTGTTAAATTATTTTTTGCATCATTAACTTCATTATAATTCATTTCATCTGAACTCATTTCATTATCTTTTATTACAATAACATTATTATCAATATTATTATTTACATTATTATTTACATCATTATTTGTAGTTAATTTCTTTTTTGTTTTATTTATAATTCTTTTTGGTAATGAATTATCTGTTTCATCGTGAAAACCATATTTTTTTACAAAGTCATTCATATTTTGTTTGCCCATTGATAAATTACAAGTTTGACAAAGTGGTATAAGATTATTTAGAGTTGTTGAACCACCATTTCTTTCACTAATAATATGTCCGCAATGAAATGATATTTGTTTTATAATATTTTTTCTACAACATTGACAATACCCTGTTCCTTTTTCTTCACCAATATATTTATTCCAAACTAATGCTTTTAGACTTAGAGGTATTGATTTTTTTTTATACATTATATGTTTATATTATATATAATTATATCTTTAATAAAAAATTGATTTAATATAAATAAAAAGTAAGTACAGTAATATAAATGACAAATATTAAAGTAACAAATAAATTAAAAGCAAATAAGGTGAGTATTATTGAAAATGTAGAAAAGGTAGTAAATATGATAAATAATATAGATTTAGATAAAGATAATAAATCAATAAAAAATAGAGGAACCAATGCAGGAGGTAAAAATACAAATGTAAATGGATTAAATTTTGAAAAAGAAACAAGTTATAAAAAAATATTAGAAGATAAAGGTTATAAAGATTATTCTAAAAATTTATTCAAAAAATATCTACAAGAAAAAAAAATATATTCACATATTGATGGTTGTAAATCACCAGATGAATGTTATATAAATGAAGAAATAAAACATATTATAGTATTAGAAAAAAAATTTCAAAATAAAGGAGGTTCAGTATGTGAAAAAATACAAACAGCTGATTTTAAGAAATCTTATTTTGAGGATATTTTACCATCATATAAAATTACATATGCTTATATTTTATCAAAATGGTTTGAAAATAATTGTAAAAAATCTATTGAAATATTAGAAAAAAAATATAAAATACCAATTTTGATTATAAATGATAAATTTATAGATAAAAAATTTATTGAAGAATTACTAAAAATTTAATATGATTTTATAATAACTTCATTTACTTTTGATTCAGGTTTTTTAGAATTTATAGCTCTTCTACATAATATTTTTTCTATATAATATTTCTTTTTATCAGAAAATGAATCTAGCACTAATTTAGTATCAGAATTTGACATCATCCATTTTATCTTTTGTTTCTTTAATTCATGAAGCATTGTAAATAATTTTTCATGTAAAACTCCTTCAAAGCCATCTGAGTTATAATTTACAAAAGATGTAGCATTTATTGGCACATATGGTGGATCGCAATATACCATATCATTTTTCTTAACATTAAGTAAAGATGTTTCAAATGAAGCATGAATAAAATTTACATCTTTAATTAATTCACTAATATTTTTTAAAGATTCTTCATCATAAATAGATGGACTTTTATAATTTCCATATGGAACATTAAAACCATTAGGACCAATACGATATAATCCTCTAAAACAAGTTTTATTAAGGAATAAAAAATAAGCTGAACCTAAAATAGTAATTTTATCTTCTTCATTCATTTCATTATATTTACTTCTAATCCAATAATAATAAGATTCTTGTGATGTTTTAGCCTCGTCTATATTTTTGGATTTTCTATTTATTTCAACACCTGTAATATTATTATTTACATCTACAATCTTTTTAATTTCTTTAATAAAATCATCACATTTAGTCTGTATATTTTTATAAAGATAAATTAGACTTTTATTTAGGTCATAAGCACATATATTTTTGATTTCTATTTTATTATCTTTAATTAAAGATAATACTCCTAATAATACACTTCCGCCACCTAAAAATATTTCATGATAGTTATTTATTTTATTTGGAAAATTATTTAAAATTTCTGTTATTATTTGTGTTTTACCACCAACCCATTTTAAAAAAGGTTTTTGTAAAGAGATTGAATCAAAATTATGTTTAACTGTAATTAATTGACACTCTTCTTTTATAACTATATTTTTTTTATCTTTTTTAATTTCTTTTTCTATTACTTGTATTTCTTTTTCCAAATCATTTATATTCATTAATCCTTTTATAAATCTATATATGTTTATAACTATAAATATAATTATCAATTTTTTGTTTATAAAAAAATTGAATTTTAATGTAAATATATAAATGGTATATAGATTAACATATTTAAAAGATGAATAGTTTTCACAATTTAACCAAAAATAATCCTATATTTTCTATAAATAACAGTAAATCAACAATAAAAACTTTTTTTGATAAAAATAAAGATAGTTTAGATATGGATTTAGATTATATTATAACAAAGAAAAAGATAAAAAAAGAATACGATTGCGATGCGATGCAAGAAGGAAATTCAGATCTTGAAGGAGATTCTGATATTGAAGATGTTAATCTTGAAGATTTTACAAATTATATTGATTACAGTCAAAAAATTAGTATGACAAGTTCTAGTGTATTTGCTAAATTTTCATGGAATGGTGCTGAGTTGATAGACAGATGGGAGCTTCAACGCACAATTGACTATGATAAAGCATCTGGAATAGCTAATGAAATGATTAGATATTACAAGAAGAACAAGGAATTTTTATTTACAGATCCAATTCATATAGGACAGATAAAGAATGAAGAATTAGAAAATCACAATAAATATTATATTATTGATGGCCAGCATAGATTAGAAGCGATAATTGCTATTTATAAATGTAATAAATATCCAATACAAAAAGTTCCATGTATCATTTGGAGTGTTAAAAATGATGACGAGATTGATGAATTATTTGATAAAATAAACAATAGAATCTATATGGATAGCACTAAACTAATGAAAAACAAATTAATTCTTACATGTAATATGATGGAAGAAAAATGGAATAAGGATATTTGGGGTGAAAGGCGTCCTAGAATAAGTAAAGAATTATTTATTGATAAGATTAGAAATAACGATGATTGTTATAAATTGTCTGCTGAGGAAATTATAGCTAAAATTGTTAAAATAAATAACGATTTAAGAATACTACCAAGACAAGAAAGAGGTGGTAATTTAACTTTAAAAATACACGAAAAAGCAGAAGAGATTGATTTCTTTTTAGGAATTGATAAAAAACTTGATTGGATAGATAAGATTAAGATTAAATAAATTTATATAAATTAAAATATTTTTTTATATAATAGATATATTATAATATGAATATAGAAGTATTTTTACTTATTTTATTATTAGTATTAGTTTTTTTCTTTACTAATAGATGTGAACCAGTAAGAAATAGAAGAAGAGAAAATATGATGTTTGCTGATTTACAAAATCCTGATTATACAGACGCACCATATGATGTACCACAAGAACCACAAGAACCAGATTACACTCAACCACCTGAATATTTTCAATCAACGGAACCCGATTATACAGACGCACCATATGATATGCCAGAAGAACCAGATTATACTCAACCACCTGAATATTTTCAATCAAATGAACCCGATTATACAGAAGCACCATATGATATGCCACAAACACAATATGATATGCCACAAGAACCAGATTATACTCAACCACCTGAATATTTTCAATCAACTGAACCAGATTATACAGAAGCACCATATGATATGCCAGAAGCACCATATGATATGCCACGAACACAATATGATATGCCACAAGAACCAGATTACAATCAACCACGTGAATATTTTCAATCAACTGAACCAGATTATACAGAAGCACCATATGATATGCCACAAACACCATATGAAATGACACAAGCTCCATATGATATGCCACAAGAACCAGATTATACTCAACCACCTGAATATTTTCAATCAACTGAACCAGATTATACAGAAGCACCATATGATATGCCACAAACACAATATGATATGCCACAAACACCATATGAAATGACACAAGCTCCATATGATATGACACAAACACAATATGAACCGTTTAGAATGTTCTAAAAAATAAAATATTATAAAATTTTATATATATATATATTATTTTTCAAAAGAATGATAATATAAAAATTATATAAATAATATATTAAATAAAAATTTTGTATAAATATATATATATACATATATGAAAATAATATTATTATTATCATTGATACTAATTATTGTGATTGCTATTATAATAAATAATAGAAACGCTACAACAAATAATAATAATGCATCACCAAATCTGATAACACAGGCACCTATGCCAACGCCAACATTATCTTTAATATCAAATAGTGATAAAGAAAGAATAATTATTATAAAAATATTAAATAAAGATAAATCAACAGAATTAAAGATAGATACAAAATTTTTAACTTTATTATTTGATAATTTAATTAATTTAATTCAAAAACTTGTTAAGAAATTAATTGTTGAAAGTAATACAAAATTAAATAAAGAAGAAATAAATGATTTAGTTCCTAAATTTATAGCTAAAAGTGTTGAAAATTTATTAAGAATGATTTTAATCACTATATTTGAACAGGAAGAAATAAGAGATTTAGATATCTTAAAAATTAAATTATTATCAATAGTACAGAATAATTTAATAACCGATCATTTATTGAAGAATAATGATATAGAAAATTCTACAAAAATAATTGAAAGTTCAACTAAACTATTAGATAATGAAATAAATAGCAATTTAAAAAAAATGGGAATTACATCCCTTAATGATGTTAAAATTATGATTCCTAATCTTTTAAGTAATATTATATTTGATATGGCAAAAGGTATTATTACTAGTATTGTTGTTTTTGATGAAAATGGAAATATTATCCAATCAGATAGATTAACTAATATAAGAAATGAATTTACAAATATTTTAAATAAATATTTACCTTACAAACAAGTTTATTTTGAAACAAGTAATAATGGTTCTAATAATTTACCAGGTATAACATTAAAATTAGATCAACTAAAAGAAAATGAAAAAGCAGAACCAATTTTGCCTTATGAAATGAATTTAGTAGATAAATCATCTGGTGTTAATAAAATATTTCAAAATGTTGCGAAATTAAATGTTGATAGTGAAAATAAATCTTTTAATATTCAACAAATGGATAATAAAAATATCAATTTACCATTTATGATGCCAAATCAATTAAGTAATACAATGATAACAACTAATATTGCTCCTCCTATGAGTCAACCATCTATGACTACTATACCATCTATGACTACTATACCATCTATGACTATCAGACCACCTATGACTACCAGACCACCTATGACTACCAGACCACCTATGACTACCAGACCACCTATGACTACCAGACCACCTATGACTACCAGACCACCTATGACTACTAGACCACCTATGACTACTAGACCACCTATGACTACTAGACCACCTATGACTACTAGACCACCTATGACTACTAGACCACCTATGACTACTAGACCACCTATGACT
>Ga0169931_10006132_pt1 | contig 18200 bp, 15 predicted proteins | sample Kivu_15m_20L_FD_129675 | JGI IMG/M metagenome (GOLD analysis project Ga0169931, IMG submission 129675) | Freshwater microbial communities from Lake Kivu, Western Province, Rwanda to study Microbial Dark Matter (Phase II) - Kivu_15m_20L... | ecosystem: Environmental > Aquatic > Freshwater > Lake... | reverse complement strand
GGATGCAAGCACCGCCGCCCAGTGGCTGGCACCCCTGCGGGCGTGGGCCCTCGAACTGGGGTTCGCGGCGGTGGGGGTGTCGGACGTGGACCTCGCCGCGGCCGAGCCGGGACTGGCGCAGTGGCTCTGCGCCGGCTTCCACGGCGAGATGGATTATATGGCCCGCCATGGCGCGCTCCGGGCGCGGCCGGCCGAGCTCGTGCCCGGCACCGTCCGGGCGGTGATGGTCGTGATGGACTACGCGCCGGCCGAGCCCGGCTGGCTCGAGCGCGCCTGGGCCACGCTCGACGACGGCGAGCGTGCCTACGTGTCGCGCTACGCATTGGGCCGCGACTACCACAAGGTGGTGCGATCGCGGCTGGCGCGGCTGGCGCGCCGGCTGCAGGAGGCGGTGGGGCCCTTCGGCTGGCGGGCGTTCTGCGATTCGGCGCCGGTGATGGAAGTGGAGCTGGCGCGCCGGGCCGGGCTGGGCTGGCGCGGCAAGCACACGCTCCTGCTGGCCCGCGAGGGCGGCTCGATGCGCTTCATCGGCACGCTGTTCACCGACCTGCCGCTGCCGCCCGACACACCGGCTGACGAGCACTGCGGCCGCTGCCGGGCCTGCCTCGACGCATGCCCCACCGGCGCGATCGTGGCGCCGTACCGGCTCGATGCGCGCCGCTGCATCAGCTACCTGACCATCGAGCTGGCGGGTCCGATCCCGCCGCAGTTCCGGGCCGCGATCGGCAACCGGATCTACGGCTGCGACGACTGCCAGCTCGCCTGCCCATGGAACAAGTACGCGGCCGCCGCCGCGCAGCCCGACTTCGCGGCGCGCAACCGGCTTGATTCGATCGGCCTGGTCGAGCTGTTCGCCTGGGACCGGGCGACCTTCGAGGCGCGCTTCGAGGGATCGGCGATCCGCCGGATCGGCCACGAGCGCTGGCTGCGCAACCTGGCGGTGGCCCTGGGCAACGCGCCGGCCAGCCCGGCGGTGCTGGCGGCCCTGCGCACGCGCGAGCACGATCCCTCGCCGCTGGTGGCCGAGCACGTCCGCTGGGCGCTGGAGCGGCACGGCCAGCCGGCGCTCAGCGCACCCACGACAGCCAGAACGGCAGCGACAGCGCCGAGCACAGGGTCGACACGGTGATCAGCCGGGCCACGTAGGGCCCGTCGCCGCCCATGCGGGTGGCGAGCACGTAGCTGGCCGGTGCGCTGGGCACGGCCGCAAACAGCACCAGCACCTGGGCGGCCAGCGGTTCCAGCGCGAGGCCGAGCGCGAGGCCGAGGGCCACTGCCGGCATCGCCGCCAGCTTCACCACGACCACGTGCGCGGCGAAGCGGGCGTCGCCGCGGCCGCCGCCCGCCTGGAGCCCGGCGCCGACCGCGATCAGTGCCAGCGCGATCGCGGCCGGCCCCAGCCGCGACAGGTAGGCGGTTACCGGCTCGGGGGGTTCCAGGCCCAGCGCGTTGGTGGCCAGGCCGGCGAGGGTGGCCAGGATCAGCGGGTTGCCCATCAGCTCGCGCAGCAGCTTGCCGCCGCCGTGGCGGGCCAGGTGCCAGACCGCAGCCACGTTGCCCAGCGGCACCGCGACCGCGACCACCACCGCGCACAGTGCGATGCCGGCGTCGCCACCCAGTCGTTGCGAGAGCGCCAGCGCCAGGTAGGAATTGAAGCGGAACGCGCACTGCACCGCGCTGGCGAAACGCACGGGCGGGACCGGGTGCAGCCGGCCGCCGAGCCGGCCCAGCGTGACGCCCGACAGCAGCACCGCCAGTACCGCGCCGGCGAACGGTGCGGCTTCGGCGAAGTCGATCCGATGCCGCACGATGGCACTGAAGAGCAGAGCCGGGAACAGCAGGTGGTAGACCAGGCGCTCCAGCCCCACCCAGAAGCCGTCCCCCCAGCGGGCCACCCGCACCAGCAACGCGCCGGTCGCGATCAGCGCCAGGTCAGGCAGCAGCAGGAGCAGGGTGTCCATGGGGCACGGCGCGCACCGGGCCGGCCCGGGAGGGCGCCGCAGGCCGATCGGCTATAGTGGGGCGCCGACACCATAGCAGACCCCGTCCGTTGGCCCGAAGCGCCACCCGTCCCGAGCCTGCGAGCGGCGCGCGAGCCGCGGCCCGCTCGCGCCGACCGGCCGAGCCGGGGGCCGCCGCCGCCGTGCCCGACCCGGTCGACCGCGAAGCGCTGCGCCGCTTCCTCGATGCGCTGTGGCTGGAAGATGGGCTGTCGCGCAACACCCTGGCGGCCTACCGGCGCGACCTCGCCCTGCTCGCCCGCTGGCTCGGCGGGCGCGGCGGCACGCTGGCGGCCGCCGCCGAGGCCGACCTGCAGGCCTACGTGGCGGCCCGCCACCCGGGCTCCCGGCCGAGCAGCGGCAACCGCCGCCTCACCGTGTTCCGGCGCTTCTACCGCTGGCTGCTGCGCGAGGGCCGGCGGCCCGACGACCCCACGCTGCGGATCTCGGCGGCCCGCCAGCCGCCGCGCTTCCCCGGGACCCTCTCGCTGGCTCAGGTGGAGGCGCTGCTCGCGGCGCCCGACCCGGCCACGCCGCTGGGCCTGCGCGACCGAGCGATGATCGAGACCCTCTATGCGACCGGGCTGCGGGTCACGGAGCTGGTGGGGCTGCCCACCCTGTCGGTGTCGCTGGTCGACGGCGTGGTGCGGGTGGTGGGCAAGGGCGACAAGGAGCGCCTGGTGCCGCTGGGCGAGGAGGCGCGCGCCTGGATCGAGCGCTGGCTGCGCGAGGGGCGCGGCGAACTGATGCGTCGCCGGACCAGCGACGCGCTGTTCGTGACCGCCCGCGGCGGGCCGATGACCCGGCAGATGTTCTGGACGCTGATCAGGCGGCACGCGCGGGCGGCCGGCATCGCGGCGCCGCTGTCGCCGCACACGCTGCGCCACGCGTTCGCGACCCACCTGCTGAACCACGGCGCCGACCTGCGGGTGGTGCAGCTGCTGCTGGGCCACGCCGACATCGCGACCACGCAGATCTACACGCACGTGGCGCGCGAGCGGCTGAAGACGCTGCACGCTCGGCATCACCCGCGCGGTTGAGGCCGGGATCGGGCGGCGCTTGCGCGCCGCGGCGCATCGCGGGCCGGCGCCGCCCGCACTGGTCGCACCGGTGGCTGAGGCGGCTCCGGCGGTCGGCCCGACCCCGTGGCCGCGACCTCGGCGGCGCCGTGCTCGAGCAGCCCGGCGACCCGCGGCAGCAGCTCGTAGAGCGTCTGCATGGCCTGCGGGCCGATGCGCCCGGCGATGTCGGCGTAGCGCCGCTCCGAATGGGGGCCTACGGTGCGGATCAGCGCGAGTCCGGCCGGCGCGATGCGCACGCTCGCGCCGCGCAGGTCGTCGGCCGCCGGGCCGCGGCGGATCAGCCGGCGTGCCTCGAGCGCGGGCAGCAGCCGCGACAGGCTGGGCTTGCTGATCAGCGTGAGCTGCGCCAGCCGGGTGATGCGCGCCTCCTCGACCGAGGCCAGCGCCCGCAGTACCCGCCACTGCTGCTCGGTGACGCGGTGAGTCCGCAGCACGGGCCGGAACTGCGCCATGACGGCCTGGTGGCAGCGCAGCAGCAGCATCGGCAGCGAACGGGAGAAGTCGCGCAGCGGGGCGTCGGCGGAAGCCGCCGCCGTGCGCCCGCGCGCCGGGCGCGCCGTCACGCGGGCTCGTCCATCACCGGGTTCGAGAGCGTGCCCACGCCGCTCACCGTCACCTCGACCCGGTCGCCCGGCACCAGCCAGCGCGGCGGCTTGAAGTAGGCACCGGCGCCGGTGGGGGTGCCGGTGGCAATCAGGTCGCCGGGCTCGAGCCGCATGAACGTGGACAGGTACTCGATCAGGAACTCGAAGGGGAACATCAGGCGGGCGGTGGTCTCGTCCTGGCGCAGCTCGCCGTTGACCCGGGTGCTGACCCGCAGGTCGCCCCAGCCGTCGAACGCGTCGGCGGTTACGATCCAGGGGCCCACGGCGCCGCTGGCTTCGAAGTTCTTGCCCTGGGTGACGTTGAATTTGCCGTGGCGCAGCCAGTCGCGCAGCGTGCCCTCGTTCATGCAGGTGAGACCGGCGACGTGCTCGCTGGCGCGGGACCGCGGGATGCGCCGCCCGGCCCGGCCGATCACCATCACGATCTCGCCCTCGTAGTCGAGCTGCACCGACTCGGGCGGTCGCAGCAGCGGCTCGCCGTGCGCCACCAGCGAGCCCGGCGAGCGCATGAACAGGCTCGGCCACTTCGGCCGCTCGGCGCCGTCCTGGTACTCCTCGTTGCGGTCGGCGTAGTTGACGCCGATGCACAGGATGCGGCCGGGCCGGGGGACGGGCTTGCGCAGCCGCACCTCGGCCAGCGCCAGGTCGGGCGCGGTGCCGGCCAGCGCCGCGCGGGCCGCCGCCAGCCCGTCGGCGGCCAGCAGCCCGGCCATCGAGCCGTAGGCCGGCAGCCGCGCCGACAGGTCGACCACACCGTCGTCGGCCGCGCCCACGACCGCGCCCCAGCGCTCGCGCCCGCCGTGCTCGAAGGTGACCAGCTTCATCGCGCCGCTCCCGTGGGACCGCTTCGGGTGAAGTTAACATGACAACGAAATGCCGGGCAAGCCGTCGCGGCGGCCTTGACTCGCAGGAAGTTGTCATGTGAACTAACGGAGTCACGCCCGGAGCTGCCCGATGCCCCACGTCGTCGTCGAGTACTCGGCCAACCTGCGCCCGCTGATCGACCTGCCAGCCCTGCTGCACACGCTGCATCACAGCGCGGTGGCCACCGGCGTGTTCCCGTTCGGCGGCACGCGTACGCGGGCGGTCGCCCGCACCGACTACCTGATCGCCGACGGCCACCCCGACAACGCCTTCATCCACGTGACCCTGCGCATCGGCCACGGCCGCGACCTCGACACCCGCCGGCGGGCCGGCCAGCAGGTGTTCGACGCGCTGTGCGCGGCGCTGGCGCCGGTGCAGGCGGCCGCGCCGCTGGCGATCTCGTTCGAGGTGCAGGAGATCGACCCCGACCTGAACTTCAAGCGCAACAACCTGCACGAGTACGTCGAGGCCCGCCGCGCGGGCCGGGAGACCCCATGAGCAGCACCCTCGAGGCGCAACTGCACAAGGCCGACGCGGCGCTGGCCCGGTTCGCGGCCATGCCGCTCGGCCACTTCATCGGCGGCACGCCGGTCGCGGGTCGTGGCGAGCCGTTCGAGAACCGCTCGCCGGTCGACGGCCGGCTGCTCGGCACCGTGCTCGACGCCACGGCCGACGAGGTCGTGGCCGCGGGCGATGCGGCGCGCGACGCGGCCCCGGCCTGGCGCGCGCTGCCCGGCGCCGAGCGGCGGGCGCTGCTGCACCGGGTGGCTGACGCGATCGAGGCGCGGGCCGACGAGATCGCGCTGGTCGAGTGCATGGACACCGGGCAGGCGTGGCGCTTCATGAGCAAGGCCGCGCTGCGCGGCGCCGAGAACTTCCGGTTCTTCGCCGACCGCGCCCCCGACGCCTGCAACGGCCAGTCGCTGCCCACCGACACGCACCTGAACTACACGGTGCGCCAGCCGATCGGCCCGGTGGCGGTGATCACCCCCTGGAACACGCCGTTCATGCTGTCCACCTGGAAGATCGCACCGGCGCTCGCCGCCGGCTGCACGGTGGTGCACAAGCCGGCCGAGTGGAGCCCGCTGTCGGCGCGGCTGCTCGTCGAGATCCTGCACGAGGCCGGCCTGCCCGCCGGCGTGGCCAACCTGGTGAACGGCCTGGGCGAGACCACCGGCCGCGCGCTCACCGAGCACCCGGCGATCCGGGCCACCGCCTTCATCGGCGAGTCGCGCACCGGCAGCCTGATCATGTCGCAGGGCGCGCCCACGCTCAAGCGCGTGCACCTCGAGCTCGGCGGCAAGAACCCGGTGATCGTGTTCGACGACGCCGACCTCGAGCGCGCGCTCGATGCGGTGGTGTTCATGATCTACAGCCTCAACGGCGAGCGCTGCACCTCGTCCTCGCGGCTGCTGGTGCAGCGCTCGATCCACGACGCCTTCGTCGGGCGGCTGGCCGAGCGGGTGCGGCGGCTGAAGGTGGGGCACCCGCTGGATTCGGCCACCGAGGTGGGTCCGCTGGTGCACGCGCGCCACCTCGAGAAGGTGCTGTCCTATGCGGCCATCGCCCGCGAGGACGGCGCCACGATCGCGGCGGGCGGCGGCCGTGCCACCGGGGCCGGGCTGCCGGCGGGCGGGCACTTCGTGCAGCCCACGCTCTTCGTGGGCGCGCGCCCCGGCATGCGGATCGAGCAGGAGGAGATCTTCGGGCCGGTGCTCACGGTGCTGCCCTTCGACGACGAGGCCGATGCGGTGCGCATCGCCAACGGCGTGCGCTACGGGCTGGCCGGCTATGTCTGGACCGGCGACGCCGGCCGTGCCAACCGGGTGGCGCTGGCGCTCGACGCCGGCATGGTCTGGGTCAACTCCGAGAACGTGCGTCACCTGCCCACGCCGTTCGGCGGCATGAAGTCCAGCGGCATCGGCCGCGACGGCGGCGACTGGAGCTTCGACTTCTACATGGAGACCAAGAACGTCGCGCTCGCGCTGGGCCACCACAAGATCCAGCGTCTGGGGGCCTGAGATGGGCACCCTCGCACTGGCCGCCAAGATCACCCACGTGCCGTCGATGTACCTGTCCGAACTGCCGGGCCGGCACCACGGCTGCCGCCAGCCCGCCATCGACGGGCACATCGAGATCGGCCGCCGCTGCCGGGAGCTCGACGTGGACACCATCGTGGTGTTCGACGTGCACTGGCTGGTCAACGCCGGCTACCACGTCAACTGCGCGCCCGGCTTCCAGGGCGTCTACACCAGCAACGAACTGCCGCACTTCATCAAGAACCTGCCCTACGAGTACCCGGGCAACCCCGGGCTGGGCCGGCTGATCGCCGAGACCGCCACCGCCGACGGGGTGTTCACCCGCGCGCACGACGACACCACCCTGGAGCTCGAGTACGGCACGCTGGTGCCGATGCGCTACATGAACGCCGACCAGCGCTTCCGGGTGGTGTCGGTGGCGGCCTGGTGCGCCTGGCACACCCTGCAGGACAGCGCGCGCTTCGGCGCGTCGGTGCGCCGGGCCATCGAGCAGCGCTACGACGGCCGGGTGGCGGTGTTCGCCAGCGGCTCGCTGTCGCACCGCTTCAACGACAACGGCAGCCCCGAGGAGTCCATCCACCAGATCAGCGACGAGTTCTTCCGCCAGGTGGACCTGCGGGTGGTCGAGCTCTGGCGCCAGGGCGACTGGAAGACCTTCATCGCGATGCTGCCGCAGTACGCCGAGCGCTGCGTGGGAGAAGGCGGGATGCACGACACCGCGATGCTGCTGGGGCTGCTCGGATGGACCGACTACGACCGGCCGGCCGAGATCGTCACGCCGTACTTCCCCAGCTCGGGCACCGGGCAGATCAACGCGGTATTCCCGCTGTGAAGGCCTGCATCGTGGGCCTGGGGGCCATCGGCGGGTTCGTCGCGCACCGGCTGGCCGAGAGCGGGGCGGCGGTGTCGGCGCTGGCCCGCGGCGCCACGCTCGCCGCGGTCCGGGCCGACGGCCTGGTGCTGCGCGATGCGGCCGATCCCGAGGTCGGGCGCGCGGTGGCGCTGCCGGTCGCCGAACGCGCCGCCGACCTCGGTGTCCAGGACCTGGTCGTGCTCACCGTCAAGACCACCGCGCTGGCCTCGGTGCCCGATTCGATCGCGCCGCTGCTGGGCCCCCACACCGCGGTGCTGTCGGCGATGAACGGCGTGCCGTGGTGGTTCTTCCACGGGCTGCCCGGGCCCTGGCGCGGCACCCGGCTCGACGCCACCGATCCCGGCGGCGTCCTGGCGGCTGCGATCGACCCCTCCCGGGTGGTGGGCTGCGTGGTGCACATGGCGGCCTCCTGCCCGGCGCCCGGTGTGGTGCGGCAGGCCTTCGGCGAGCGCTTCATCGTGGGTGAACCGGGCGGGGCGCAGACGCCCCGGCTGGCGGCGGTGGCCGACCTGCTGCGCGCGGCCCGCCTCGAGGTGGAGGTCACGCCGGCGATCGAGCTGGCGGTGTGGCTCAAGCTGTGGGGCAACATGACGATGAATCCCATCTCGGCGCTGACCGGCGCCACGATGGACCGGATCCTCGACGACCCGCTGGTGCGCCGCTTCGCCTCGAATGCGATGGCCGAGGCGGCGGCCATCGGCGAGCGGATCGGCCTGCCCATCGCGATGACCCCCGACGAGCGCCACGTGATCACCCGCAAGCTCGGGGCGGTCCGCACCTCGATGCTGCAGGACGTCGAGGCGCGGCGTCCGGTCGAGCTCGACGCGCTGGTGGGCTCGGTGAGCGAGATGGGCCGGCGGGTGGGGGTGGACACGCCCAGCATCGATGCGCTGCTGGGGCTGACCCGGCTGTTCGCCCGCACCCGGGGCCTCGGGGGGTGAGGTCGGGGCGCCGGGTGCCGCCGCCGGCCCGCTGATGTTCGAGGCCTTCTCGGCGGCCGGCTTCGTCACCGGCCTGAGCCTCGGCGCCTCGCTGATCGTCGCCATCGGCGCACAGAATGCGTTCGTGCTTCGGCAGGGGCTGCGGCGCGAGCAGGTCGGCACCGTGGTCGCGGTGTGCGCGCTGCTCGACATCGCGCTGATGACGCTCGGCGTCGCCGGCCTGGGGGCGGCGGTGGTCGCGCAGCCCGCGCTGCTGCGGGCGGCCACCGTCGGCGGCGCGGTGGTGCTGGGCTGGTACGGCCTGGCCGCGTTCCGCCGGGCCGCGGCGGCGCAGGGTCTGTCGGCCGCCACCGCGGGCGCCCCGCAGTCGGCCGGCCGCGTGGCGGCCCAGGCGCTGGGCATCAGCCTGCTCAATCCCCATGTCTACCTCGACACGGTCCTGCTGGTGGGCACGGTGGGGGCCGCGCAGGCCGCAGGTACCCAGGGGTCGTTCCTGCTCGGGGCCTGCAGTGCGAGCGTCCTGTGGTTCATCGGCCTGGGGTACGGTGCCCGGCTGCTGTCGCCGCTGTTCGCGCGCGCGGCGGCCTGGCGGCTGCTGGAGTGCCTGGTGGGAGCCACGATGTGGCTGATCGCGTACCGGCTGCTGGCCGGCATGCCGTCGGCCTGAGCGGGCGCCGGGGCCGGTCCGCTCGGCCTGCACCGCAGCCGCTATCATGCGCGCCATGGCCGACCGGCACGTCTCCGAGACCCCTGCCACCGCGCTGCTGCGCGGCCGCGGCATCGTGTTCACCGACCATCCGTACGGCTACGTCGAGCACGGCGGCACCGCCGAGTCGGCCCGCCAGCTCGGCCTGCACGAGCACGCCGTGGTCAAGACCCTGGTGATGCAGGACGAGGCCGCCCGGCCGCTGCTGGTGCTGATGCACGGCGACCGCAAGGTGTCCACCAAGAACCTGGCGCGCCAGGCCGGGCGCAAGTCGATCGCGCCCTGCGAGCCCGAGGTCGCGTCGCGCCACACCGGCTACCAGTTGGGCGGCACCTCGCCGTTCGGCACCCGCAAGCGGCTGCCGGTCTACGTCGAGCGCTCGGTGCTGGCGCTGCCACGGATCTGGATCAACGGCGGGCGGCGCGGCTACCTGGTGGGTCTCGACCCGTCGGTGCTGACGGTGCTGCTGCAGGCCACGCCGGTGGACTGTGCGCTCGCCGACTGAGACGGTCTCCCCGCCCACGCCACGCCACGCCACGCCGCACCGCACCGTCGACCGGAGAACCCCCCATGGACCTGCTGCCCGCGATCGCCGCGATCGTGCTCGCCTACCTGATCGGCTCGGTGTCGTTCGCGGTACTCACCAGCCGCCTGATGGGGCTGGCCGATCCGCGCAGCTACGGCTCGGGCAACCCGGGTGCCACCAACGTCCTGCGCTCGGGCAACAAGGCGGCCGCGATCCTCACGCTGCTGGGCGACGCGGCCAAGGGCGCGGTGGCGGTGCTGCTGGCCAAGGCGTTCGCGGCGCACTACGGCTTCACAGACCTGAGCTTCGCGCTGGTCGGGCTGGCGGCCTTCGTGGGTCACCTGCTCACGGTGTTCCACGGCTTCCGCGGCGGCAAGGGCGTGGCCACCGCGGCCGGCGTGCTGCTGGCGCTGTCGCTGTGGCTCGGGCTGGGCACGCTGGCCACCTGGGTCACGATGGCGGTGTTCTTCCGGTATTCGTCGCTGGCGGCCCTCGTGGCCGCGGTGTTCGCGCCGGCCTTCTATGCGCTGCTGGCGGGTGTCGACGGCGTGCTGGCGGCGCTGGTCGCGATGAGCGCGCTGCTGGTGTGGCGCCACCAGGCGAACATCGTCAACCTGCTCGCCGGCCGCGAGAGCCGGATCGGGCAGAAGAAGTCGGCCTGAGCGGCCGGTCGGCCGGCCGCACGCGCCCGGCGCCCCCGGGCTCCGGGCACTGGGCTTCGGGCTTCGGGCAACGAACGGGCCCGAGGCAACGGGCCCGTTGCCTCAAGCCGCGGCTTGCGGCGGCCCGGGCGGCTGCGTCACCGGCAGCCCCTGCGGCACGAGCCGCACGGTGCGCGCCCGCAGCTGCCCGCAGCCGCCCTCCACCGCCTGCCCGGCCGACCAGCGCAGCGTGGCCAGCACGCCGCGCGCGCGCAGCTCGCGCACCATCGTCATCGCCCGCTCGCGCGGGGCCCGCCGGAACGCCGGCCCGTCGACCGGGTTGTACGGGATCAGGTTCATCACCGCATACTGCGAGGCCAGCAGGCGGGCGATCGCGTCGATGTCCGCGTCGGTGTCGTTGACGCCCTCGAGCAGCGTCCACTGGTACTGAACCGGATAGCCGGTGGCGCGCGAGTAGGCGTCGCTCAGCCGCACCAGCTCGACCGGATCGATCCGCGGCGCCCGCGGCAGCAGCCGCGCCCTCAGCTCGGCCCGGGTGGTGTGCAGCGACAGCGCCAGCGCGGGCCTCACCGGGCCCTGCGGCAAGCGTTCGAACACCCGGTGGTCGCCCACCGTGGAGAACACCAGGTTCTTGTGGCCGATGCCGCCTTCGGTGCCCAGCAGCCCGATCGCCTCCATCACCGCGTCGAGGTTGTGGGCGGGTTCGCCCATGCCCATGAACACCACCTTGCGGACCGCGCGCTGCCGCCGCGCCAGCACCACCTGGGCCAGGATCTCGCCGCTGGTGAGCTGGCGCAGCAGCCCGCTGCGCCCGGTCATGCAGAACAGGCAGCCGACCGCGCAGCCGACCTGGGTCGACACGCACACGCCGTCGCGCGGCAGCAGCACCGCCTCGACCGCCTGGCCGTCGGCCAGCGCGACCAGCAGCCGCTCGGCGCCGTCGGGTGCGGGATGCCTCGAACCCGCCGCGGCCAGCCCGTGCAGTGCGGCTTCCAGCGTGGGCAGGGACTCCCGCAGGCGACGCGGCAGGAAATCAGGATCGCCGCGCATCGGCGCATCGAGCCGGTGGCCGGCCAGCCACAGTCGCAGCAGGTGACGCTCGTGCGGCGGGCGCGCCCCGGCGGCCCGCAGGCACCCGCGCAGCGCGTCGAGGTTCAAGGGCGCAGCCCGCCGGCCGGCGTGCCGGCGCCGTCGCGGCCGCCCGGGCCGGCCTCGCCGATCGCCGGCGCGCCGTTCACCAGGTGTCCACGAACGGCCGCTTCTTGCCTTCGCGGCGCGGCGCCACGGGCATCGCCCGCAGCTGCGCGACGATCTCGCGCCGCGTGTCGGCGGGATCGATCACGTCGTCGATCTCGAACAGCGACGCGGTCGACAGGGCCTGGCCCTGCTCGTAGAGCTGCGCGACCCGCCGCTCGTACTCGGCCCGCCGCTCGGCCGGGTCCTCGATCGCCGCCAGTTCGTGGCGCCAGGCGAGTCGAACCGCACCCTCCAGCCCCATGCCGCCGAACTCGCCGGTGGGCCAGGCGACGATCCGGGCGGGCGCGGCGAAGCTGCCGCCCGCCATGCCCTGCGCGCCCAGGCCGTAGCCCTTGCGCAGCACCACGCTGATCACCGGGACGGTGAGGCTCGCCCCGGTCACGTAGAGCCGGCAGCAGTGGCGCACGAGCGCGGTGGTCTCGGCCTCGGGGCCCACGAGGTTGCCGGGCGTGTCGATCAGCGTGAGGACCGGCAGGTCGAAGGCGTCGGCCAGCTGCATGAAGCGGGCCGCCTTGTCGGCGCCGTCGCTGTCGATGGCGCCCGAGCGGTGCAGAGGGTTGTTGGCGATCAGCGCCAGCGGCCGACCCTCGATGCGCACCAGCGCGGTGACCATCCCCGGGCCGAAGCCCGGCCGCAGCTCGAGCACCGAGCCGGTGTCGGCGAGCGCCGCGATCACGGTCCTCACGTCGTAGACCCGCAGCCGGTTCTCGGGGACGAGCGCCCGCAGCCCGCGCGGGTCGGCGCAGCGCCAGTCCTCGACCGGCCCCTGGAAGTACGACAGGTACTGCCGGGCGAGCCGCGCCGCGTCGGCCTCGTCGTCGGCCAGCAGGTCGACCACCCCGTTGGCCGCCTGGACCGCCATCGGACCGACCTGCTCGGGGGTGAAGGTCCCCAGCCCGCCACCTTCGATCATCGCCGGTCCGCCCATGCCGAGGTTGGCGTTGCGGGTGGCGATGATCACGTCGCAGCAGCCGGCGAGCACCGCGTTGCCGGCGAAGCAGCGGCCCGAGACCACCCCCACCAGCGGCACCAGCCCCGAGAGCCGCCCGAACAGCTCGAACGCGCGGGTGTTGAGCTGCGCCGCCACCACCCGGTCGGTGTCGCCCGGGCGCCCGCCGCCGCCTTCGGCGAACAGCACCACCGGCAGCCGCCAGCGCTGGGCGAGCTCGAGCATCCGGTCCTTCTTCTCGTGGTTCTTCAGGCCCTGCGTGCCGGCCAGCACGGTGTAGTCGTAGGCCATCGCCACCACCCGGGCGCGTTCGTCCCCGAAGCGCTCGCCGTTGACGCGGCCGATCCCCATCACCAGGCCGTCGGCCGGCGTGCGTGCGATCAGCTCGTCGAGCGGGCTGCGCTGGCGGCGGGCCGCCACGACCAGCGACCCGTACTCGACGAACGAGCCCGGGTCGCAGACCGCCTCGATGTTCTCGCGGGCCGTGCGGCGGCCCTGGTCGTGCCGCCGCGCGACCGCCTCCGGACGCGCCGCGTCGCGGGTGGCGGCCTGCCGCGCGAGCACCTCGGCGAGATCGGGGCGGATCGTGTCCGGGTCGGCGGCGGGCGCGTCCGCCGGCGTCGCCTCGCGCTCCTCGGCCGGATCGAGCCAGGCCAGCGGGGCGCCCTCGACCACGGTCGCGCCCACGGCGGCCTCGAGCCGGCGCACCCGCCCGGCCTGCGCTGCGGTCACCGGATGCTCCATCTTCATCGCCTCGAGCACCAGCAGCTGCTGGCCGCGGCGCACGTCGTCGCCCTCCTGCACCGAGACCTCGACCACCGTGCCCTGCATCGGGGCGGGCAGTGCGAGCGGTGCGTCGCCGGCGGCCGGTGCGGCGCTCGGCCGGTCGGCTGCGGTCACGGTCGGCGACGGCACGGTCGGCGTCTCGGGCGGGGCGGGGGCGCCGGTGGCGACCACTGGCGGGTTGCCGCCCATGCCCTGCGGGAAGCGCGGGCGGGTGCCGCGGGCGGCGCGCTCCAGCAGGGGCGCAATCCCCTCCTCCACGAACCGGGTGTGCACCCGGCCGGAACGCACTGCCGGCTCCTCGAGCAGGGCGGCGAGGAACGGCAGGTTGGTGGCCACGCCCTCGATCCGGCACTCGGACACCGCCCGCTGCGCCTTCGCGCCGGCCTGCGGCAGCCCGCCCGAGTCGACCCGCACGACCAGCTTGCCCAGCAGCGAGTCGAAGCGCAGGCCGGCGTGCCAGCCGGCGTAGCCGCAGCCGTCCACCCGCACGCCGCGGCCAGACGGCGGCTCGTAGGCGGTGAGGGTGCCCAGCGAAGGCCGCGCGGTGGCGTCCGGATTCATGGTCTCCAGGTTCACCTGCAGCTGCAGCACGCAGCCGGTCGGCAGCGCGGGTGGTCGCACCAGGCCCAGCTGCGCCAGCGCCGAGCCCTGGGCCAGCATCAGCTGCAGCCGCAGCAGGTCGAGCCCCAGCAGCTCCTCGGTGACGGGGTGCTCGAACTGCAGCCGCGGGTTGGCCTCGATGAACGCGAAGCTGCCGTCGTTGCGGCCCGCGGTCTCGGCGTCGACCAGGAACTCGAAGGTGGCGAGGTTGGCCAGGCCCGCCTCGCGGGCCATCCGCAGCGCGGCGGCGAGGAGCCGGTCGCGCACCGCCGGGGCGAGCCCGGGCGCCGGTGCGTACGCCACCAGCTTCTGGCGCTGCCGCTGCAGCGTGCACTCGCGCTCCCAGAGGTGGACCGCGTGGCTGCCGTCGCCGGCCACCTGCACCTCGACGTGCCGCGCGCGCGGCATCAGCTGCTCGACGTACAGCGCCTCGTCGCCGAACGAGGCCCGGGCCTCGGAGGCGCAGCGGGCCCAGGCGTCGTCGATCTCAGCGGCCGACCGCACCAACCGCATGCCGCGTCCGCCGCCGCCGGCCACCGCCTTGAGCATCAGCGCGCCCCCCTCGCCGAGCCGCTCGAGCAGGGCCCGGGCGTCGGCCGGGGTGGCGGCCCGCTCGGTGCCCGGGAGCACCGGCACACCGCAGCGCAGCGCGTGGGCGCGCGCCGAAGCCTTGTCGCCGAACAGCGCCAGGGTGCGGGCCGCCGGCCCCACGAACACCAGGTCGGCATCGGCGCAGGCCTGGGCGAACGCCGCCCGCTCCGACAGGAAGCCGTCGCCGGGGTGGATCGCATCGCAGCCGGCCGCGCGGGCGGCGGCCACCATCGCCTCGGCGTCGAGGTAGGCGCCGGGGCCTTCGCCGGACAGCGGCACGACCTCGTCGGCCTTGTGCACATGCAGCGAGGCGGTGTCGTCGCGCGAGTGGACCGCCACCGTGTGGATGCCCAGCTCGGCGGCGGTGCGCGCAATGCGGATCGCGACCTCGCCGCGGTTGGCGATCAGCAGCCGGCGGATCGGGCGGGTCAGCGCGGGCCGGGGCCCGGGGATGCGGTCAGCGGTCATGGATTCGGCGGCAGTGGGAAGGGCGGCGACGCATTGCGTCGCGGCGGAGCCGTGGCGGTGCAGGCCCCGCGGGCCCGCGGCGGGCCGGGGCGCGCGCCCGCCACGATGGCAGCCGGCGCTCGACGGGTTTCAGGTTAGCAGCGCGCGGCGCGTGCCGCAAATCGGTCGCGGGCGCGGTCTCAGCGGGGTGCGGGCACCTGCCGCTCGTGCCGCGCCAGCCAGACGATGGCGGCGACGATCACCGCGCCGCCGGCCAGCGTGGTCAGGCGCAGCACGTCGGCGAAGAACAGCCAGCCGAGCAGCGCCGCCCAGAGCAGGTCCACGAACCGCACCGACTGGGTGGCCGAGATGTCGGCCGAGGCGAACGAGCGGGTGAGGAAGTAGTGGCCCACGGTGCCGATGCTGCCGCCCAGCAGGGCGATCAGCCACAGCTCGGCGGTGGGCCAGGTCCAGAACGGCAGCGCGAGCGGCAGCGACAGCAGCGCGATCAGCAAGGTTTGCCAGAACACGATGACCGCCGCCGAGTCCCGGCGGGTGAGGACCTTGGTGACCAGGAACGAGGCTGCGAACAGCGGCGCGGACGCCAGCATCACCAGGTTGTACCAGCCGCCGCCGCCGCTCAGGCCCGGCCACACGATCACCAGCACGCCGCCGAAGCCGGCGGCCACCGCGACCCAGCGCGGGACGCTCATCCGCTCCTTCAGCAGCCAGGCCGCGCCCACCAGGATGAACAGCGGCGTGGTGAAGCCGATCGCGGTCATGTCGGCCAGCGGCATGTGGGGCAGGGCGACGAACCACAGCACCAGCCCGGCCGTGTGCAGCGCGGCGCGCCAGACCTGCCCCTTGATGGAGCTCGGGCGCAGCCCCGGCAGCCCGACCCGCGCCAGCAGCGGCAGCAGCGGCAGCATCCCGACGAAGTAGCGCAGGAACTGCGCCTGCAGCGGATGCATGGCCTGGGTCAGCGCCCGCATCGCCGCGCTGGCGATCGCGAACGCGAGTCCTGCCGCCAGCGCCCACAGCACGCCACGGGTGGTAGGGGACCAGCCGGACGAGCGCATCCGCCAGCCGCGGGCCTGCACCTGCAGCCAGGTGCGCCACGGGCGCGACGGCCGGGCGGCGGACCGCGTGCCGAGCTCGGGCATGGGGGGCGCCGGGGTCCGGTCAGCCCGTCGCGGGCCGGCGGTTCACGCCGCACCAGCGCACGATGAAGCGCGCCAGCACCTCCACCACCTGGAGGGTGCTCGCCACCGACACCCACTCGTCGATGCCGTGGATCGACGCTCCTCTGGGCCCGTAGCAGGTGGCCGGGATGGGGCCGTACAGGTTGAAGCTGCGGGCGTCGGTGGTACCGGTGCCGTAGGCGAGCGACACCGTCTCGCCGGTGGTGTCGCGATGGCAGTCGGACAGCAGCGCGACCATCGGCTGGGCGGCGTCGATCACGCAGCCCTCGGCCTGGAAGCCGCGGTAGGTCACTGTGTAGCGGATGCCCTCGCGCCCGGGCATGGCGGCGTGCGCCTCGGCGAGCCGCTGCGCCACCGCGCGGCGGACCTCGGCACAGCTCATGCCGGGATAGAACGAGAGCCGGATCTCGGCCCGGCAGGTGGTGGCCACCGACGATGGCCACTCGCCGCCGGCGAGCCGGCCGAGATTGAAGTTGATCGGGTGCTGGTGGGCGCACCACATCGGGTGGCGGCGGGCCGGCTCGTTCCACTCGCGCTCGAGCAGCTTCAGCTCTCCGAACAGGTTGCGCGCCGCGTCGATCGCATTGGTGCCGGTGTGTGCCACCATCGCGTGCACCGGCACGCCGGTGACCTCCAGCGTCAGCCACATCACCCCCAGCTGCCCGAGCAGGATCGCATCGCCGGGCTCGGTGATGATCGCGGCGTCGGCGTGGTAGCCCTGCACCAGGCAGGCCAGCGCCCCGTTGCCGGTGCACTCCTCCTCGACCACCGACTGCAGAAAGACCGGCGCCGCCGGCTCGAGCCCCAGCGACTGGAGCGCCCGGATCGCCATCAGGTTGGCCACCAGGCCGGCCTTCATGTCGGCCGCGCCGCGCCCGTACAGCCGGTCGCCCTCGAGGCGCGGCTCGAACGGCGGGGTGGACCAGAGGGCGGCGTTGCCCACCGGCACCACGTCGACGTGGCCGTTGAGGATCAGCGAGCGGCCCGCGCTGCGGGTCGGCACGTGCACGCCGACCACGTTCGGGCGGCCGTGGTAGGAGATCAGCGACGGCGACCAGCCGGGGTGCTCGCGCAGCCGGGCTTCGTCGATGTCGAAGCGCTCGACCCGCAGGCCGAGCCCGGCCATCCGCGCGGCCATCCAGTCCTGCGCGCCGGCCTCCTCGCCCAGCAGCGAGGGCCGTGCGACCAGTTCGCCGAGCGCAGCCATCGTCTCGGTGCGCAGGGCGGCAACCGCCCGGGACAGTTCGCGTTCGAGGGCCGGGTCGACAACGGACATGGCAGGCTCCGGCCCGGGAGGTGCGGGCGTACGGCTAGACTAGCGCATCCGATGAACCCTTCCTCCCAGGCCCGCGCGGTTTCGACACTGCTCGCGGCCCTCGCCTGCCTGATCCTGCTCGACGCCAGCGGCAAGTGGCTCGGCGAGCGCGGCGTGCCGGTGGCCGCCACCACCTGGTCGCGCTATGCCGGGCACCTGCTGATCGTGCTGGCGATCTTCCTGCCGACCCGCGGGCTGTCGGTGCTGCGCACCCGCCACCCCGGCCGCCAGACGCTGCGCGGGGTACTGATGGTGGCGGTCACGCTGCTCTACTTCGAGGCGCTGCGCCACCTGCCGCTCGCGCAGGCCACCGCGGTGTTCTTCACCACCCCGATCCTGGTCACCGTGTTCGCGGTGCTGTTCCTGCGCGAGCGGCCGGGCTGGGCCACCTGGGCAGCGGTCACCTGCGGCTTCCTCGGCGTGCTGGTGGTGCTGCGCCCGGGTTCCGAGCTGCCGGCGGCCGGGGTCGCACTGGTGCTGGCGGCCGCCGCCGCCAACGCGGCCTACCAGACGCTCACCCGCGCGCAGGCTCAGGCCGACTCGCCCGAGGTGCAGGTGATGTACAGCGGGCTGGTGGGGGCGGCGATCATGACCGCCGCCGTACCGCTGTGGTGGAGTCCGGGCTGGTGGCGGATACCCGGGCTCGACGCCTTCGACTGGACGGTGTTCGCGCTGCTGGGCGGGCTCGGTGCGGCCGGGCACCTGCTGCTGGCGCGCGCCTACCAGCTCTCGATGGCGTCACGGCTGGCGCCCT
>Ga0169931_10006131_pt1 | contig 18202 bp, 12 predicted proteins | sample Kivu_15m_20L_FD_129675 | JGI IMG/M metagenome (GOLD analysis project Ga0169931, IMG submission 129675) | Freshwater microbial communities from Lake Kivu, Western Province, Rwanda to study Microbial Dark Matter (Phase II) - Kivu_15m_20L... | ecosystem: Environmental > Aquatic > Freshwater > Lake... | reverse complement strand
GAGATCCCCAGCGATGTCGCCAACGCGGGATCAAATGAACTCAACTTCAGCTCTTTGTACAGCAGCAGAACCGCCAGCACGTTCACACACAGCACCGCGCCCAACACCCAAACGACCCGCGGCAATTGTACTCCCCAGAGCTCAACCTTATCGAGTGCCGTGGTTTCAATTGCCCCGTACAGCACGCAGCCCGGATCGAGATCGACTCGGTCCGCGGCTTGGACGATCAATACTAAACCAAGCGCGAACAGGCAAGTAAAAACAACGCCCAGGGAGGCACTCTCATCGACCTTGCCCGCTTGCCGAATCCACTGAGTCGCTCCCGCAGTCACAAGTCCTGCAATCACGGCGCCAACAAACATTGGCCAGCTACTGCGGCTGGATGTGACTAAAAAAGCAATCGCCAGACCGGGCAAAACCGCGTGGCTGATCGCATCACCGAGCAGGCTAAGTTTGCGAAGGACCAGAAAATTCCCCAACAATGCGGCGCTTACCGCGCAGAGAATACCTGCCACGATGATCCAACCATCCGGAGTCCAGCTCCAATCCGCAGGCCAAAGCGAGATCATCGTGCGGCCTCCCCCGTGCCAAGCCCTTCGACCGGCGGCACAATCGGGTGAGGGCTGCTCGGAACCGAACCCGCCCGCTGCGATTCACCCAACAGTCGCTCCAGCCGGGCAATCATATCGGGCGTCAAGATATGTTCAATTTGATCGGCGTCGCGATCAACGCGGCTGGGCGCTACCTCCGCATGCGTGATCAAATAGAGTTCCCAGAGTCGATGCTGATGGACCAAACGAGCCGCTATCTGCTGGCCTGATGCGGTTAACCGCCACTGCTTCGCGGATAATCGCACGACTAAGCCTGCCGCTGCGGCGCGAGTCAGTTCCCTTTGCAGCGCAGCCGAACTCCAACTGCGCATCGACATGAGCTGCGAGAATTCGAGCGCTGCGGGAGCCGGAGCCGCTTGCTGACCTGTCGACTCACCCAACTCAAACATCGCCCGCAGCAAGTGCTGTCGCTGGATTCGCCTGCCAAGCATCCAGCTCTCCCAAGCTCGAAAGATCACGCCGCGCCGCGTTCCGAACAGCAGGCTCAGCCCAAAGACAGCCCCCGCGCACAACACGATTGTCGCCCCGGAAGGCAAGCGAGGAAAAAGCGCGCTGACAATCGCTCCACAGAGGCTGCTGAAACAACCGAGCAGACCGGCTAGCAAAACCAGCCTTCTCAAGTCGTCGGTCCAAAACCGAGCCGCCGCCGGTGGGATTACCAGCAAGGCGATCATCAGTACCAAGCCAACCGCCTGCAGCCCAATTACCGAGATCAAAACAATCAGAAGCATCAGCAGCCAGTCGAGCCCCACGACGGGCCAACCACTCGAAGTTGCGAAGGTCTCATCGAAACAGAGCAGCGTCCATTCCTTGAAAAGCAGGGCGACCAGTAAAACGCAGCCAAGCCCGCCCCAGAAAATCAGCCAAGCGTCCTGAGCCGTCAGCGCCGAGGCTTTACCGAAGATAAATGACTCCAGCCCCGCAGCATGTCCCCGCGGCGTCTGCTGAATTAGCCCCAAGAGCGCAACGCCCAGCCCAAAGAAAACCGACAACACAATGCTCAGTGCCGCGTCTTCCTTCAGCCGCGTCCAATGCCGAATCCCGAGTACACAGAGCGTCCCGATCAAGCCGCTGGTTGTCGCCCCGAGTAACAGCAGCGGCAGCGACTTTCCCTCGCCACCCCAAAGCGTCGCCAGAAGATAGGCCACCGCAATCCCCGGTAACATCGCATGACTGAGCGCATCCCCGAGCAACGCCCGTTTGCGCAGCAAGGCAAAACTACCAATCACTCCGGCCGCCGCGCCCAGCAACCCAGTACCAATCACTACGATCCGCGTGTTGTAGTCGCGCAGCGTGAGCACTCGCAGAAAGTCATCCGCCGAGTTCAACCAACCAAGCCACTCCAAACCGATCATTCCGGCCGCCTCCGCTGCCGTACCGCGTGCGTCGCTTCTTCGAGCAGCGTCAAACGACCGCCGTAGGTTTTCTGGAGATTCTCGTTGGTAAACACCTCACTCGTTGGACCAAAGGCGACGACTCGCATGTTCAATAGCAGGACGTAGTCGAAATATTGCGGCACTGTTTGCAAGTCGTGATGAATCACAATCGCGGTGCGACCCGACTCTTTCATCTGCCGCAGCACCTCGAGGATCGCCCGCTCTGTTGCTGCGTCGACCGCCGCGAAGGGCTCGTCCATCAAGTACAAATCAGCCGCTTGAACTAGAGCCCTCGCGAGAAAGGTGCGCTGCTGCTGACCGCCCGAAAGTTGGCTGATTTGGCGATGAGCCAAATCGGCTATCCCCACCTGCTCCAAAGCGGCCATCGCGCGTTCGCGATGCTGGCGGGTTACCCTACGAAACCAGCCAATCTCTCGGTAAAGCCCCATCGTCACCACATCGAGGGCATCGACTGGGAAATCCCAATCGACGCTTTCACGCTGCGGTACGTATCCCACCCGATGCCGATGCTGAGCGTACGATCCACCAAAAAACTGAATTCGCCCGCTGGCTCGAGGGAGTAATTCCAAGACCGCCTTGAGCAACGTGCTCTTGCCCGCGCCGTTAGGACCAACCACTCCGACAAGACTCCCCGGAGGGATCTCGAAGCTGACGTCCCAAAGCACAGGCTTACGCTGGTAAGCAACCGTCAGGTCATACACCGACAGGGGAATCTTCTGATTTGCAGGTTCACTAGCCACAACCGACTCTTTCTTCGCTTCAGTTTGACTTTGACTTGCCACTGAGTGCTTCAGCAATCAAGCGGAAATTGTGCCGCATCATTCCGGCATAAGTCCCTTCGGGTGTCCCCTCTTCTCCCATCGCGTCGGCAAACAGCGGACCAGCGACTTCGACTTTCTGCTGCCTGGCTGCCGCCCCGGCCACAACCGCCTCAATACTCTTTCGCGGGACGCTGCTCTCGACAAAGACCGCCGGCAGTTTTCGATCGACCAGCAAATCGACGAGTTGGTTAATCTGCTGCAAGCCCGCTTCCGACTCGGTAGAAATTCCCTGGACCCCGCGAACTTCGATTCCGTAAGCCCGACCAAAGTAGCCAAAAGCATCGTGCGAAGTGACCAGCACACGGTTCGCCGCAGGAATCGATTCGATTTGATTCACGCCGTCCTCATGAACAGCCCGCAATTCCTCGCCGTAGCGAGTTGCGTTGGCCACATACAGTTCTCGATTCGCCGGGTCAAAGTCCCCCAGTCGTCGAGCGAAGTCGTCCAGGCAGCGAATCCATAGACTGACGTCCATCCAGACATGGGGGTCGGGATGTCCTGCCGAATCATCGGGCTGCAACAACTCCTTCTCACTCAAACACTCGGTCACCGCCCAAACCGGTTGACTGGCAGCGAGTTTCTGAAAAGTGTCATTCATCTTGCCCTCGAGCATCAAGCCGGAGTAGACCACGAGGTCTGCCTTGAGGATCTGGCTGACATCATCCCGCGAAACCTTGTAAAGATGTGGGTCGACACCCGAGCCGAGCAACTGCCGAACCTCCAATCGCTTGCCGCCAACCGCGCGGACCAAATCAGCGACCATCCCGGTTGTGACGGTGACCTTGATTGGCCCTGTACCTTGATAAGTGGCCGCATTCTTCTGCGACTCACCGGCTGCAGATCCGCTCTCTTTTTTGCCCGCCCCGCATCCAGACAAACTCAAAGTAACAACTGCGATTGCAATCACAGCGACGATCGCACATGTCGTTCGCCGCCGAAGCAACTGAGCAAAGCCTAGATTCTGCATCGGATTCCACCTGTGCTGCTTCTAAATCGATCCGGCTCTTAAATCAAAACGGCTTTCGATCGCCCGCCTTCGCGAACCAAAATCGCCTTCGCCACCACGTAAACAGCGGCATCGAATTTCTTGGTACATGACTTGCCATCCCGATGCCTAAATTGTAGCATTGGCTACACTTTAAGATTGTAGCACTTGCTACAGCCGCGTCAATCACAGGCCTGTCAACTTTTGGGAGTTGCCGAATTGCCTCGCAAACCAAGCCGACCGAACGCCCCGCAAGCGGCCCACGACCGGGTCCGCAAAGACCATGCCAGCGAAAAGGCGGAAGATTATGTCGAGGCGATCGCTGAACTCGTCGCCGCCCAGGGACAATGCCGCAATGCCGATTTGGCTCGTCGCTTTGGCGTCTCCCACGTAACGACCCTGCGAATCGTCGATCGGCTGGTCAGCCTCGGGCTGGTCCAGACCATCCCCTACGGACCACTCGAATTGACAGCCAAAGGAAAACGGCTTGCGGTCCGTTGCGCAGAAAGACACCAACTCGTACTCGACTTTCTCCTGGCGCTGGATGTCCCTGCCGAAATCGCGGAAGTCGATGCCGAGGGGATCGAACACCACGTCAGCCCAGAGACGCTCAAGAAATTCGCTCAGTTCCTGCGGCAAAAGCAGTAAAGGCTCTGTCGCCGCAAATTTGAAGATTCACTCACAATGCCCTGCCCTCCAAGAATCCAAAGCGACTCAGTAGGATACTGAAAACAACCGCGAATCACGGGATAACGCACATGAAGAAGGTTCTGATTCTTTGCACTGGCAATTCCTGCCGCTCCCAGATGGCCGAGGCATTATGGAATCAGCTGGGTGCGGGACGCTGGGAAGCATTCTCTGCCGGCACCAAGCCAGCCGGCTACGTCCATCCGCTCGCACTCGAGGCACTGACCGAACGAGGACTCTCCGTCAGTGGACTGACCAGCAAATCGACTGATCATTTCAAAGGCCAAGCGTTTGACTTGGTCGTCACGGTTTGCGATGGAGCACAAGCGGATTGCCCCGTCTTCCCCGCCAAGAAAGTGTTACACTGGCCGTTTTACGATCCCGCCCGAGCAACCGGCTCAGTCGCAGAACAGCGAAACGTCTTCCGCCGCGTGCGAGACCAAATCGCGTGGCAGATTGCCGAGTACCTCGCCGATACGCACGCATCCAGCCCGACGAATCGCCCGGGACTGGTCTTCAGCTTAGAAGAGCGAGAAAGTTTCGAGCGGCTCGTCGACCTCGCTCTGAACGAAGACCTCGGCGGCGGAGTTGATGCGACCAGCGAATCGGTCGTTGCCAAAAGCGTGCAGGGAACCGCCAGCTTGCTCGCTCGTCGCGCGGGCGTCGTCGCCGGCCTAGCCGTTTGTGCTGAAGTCATTCGCCGCAAAGCGCCAGCTGTTCAGTGGCAACCACTGGCTCACGATGGCGATCGGATTTTCGCCGGACAAACGCTCGGCGTCCTGACCGGGCCGGCACGCGAAATCCTCAAGGTCGAACGAACTTGCCTCAACTTCCTCGGAAGACTCTCTGGAATCGCCACCTTGACCTCCGAGTACGTCGCCAAGCTGGCCGGCACCAAAGCTCAACTGTGCGACACCCGCAAGACGACGCCTGGCTGGCGACATCTGGAAAAATTCGCAGTGCGCTGCGGCGGCGGAAAAAACCACCGCATCGGCCTGTACGACGCCGTGCTGATTAAGGACAATCACCTCGCCGTGCTCCGGCTCGAAGGCGACTCGCCTGAAACCGCGGTCCGCCGAGCCATTCGCCAAGCCCGCAGCTGGATCGCCGACAACGCCCATCTGCTCCCGCACGGTGAGCGAACTTGGATCGAAGTCGAAGTCGATCGAATGGAGATGCTCCCCGCCGCACTTGAAGAACACCCCGACATGATCCTGCTCGACAACATGACGACCGACCAATTGAAGTCGGCCGTCGAACTGCGCGATCGGCTGGCACCCGCCGTCATCCTCGAAGCCTCGGGCGGAATCAACCTGCAAACAATCGCCCGCGTCGCCGCAACGGGAGTCGAGCGAATCAGCGTCGGCGCCGTAACCCACTCCGCAACCAACTTCGATATCGGACTCGACTGGCAACTGGACGGGTAAGCTGTGATACAGGGCGAGGAAGGATTAACACAGAGGACGCGGAGAGGAAGATACAGAGGGGAAGCAGGGAAAGGGAAAGGGAAAGGGAAAGGGAAAGAAGAGAGGAAAAGTGAAGAGAAGCATCGAGATGCTGTGACTTGCGGCAGGCGTTTTTACTAGCCGGTCGCAGGTGGGTGCGCATCGCGGTTGAGCAACTTTTGTTTGCCCACGAACCGCGCGATGACGACCCACCCTACCTTTTTCCTATTCCCTTCTACTTTCCTCTCTATTTCCTCCGTTTTCTCTGTGCTCTCTGTGGTTACCCCTCTTCCACACCTAAGCCAAGTCCACCTTCTACCGCTTACCCGTGTACAGCGGATGCTGCTCGTTCCCGCCGGCGATGATGTAGCCGAGCAGGTCGAAGATTTCATCCTTGGTCAGCGTGTCGAGCAACCCCTTCGGCATGATTGAAACGGTCGAAGCCCGTCGCTCATCGATGTCCGACTTGGCAATCGTCGTGGTGCTGGACTGAACCAGCGGATTCTCCACGATTCGCACCGAGTTGTTATCCTCAGCAACGACGACGCCCGAAACCGTATTTCCGCTGATGAGCTGGAAGATTTGAGTCTTATACTTCTCGTCAATCTTCATCGACGGCTCGATGATGTGGTTGAGCATATCCTCCGGAGTCCACAGCGGATCGAGCTTGGTCAAATCCGAGCCGACTTCGTATCCCTTGCCGGCAAACTTGTGGCAAGAGACGCAGCTGCCGATCGTAAACAGCTGCTGGCCGTTCACAAAATCGCGGCCGCTCGTGAACTCGGCTTCCAGATCCTTGGAAAGGTCGCCGATCTTCCACTCGGTTGCAGCCCGATTAATCGTTAGCAGCAATTCATCCTTGATCGCCAGCTGATTCTGCGCCAAATACTCGGCCGGGTTAGCTTGAAACGCTTCTGGGTTTTCGACCACGTAGAGCGCCCCGTACATCCGACGCCAGTGACCCGGATAGGTACAGACGAAGGGGTAAATCCCAGGCTTCGTTGGCGTCGTCAGATTCAGCCGCTGACTCTGCTGAGGCTGGACCAGCCGACTGGAGGCCAGCACGCGGCTGTTTTGCGGCACATAGTTCTGAGCCATGGCCTGCGGCTTTTGAGCGTCCTCTTCGGCCTGCATTCCGATCGCTTCCATCGCGCCCGGTTCGGTCAGCACCCAGTTGTGCGGCATCATATCGGTATTCTCGAACACGATCACCAGCGGCTTGTTTGGCTCAACTACGAGCTTTGTCTTGTCGTAAGCCATCCGGTGCGGCTTGACTCCCAAGCGAATCACCCGGATACCCAAACTGCCGAGTTGCTTTCGTAGCTTCGAGCCTTCCTCTGGCGGCAGCAATCCCGCGACCGCTTCACCGAGTTGCATCCAGTCGGCAATCGTATCGCTGGTTCGCATCGCTACCGGAGTCTCCTCGATCCGCCGGACAATCACCGGAACGAGTTTGGCTGCTACATCCGCCTTCCAAACGGCAGGGGGCAAACCCTGAATCGCTCGGGCGGCGGTGTCTGCTTCGTTGCCGTCGGCAATCATGCTGGAGAGCTTGGCGAAGACCTCGCCCTCTTTGCCGCCGACTTTGGCCAGCGACTGAATGGCAATGCGTTTCAGCTTCTGCTCCTGGCTGGCGACTTCGACTGGGATGTCGAGCATTTCAGCCGGAGCAGCGATCTCTGCTTGGACAAACAACGGATTCCGTTCTTCATCGAGGATTTTCAGTGTAAATCCATCGAGCCGCTTGCCGAGAGTCTCGTCCGTTCGGTTGAAGACGCGAACGGAATCAATATCGGCGGCGGCTGGCAGTTCGACTTCCCACCAAGGGTCCTTGGTTGTTTCAGCCGTGTGCGTCTGCCCACCTGCGTTGAAACTGCCGCTGGTGTTGCCGTCGATTCCACGCGAGGACTCGGCGCCGTTGCTGGTGCTCGATTGCTTGGCCTTTCCTTCGCGGGCAAGGTTGTTGCCACCCGAAAGGACTTCGACTTCAGCCAAGGTCAGGATTCGCGAATCACCCGGCAATTCAATTCGAATAAACTTCGCCAATCCACCCTTTTTCGCATTGGCATCTTTCTGCTTCAGCGCCTCTGGCAAACCATCCAGCAGCGGAAGAATTCTTGGGTAAAGCGCCAACTGCAAATCCAGATCGGGCAGCATCGGCAAGGCTTGCGCCAAGTCGAGCAGCCGCTCTGGAGACTTGGAAGCAAATTCCCAAGTTCCATCTATCCCCTGATCAGCCATCAGCATGCCAACCAGACCGGTTTGACGCAAAGCTGGCAGCGCTGAAGTCTCGGCAAAGCTCGCCAGCCGCTGACGTTCCAGCGCCAGTTCGGCTCGCGGCTGGGTACCCAGCAAACGGATCAGGTCGAACATCACCGTGCGGTCAGCCGATCGGGACTCGAGCTCACTGAGCAACGAAACGATCACGCGTGATGCCGGAATCTCGCGTTCCACCGCAACCCGCTCCACCGCCGACTTACGCAGGTTCTCATCGATCCCTGACCGAGTCATCAAGTATTCAGCGATTTCCTCAGTCATCGGGATCGTCGCAAGTTCGGCTGGCGAAAGCCGGTCGAGCACGAATGCTCGCGAACGACGATTCACATCGCTGAGCCACTTCATTTCGCCGACCAGCGACTTCCAACCCGGATCCACCTGGCGCATCGTCTCGCCGATCACGTAGTCGAGGTAGCGGTCGATTTCCTGTCCTGCTGCGGCCGCAACAATTGGCAGGCCATTGCTGCCCGGTAGATAACTGGCACCGCGAACAGCAAGCATCCGCACTCTCGGATGACTGTCGTTGGCACTGGCCAGCAGAAAGTCAGCCGCCTCGGGCAGTTCGTCGATCCAGTTGGTCAATGTCCGGACAGCTGCACCGCGAACGCGATGATCGCGGCAGGTCAGCGTCGTCAGCAGCAATTCTTTGTTCACAACATGATGCTGTTCGTGCAACCAGAGCAGTTCCAGCAGTTTCAGGCAGTCGAGCGGATTGTCGGCTCGCAAATCCTTGCCGGCTGCGACGGCCGCGGCCATCACTTCATCACTCGGCCGATTGCTCAGCTCAATCCGAATCCGATAACGGGTCCGCAAGTTTGCTTTCAACAAATCATCAACCAGCTTGGCAGTCGGCTGGCCATATTCGGGCTCAACTTCCAGCGGCGGGTTGGTCTTGTTTCGAACTTGGTAAATCCGGCCATGAACGTGGTCGCGGCTCGGGTCGCGCAGGTTATGTTGCATATGGCCGATGATTGGGTTCTGCCAGTCGACGAGATAGAGCGTCCCGTCGGGAGCGAACTCCAAATCAACCGGGCGGAAGTTCGGGTCGCTGGAGAGCAACAGCGGAGGCTGCTCGGAGCCCGAGATGCTTGAGCCCTGCTCGTCAATCTTGTAACGCAGAATTCCGAGGTCGCCGATCACGTTTTCAACCAATAGTTCGCCAGCCATCTCATCGGGGAAATGACCGCCCGAGACGAACTCGGTCGCCGGGCAAGGTCGCGTTCGCTGGCCGTAAACCTGCGGCGCCGGACGGTGCTTGTTCGGGTAGTCGATTCGACCCGAAATCAAAGCCGCATCGTAAGGATTCGAGCCGGTTCCGTCGTGCAGAATGTCGGTGCCGTACAAATCGAAGACGTGTCCGTGAGGATTGGCGTAGCCGACCGCGGTGTAAAGATCGAACTTTCCGGTGCGCGGTTCGAAGCGGAATGAACCGGCATTTGCCGATCGAGCAATCCCGAACGGCGATTCGACTTGGGTGTGGTGGAAGGTCCCTTCCTGAAAATAGAGTCCGCCATCTGGGCCGACCGTGAACGAATTGATCGAGTGGTGCGTATCCGCCGAGTCGATCCCGTGCAGCACCCGCTCCATCTTGTCAGCCTTATCGTCGCCGTCGGTATCCTGAAGGAAGAGCAGGTCCGGGACTTGGGCTACGTAAACGCCGCCATTCCAGAATTCAAAGCCCGTCGGATTGTGCAGTCCGGATGCAAAGGTCTTGCAAACATCCGCTTCGCCATCGCCGTTGGTGTCTTCGAAAATCAGCAATTTGTCATTCATTTCATCTTTGGGCTTCCAGTGCGGATAGCTGGGCCAAACGGCGACCCAGAGTCTCCCTTTGGTGTCGAACGCCATCTGAACCGGATTGGCCAGCTCAGGAAACTTCTCTTCCGAAGCAAACAAGCGAACCTCAAATCCATCGAGGACTTTCATCTTGGAGATCGCTTCCTTACCTCCAAGGAACTTGTGCGTACCGTCGGCATTCTCGCCTTTCTTATTGGAGATCACGTCGATGAAGGGAAGCGTTTTCGAATCGTCGACGTTGTACTCTTTGCCTTGAGCAGCGGCCCAGATTTTGGGATCGCGGAAGTTTGTCATTTCTTGCAAGACTTCCAGTTCCCGCTGCATCACTTCACGATTGGTCTGGTGATTGACGAACTCCAAGTCAGCTCGGCCCCCGAAAATCGAGAAGCCATCCGTCGTGCGGTAGAGATTGAACCAGTAGAAATTCTTGTCCTGAACGGCGGCTCGGATTTTCTCCAGTTTGCCGGCATCAAGCGGCTTTGGACCGAGCAGTGTATCGACAATTTGGCGAGCAACTTGCTGATTGCCGAAGTCGTTCAAGTGGACGCCGTTGATGGTCCAAGGCTGGACGGCCATCGGATAAGAGGCTTGGGTGTAATGGAACAAATCGACAAACGGAAGATTGTTTGCGGCCGCCACATCCCGAATCGCTTGGGTGTAGAGGTCCAGCCTCGCGTTGTTTTCAGTCCCGCCGGGGAAATTGAGGCGTTTCAAATTCTCGTGCGCGACCGGTGAGACCAGAATCAACTGCGGCGCCGATTTGCCGTTGTATTTCTGCTGCTGCATTCGCTTGATTTCAGCCGTGTAGTCGGCTTTGAACTTCTCCAGCCCAGCCTCCCCTTCAAACGACTCGCCGTAGCCAAACATCATGAAGACGACATCGGCCTTGTTTCGAGTCAAATGCTCGTCGGGGCTACCGAAACCAGCCGAACGGAGTCGCGTCTTTAGCGTATCGGCCGAGTAACCGAGGTTTCGAATGACCAGACGATGATCGGGCAACCGGGCGTGCAGCATCGATTCCAACCAGGCGTCGTGCTGCATCCGTTCGGCGAGAGTGTTGCCGATGATGCAAACGTGCTGGTTGGGCTGAAACTGAAATCGCGATTCCTGACCGCGCCCAACGCTGGCAATTCCCAAACTCAGCAACAGGGCTACGGCCCAAAAGAAAATCCGACTCATTCTCGACTCCTCGAAGAGTTTCCAATGCATGACATGCAACTCGGCGGCGCTGTAGTTCGCACGACCACGTCGGCCTCAATCATAACCGTTGGAAAAGCGCGCCGCAAAGTAGCACTCGAGTGGGAAAGCCAGAGAGGGCCCGAGCGGCTGTCCCTATGGTTGACGCTGAATGCTTCACGAGTTAAGGCAAGCGGCAAGCGCTGAGCGGCTTTGAAATGCTCAGCCAAAGAGACAAACGAGAGCGTCTCGGCAACGCCAAGCGAAAAGGCGAACGCATGTTTGCAATTCGCCAACAACTATGGCTGGCGAACGTTTTCCCAAGCGTCGATCAAAGAAGCAGCGGCCTGCTCGACGTCTTCCTGTGAAGTTTGCCAGCCGACGCTAAGTCGAATCGAGCAGCGAATCGCCATGGTGCCCAAGCCCATCGCGGAGAGCGTCGGACTGGGATTGGAAGAGTGACTCGAGCAAGCTGACCCGGTCGAAGCGCAAAGCTCGGGCAACCGCTTGAGAATCATCTGAGCGCTGGCCTTGGGGAAAGTCACATTCAAAGTGTTCGGCAAGCGTGCAGCCTGCAGTCCGTTGACTTTCAAACCCGGAATCCCCGCGAGCAACAAGCTCTGCATGTGATCCCGCAAGAAAGCCAACCGCTCGGCAGATTCTTCGAGCGCCTTGCCAACCAACATCGCCGCTTGTCCGAGGCCGACGATATAAGGAGTGTTCTCGGTGCCAGCTCGCAAACCATGCTCATGCTCTGAGCCATGCAGCACCGGTTCCAGGTCCAGCCCCTCGCGAACGTACAACGCACCAACCCCCTTGGGTCCGTACATTTTGTGGCCGGCAATGGTCATCAAGTCGACATCCAATTGAGTCACGAGCGCCGGGACCTTGCCGACTGACTGGGAAGCATCGGTGTGCACCAACACTCCTCGGCTGTGGCAAATCTCTGCAATTTCACGAATCGGTTGAATCGTCCCGACTTCGTTGTTGGCATGCATCACGCTGACCAGCCGCGTGTTTCGCTGGAGCACCTTTTCGACTTCTTCCGGCTGGACGACGCCTTGCGAGTCACAAGGCACAACCGAGACTTCGTAACCCAGACGCTCGAGAAATCGAGCTGGACTCGTCGTCGCCGGGTGTTCAAGAGCCGAAATTACCAGATGCCCGCCGGCACTTGGCGGCGACTTGAGCATGACACCTTTTAGTGCCAGGTTATTGCTCTCCGTTCCACCGCTGGTGAAACAAATCTCATCTGCGTCGCAGCCCAACAGCCGAGCCACGGCCGACCGCGCATCGGCAATTGCTTCGCTGGCCGCCCGCCCCATGCAGTGAGTGCTCGAAGGATTGCCGTAGTGTACGGTGAAGTACGGCTGCATCGCTTCGACGACGCTGGGAGCGACCGGGGTAGTGGCGTTGTAATCAAGGTAAATGCGACGCACTGCCAGTTTCTCAATGACTCGGGAAAAAACCGTGAGGTAAGTGGAATAGCCTGGGAGCAAACGCTGATTAGAGTCGTGTTGGTTTCATTTTATCAGAGTGCCCCGGCAAGCCGAGTGTTGGGCCCAGAAATTGACCAGTATGCGAGGCCGCACAGGCCGCAATCTGCTCAGGTGTACCGACTGCGACGACTTTGCCGCCCGCCTCGCCCCCCTCGGGGCCCAAATCAATCAGCCAATCGGCTGCTGCCAGCACATCGAGGTGGTGCTCAATCACCAGCACGGTGTTCCCCAGCTCAACCAATTTTTGCAGGACACTCAGCAAGCGAGCGACGTCATCGAAGTGCAAGCCCGTCGTTGGCTCGTCGAGAATGTAGACCGCTCCACTCCCCTCGCGAGTCACTAGCTCAGCCGCCAACTTGACTCGTTGAGCTTCCCCGCCTGAGAGCGTTGTCGAGGGCTGACCCAGCTGCAAGTAACCGAGTCCGACTTCATAGAGCGCGTCGAGCCCACTGCGGATCCGCGTCAGGCTGGCGAACTCCTCGCAAGCCTCGGCCACACTCAACTTGAGAATGTCGGCAATCGTTCGCTCGCGGAAACGGACCTGCAGCGTTTGCTGGTTAAAGCGCGAACCGCGGCAAGTTCCGCAGTCGACATAGAGGTCGGGCAAGAACTTCATTTCGACTTTCTTCTGCCCATGCCCGCGACAATCGGGACACCAACCTGCAGAAGAATTGAAGCTGAATCGCTGCGGTCCGTAGCCGAGTTGCTTGGCAAGTTTCGTCGCGGCGAATGTCTTTCGAATTTCGTCAAAGATTCCGCAGTAAGTCGCAGGACAGCCGCGGGGTGTCCGCCCAATCGGCCGCTGGTCGATATTCACCAGTCGGCTCACGGAATCCATCCCCTCCACTTTCCCAATCGCCCGCGTTCCGGAGACTGACCAGCCGAGATGTCGTCGCAATTCAGGCACGAGGACTTCGTGAATCAAGGTGCTCTTGCCGGAGCCGCTGACACCGCAAATCCCAACCAACAAGCCGAGGGGAATATCGACATCGAGTTGTTTCAAGTTGTTGGCCGTCGCACCGCCGATCGCCAGCCTTTGCTCGCCGGGCGGGCGACGCTCTCTTTTTCTTACTGCGGGAAGAGTCTCGCCGAGATACCGACCGGTTTTTCCTAAGCCACGAGCGGCAACTTCAGCCGGCGGCCCTTGGTCGACGATTTCACCTCCCTGCCGCCCCGCCTCGGGTCCGATGTCGACCAGCCAATCGGCTGCTCGCATCATCGCTTCGTCATGCTCGACGACGAGAATCGTGTTGCCTGAGTCGCGCAAATCGCCGAGCAAATCGACCAGCCGCTGAGTATCGCGCGCGTGCAGCCCCATCGAAGGCTCGTCGAGGACGAAGCAGACGTTCGTCAGCCCCGCCCCGATGCAACTGGCCAGCCTGACGCGCTGATGCTCGCCGCCGCTGAGCGTCTCCACTGGCCGGTCGAGCGTGAGATAGCCCAATCCCACACGGCACAGGAACTCCAGCCGACTGCGGATCTCCCGCACCAGCGGCGCGGTGATCGAATCGCGGTCCGGTTCGGATCGCCAACCCTCGGCGAACCATTTCCGGGCCAACTCCAGGGGGAGCGCGGTCAGCTGGTCAATCGAGCGGTCAAGCAGAAAAACGGAGCGGGCCAAATCGTTCAGGCGAATTCCGCGACAAGCTTCACAAGTCGAGACGACTCGCGCCGCCAGTAATTGCTCGAGGTATTCGGCTCTTTCCGTTTCGGCTAAATCCGACTCCAGCAGCGCCCGCAGTCCAGTCGTCGCCGGCTTCTCGGTTCCATTCCAGAGCAGCTCACGCTGTCGGTCGGTCCACTCGCTCAGGGGCCGGTCGGTATCAAGTTTGCCGGCTTTCAAGACCGGAGCGAGTTGCTCAAGTTGCTTTGCGAGTGCCGGCTTGGAAAACCCTCGCCACACGCGAACCGCTCCGCGCCCCAGCGAACTATCGGGTCCGCCGAAAATCAACTCGGGCTCAAACCGCTCGCTCTGGCCAACGCCTTGGCAAGTTGGACACGCTCCGTAAGGGCTGTTGAAACTGAACGACCTTGGCTCAAGTTCCGAGAAACTTCGCTCACATCGCGGACAGGCATTGCGGGTGCTGAACAGGCGGTCTTTCCATTTGCCAGGATCGCCCTCGGCAGGAAGGCTGATGATCGCCGTACCTCCTGAGAGTCGTAGCGCCAGGTCAAGTGACTCAATCAAGCGGGATTCGATCCCCGGCCGCACGACGAGCCGGTCGACCACGGCCTCGAGATCATGCAGCAGCTTCGGATTGAGCGTTGGCGTCTGGTCGATATCGTAGAGCTCACCATCGACTCGCACACGCACTAAACGCTCGGTTCGCACTCGCTCCAAGACCTCCTCATGCTTTCCGCGGCGACCGCGAACCATCGGCGACAACAGCATCAACTTGGTTTGCTCCGGAAGATTCAGAATCCATTTGGCAATCTGTTCCGGGGTCTGCTGCCGAATCGGATCACCACATCCGGGGCACCGCATCTCGCCCGCTCGGGCGTAGAGAATCCGAAGATAGTCGTGAATTTCAGTCAGCGTACCGACCGTGCTCCGGGGCTGGCTGACCAACGCTTGCTGGTCTACTCGCAATGCAGGCAGTAGGCCCTCGATCGAATCGACATCGGGCCGCGGCAATTGCTCGATGAATTGCCGAGCGAACAGCGACAGGGTTTCAAGGTACTGGCGTTGGCTCTCGGCGAAAACCGTATCAATCGCCAACGAGGACTTCCCTGATCCGCTCGGCCCGGTAATTACCGTCACGCGATCGTGGGGCAAGTTTAGCGAGATGTTTTTCAGGTTGTGCGTGCGAGCCCCGGCAACGGCAATGCCCGCGATAGCTGCCGAAGTTTCATCCTTTTTGGATGCGGTTCGTTTCGCTTCCTTAACTCGTCCTGCTGGCACCATCTACTCCTAGGGGTTTTGTTTGCGTGGCAGAGCGAGAGCATTCCTTTCGCCCGCTTTTCGTTTTTTAAGACCGGTTTTTCGCGCTTGCCCCAGATTCATTCGTTTCGCCCGCAGCCAACGGCCCTCCGTTTCGCCCGCAGCCGGCGGCGAGGTGAAGCGCAAGTTGATCACGCGCTACAAACCAGCGGTCCGCTTCTCCCTCCCCCTCAGCAGGCTTTCCGCACCAGCCTTGCGTTCCTCACGCGCTCGGCCTAGGTCTCCCGACCTCGCCGATTCTTCGACCTCCGGTCTCCTCTTGGCGGCTAATTAGGGTTCCGCATCGAACGGCCCGTGCCGTCCCACTCCTTTCGACTTCAATTTAACCGCCACAAACTAGCTCGGGCAAACGGAGCTCTGTAACCGCGAAGCGACCAGACTTTCAGCCCTTCAATGGGAACAAAATGTCTTGTCCTGCCGTTTCGCGCCTCGACTGCGCAGTTTTGTCACAGCCAATTGGCGTTTCTCCAAGAAGCTCCCTTCAAACCGTTCAGTGTTGCAAAAAACTCCATTGCGCCTCACGAGGTTAAATCTTACCTCGCTTCGCTGAGCAGCGCAGGCGTCGAAACAGCGCCGAGTGTCGCTTCGAAACCCTTGAAAACAGGACAAATTTTGTTGACTTCGCCTTCCGCGTATCAATAATGTTCAGGTCGCGGGAAGGAATTGCGACCTGCATCCGAATCGACGTGCTTGGCTGCAGCTCAATCAAAACGGTCTCCCCGTCGGAATTTAATCGGGAGGCTGTTAGCGACTCGCTAGCTTTTGCGGGTTTTAGGAACGAATGGAGTCGGCTGGCAAGATGCTGGCTCATGTTCGGCTTGGTTTGGCCCCTCTCGAGATCGATTTCTCGATCTCCACGATCTCGGTCTCCATGGCTCCGGTAAGTACAGGCGGTCGCTATTTGAGTTGCTCTGCGGACTCGAAAAGCGGAACTCGCCGACCAACTGGGTTCGCGGTACAGAGTGGCAAGGGTAGTCAATCGCCGTTCATGGTTCAGGATTGAGCTTTGAGAGAAACCGCGTGGTCCTCAGGAAAGAGGCCAAGAGGTGAAGTTCGAAATTCATCGTCGCCCGGCCAAGTGGCAGAGCGACGGTCAGATAAACAGAAACAGTACATCCGCTCACCGAGCATTCGACAGTTTGAGGTTTAAGCAAAATGACTAACAAGAAAAAGGTTGGCAACGTTTTTGAGGCAATTCTCCGCTACGGTCACGATGAAGACTTCTTCCCCGAAGGTGGCGAAGACTTCATCCCGACCAACGCACCCGCGGGCTCGGAAGAGAAGATCGAGGTTCTCCGCAAGCGAGTTGAATTGGGCCAACCACTATGGCACATGGAAGATCGCAAGGACTACACCGGCCTGACCGGAGCTGTCCGTCCTCGCGAGTAAAGCTTTCCGGCAACGCTTTCAAATCAAAGCCGCCGAACAATTAGAAAAACGAACAGGCAGTCGAAAAGGCTGCCTGTTTTTTTATGCCTCGACCGAGAAGGCTGGTTAGAGACTCCATCGGTCCTTTATCGGGTCATGGCGATGGCAACTTACTTCGTCGACTTGAGCAGGTCCCGAAGCTTCTGTTTCTTCGAAGCATTCTGCTCCAGCGGAATCGCTCTTACGATCGCGAGCCTCGCGAGGTCTCGGTCACCCGCCGCTAAATGCTGCTCGTACTCTGCCATCAGGTCTGCGAGTTGCTTCGTCACCGCCTCTTTTTCCGCCGCCTTGGTTGCTCTAATTGCCGCCACGCTCTCGCTTGCCGTCTCGGCGGTGCTGCGAGTCATCGATTCATCCGAACGGGAACTGCTTTCCGCCGGCAGCGCAGAGCCCTCGGAAGAGCGGGAACCAAGGTTATCAAGCCGCAACTGCCCTGATTGAACCGCGCGAGTGACGGCATTGTCGATCAGCTGCGGTCCGGAGTAATTGCCGACGACTGGGATCCAGCCCGTTACAAACGGGGTCCACTGCCCTGAGCTGATAAAACCGCCTGCACCGTTTTGCACCATCAGACTGGGGGCTGTGCTGGTCATGGTTCGAGTCGAACCTTTGCCAAACTCGAAACCAAGCCGGAACCCGCCTCCCTGTCCGCCGACACCAATTCCGAATCGCCCTGAGGCGTTCGGGTCATATCCGCCAAACATTGGGATCGCTGAACCAAAGCCTCCCTGCGTGAATTGCAAATGCCCGTTCGGGGTGAATTGGCCGTTGGGAAGCAACCCGACCACTCGCGAGCCACCCCACTGTCCGCCGGGAAGCGAAAAGCCAAAGCCGACCCCTTGTCGCTCATACCAGGAATTGCCGAAGCCATTCATCGGCGTCCCGACGTCGATCATTTGGGCCGAGACGATTGGCAGCGACAAAGCGTACCAGCAGAGAGCGATTACCCAAACGAATTTGAACTGGGCAACTAGAGAACGCCCGCTCCAAGAATGAACCTTTCTCGCGAGACTTTTATCTGACCTCAGAAGCGTATCTGACCTCAGAAGCGTATCTGACCTCAGAAGCGTATCTGACCTCAGAAGCGTATCTGACCTCAGAAGCGTATCTGACCTCAGAAGCATGGCGTGAATCCCTG
>Ga0169931_10006130_pt1 | contig 18204 bp, 4 predicted proteins | sample Kivu_15m_20L_FD_129675 | JGI IMG/M metagenome (GOLD analysis project Ga0169931, IMG submission 129675) | Freshwater microbial communities from Lake Kivu, Western Province, Rwanda to study Microbial Dark Matter (Phase II) - Kivu_15m_20L... | ecosystem: Environmental > Aquatic > Freshwater > Lake ... | reverse complement strand
TGTTTCCAGCAGAAACGGTGATCAGTTATATGCATATGATGCTTCTTTATACTATGGATATCATTTTAGTGATATTAGCGGGATACAAGAGTTAACACATCCCAAAATAGCATGGTCTATAGGGCAATATACTTTAAATCAATCTGAATGTCAAAGCCATACTCCTGTCAATGGAGAAGTATGGAGTACGTTCTATGAAAATTCCCTAGAAATTGTTGAGGCTTCTACAACATCTCCGTTTTGGTGGTGGGGATGGAATTTTGGATTTTTTGGACCATATTATGGATGGGGATGGTGTAATAGTAACTATTTTTGTTTAGATAATAATAATAAATTCAAAATGCTCTGGTTTAATAGTTCATGGTTAAATTTTGACGAAGACTGTGCGTCTAATTTAGATAATGATTATCCTATTACTAACACTTATTGTGGACCATGTTCTACGAATAGAACAATAGTAGATGCCTCTGGTATTAGTAATTATTCTATTTCTATAACAGGTCAACGCAAGGGTAGTTCCATATCTATTGATAGGCATTGTTATTTATACAAAAATCCATACTCATATACTGGTAAAACTATTAAATTATACTATGAGCCTATAAGTGGTATAATACCAATTATTAATAATAGATCATATGATACAGATACTTATTATGCTAGTGGTAATTATACTATTAATTTGACGGGCATAACACTAAATAATCCTTCTTGGTGGGGTTCAACACAGGGTACCCAGTATATGGTTAATAACTGGATAAACAATAATTTGGTCTTCGGTATTAGAACTAGTGGTACCGGCACTAATAGTGTATTTAGTTATAGGTGTCCCAACGTTAAATTATATTGGCCATATTGTACAGGTTCTATAATTCCTGTAAGGATAGTACCATCATGCTAAATATTCTAAACAAGAATAATAAAACATATCCTGGATCTGCTGTTGGTTTGTTAAGTTCTGGAGTAGAATACAACATATTAAATACTGTTCCTAGCAGATCAGGAGCTTTAAAGATCAATAGCGCATATGTATGCAATACTGGTAATAATAAAATTAATATTAGTATATTTTCTAGTACAACTAATAATAGTGGAATAGTATCAACAAGTTATTTATATAGTAATAATACTATTTCTGGTAATAATACCGTAAACTTAATTGCTAAAAATAGACCCTTGTACATAAACCTATCTACCCAATCTTTATATCTAAACTATAGTGGATCATATCCTTCCCAGTACTATTTAAGCTATGATTTAATTAATGATCAGACACCATCCACAGGAAATGTTTTTGAATTATGGTTTGATAATATTAAGCCTATTAACTCATTAAATTCTATTGTTTCTGGAAATCCTTATGAACTAAGCTTTAATGTGTATTCTTCTAATGGTTCTGGTATGCAATTAGCTGTTTCTGGAAATAGTGGCTTGATTACTGGTTGTTTTTCTGGTGTTACTGGTTGTTTTGTTTCAAATGGATATAAATATACTCTTTCTGGATTAGCATCAAATAAGAATATTTCTGTATTAGCTACAATATATATTAGCGGATCTTCTGCTAATATTGATGGTAGAACCACTTTAAGTAGAAGCTGGAGCGTAGTATGACTTCGTTTGCATTTACAAATTCTCAACTAGGAGCCACTGTTAATGTTGCAAATAATGCTTTATACACAGATGTCAGTGGTATTATTTTTTCAGATAATTCTCAATTATTTTCGGCTACTGGATTAGCCCGTAGTGGTAATAATATTAGTCTTTTTGTAAATGATTCTGGTTATATACGAAATGTATTCCAGGATTTAACACCAAAACTTGGAGGCTCCCTAAACCTTAACTTATACAATATTACAGGCATTGGAAATATTAGTGTTAATACAGGTTCTTATACATCGTTAAATGTGAATTCAACTGGTGTTAGTCTTAGCGGCCATACTCATTTATCGACCGATATTACTAATTTTAATAGTAGTGTTAGCGGACTACTCCCTGTTAAAAATATTATTGCTGGAACAGGTATTAGTTTATCGGTATCGAATGGGGACTATACTATCAATACTACATCTACAGGAGGAGGGGGAGGTTCGTCATACACTGCTGGCAGTGGTTTAATTTTGGTTGGTAACGAATTCAATATATACGGAGGAACAGGACATTTTGCTCAATTGTCTATCAATGGCTTTACACTACCTGTTTCTGATGGATCTGCTAACCAATATCTTAAAACCAACGGAGCCGGTTCTGTATCATGGTCATCTATTGCTGGCGCTGGTAGTGGAACAGAATTATCGGTCACAGGATCTGTTTCTTTAACTAGTGCCAATATTACCGGAGTTGGAACCGTAACTGTAACATTAGAAGGTTCAACTATAAAAATTAGTGGAAGTTCTAGTGGAGGAGGAGGATTAAATAATGTTGTGGAAGATTTGACTCCTCAACTTGGAGGAAATCTAGATCTTAACTCTTATAGTATTAATGGATCTGGTAATATTAGTATTAGTGGAAACATAATTGCTAATAGTGGTATTTTCACATCTCTTCAACTAAATGGAACAACGGTCAGTGTTAGTGGTCATACCCACACTAGTAGTAATATTACTAATTTTAATAGCAGCGTTAGTGGTTTATTACCAACGATTGCTAATAGTGGAGATAATAGAGTATTAACTAGCACTGGAAGCAGTGTTGGAGTTAATGCTGAAAGTAATTTGACTTTTGATGGAAGTTTATTAAATGTTACTGGTAGTGGAACTTTTGCTAGTGGTATTAATGTTACTAATCAAACCGCTAATACAATAGCAAGTTTTGATAGTAGTAAAAATATAGTTAGTTTACCAACTAGTACTTATCCAAGTTTTACTGAATTAAGCTACGTCAAAGGAGTAACTAGTTCCATACAAACCCAATTAAATTCTAAAGCTTCATCTTCTCATAATCATACTAGTACAGATATTACTAACTTTAATTCTGCTGTTAGTGGATTACTTACAGTAACAAATATAGTTGCTGGCACCGGAATTAGTGTTTCGTCCTCTAGCGGTGTGTTCACTATTAATGCTACATCTACCGGTGGTGGAGGCGGGGGCGGAGGAATATCAAATATTGTTGAGGATACAACTCCTCAACTAGGAGGTAATTTAGATTTAAATAACTATAGCATTACCGGAAATAAATTTCAAACTACATCATCTGGTACTATGATTGGTCATAGTGGTTGGATATATCAGAATAATCAAAATGTAATTTCTAATGGATCATTTGGGGTAGCATCTGGAGATGCTCAATACAGTTCGTATCTATTAAGAACCACGTCTACAAATGCTAGTTGGAACACACTATTAAACGACGGAAGGAGTGGTATATTACTAGCTTCTAATAGAACATTTCAGTTTACTGCTAATATTGTAGCGAGAAGAACAGATGCTAAAGATAATGCTTCATACAAATTAGAAGGTTTATTATCTAATGACGGTTTTGGATGCGATATTATTGGAACCACAACAAAAACAAATTTTGCAGAATCTGACGACCAGTGGGATGTACGAGCTGTTATAGCTAATTCCGGTAATAGTAACTATTTATTTATTGAAGGCTATGGGGCTAACTCTAAAACTATAAACTGGTTAGCTAAAGTAGATGTTCTTGAAGTAGGAGGAAATATACCGTCTTATACCGAATCAAATATTCTTAATATTCCTAACTCTTTTATTCCATAATATCAAAGTTTGACCTATTAAACCATGGTGTATATCATATCGGATTATCTTTTTTTACACTAACAAATAGGCCAATATATGTCATGGCAAATAGAAATTCCTATCATTGTAAGAACTCTAATCAATGATTTGGATGAAACTAACCAAATCTATTCGGATGAGAGAATGCTTCAGGCAATAGTTGTTGCTGCTAAATATGTTCAATTTGATGTGAATCTGGAGAATACATACACTTTAAATATAGCTAGTCCAGCTATTACTCCTGATCCAACCTCTCTTAACGACGATATTTTTATTAGTTTGGTATCGTTAAAATCTGCATGTATATTTGATCAAAGTACACTACGAACCAAAGCTGCTATGGAAGGCATCAAAGCAGTTTTAGGACCAGCCTCTTTAAGTGTGGGAGGAAGTCTTGCTGGATTAAAACTAATTATAGAGCAAGGACCGTGTGCGGCTTATGACGAACTTACATCTCATTGGGACGTTAAAGAAGCATCTGCTATTAGAGCTGTTTTGAGCCCGTTTGTTGGAAACAAATTCGATGCTAGATATCTACAAAATTCTACAGACAGATCAAGATATTTCTATTCATAATATTTATATGAGGATTAACCATGCCAGCAGCAGACTACAGTTTTACTATAGAAAAAGGCACAGCTTTTGTTATCTCATTTGAATATAAAAATGATAGTAATATACCTATTAATTTAACAAATTGGTGTGTTAGATTAAGATGGATAGAAGATCAAGCTACTCCTACTATTAGAACTTTTATAACTAATACTAGGAATAGCGAATATGAATTTATTATAGAGCCACTAGATGGTCGAATTATACTTAGAATCCCAGCATCTCAAACTGCCCAATATAATTTTGGCAGTGCTTTATATGATATGGAATTACAAGAACCAAATGATCTGTATAGTGGAGGAGGTAAAAAAGTATTTAGAATTTTACAAGGAACAATTAGCTTAATCAGTCGTAATGTGCCTGGTACAGATGCATTTCAATGCGATCCAGATACCCAAGACGACTGTGGAACCTGTGTGTCATGAGTATAGTATCAGTACAAGAACAATTCCAACCATTACGATATCTGGTTATTACTAATCGAACAGAAGACCAATCTATAAATACAACAAGAATAGTTCTATCAGATCTTAGAACCAATACTGTTAATCTTGTGACTATAGAAAAAGGACCCCAAGGAGACATAGGACCGGTAGGACCTTCTGGTGCTCCTGGTAAAGATGGACTAATATTTACTGTTCTTCCAATATCTAGTGGAGGTACTAATAATACCTTTTTTAATAGCGGATATTTAGTTTCATATGATGGTAATAAATTAGCTAGTACTAACTATACTGTTAATGATATTATACAGTCTAATCAAAACAATACCGCCATTACGGGAATTATAGTAGGAACAGGACTACAAAAAACTACAGGAAATAATAATACTGTTCTTTTAGATGTTAGAATCGGAGAAGGATTAACAATTAGTAATCAACAGATTATTGTTGATTCTACCATTGCTCGCACAGCAGAACTATCGTTAGGAAGTATTGCTGGCACGGTTCCAATTAGCAAAGGAGGCACCAACAATAGTACTTATAGTGCTAATAGACTGATTTATTATGATGGAACTAGATTTACCACTTTCCCTCTTAGCACTGGACTTATAGTTGTTAGCGGATCTAAAGTTAATATTATTGCCGGTTCGGGTCTTATTGGAGGCGGAGACCTAACTATTCCCAGCGGTTCGATAGTGCTAAATATTGCGGCATCAGCCGATATACTAGTAGAAGACAATCTTATTAGTTTAAGTAATACAGGAACTCCCGGTCAGTATACTAAAGTTATTACGGATTCTAAAGGTAGAGTCACAAGTGGTTCTGCTTTAACAACATCAGATATTATTTCTTTATTGGGATATACCCCTTGGCATCCTGGTAATGATGGGGCTGGTTCTGGTCTTGATGCGGATCTATTAGACGGCCAGCACGGACACTTTTATAGAAATGCTTCAAATATCACAGGTGTTTTAGACAGCAGCAAATTATCTAATTTGCATGAAGAACCAAAATATGCGACTAAAGTATTAATTAATACAAAAGGATTAATTGAGGGAGCTTTTTCTATTAATAGTACTGATATTATTGATGGATTAGGATATATACCTTTAAATGCCACGCAAGATGCTGAAAAACAAGGCTCTCTATCAATTCATGGAAATTTGACTACCACAAATGGCAATGTTTCTTTTTATGATAATATGCCTTTATTTGGGACTAATAGAGAAGATATTTTACCATCTGAACCTAGAGGTTTCATATTTAATTATGGAGGTATATGTTGCGATAAAACAGGATTATTGGCCTATTATCCAGGAGATAATCAGCTTAAATTAATTACAAATATACATGGCGGCGGTTTTGGATTAAATGGGGCATGTGACGCTGTAAACCCGGAAGATTGTTATGACGATGATGCTAATGGCGGAAGTGCTCAGTCTATATTTGTGGTTCAAAATATTCAGGGTGAGGCCGTAACTGTTTTATTCAGAGAAATCGCTGATCAACTATATATCAAAACTACAACAGATCAGACTATTTATGGTCTTAAAACTTTTTTGAATGAGATCGCTGTCGCTAAACAAATCCGCATATTATCTGACGGCAATCCTTTTACTAGTCCTCCCTTTGATTTGGGAGGAAATAATGTTAAGGTACCTAATTTAAATGCTGATTTATTAGACGATAGAGATGGATCATATTATAGAAATGCTTCGAATATTACCGGTTCTTTTAGTTATAATAATGTTGCGTTTGACCATATTGTGGGAGAAAACAATTTTATCCCAAGATTTAATGACACATCCGATCCAGCAAGAAGAATAACATCATCAAACATTAAACAAAGACCGGACGGATCCATAGAAGTATCGAATGCGCGAAATTTAATAGTCGGAGAAGCAAACAACATAGTATCTTCTGCTTCAATAAATAGTATTATTGCTGGAGAAGATAATGTTCTAGATTCCGAAAATTCTATAAGTGTAGGAACAAATAATCGCACTATAGGTTTAAATTCTGCTACTTTAGGCAGCAATAACACCACAAGTGGTAACAATTCTGTGGCTATGAATATTGGTTCTATAGCTAGAACAAATAACTCTATAGCCGCTGGATCATACGGCCTAACTTCTTTACCAAACCAGTTTGCTTTTGGCGCCTTCCGGACATCACAAGGATCCATAATTTTAGAACACGGTCAATATTCCACTGTTGCTGCTTATTTACAAGGCACGGAAACTAATGGTTCTTGGATATCTTTAACTCCTGTTATCAATTTGCCAGTAGAAAAAACAGTATCGTATAATATAGATCTTCTTATTAATAAAGGACTTAGTACAGGTGTTGCTAGTTTTTCTTTTGTTAGCGGTATCATTACTAATGCTACATTTAGAAATCCATTTAATATTACAGAAATTATTAATAGCACAACAGTACCAAATTCTGGCACCAAAAAAGAAAACTTTAACAATTCACAATTACGTAGACATTATCATTTTTGGAATTATCAACCATATGAGAATGATTCGAATACTATAACTCGTGTTGTACAATATGTGCATTCTAACAATTATTTGGCATCTAATCCATATACTATTCGTAATAATCAATTATACTATTTTTTTGAACCAGAAAAAATTGCATTAACTGGTACTTTTACTAAGACTTTTGATGGATCATTAGTACTAGATACAGATAAACCCAGATATTATTCTACTTTTTTACAAAATACTGTTAGTCCTAATTTCAAAATAGAATCAAAAAATCATAATACTATTAATGGTGCTTTAGTAGATATAGTATTCGAGTCCGGTAGCAAGTATTTATCACCCAGCGGCAGATACACGGTTTTATCGTCTAATGATAACAACTTTTTTTATGTTGAATCACAGAAATGGCCTGCGACTAAAATTACTATAAGTGGAATAACTAGATTAAAAGTAAATAGTTCTATCTTATATGATCAGAATATGTCTTTTATGGTTTCTGGATACCTATCTGACAATACTACAATTACTAATATTTCTAGCTCTTTAAATAATCAAGGATATAATATTTTTCAGAGATTAAAACGCAATCAAACTGTAAAAATTATCTATCAAAGTGGCCTATACAATCGTGTTATTCAATCTGTTGGTTCTAATTTTTTTGAAATTAATCATCCTATATACACTACTGGTAGCACTCCTTATGCTGTGTCTAATGATAGTATTGATATTATTTTAGATGAATACTCATATTTTATATTTAAAGAATGTGATAAGATTTATGTTGATAATATAGATGTAAATATTTCTGGTGGTAAAACAAAAACAGCAGCATCATTTTTCCCTCCCGCTACATCACCAACCTATACCATAGTTGAAGACGGAGGAGCTGGTACTATACATGCTCCCACAGGAGCTAATATTACTGGTTATCAAAATTCAGGAATTCTTATTGAAAATGATATTTTTGGTATTTTATCTTTTAGTGTAATACCAGCAAATTCTTTATCTAATATACAAGAAGGAGCCACAGTTTATATACAACCTATTTTTAATAGTAATAGTGGCAATATAAATCTTTATCTAAAAGATAATCTTAATTGTGCATATTCCTCAACAAGTTCTATGCTTAACCGACACAGTGGAGTTTATGTTAGAGAGAAAAATCCGATAACTCAACAACACAAAATTTCTCTATACGATTCTGGAAACAAACCAATAACGTTTATTTCTAATCCGGCATCTTATTCTTTTGCTGATGGTTTTAATTCGGAATACAATCAATTTTTTGGTATCATACAGAATAGTAGTGGTTATTTTCTGTATTCTAAAAAACCTTTTGATTTTGAACAAGACAATATTGTTCCAGTAAAATTAAGTGCTCATCCGTATCTAAGTACCACAACAGATTCTTTCACAAAAACCGTTTATGTTTATATCAAGAACGTTTCGGAAAATCCATATGTTAAGAATAACATACCCAATACCGGTATAGAAACTGGTACAGAATGGATTTATACTATTCCTTCAGACACTTTTGAGGATTCTGATAATCATGTCCTACATTTAACAGCAGAAATTAAAGGTAATCATAGTTTACCGAGATGGTTATCATTCGATTCGAACACATACACATTTAGTGGTATTCCCGACATATGCGATATCGGTGCTTATTCTATAGATATCAAAGCAATAGATCCATCGGGATTATCTGTTATAGAAAATTTCATAATACAGGTATCAGAAGGCACAGTACATTCTTTAGAAGGATATGCATATAATATAAGTACTATTTTATCTATGTCAGATATATATCTAACTAATAATGTTCTTTTAGAAAATCAGCCTGCTGGCACATTGATCGGACAAATCAAGCATATTGGGGGATATAATCCATATATAGAGTTTTTAGATGCACAAAATAGTTTTAGTGGACTATTTATCGAAGATTCTGATTTGGTCCGTAAATGTAAATCTAATATTATAAACCACTTAGGATTTTCTATCTCTGGTTCTCCGGAATATCTTAGTGAAAATTCTGTAGTTTATTCTGATCCTAGTGGTTTTATTGCAAATACCAGAGTTTTAAATACCTATAAACCAACAACCTTTATTGGAACCCCATTATTTACTAGCAAAATCATAGTTAATCCAGAAACCATTAATACTGCTAAAGTTTTCTTCAATAAGCAAATACTGCCATCGCATGAATTAAATGAAAATTTACAGTATAGTATGAGAGTTAAAGAACATACTGATTATTCTATTACTCTTGGAGATTATCTTATTCAGGAAATAGGTGGAGAAGCAATAATTCTTACAGAAAATAATGAAGGATTATTACATGATTCTAGTATTTTTTCTATAAACTACTTTATAGACGATGAAATTACTGAAGATAATCTTACTGAAGAAAATGGTATTTCTAGGCTAAAATATAAAGACGATTACAATTACAATATAGTATGGTCCAACAAAGAGGATTATTCATTTCTATATGATGAGAATTTGTTAACTAATCTTACAGACGAAGAACAAAACGAAAACTTAATTACTAATCAATATTCTGATATAGAATATATACCAGGTTTTACTCCACCTATATTAGAACTAGAACTATTAACAGAAAATTTAGATAATTTATTAGATGAAGATTTAACTAATAAAATAATCGCTACAGATTTTGATTATACAATTTTTCCTGTAAGCCAAAGCAGAATACAAAGAATTTTGCATTCTGGAATACCCATATTAGCAACTGGAACATATCCACAAAATGAACTTAGCTCATTCAGTTTCGATGCTACTTATCTTAAAGTATTACTTAGTAATATAGATTATACTAGAGACTTAGATAATTTATATTATCCTCATGATAAATGGCGTTTTCTAGAACCTATTGATAATGCTATATTATATGTTAAAAATTTAGGTTCGGATGATTATGCTCATATTATTAGCGATGATCGTAGTTATTCTGGAATCTATCATTCTACGTCTCCGTTCGAATATGCTTTACTAGAAACAGAAGATGGTTTCGGTATTATTTCTGATAATGTTCGTCATCACGGATCTCGTATAGAGATATCGGATAGATATGAGATCTTAGAAGCTCATAATGTCTACAAAGACAATGGTAACATTATTACAGAGTCTTCGTCTGATACATACGAGATATTATGTGAGAATAACGAAGCGCTAGTAAATGATCATGCTATATCTTGCCAGAATGGTTCTGCTTATTTGGTATTTCCCGGTACACTATCTAGTGTTATATTTTCGTATCCAAAAATTAGAAGCTATTCTTCTGGTAGAACCAATGATGGTTCTCACGGATTTTATGAAGACAAATTAGAAAACACTCCGATCTCTTTGGCTTTTAGTGAACCTCATTTTTATTACCTATGGGGAAAAATGATTCCATATAAATTTTATACTGATGAATATGCTATCAAAGTTAGTAATAATTTTACTTTGCCTACAACAGGAGGTTTTTTAATTTATAATGGCGATAAGCCTGATTCAGGTAATTATTACCCAGACTATTTGAAGACTAAACAATATTTAGCATATTCTGGTGATTGTCCTGATTTGATTAATTATCAAGGAATATATGGTTTTAATACTAAAGAGAACTACAACCCTATTGGAGAATATGTTACAGGTAGCATAGTTTTCTATACTAATTTTACCTCTAATACCATCACCGTCAACTCATTGCAAAACGCTTTTAATTTAGACAATAGAGACAATAGATTTATCTATTTACATTCTCCTCAATCCAACGCCACAAATCCTCAACTACCTCGTGTTGGATCGTACAACCAGATAAATATTATAGACAGCAATACATTCACTACAGAAAACTATTTTCTTTATCCTTCTTCTTTTAATATAGATCACAGCGGTAGTGTTCAGGTTAATCTTGATCGTAATCATAGACAACTAATTAAAAATTCGAAACTACTTAATAGAATTCCTGTAAAATTTACCAACATTTTAAATAGTAATCAAAATAGACTGCCTAAAAATAATTGGTTTGACATACTATCGATAAGCGGTAATAAAATTATAGTTTCAGATAATCTTAACTATTTACTAAATTCTAATAATTATCCTACTTATTTAGATGATTCTATTAAAGGAAATTATTTAACTAATGGCTTTGCATTCAAAGGCTCATTAATTCACAATCAAGCTAATATATATGATGCTAGATTTAATCTATCATCTATTAATTACATCTATAAAAATTTAACATTCGAATTTGATAAATCTTTACAAAAATTACACATTAATATACCTCAAGGCATAGTCAATATTTTTGATAGGATAAAGTTATTTGATTTTATGCCTTTATTCCCGTATATGCCATGGAATAATCAGCCATATTCCACAGGATTTACGGTTTTGCCAGAAAACCTTTCTTCTAGAACTTTAGACACAACTGCTGGTGCAGATTTTATCTTACTGGAAAGATCAAATACACAACTACAACCAGAAAATATATTGAGACTATCTTTTATAACAAATATTTTTGCTGCTTCTGTGTCTGGCACCTGTGCGATGACAAATAAAATCAATGATAGAATTCAAAGCGGAATTCTTATTAATCACACAAATAATACGTATAATTCTTCTGGTCATAGAGTATTAGACACTATTGACGGTTATCACTTTTCTGGTTTTATTCCTAAATTACATAATATTATATCTTCTAATCAAATACTATATGATGATAGAATAGGATATAGTTCTGTTGTAAGCACCGGATCTACACTATTATTGAACGGCATTAGAACACTTAGACAGGCATCTTCATCAGACATAGGATACACGGAACTATACCAGATTAACCAATCTCCTATATCTGTAAGAGGCATAGGCGCTTCTCATTTGCCCTATATTTTCGATATAGTAGGCAGTAATTCTAGTCGAGAATTACAGTTTTTATATTTAGGATTTAATAATAATAATCTATATATAACTGGTACTATAAAAAGTCCTTCTAATAATGAATTCAACATTACTAAAATTACCAGGCTACAACAGGAACATATAGACTTTTTACAATCTATCGGTATTAATTCTGGAGTTTCTCCTGTGTTTACTACAGGTTCTGTTGGTGTCACTGGTTTCTTTTCTTTTAGTATACCAATAGAAAGATTCGACGTTATAAAATTTAACGTATCTGCTGGATCCCCAGCGAATTACAGCATCAGAACATATGCTCAGGATGCTGCTGATCCTTCTCCTTTGATTATGCATAGCAATACAATTATTAATACCACAAAATCCTATTATCCATCATATAAAGATACTACTACAAATTTATTTCATATATTACCTACTATCGTAACTACAAATAAGTATTGCGATACTGGTAATTTATACAGCTCAAATACCGATATATTTTATAATGGAAATTTAATAAAACTTAGCAATTTAAGTTCTATCAAAAGCTTTTTAAATTTTAATGATCATCTGAAGATACTAAAATTAAATGATACTATTCTACAAGAATCGAACACCACTTGCAATATAGTACAAAAAATTAATAACTCAGCTGATGTTTTAGCTATCACTGGTATATCTATTTGTGGCGATCAGTCTATACCTATAAGTAACTATATTTATCCTGAAGCTCGATTTAGAGAATTATCAACAAGACATATAACCCCATTTGGTTTAACTTCTAATAGTTTTCTAAGTCCTAGTGGAACCATAGAATTTATAGGTCATAATTCAGGAACCTTTACTGCTTTAACACATAATAATATATATGTGCAAGCACACGGAGGATCTACTTCTTATTGGCCGCAGGATCCCGAAGGTAGAATAGTTCCTCCGTCTATGACCGGTTTATACTTTACTGCTATACATAGAAATACTTGTTCTTCTGGTAAACTATGTATTACTATTTCCGGATACAAAGATCAGAACATTGCAGATCTGTTAGATTTTGATAAGTTTTATTATTTTGATCTTACAGACGGTATTCCTCAGCTTAATGGTATGTATCAGATTACGGATAAGCTATCTAGTGGCGTTGTGACAATCAGCACACAATATATGCCTAATTTAGATTCTAAATCTGGAATAGTATATATTACAGATACCAGCTTTAATATTAAGAGCAAGTTAAATCCTAATATTAATAATGCTTTTACACTAGCAAATATCCCATTTAATCTTAGTACTTCTTTATTAAAAGATCAAATTAATCATTACGATAGAAGCTCAAAGAAGTGGACATCTGTTTACCATTTGATCGATACTTTACCCAACTATGGTGCCTATCCTTTAACATTTAATCAAACCAATGCAACACTTATATATAATAATCCATCTCCCATAGAAATTACTAGTGTTTCTGTATACGATAGTACAACAGATACTTTTAGTGCCATTAACCAATCAATTAATATCTATGATAATAATTCTTCCTTAATACTTAAAGTGAATACAAAAAATGGAACACCTATTTTAGAATCTCAAAATATTAATACTCCTAAATTATATATTTCTGGAGTGGGCTCATTCAGAAATATTAAAAATGATCCTAGATTTGGATATACTCCCGGATCTGGTTGGTCAGTGGGTGTTGAGATAATTCCATTTGTTGGTCTTGGTACTCACACAGGCGTCATATGTCTTAGAGATGAAACCGGACAAGCTAATTACAATTTTTCAATTACCGTTAAAGAAAATATTTCGATTACTCCAACATACCCCACAGGATTCACCACTGTCTCTCATCCCTCTTGGGAATTATATTTTGATGTTCGTGGTATTAATTTAATAGATAATAATCCTGCTGATCAAGGTTTATATTTAGTAAATTCTCCTAATGATCTTAATTATGACTTTATTAGACATGGTTCGTCTAAGTTGTCTGTTGTTGGATATCCTGCTGGTTCTAGTTTTTCTGCGGGTACTTATGTGCCGATAGTAAAAATTGCAGATCAATTTTCTGGAAATATTATTGCATCTGGTAGTGGAGTACTAAATATTTTGCCTTCATTAGACGATAGACCACCATATGTGCCTCGTGTCAATAATCTATTGAATCACTACTACATTGATATTACAAAGAACGAAAAAATTTCTATGCAAGTACCTGTTTATTATGTTGATTCGAGTCATAATACTATTACTACTACTCTAAATGGAGGCAGTTATTTTAGTACTATTAGAACAGCAGCTACTCATGATCCAGATATGAATAGGTTTGTTTTGGAATTTACTCCTACCAATACCGGAACATCATCCTACATCAGTGGCACAACCTATGCTCCGTCTAGACCTTTTAGTTTTCAGGTGGCACAGCCCATATACAATAATAATATAGAGTCCTGGCAGTCTTATACATCAGAAATCTTTAATATTGACTATACATTCTATCGTCCTTTAGCTCTCAATACTACTTATTACAATGGTATTCCATCTTTTAGATTAAATCAACCATGGTCTTTAGAATTTATAGTTTCCGAAGGAGTCACTAAACACAGACCAGACTTACCACCTAGAGTAACTCTTTATAATACTCCGAATCCAGGAGGATATATCTATCGTTATGCCTCTTATACTATTAGCTACACTTATGATTCTACAAATAAATATTGGATAGCCAGAGCCCAAGGTAAAACAGATCAATATGGTAATTATGCACCCAATACTGGCATATATAACATAATTATATTTGCTGATGATACCGTAAAAACATATGCTACGGGTCATATGAGTATACAATATACAAACTATAATAGTATAGATAGTATTTTGCCTAATATTTTTACCACACCAAATAATGAATTCTTCATAAATGCGGATGCGAAACAACCATATTCTGAAAATACCGATCCTGTTATTAATTTTGATGGTGAAAATAGCATATACATCGATGCTGCTAAAACATCCAAAAAATATAATCCATATTTAAACATATGGGAAATTGTTGCTACCGGTAATAAATTAATAGATAAATGGGACGCTAGACTAATTATAGACTCATCGTCTAATCCGTCGTTGACCATACAATGCAAAGGAATAGCAACAGATAAGATAACCGCTATCGCAAAAATTGATCTACTAGAACTACAAAACAACAATAGAGATATACTTTTGGGTTTACCTATAAAAATTACAGGTATAGGAGGAGGATCGAAACCCTGGAACCCAATATCTGGTATACTTGTGGAACAAGGAGATAAGCCATGGAAATTGACATTTAGTACTAAATTCGGTTTGGAATCTCCGTTGCATCCTCCTACTATTATTTTAAGTGGTATGCCAACGTTTTGTACCGGTTATGACCCTAGATTAGATCCTTTGTATTCTCTGGATAATCCTGTTGATAATAATCAAAATACTTGCGCCGCTCCCCCAGCTTGGGATGAAGAACAAAAAAGCTGGAACTTTGCTTTCACAGGCATACCATCATGTACGCTCATTGGTCCTCAAGATTTCTCTATTTTTGCTATAGATACTGACTTATCTCTAGTAGATCCTTATATAGAACCAGAGGATATTTTACATACTTTATTTACTTATACTCCTATAGAAATAATTTATCCTAAACCTATAATTGTGCCTCTTGGCGAAAATCAAGAACCATTAACTAATGAAGAGATTTCGCCATTCTGCGGTTCTCCGTATTATAAGAAATTCAGATTTGGACCAGCGCCATCGGTAGCGTGTGGATTACCCACTGGTTTAACAGGAATTTTTGTTAGTGGCAGTTTACCACCAGGATTAACTTATAATATATCTTATCCTAGTTATATAGAGGGAAATACATTTAATGCTCCTATATATAATAATTATAGTAATGGTACTTTACTGATACAGGGTAATGTTACAGGGTTTGCTCCTATAGGAACAAATGTTTATTCTGAAGTATTTTATTTAACCATAGTTGATGCAAGAAATAATAGCAAAACCCAGGAAATAACTTTTGCTCAAACTTTAGAACCAAATGATCCGGATATTGGCGTTAAGCTATACTTTGATAAGCCTTATCCTGTTTTTACTCCATCAACAGGCTTAGATATTGTCGAAGGATCTGTACAGACATGGAGGCCAGAGCCAGAGGCATATTCGTTAGATTGTAATAATATTATGCCAGACAATAATTGTCCAGCTATTACTGTATTCTATTCTGGATTGCCAGATCCGGACAGATATCTAACACTATGGCAACAGGATAGATCCGGTCCTTTGTCTCAGATACCCGCTCCAAACATATTGTATATTAAAATTAATCAAGACAATAATAATGTTAATAATGGTAGATATCCTATACTAAGAACAACTAGCACCATCCCTAATATTAATTTTCCTACAAATCTACCATATATAGTTACAAAAACAGATTTTTCTCCAAGAACCGGATTAGCCACTGTGGTACTCTCTAAATTAGAAAATATCGATTTTGGTGCATATTCAGAATTTTTTGCTGGAAATATTTCTCAGAACTATAATTGTTTAATGGGTAACGGCCTAATAGATATCAATAGACATTCTCCGTCTCCTCCGGGACAAGGAGCTAGATATGGTGTTAGAGGTTTTATAGGGCCAGACTTTAGTGGTTCAATTCCAACAAATGGATCTTTTGATAGAACAGACAGGCTTGGTACAGGGCTAAATTACACAGCTCTTCCGACAAAAGTAAGCAATAATTATACAGTATCGTATATAGATTGTTTACAAACTGGATACGTTAGACTTAGTGGTGTTCTATTGCCTAAAATTTATATAGAAATTACCGACCCTCCACCCGCCCAAAATAGATCTTTTGGTGACAATAGTTCCACATTTGCTTTGAATCCCAGACTCTCTTACGGAGATACTGTTGTAGAACGATCTGACTCTAGAAATTGGAGAATCTCCACTGCACAATATGTTCTTAGAAATTTAGTAACAAATACTACTAAAATTACTTCCTCTATCCCTATTACCATACAAAATCAACCATCTATTGTTTTGAATGCTACTGATTTGACTAATTTTGCTAGTGGGTTGGGCTCTGTATTCCAGCTTTCGATAGATTCTAATAATCCTCTGACAATATTTCCAACATATGACGCTTTAGCTATTCCGTCCGCTATAGGCAATAATTATTCTTGGCCTCACAAAGCAGCTAATACATACGATGTTCCAACACACACAACAATGCCACCTATTGTAACAACAACCTTAAAAGATATTCATATTATTAGCGGAGTTGTTATTAATTTCAATAATGCTTCACCAAATTATGGAATTAATATGCAAGCTGTTGGAGGATATCTACCACATAATATATGTCCAAATAATAATTGTCCTCAAGGATATACTAATGAGCCATACTATCTGAATAGTGGTCAACAACAATGGTTTGCTACAAACTATTTACCAAAAATATCTGGTATCATACTTTCTAATATAGTAAACCGTAAATTCGACAACACTGGTATAATACCAGAAACAATTAATTTATATGGGGAATATTCTAATACGTTAAAACAGATGGTTGTTAGAAATACATATGTTCCATCTGCTAATAACTATGAGTATCCTAATGAGATATATGAAGTTTTTGATATTGGTAATCTCATAGAAGTTACTGTGGAATATTTTGATCAGACCGTTCCTCAGGGTCAAAAGGTTTATACTTTTGTAGAAACTTTTGTGACTGGTTTACTCGCTAATAATATTACTACATATAGCTATATTGGTTCTAATTCAGATACATTTACTGCATCTAATTTTGCTTCTGAAACCAAACCTCTACTGTTTAATAAAAACTATAATATCCCATATTATTCTTTAAGGGTCACCATCAGGCCTATATCTAGTATAATAAATATGGATTTAAATAATAATTCTATAACTATTAGACATAATAATTTATCCGGTATTATTAACGCTAATATAGTT
>Ga0169931_10006129_pt1 | contig 18205 bp, 13 predicted proteins | sample Kivu_15m_20L_FD_129675 | JGI IMG/M metagenome (GOLD analysis project Ga0169931, IMG submission 129675) | Freshwater microbial communities from Lake Kivu, Western Province, Rwanda to study Microbial Dark Matter (Phase II) - Kivu_15m_20L... | ecosystem: Environmental > Aquatic > Freshwater > Lake... | reverse complement strand
CGCGATGTCCAGGTGCGTGAGCCATCGGGCGAACGCGTCGCTCAGCCGGTCGAGCTGTTGCCAGGTGGTCGTGCTGTCTTCGTGGAAGACGGCGGGCTCGTGCGGCTGGACGCCGGCCCAGTGGCGCAGGTGGTGGGTGAGCGGTACCTCGCCGAGGACGTGGCGCGGCGTCTGGCGGATGCCGGCGGGCCAATTCGCCTGCCACAGGGCCTGGAGAGCCCCCAAGGCCGCCTCGCCGTGGGACGGCGCCACGGCACCGGGGCCTGCGGTGGCCGGGTCTGAAGAGGTGTTCAACCCTGGCGCAGGTTGAGGCGGCGCACCACCTGGCTCTCGATCTCCAGGTCGCGCCGCAGTTGCTCGCCGAAAGCCGCGGGTGTGTCGCTCAGCCACAGGTCTGCGCCCGAGTTCTGCAGGAAGGTGGCGTAGGCGCGCGATTGCGCGCCGCGGCGCAGGGCCTGCTCCAGGCGCGCCAACGCGGCATCGGGGGTTGCCGGGTGCATCATGAAGCCGCCCCAGGCCATGAACTGGTAGTTCGTGCGCGTGGCCTCGGCAATCGTGGGCACGTCGGGCAGGACCGACAGGCGCTGCGGGCTGGTCATCCCCAGGGCCCTGAGCCGGCCCGAGCGGATCTGCGGCAGGGCGGCGCCCAGCACGCCGATGGTGAAGTCGATCTGCCCGCCCAGGATGGCATTGATGGACTCGACCGCGCCCTTGAAGGGCACGTGCAGGCCCTGGAAGTTGCCCGTGGCCTCGTGCAGGAATTCCACCGCCATGTGGGCGGGCGAGCCCTGGCCCGCAGAGCCATAGGTCACCCGGCCCGGCTGGGCCTGCACCGCGGCCACCAGGTCGGCCAGGGTCTTGTGCGGAGACTGGGCGGAGACCACCGCCACGAAGGGCGAGGCGCTCAGGCGCAGCACCGGGCGCAGTTCCTTGAGCAGGTCGAAGCGGGGGTTGATGGCAGCCAGGGTGACGTGCCCGGAGCTGACGTAGACCAGGGTTGCGCCGTCGGCCTGCCCCTGCGAGACGGCGCGGGCGCCGAGCAGGCCCGAGGCGCCGGGCCGGTTCTCGACCACGACGCTCACGCCGAGCTCGCGGGCGGCTTCGGCCGAGGCGATGCGGGCAGAGTTGTCCGGGCTGCCGCCGGCCGGGTAGGGCACGACGATCCGCAGGTCGGCGGCGGCCCTGACGTGGGCCGGTGCGGCGGCGAAGGCGGCGGCTGTGGCGGTCCACGCGAGCGCGCGGCGGCGGGTGAGGGCTCGGGTCATCGCAGTCTCCTTCGGGGGTGGGCTTCGCGCGCATTCTTGCGCGCCGGGGGTGGGTTCACGGGGGCGGGCTGTGGCGTCTCGGGCATCCAGGTTCTCAATCGAGCTGGGCCAGGGCCTCGGGGCGGTTCGACAGGCTGCCTGGCGCCTGGGGCCCAGGGGTGACGGTGATGCGGGCGATGCGGCCCGGGTAGGCGAAGACGCCCCGGCCTTCGTACATGGGCGAGACCTTGCGGCGGCGGTCCAGCCCGACGTCCACGCCCTCGCCGCCCAGGCGCAGGAAGGTGGGCGTCATGTCCAGCGTGGACGTGGTCTCAGGCGCCTGCGGCTTGTCTGCCGACTCGCGTGCAGGCGCGTCGCCCCGGGTCAGCGTGACCTGGCCGGTGCCGCGGCGCTGGCCGCCGGCCTGGTGCACGAGGCTCAGGTGCCACACCCCGGGCGCCAGCGGCAGGCGCACGTGGCGGTGGATCGCGGCGCCGGCGCGGAAGGCCACGCACAGCGCGCCGTCCAGCACGAAGGCCGCCAGCCCGTTCATGTTGTCGCCGATGGCGAAGAGCACGCCCTCGGCCGCGGCGTCGGGCTGCTCGAAGCTGCAGTCGATGCGGTAGTCGCGATCGGCCAGCAGCGGCCCGATGCTGGCGGGCGAGCCTGTCTCCGTGCCCGGGAAGTAGCTGCGCGGCCGGCCGTAGGCGGCCTCCAGGTGGGGCGGCAGCGCCAGCACGCGGCGCACGTCGCGGTTGTCCAGCGGGTAGACGTGGTTGGCCTGCGCGTCGGCCTCGAAGGCGGCGACGAGTTCGCGCAGCACCTCGGGCCGGGTGGCGGCCAGATCCTCGCACTCGGTGGGGTCGGACTCCAGGTCGAACAGCATCCAGCGCTCGAGGTCGATCGGCGTGCCGGGCGGCTGCAGCGAGACGATCTTCCAGCGGCCGTGGATGTAGCCGCGGTTGCCCTCGAGCTCGATGTACTGGCGCGTGCGCGCGCCCGGCCGGCCCGGCTCGCGCAGTTGCGCGGCGAAGGACACGCCGTCCAGGCCGCGCGTGCGCCAGCCCTGGAACTGCGCGGGGTAGGGCGCGTCCAGCAGTTCCAGCACCGTGGGCAGCACGTCGGTGACGTGGATCCAGTCCCGGCGCAGGGCCCCCGGGTCCGGGACCCGGGCGGGCCAGCTCAGCACGAAGGGCACGCGGATCCCGCCGTTCATCGGCGTGCGCTTGTAGAAGCGGAAGGGCGTGTTGGACACCTGGCCCCAGGCCACCGGGTAGGCGGCGTAGGAGTCGATGCCGCCCAGGGTGCCGCGCTCGTACATCTGGCGCGCCAGCCCGGGATCCTCGCGCTGTGTGATGCGCTTCTCGAAGATGTTGGCCGAGCCCTGGGGCCCGCCGATGGAGGAGGCGCCGTTGTCCGAGGTGATGACGAGCAGGGTGTTGTCCCAGCGCCCGAGTGCCTTCAGCTCGGCCACCAGCCGCGCCACGTTGCGGTCGATGTTGTCCACCATCGCCGCGTAGAGCTGCATGTAGTGCGCCATCACCGGGCGCTCGGCCTCGGGCACGTCGGCCCAGGCGGGGATGCCGGGCGAGCCGCCGGGCAGCCGCCAGTGCGGCGGGATCACGCCCATCGCCTTCTGGCGCTCGAAGCGGCGCGCGCGCAGCACGTCCCAGCCTTCGGCATAGGTGCCGTCGTAGCGGGCGACGTCCTCGGGGCGGGCCTGCAGTGGCACGTGCGGCGCGTTGTGCGCGACGTAGAGGAAGAAGGGGCTGTCCGGCGCCGCCGACTGGTGCCCCCGCAGGTAGCGGATGGCGCGGTCGGTCCAGTCGTCGCTGCTGTAGTAGCCCTTCGGGTACTCTTCGATCGGCAGGAACTCGTTGCCTTCGACCAGATGGCCCGGCGAGAAGAAGTTCGTCTCCGCGCCGAAGAAGCCGTAGAAGCGGTCGAAGCCCCGCTGCAGCGGCCAGGAGGCGCGGTCGCCGGCGGCGGTCGCCTGGTGATCGGCGACGTTGTGCCACTTGCCCACGCCGTAGGTGCCGTAGCCGCGTGCGCGCAACAGCTCGGGCAGCGTGGGCGCGTCGGCGCTGATCTCGCCCGCCTGGTAGCCGGGGTAGCCCGGGTCGGCGTGCGTCAGCCAGCCGCAGCCCACGGCGTGCGGGTTCTTGCCGGTGAACAGCGCTGCTCGCGCGGGGGTGCACATGGGCACCGTGGTGTAGCCGGTCCAGCGCAGGCCTGCGGCCGCCACCGCGTCGATGGCCGGCGTGCGGATCTCGCCGCCGTAGCAGCCGAAGTCGGAGAAGCCCAGGTCGTCCAGCAGCACGACGACGATGTCGGGCGCGCCCGCCGGCGCCTGGCGCCTGGGCCGCCACCAGGGCTTGCTCTCGCGCAGGGTGCGGCCGATGGTCGCCTGGTGACCGCTCGCGGGGTTGCCGTCGCGCAGGCCGTCGGGGGCGGCGGGGTCGGTGGGGCTCAAGCTCGGCTCCTCGGGTGGCGCGGCAGTCTCGGGCGTTCGGGCCGTCAGCGCGCGCCGGTGATCAGGTCGGCCGCCTTCTCGCCGATGGCAATGGAGGCGGCGTTGGTGTTGGACGAGGGCATGGTCGGCATGATCGAGGAGTCGACCACGCGCAGCGCCTGCACGCCGCGCACGCGCAACTGCGGGTCGACGACCGCCGCGGCGTCGCCGTCGGGCCCCATGCGGCAGGTGCCGATCGGGTGCCAGGAGGTCTGGCCGCTGGTGCGGATGTACTCGAGCAGGCCTTCGTCGTCACGGACCTCGATGCCCGGGCGCGTCTCGCGCTCGATCAGGCCGGCCAGCGCCGGCTGCGCCGCCACCCGCCGTGCCAGGCGCAGCGCCGACAGCATGGCGGCGCGGTCCTCCTCGGCGCTCAGGTAGCGGGGGTCCATCGCCGGGTCGTCCAGGGCCGATGGGGTTTGCGCGTGGACCCAGCCGCGCGACGCCGGGCGCAACTGGAACAGGCCGATGCCGAAGCCCGGGAGCGGGTCCAGCCCGGCGCCCTTGCTGCGCGCGTAACGGTCGGCGCCGCTGAGGTGGTGCATCTGGATCTTCACCGTCGGGCGCTCGTCGCCCGGCTCGGCCCGCGCCAGCGCATGGGCGGTGGCCGAGGGCGTGGCCATCATACCCCGGCGCGTGAGCAGGTAGCGCGCGCCCATCAGCGCCTGGCGCCAGGGCCGGCTCACGATCTCGTTGAGCGTGATCCGTCGCGTGCAGGCGAAGGTGATGCGCGACTGCAGGTGGTCCGACAGGTTCTCCCCCACCCCCGGCAGGTCGGCCAGCACAGGCAGACCCAGGGCCTGCAGCCGGGCCGCCTGGCCGATGCCCGAGAGCTCCAGCAGTTGCGGCGACTTGATCGGGCCCGCGCTCAGCACCACCTCGGCCCGTGCCCGCACCTCGTGGTCGCGGCCGCCCCAGCGGTAGACCAGGCCGGTGGCACGGCGGCCGTCGAAGCGCACGCGCAAGGCCTGAGCCTCGGTGCGCAGCGTCAGCCCCGCGGGGCGGCGCGTGCCGAGGTAGCCCTGCGCCGTGCCGCAGCGCTGCCCGTGCACGGTGTTGAGCTGCAGGTAGGAGACGCCTTCGTAGCGGGCACCGTTGTAGTCGGGGTTGCGGGCGATGCCGGCCTGCTCGCAGGCGCCGATGAAGGCCTCGGCCAGGGGCTGCGGGTCGCGGGCGAGCGACGTCACGCCGATCGGGCCGGTGTGCCCGCGCCACTGCGGGTCGCCCTCGACAAAGGATTCCAGCCGCTTGAAGAAGGGCAGCAGGTCCTCGTGGCCCCAGCCGGTGTTGCCCAGATCGCGCCAGTGGTCGAACTCGCGTGGCTCGCCACGCACCCAGATCATGCCGTTGACCGAGCTCGAGCCCCCGGGCAGGCGGCCGCGCGGCCAGTACACCTTCTGCCCCTTCAGCAGCGCCTGCGGCTCGGTGTGGAAGGGCCAGACATAGGCCGGGTTCAGCAGCAGCTTGGCGATGCCCAGCGGCGTGCGCACCCAGAAGTCGTCCTGGCGTGGCGCGCCGGCCTCGAGCAGCAGCACGGTCCGGCCGCGTTCGGCCAGGCGGTGGGCCAGGGCTGCACCGGCCGAGCCGGCGCCGACGACGACGTGGTCGAAGGTCTCGCCGGGCTCGCTGGCGGCGCCCCTGTCGGCCACCGTGTTCACGCGGCCTCCGCAGCCAGCAGCCTGCGCTGCATCGCCAGGGCCTCGCGGCCCATGCGCTCGAACTGCTCGTCGGGCATCTCGGTCTGCGCGAAACCCTCCCCGGCGCGCTGGGGCAGCGGGTCCACGCCGAGTTCCACGAAGACCGGGCCTTCCATCGCCAGCAGGGCCGGGAAGCGCTCGGCCCACTGTGCACCGTCGTCGATGCGCTCGGCGTGGCGGTAGCCGGCGTTGCGCGCCGCCTCGGCGAAGCTGAAGCCGGCGGCGGGCGACTGCAGGTTGGCCAGCCCGGTGAACTGGGTGCCGTTGCGGATGACGGCGTGCAGCAGGTTGCGCGGCGCCGCCTGCGCCACGGTGACAAGGCTGCCGAGTTCCATCAGCAGGCTGGCGTCGCCGTCGACGATGACGACCCGGCGCTGCGGCTGCGCCAGCGCCAGCCCCAGGCCCAGGCCGGCCGCGCCGCCCATCAAGGGCACCGAGCTGATGCGGCTGCCGCCCGTGGCGCCGCCGGGGGGGGAGCCTCCGGGCAGCAGCGTCTTGAGCTTGGCGACGCCGAGACCGATGACCAGGCCCGCCGTCCCGCCCACCAGCGGCACGCCGCTCGCGGCCCCGTTGCCGCCTTCGATGCGGTCGAAGACGAACATCGCGCCCATCGTCGCCACCAGGATCGAGTTGTCTCCGCGCTGCTGGGCGACCACGCCGCAGGCCTGCACCATGTTCATCATCGTTGCGTCTCCCGCTCAGCACCAGCCCATGGGCGCGCCCACCAGCAGCACGACCGCGCCGCGTTCGCGTTCGGCGCGGGCGTAGGCGTCTTCCAGGCCGTCGAAGTCGGCATCGGTCTCGATGCGCACGAAGGGCACGCCGATGGCTTCGAGCAGCGGCTCCATGATGCGCACCATCGTGCGTCGCGACTGGCGCGGGTCCTGGCCCAGGTTGGCGTACTCGCGACCGAACTGCCCCACCATGAACACCAGGGGCACGTGCGCGTCCAGGCAGACCGCGCGCAGGGTGTTCAGCCCGTTGTACAGGCCCTGGTTCTGCATCACCAGCACCGGCTTGCGGCCGCCGATGGTCAGGCCCGCGGCCACCGTGATGCACTGGTTCTCGTTCGTCGTGTTGAGCAGCCGGATGCCGGGCACGCCGCGCTGCAGCCGTTCGTGCAGGGACAATTGCACCCAGTCGGGCACGGTGACGACGTGGTCGACGCCGTTGCGCTGCAGGGCGGCCACGGCGGCGCTGGCGCTGATGCGGGAGGTTGCGGTGGCGGACACGGAGGGCGTTCCAGGCGTTGCGGTGGCTCCAGTGTGGCCAGGCCCGGCAGGGCGGTCTGTCGGCTGTCCGACACAAGCGTCCAGGGTTTGCCCTGGGGGTGGCTCATGACCGATGCGCGGGCGCAGGCCCTGCGGGCCGTGCCCTGGATCCGGGGCTGTGGTGAGGAGGTGGTGGCCGCGCTCGCCGGCCGCTCACGCCTGCAGCGGGTGGCCGACGGCACGACCGTGGCCTGGCGCGGCCGCCATGGCGACGAGATGCTCGTCGTCGTGCGCGGGCAGCTCGAGGTGTCGATGGGCAGCGCCGAGGGGCGGCGCCACGTCGTCAACGTGGTCGGCCCCGGCACCGTCTTCGGCCTGATCCCGGTGGTCGACGGGCTGCCCTGGTTGCACGACGCGGTGACCAAGGGGGCGGGCGAGGTGCTGTGGATCCACCGCGACGCGCTGCTCGCCGCCATGCGCCTGCACCCGGAGCTGTCGCACGCGGTGGTCCTGCTGCTGTGTTCGCGGGCGCGCAAGACCTACGACGCGCTGGCGGCGCATTCGCTGCTGTCGATGCCGGCGCGCCTGGCCAGGACGCTGGTGATCCTGCTCGAGGAGCGGGGCACGCGGGTCCTGGCGCTGACCCAGGCCGACCTGGCCGACATGCTCGGCGTCACGCGCCAGAGCCTCAACGAGCAGTTGCAGTCGCTGGCGCGCCAGGGGGTCATCTCTCTCGGTCGCGGCCGCGTCGAGGTGCTCGACCGGGCCGCGCTGCGGCAGGCGGCCGGGCTCTGGGATTGAGCGTCGGGTCGCGGGCGGGTGCTCGGCCGCTCAGGCGGAGCCGGGATGACTGCCCGATGGAGCTTGAAGCCCATCCGGCAGCGCCGAGCCCAGCCCAGCCCGCGCAGCCATGCCCGCCACAAGGTGGTAGCGCGTGGCGCGCCCCTGGCCTGTCACCTGCAGCAGGCCGCGTGTGACGAGGTCGTTCAACTCGCGCCAGGCCGTGGCGCGGGATGCCTGCGTCAGGCTCACGCAGGCCTGGGTGCTCATGCCCGCCTTGAATTCGCCAGGGCCGGACTCGAACAGCCGGACCAGCACCTTGCGCTGGGTGGGGGTCAGGCCAGGGTGCCCTTCGTCAAGGTCGCGCTGAAACCGTTGCCGCACCACGGCCGCCTGCATGCGCCTGGAGCTCTCCTCGAAGGCCTCCTGCAGGCGGTTCAGGAACCAGATGACCCAGCGCGTGGCGTCCATGTCGGGTTGACCGGTTGTCGCCTGCAGCGCGGCGTAGTAGGCCCCCCGGTGCTGCCACAGCGATTCCGACAAGCTGAACAGGCGGGCGCATCCTGGCTGGTCCCGCGCGATGAGCCGCTCGGCCACCGCGCGGCCTATCCGACCGTTGCCATCCTCGAAGGGGTGGATGGCTTCGAACCATGCGTGCGCCAGCGCGGCTTGCACGAGGGCGTCCTTGGTGCTGGGGGCGTTGAACGCGTCCAGCCAGCGCGCCATCTCGGCATCGACGCGCCCGGACGGCGGGGCTTCGTAGTGGACGATGTCGGGTGCGCCGATGCGTGGCGTGACGATCTGCATCGGTTCGGCATGGGTGCGCCATCGGCCGGTGGTGATGGGGCGGGCACCGCTTCGTCCCGTCGGGAACAGCGCGGCATGCCAGTGACCCAGGCGTTCGGCGTCCAGCGGCGCGTCCAGGTTGGCGGTCGCCGCCTCCAGCACATCCAGGGTGGCTTCGGTCCTGTCGTCACGCCGTTGCGCGTGCGCGCCCGCCAGGCCGAGCCGGCGCGCTGCCGATGCCCGCACCGATTCCAGCGCCAGTTCCTCGCCTTCGATCCGCGCCGTGGCCATGGCCTCGCTGGACCAGCACTCGGCGTCCAGAGCGCTGCGCTCGCTCAGGTGCAGCGTCTGGGCCATCCCCAGCATGCGGCCTTGCGCCAGCCGCGTGGCGATCAAGGCTGGCTGGATGGCCCCGGCATCGACGCGCCAATCGGGCCAGTCCGGGGCTTGCCAGATGAACATGAAGCGTATTGTGTGGCTTTTCGCTTCAGAAATGAAGCGAAAGACCGGCCTGCGCTTCCCGCCTGCTGCAGATCACGAACCCACGGTGCCCCAGGCCCCCCGCAGGGCCATGTCGGCGACGAAGGTCGCCGGGTGACCCGGTTCACCCCAGCCGTGCCCGGTGCCGCGCCACCTGCGCCGCCACCTGCACCGGCGCCGTGCCGCCGCGCACCTGGCGCGCGTTCATCGAGCCGCGCAGCGTGAGCACGCCGAACACGTCCTCGCCGATGGCGGGGTGGAAGCCCTGCAGCGTGGCCAGCGGCAGCTCGGACAGGTCCACGCCTTCGCGCAGCGCCACCTTGACCGCGTGCGCCACGGCCTCGTGCGCGTCGCGGAAGGCCAGGCCCTTCTTGACCAGGTAGTCGGCCAGGTCGGTGGCGGTGGCGTAGCCGCGCAGCGCGGCGCGCTCCATCGCCTCGGGCTTGACGACGATGCCCGCGCACATCTCGGCCATGATGCGCAGGGTGTCGCGCAGCGTGTCCACGGTGTCGAACAGCGGCTCCTTGTCTTCCTGGTTGTCCTTGTTGTAGGCCAGCGGCTGGCCCTTCATCAGCGTGATCAGGCCCATCAGGTGGCCGACCACGCGCCCGCTCTTGCCGCGCGCGAGCTCGGCCACGTCGGGGTTGCGCTTCTGCGGCATGATGGACGAACCGGTGCAGTAGCGGTCGGCCAGGTCGATGAAGCCGAAGCTCTGGCTCATCCACAGCACGAGCTCTTCGGCCAGGCGCGAGACGTGCACCATGCAGATGGACGCGCAGGCGGTGAACTCGAGGGCGAAGTCGCGGTCGCTGACGGCGTCCAGGCTGTTCTCGCACACGCCGTCGAAGCCGAGCGCGCGCGCCACGGCCTCGCGGTCCAGCGGGTAGCTGGTGCCCGCCAGCGCGGCCGCGCCCAGCGGCAGACGGTTGAGGCGCTTCCTCGCGTCGGCCAGGCGCTCGGCGTCGCGCGCGAACATCTCCACGTAGGCCAGCAGGTGGTGCGCAAAGCTCACCGGCTGCGCCACCTGCAGGTGCGTGAAGCCGGGCATCACGGTCTCGGTGTGGCGCGCGGCCAGCTCGACCAGGGCGCGCTGCATCGCCGCCAGCAGCGCGGCCAGGCCGTCGATCTCGGCGCGCAGCCACAGCCGCACGTCGGTGGCCACCTGGTCGTTGCGCGAGCGCCCGGTGTGCAGGCGCTTGCCCGCCAGGCCGACGAGTTCGGTCAGCCGGGCCTCGATGTTGAGGTGCACGTCCTCGAGTTCGAGCTTCCAGGTGAACTCGCCGCGCTCGATCTCGCCGGCGATCTGCGCCATGCCGCGCTCGATGTCGGCCAGGTCCTGCGTGCCGATGATGCCCTGGGCGGCCAGCATGCGCGCGTGCGCCAGGCTGCCGTCGATGTCGGCCCGCCACAGGCGCTGGTCGAAGCCGACGCTCGCGGTGTAGCGCTGCACGAGCTCGCTCATCGGCTCGGAGAACAGGGCCGACCAGGCCTGGGACTTGTTGGCGAGGGGGTTGGAGCTGGTCATGGCAAGGTCGCGGTACGGGAGGCGGGGGCTGGATTATCCCGGCCCGGGCCAGCCCTCACCCCGTGTTGCGCAGCCCCGCCGCCAGGCCGTTGATGGAGAGGTGGATGCCGCGCTGCACGCGCTCGACCTGCGGGTCGCCGTCGCGGCGCTGGCGGTAGCGGCGCAGCAGCTCGACCTGCAGGTGGTTCAGCGGGTCGAGGTAGGGCAGGCGCTGCTCGAGCGAGCGCGCGAGCGCGGGGTTGGACTGCAGGCGCTGCGTCTCGCCGGTGATCAGCGACAGGGCCTGCGCGGTGCGCGTCCACTCGGCCTGGATCAGCGCGAAGATGCGCTTGCCGGCGCGCCGGTCCTCCACCAGCGCGGCGTAGCGCTCGGCCAGGCCGAGGTCGGTCTTGGCCAGCACCATGTCCAGGTTGGACAGCAGGGTGCGGAAGAAGGGCCACTGTCGGTGCATGCGCTGCAGCAGCGCGACGCGTTCGTCACGCCCGCGGCCCTGGCCGTCGGGACCGGCGAGGAAGGCCTCCACCCCCGCGCCGAAGCCGCACCAGCCCGGCAGCGCCAGCCGGCACTGGCCCCAGGAGAAGCTCCAGGGGATGGCGCGCAGGTCCTCGATGGCGCGCGTGGCCTTGCGCGAGGCCGGGCGCGAGCCGATGTTGAGCTCGGCGATCTCGCGCAGGGGCGTGGCGGAGAAGAACCAGTCGGTGAAGCCGGGCGTGCCGTAGACGAGCTGGCGGTAGGCCGCGTAGCCCGCGTCGCTGAGCGCCTGAGCCGCCTCGAGGAAGGCTTTGGGCGCGGCGCGCGTGGGGTGCAGCAGCGTGGCCTCCAGGGTGGCGGCCACCAGCGTCTCCAGGTTGCGGCGCCCGATCTCGGGATGCGCGTACTTCGAGCCGATGACCTCGCCCTGCTCGGTCAGGCGGATCTGGCCGCGCACCGTGCCCGGGGGCTGGGCCAGGATGGCCTGGTAGCTCGGCCCGCCGCCGCGGCCCACCGTGCCGCCGCGGCCGTGGAACAGGCGCAGGCGGATGCCGTGCGCGGCCTGCAGCTCGTCGAACAGGCGCGCCAGCGCGGTGCCGGCGCGGTAGAGCTCCCAGTTGCTGGTGAAGACGCCGCCATCCTTGTTGCTGTCGCTGTAGCCCAGCATCACCTCCTGCTCGGCGCCGCCGCGCACCATCATCGCGGCGATGCCGGGCAGGCCGTGGAAGGCGCGCATGATGGGCTCGGCGCGGCGCAGGTCGGCGATCGTCTCGAACAGCGGCACGGGGATCAGCTCGCTCCAGGCGTCGCTGCCCAGCGTGCCATGCAGCAGGCCGCACTCCTTCTGCAGCAGCAGCAACTCCAGCAGGTCGCTCACGTCCTCGGTGTGCGAGACGATGCTGTGGCGCAGGGCCTCGCGGCCGTGGCGCTGGCGCAGCTCGCGCGCGGTCTCGAAGACCTCCAGCTCCGACTGCGCGAGCGCGCTGTAGGCGGCGCCGCGCACGCGCAGCGGCCGCGCCTCGCCCAGCAGGCGCAGCAGCAGGGTGCGGCGCGCCTCCTCCGGCAGCGCGGCGTAGTCGGACTCGACCTGCGCCACGCGCAGCAGTTCGGCCACCACGGCCTCGTGCTGGTCCGAGCTCTGGCGGATGTCGAGCGTGGCCAGGTGGAAGCCGAAGACCTGGGCCGCGCGTCGCAGCGGCTGCAGGCGCGGCGCCACCAGGGCTTGGGCGTGGTGCGAGCGCAGGCTGTCGGCGATGACGTCGAGGTCGGCGATGAAGTCCTCGGCCTTCGCATACGGGTCCTGCGGCGCGACGGCGTGGCGCAGCGCCTCGGTGCCGGTGAGCGTGTGCAGCGTGGCGGCCAGGCGGGCGTAGATGCCGGCCAGCGCGCGCCGGTAAGGCTCGTCCAGGCGGTGGGGGTTGTGGTCGGGCGAGCGCTCGGCCAGCGCGCGCATCGCTTCGCTGACCGGCGCCAGCGACTGCGACATCGACAGCTCGGTGCCCAGCGCGTGCACCTCCGTCAGGTAGTGGCGCAGTGCCACCTCGGCCTGGCGCGCCAGCGCGCGGCGCATCGTCTGCGCCGTCACGTTGGGGTTGCCGTCGCGGTCGCCGCCGATCCAGTGGCCCATGCGCAGGAAGGGCGCGATCTCGTGCCCCTTCAGCGCGTGCTCGAGCTCCGCGTACAGGCGCGGGATCTCGCGCAGGAAGGTCGCCGGGTAGTAGCTCAGCGCGTTCTCGATCTCGTCGGCCACGGTCAGCCGGGTCGTGCGGATCATGCGCGTCTGCCAGAGCTGGGTGACGCGCGCGCGCAGCAGGGCTTCGTTGTCCTCGAGCTCGCGCGCGGTGGCGAGCGCGTCGCGCGCGGCCACGAGCTCGGCGATGGCGCGCTCGGCGTCGAGGATGCTCTTGCGCTGCACCTCGGTGGGGTGGGCCGTCAGCACCGGCGAGATCCAGGCCTGGCGCAGCGCGGCGGCGATGTCGGCGGCGCGGAAGTCGGCCCCGTGCAGGCGCTCCAGCGCGAGCGCGAGCGAGCCGTCCTGCACCTCGCCACGGTGCTCGTGCGCCAGGCGGCGGCGCACGTGGTGACGGTCCTCGGCGAGGTTGGCCAGGTGCGAGAAGTAGCTGAAGGCGCGGATCACGGTGACCGTCTGGTCGCCGGAGAGGTTCTTCAGCAGGCGGTCGAGCGCGCGCCCCGCCTGCGCGTCCTTCTTCAGGCGGAAGGCCACCGCGAGCTGGCGCACGCGCTCGATCAGGTCGAAGGCCTCGCGCCCCTCGTTCTCGCGGATCGTGTCGCCGAGGATGCGGCCGAGCAGGCGGATGTCCTCGCGCAGCGGCTGGTCCTTGTCGGCCTGGGCGCCGCGGCGATCGGGGCCGGGGCGGCGGCTGCGGGCACGGGGCGTGTGGGTCGCGGCCGGTGCGGCAGCGGAGGCGTCAGCGGCGCTGGCGCCGGCAGGGCGGGCAATGCGGGGCATGGGCATGCGGGCTTCGGGTCGGGGCCGGCCGGAAGGGCCGGGGCGTGCGGTTCACGCGCCGGCAGTATGCAAGGTTCGTACCCATGGACTGTCCGCGACGAATGACGATAATCAGTGTCAACCGGAGCAGCGGGCCCGGGTCGGGCGTCGCGCCTGCCTGACCCGCCGGGCCGGACGAGAAGACTGCGCACCGGAGGGACTCTTGAGCACACGCACCATCATCGCCACGCGCGAGAGCCGCCTGGCCCTGTGGCAGGCCGAGCACGTGCGCGACCTGCTGCACACCCGCTTCGGCCACCAGGTGGAGCTGCTGGGCATGACCACCCGCGGCGACCAGATCCTCGACCGCGCGCTCAGCAAGGTGGGCGGCAAGGGCCTGTTCGTCAAGGAGCTCGAGACCGCGCTCGAGGAGGGCCGCGCCCATCTCGCGGTGCACTCGCTGAAGGACGTGCCGATGGACCTGCCTCCGGGCTTCGCGCTCGCGGCGGTGCTCGAGCGCGAGGACCCGCGCGACGCCTTCGTCTCCAATCACCATGCCGACCTGGCCGCGCTGCCGCCGGGGGCCTGCGTGGGCACCTCGAGCCTGCGCCGCGTCGTGCAGTTGCTGGCCGAGCGGCCCGACCTGCGCATCGAGCCGCTGCGCGGCAACCTCGACACGCGGCTGCGCAAGCTGGACGAAGGGCAGTACGACGCCATCGTGCTCGCCGCCGCCGGCCTGAAGCGGCTGGGCCTCGCCGCGCGCATCCGCGCGGTGTTCGACGTCAGGCGCATGATCCCGGCCGCGGGCCAGGGCGCCCTGGGCATCGAGGTGCGCGAGGACGCCACCGCGCTGCGCCAGACGCTGGCGCAGCTCGTCGACACGCCGACCTGGCTGGCTGCGCACGCCGAGCGCGCGGTGTCGCGCTCGCTCGGCGGCAGTTGCAGCATGCCGCTGGCGGCCCACGCCGTCTGGGACGGCCCGGTGCTGCGCCTGGAGGCGGCGCTGGGTGACGCGCAGCAGCTCACGCGGCCCCTGCTGCGTGTCAGCGTCGAGGGCCGGCCGGGCGACGCCGACGCGGCGCGCACGCTGGGTGAGTCCGCCGCAGCGCAATTGCGCGCAGCGGGTGCGGGCAGCTACCTCGCCCCTGGCTGAGAGCCCGAGAGGGTGGGCGCGGCTGGCGCTGACTCCGGCGGCCCGGCGGCCGCGGCGGGCGCCGTGCGCCCAGGCCTGCGCGTCATCGTCACCCGCCCGGCGGCGCAGGCGCAGCCCTGGGTCGAGGCGCTGCGTGCGAGCGGTGTGGATGCCGTCGCGCTGCCCCTGATCGAGATCGCCCCGCCCCCCGACCCCGGCGCCGTGCAGCAGGCCTGGCAGGCGCTGCCGGGCTGCGCCTTCGTGATGTTCGTCAGTGCCAATGCGGTGGAGCAGTTCTTCGCGCTGCGGCCGCCGGGCCGGGCCTGGCCGCCTGCGCTGGAGGCCGGCTGCACGGGGCCGGGCACGGCGCGCGTGCTGCGCGCGGCGCTGGCGGCGGCCGGCGCGGCGCAGGCCGGGGTGCTGGAGCCCGCGGCCGGCGAAGCGCTGGAGTCCGAGTCTCTCTGGCGCCGCCTTGCCGGGCGCGGCTGGCAGGGGCGCAGGGTGCTCGTCGTCCGCGGCGGCACGGGCCGGGACTGGCTGGCGGCGCAGTGGCAGGCCGCCGGCGCCCGGGTGGACTTCGTCGCGGCCTATGCGCGCAGGGTGCCGACGGCCGACGCCGCGGGGCAGGCGCTGTGGCAGGCGGCGCGGGCCGAGCCGCGGCGCCACCTCTGGCACTTCGGCAGTGCCGAGGCGGTGGCCAACCTGCGCGCGCTCGCCCCGGGCGCCGACTGGTCGGCCTCGGTGGCGCTGGCCGGCCACCCGCGCATCGCCGACGCGGCGCTCGCGGCCGGTTTTGCGCACGTGCACCGGGTCGAGGCCGGTTGGCAGGGCGTGTGGCAGGTGGTGGCCCACCTAGAATCCCGGGTCTTGTGAGCGCCCCTCCGAACGCCATTCCGCCGAGCCCGGAAGCCCATCCCGCCCCAGGGACGGAAGGCCGGGCTGATGCCGCCGTGCTGCCTTCCGCACCGGGCCCTTCGGTCGCCTCGGTGCCGCCTCTGCCGCGGGTGTGGACGATCGCCCTCGCAGCGACGGCGGCTGTCGCGCTGCTGGCGCTGGCGCTGTCCTGGAGCGGCGGCCGGCGCCTGGAGACGAGCGAGAGCGAACTCGTCAAGCGCCAGCAGGAGGCGGCGGCCGTGGCGGCCGAGGCGCGCGCGCTGGCGCGCCAGGCCGAGGCGCTGACGCGAGAGTCGGCGGCCAAGCTCGCCCTGCTCGAGACGCGCGTGGCCGAGACCTCGCTGCAACGCACGCAGCTCGAGGAACTGATCCAGGCCCTGGCGCGCTCGCGCGACGAGAACCTGCTCGCCGACGTCGAGGCCGCGGTGCGCGTGGCGATGCAGCAGTCGGCCATCACCGGCAGCACCGATCCCTTGGCCAACGCCCTTCGTCAGGCCGACGAACGCCTGGCCCGCTACCCGCAGCCGCGCATCGAGCGTGTGCGCCGCGCCATCGTGCAGGATCTGGAGCGCCTGCGCGCCGCGGGCCAGGTGGACCTGCCCTCGCTGACCATCCGTGTCGACGAGGTGGTGCGCCAGATTGACGACCTGCCGCTCGTGGCCGGCATCGACCGCCGCGGCGCCCGGCGCGAGCCCGCGGCTGCGGCGCCAGCGGCCGCCCCGGCAGCCTCCGCGTCCGGCGAGGCTGCGTCCGCGCCCGCCTCGGCCTGGCCGCGCTGGATCGACGACGGCGCCCGCCTGCTGCTGGGGCAGGTGTGGTCGGAGGTGCGCGACCTCGTGCGCGTGACGCGCGTGAACGACCCCAACGCACTGCTGCTGGCACCCGAGCAGGCCTTCTTCGTGCGCGAGAACCTGAAGCTGCGCCTGCTGAACGCGCGCCTGGCCTTGCTCAGCCGGCAGTTCGACGTGGCCCAGGCCGACCTGCGCGAAGCCCAGCAGGCGCTGGAGCGCTACTTCGACCGCAGTTCGCGCCGCGTGACGGTGGTCGTCGACCTGCTGCGGCAGACCGCGGCGCAGGCGCGCCAGGTGAACCTGCCACGCCCGGATGCGACGCTGGCGGCCCTGGCCACCGCCGCCGCCGGGCGCTGAGCCTCGACCCGGGCGGCCCTGCGATGCGCGGCGTACTCTGGGTCGTCCTGCTGTTCGCGGTGGCCGTGGTCGCCGCGATGACGCTGGGCACCAACGACAGCCTGGTCACACTGAACTGGCGCGGCTGGCGCGTGGACCTGTCGCTGAACCTGTTCCTGCTGCTGCTGGTGGGCGGCTACTTCTTCCTCGCCGCCGCGCTGCGCGGCATCGAGGCGCTGGTGAGCCTGCCGCGGCGCGCCGGCGAGTGGCGCCGCCTGCAGCGCGAGCGCGCGGTGCAGCGCCAGTTGCGCGAGGCCCAGTTCGAGCTGGCCGCGGCGCGTTATGCGCGCGCCCGCAAGGCCGCCGAGCGCGCGCTGGGCCTGCTGGACGCCGGGCAGCCGCTGGACGACGCGGCCGAGATCGGCGTCGCGGCGCGCCTGCTGGTCGCCGAGGCCGCGCACCGCCTGCAAGACCGTGAGGCCCGCGATGCGGCGCTCGGCCTTTTGCTGGAGCAGGCCGAGGCGCGCAGCCTGCGCGTGGCCGCCGAGGGCGCGCGCCTGCAGGCGGCCGCCTGGGCGCTGGACGACCGCGACGCCGAGCGCGCACTACAACTGCTGGCCGGGCTGCCACCGGGCGTGTCGCGCCGCACGCAGGCGCTGCGCCTGCGCCTGCAGGCCGCGCGCCTGGCGCAGCGCCCGGTCGATGCGCTGCAGACGGCGCGCCTGCTGGCCAAGCACCAGGCCTTCTCGCCCGGCGCCGCGCAGGGGCTGCTGCGCTCCTTGGCCAGCCAGGTGGTCGACGCGGCGCAAGATGCCGACCAACTGCGCCACGAGTGGCAGCTGCTGGACCCCGCCGACCGCCGCGACCCCATCGTCGCGGCGCACGCGGCGCGCCGTGCAGCCGCGCTGGGCGCGCCGGGGGACACCCGCTTCTGGCTGCTGCCGCACTGGGAGCGTCTGGCCGAGCTGGCACCCGATGAGCGCGCCGCCGTGGCCGCCGCGCTGGCCGAGGCGCTGCCCGGCCTGGGCCCGGAGTGGCTGCCGCTGGCCGAGCGCGCGCTCGAGACGCTGCGGCGCGAGCCGCTGGTGGAGGCCGTGGTCGGCATGGTCTATGCCGAGCGCGAGCTCTGGGGCAAGGCCCGCCGCCCGCTGGAGAACGCCGCCGCCGCGCTGTCGCTCGCCCCGGCGCTGCGCCGCCGCGCCTGGCGCCTGCTCGCCCAGGCCGCCCGCGGCGCCGGCGACGAAGCGCGCGCGGTCGAGTGCGAACAGGCCGCGGCGGCCGTGGATTGAGCCGCCGCACCGGGCGTGTGCTCGACGCCCGCGCGGGGCCTGCTATACTGCACGGCTTCGCGGCTGTAGCTCAGTTGGATAGAGTACTTGGCTACGAACCAAGGGGTCGTGGGTTCGAATCCTGCCAGCCGCGCCAATAAAATCAACGGGTTAGCTCTCACGAGGAGCTGACCCGTTGTGCTTTTCGGGCTCGTTCGGGCTTTTGGTGCCCGTTCGGTGCCCGTTGCTTGCAGGCTTGTCTGCTCGCTGCATTCCTTCGCCCGGTCGTCGGTGGTCGGTGGTCTGTGGTCGTCGGGGCCCTGGCGCTTCTCCGGGTGGACGTCATGGGTGCTGCATTCTTGTGACAGGTACGAAGCCTGAGGCGCACTTGCCTGACCGTCTTCCTCGAACAGGCCGAACGCATCTCCTGCCGAGTCGCCTGTCCCTATACTGGATGAATGTCCAGCCTCGGCGCCCCGCAGCCCCTCGCCCCCCAGCCCATCCCGGCGCTCGAACTGCTGTCGAGCGTGCACGCCGGCTTCCCTTCGCCGGCCGATGACCTGGGCGCCAAGCGCATCGATCTTGCGGCGCGGCTGATCAAGCACCCGCAGGCCACCTTCCTGATGCGG
>Ga0169931_10006128_pt1 | contig 18206 bp, 19 predicted proteins | sample Kivu_15m_20L_FD_129675 | JGI IMG/M metagenome (GOLD analysis project Ga0169931, IMG submission 129675) | Freshwater microbial communities from Lake Kivu, Western Province, Rwanda to study Microbial Dark Matter (Phase II) - Kivu_15m_20L... | ecosystem: Environmental > Aquatic > Freshwater > Lake... | reverse complement strand
ATGTGAGGGCGTCTCAGATTGCGTGGACGCCTGTCCTGTGGCCTGTATCCATCCAGGCAGGGGCGCAAACATCAAAGGTACCAACTTCTACTGGATAGATTTTGAAACCTGCATTGACTGCGGCATCTGTCTGCAGGTTTGTCCAGTATCTGGCGCCATCCTGGCTGAGGAAAAACCGGAATTGCAACAGTGCGATTGACCAAGCTCAAAAACCAAATCAGCCCCATTCTGGTGTTTGATGGCGGCTGTCCGTTCTGCCGCCATTTCGCCGAACTCAGTGAACTGCGCAGCGGCATTGCCGGCTTGAAAATCTGCGACGGCCGGCTCGATCATGATCTGCGGTGGCGACTGCAGCAGGGTGGCCTGCGACTGCGAGATGGGGCTTTTCTGATCGTTGGGGACCAGCAGCTCCATGGTGCAGAGGCCATTCAGTGGATCTGCAGCCGGATGACCCCCAGCGCAGGGCTTCTCAATCTTCTGGCTCCACTGCTGGCTCGCCCTGGGCAGGCGAGGTTGGCCTATCCACTCCTGCTGCTGGCCAGACGGATCGCCCTCGGCCTGCGGGGCCTGTCGGCCGATCCAGACCGGTTCTCCCCAGGGTCCGCAGGGGAATTCTGAACGGAACCCTCTGGTTCGACAAACATCGAGGTCAGGTGCCTGGCCTGCTCAAGCTCCGTCAAAGTGAAGCTGCTCATGGCAGGCCGATAGCCAGGCACCACTGGCGTCGTAATGGCGCACCAGACGTTCAAGTTTATCTGGGGCCCTGAGCCAGCCGGCCTCAACGCTGAAGGCCATACGATGAGACAGCTGGTCAGGCCGGCGGCTGTAGCCACCATCTGGCAAGAATTGCACCCCGGCGAGATCTGCTGCATCAAAGCTGACGCTGCAGTCGCTGAGCTCCGGCTCCGGCCAATCCGCAGTGACCTCAGCCCTTATCCCCTGCCAGCGACCAAGCAGGTGGACTGGCGCAAGAGCTGGCAGCTCCGTAGCCCCGCTGCCGGCTCGAAATTCACGAATCAGCACCAAGCTGCTGGAGGATCCGGCGTTGCTGTAGAGCTGTACCAGGCGATGACGACGGTTTGCGTGAATGAACCCGTATTCAGCTCCGAAGGGAGTTTGGGGGGCAAGTTGCAGCGAACCCTTGGAGAAGGCTCCACTTTCGAAGAACACCACCTGACGCCCGAGGCTGCGATAGTCCTGCCTGTGGTCAGTGATCGGTTCACCCAGGCGGCCCTCAGGACCAAATCGCCGCAGGCGAAAGCGAACAAGTCGGTCTGCTTCAGCACTCTCGAGACATAGCAGCGAGGCCGATTCCTGCTCAATTTCACCTGCCAGGTTGACTGTGGCGAAGGATCCCTCCCACTCGCCCTCGTTGCGCAGAAAGTTCTGCCACTGGCTTGCCATCAGCTGGAATGCTCGGGAGACCAGAAGCGTAGGCAGCTCCGACCAAGCACTGGAAGGTGGCCGGTTTCCTGCCCATCCTCCCCCCTTGGCGGAGGCCAAAGTTTGGTGGAGGCTGGGGGGGCTTCTATCGAGACGATACGTGTTGCAGGCCGAACAGGGTCAGATCCAGATCCACACTGAAAACATTTTTCCCATAATCAAGAAGGCCGTGTATAGCGGCCACGAGGTGTTTCTGCGGGAATTGGTGAGCAATGGAGTTGATGCCATAAGCAAGCGTCGTATGGCAGCCATGGCTGGTGACTGCAGCGAGGGCCCTGAAGCCAGGATTGACATTCGGATCGACAGGGAAAAAAGCACCTTGACCATTTCAGACAACGGTATTGGAATGGGCGCTGATGAGGTGAAGCGCTACATCAATCAGGTTGCTTTCTCGAGCGCAGAAGATTTCCTAGAGAAATACAAAGGGGAAAACGATGCAATAATTGGCCATTTCGGCCTGGGCTTTTACTCCAGTTTCATGGTAGCGAAACAGGTCGAGCTGGTGACCCTCTCAGCCCGTGCTGACGCAGAGGCGGTTCGCTGGAGCTGCGACGGTTCTCCGAATTTCTCCCTGGAGGCAGCGCACCGAAGTGAACCAGGTACGGATGTAATTCTACATCTGATGGAGGAGGAGCTTGAGTACATCGAACCATCCAGGATCCGTACCCTGATCACCACCTATTGCGACTTCCTGCCGGTGGAGGTGCAACTTGAGGGCGAAAGGGTCAACAAGCGTCACGCCCCCTGGCGCCAGAACCCCCGCGAACTCAGCGACAACGACTACATCGAGCTCTACCGCTACCTTTATCCATTTCAGGGTGACCCCCTGCTCTGGGTACACCTCAACACCGACTACCCATACAACCTGCAGGGCATTCTCTATTTCCCCAAGTCAAGTGGACGGGCCGACTGGGAAAAGGGTGAGATCAAGCTTTATTGCAACAACGTCTTTGTCAGCGACTCCATCAAGGAGGTGGTTCCCCGCTACCTATTACCCCTGCGCGGTGTTATCGATTCCCCCGACATCCCGCTGAATGTGAGTCGCTCTGCCCTTCAGACCGATCGACGGGTGCGCTCGATCGGCGGCTTCGTTGCCAAGAAGGTGGGAGACAGTCTCAAGGGGCTCCACCGTGATGACCCCAGGCGCTACGGCGAGATCTGGGAGTCACTGGCACCCTTCATCAAGATCGGGGCCATGGAGGATGAGAAATTTGCCGACCAGGTGGCTGAGCTGGTGCTTTTCGGCACCACTGCGCCAGCGCAGGAACTGCCTGGCGCCGCTGAGGACCAATCGTCCGAGAAGCCGAGTCTTGACCCGATCCCAGGTGGGGATGGCAAGGTTTACACCACCCTGGCTGGCTACCGCGGCCGTCTTGAGGGCGCCAGCTCCGAACGAATCCTCTACTGCACTGATGAAGCCGGCCAGGCTGGTGCCCTTGCCCTTTGGAAGAGCCAGGGAGCTGAGGTCCTACTTGCGGACACCTTCATCGATACCCAGTTCATCCCCTGGCTCGAATACCGCCACAAGGATTTGAAATTTCAGCGGGTTGACAGTGAACTGGACGAGTCTCTCCAGGAAAAGGAGGGTGGACTGACCGATGCGGACGGCAAGGACAACTCCGAGAAACTGCGTGAGCTGTTCAAGGCAGCCCTCGCAAACGACAAGGTGACCATCCAGGTGCAGGCCCTCAAGGGCAGGGAAGCCCCTGCCGCCCTGATCCTGTTACCGGAGCAGATGCGCCGGCTCAACGACATGGGTGCGCTGATGGAGCAGCGCCTGCCAGGCCTGCCTGACCACCATGTGCTGCTGGTGAATCGCAAACATCCGCTGGTGGAGGGGCTGCTCAAGCTGTCCGCTGGAGCGGTGATAACCGCTCCAGCAGGTGGCATCTCGCCCAGCCAGCAACTGGCCGATGACCTGGGCCGACACCTCTACGAGATGGCGCGCCTGGCGGTGGGTGGGCTGGAGCCCAACCAGCTGGCGGGCTTCCAGCAACGCAGTGCGGATCTGATGGGGAGGCTGATGCAGCGGGGCATGTAATGCCTGAAGCGGACCCTTAAAAGCTGAACCAGCCCTTCGCCAGGCCAAATTGCACGACCACCGTACCGATCAGGGCGCCAACCAGGCCGCCGGCGAAGGCCAGCAATCCCAGCGGGGAACCCACCGCTGCGCTTGAGGCCGTGGGCTCGATCGGGCTCAGGCGCTCATTGGCAGCGGACTGATGCTCCTGTTGACGACGGACAAGGGCTTCGAAATCAGGCATTCGATTTCCTGGGCAACGGAAAGGTAGGCCGACCAGCCGGCCATGCGACGAGGGTCTGAGCGACCCCGGTCATCAGCTGCATCAAAAACTGCCACGCCCTGGCTTTCAGCCTTGTCAAAGGCTGCGAGCAAGGGAATTTCACTGGCCATCACGGTCAGGCCAAAACTCTGCAATGCGCCCCTGGCTTCGTCGGCGGCCCGCTGTTGACGGGTGTCCACTTTCACCAGCAGGACGGCGTGGGGGACATCGACAATCTGCAGCAGCCTCGCCAATTCCACGGTCAACTCCACAGCCCTCGCCTTGGGTGAGGTGGGAAGCAGCACCAGGTCGGACCCCACAGCCAGATGGCGTAATTCCTCTTCATCGCTGCTGGCCTGGCCGTCTGTGATGACCACATCAGCTGAGCGGGTGGCTTTGGCGGCAGCCTCGACGGGAACCACAGAAAAGGGGAGCTGGCCGCGGATGGCGTAGGCCAGAGCGGAGCGATTCCGATCGGCATCGACGACGCATACCGACAGGCCCTTAGCGGCCCAGATACTGGCAAGGTGGATGCTGGTGCAGGTTTTGGCGACCCCACCCTTCTGGCCAGAAACGGTGATGAACACCGAGTTTGATCAACTCAGCGAAAGGTAGCCCGAACCAGATCTGATTTCGGTAAGCACGGTCACCTGCAGGGCAGCTGCGCTGACAGCACGCCGATCCGCCTGGTCGCCCAGCCATTGAGCGACCAGCCATTTGATATGTTTAATCAACCTTTCTGTGCAGTCATGTCCCGGGTCTGTGAGCTCACCGGTAAGCGGGCGAACAACGGCATGGCCGTATCCCACTCCCATGTGCGCACCAAGAAGCTCCAACAGGTGAACCTGCAGGAGCGCAGGCTGTGGTGGGCTGAAGGCAACCGATTCATCAAGATGCGCGTCTCGACCCGCGCCCTCAAGACAATTCAGAAGAAGGGCCTGGGCGTGTTCGCAAAGGAACTGGGAGTGAACCTCGCCAAGATCTGAGCTGGTCATGCGTCGGCGCACCCTGCTTCAGGCAATAGCTCTGCTTGCTCCCATATCTGCGGGTGGTTTCACCCTGCTTCCCTTCGCCCGGCGGGCCGATGCCATCGGGGGCATCCTTCCCCAGAGCAACCAGCCTGCCCCCGACTTCAGTCTCCTCGGCATCGCACCTGGGGCCAGCGGCAGGGGCGTTGAAACCAGGGTCCAACTGGCCGACTTCCGTGGCAGCTGGCTCGTGCTCTACTTCTATCCACGGGATTTCACAGGCGGCTGCACGCTGGAGGCCCGGGGCTTTCAGCGTGATCTCGCCTCCTTCAGGGCAGCTGGTGCAGCGGTAGTAGGCATCAGTGCCGATGACCCCGATTCCCATGCTGAGTTCTGCAGCAGTGAGGGCCTGGCCTTCCCCCTGCTCTCCGATCCTGCCGGGAAGGTAAGCCAGGCCTACGGCAGCTGGATAGCTCCCTTCTCCCAACGCCATACATTCCTGATCGATCCGACCGGAGTGGTGCGTGCCAGCTGGTCAGCCGTGCGGCCCAGTGGCCACAGCAGTGAGGTGTTGGCAACCCTGCAGGGACTGCAGGCCGGCTAGCGGCCATGCCCGGCAGCTAGCTGGCCGGATGACATCTGGTTTGCCAGGTATTGGAGCAGGCGACGATGGACTTCTGCCTGCTGGCGCAGGGCAGCCAGTCGACCCGCTGCAGCAGGGCTATCGAGCACGCTGGTCCAAGCCGGCACCAGCCTATCCGGGGTCGCCATCGCATCGAGGCTGTGGCATGGGCAGCCAAGGGCATTTGCGGCGGCCTGCACCTTCGGGTCGTAGCTGAGGGCGGCGCAAGGTGCTCCAGCCAAGGCGCCCAAGATAAGGCCATGCAGCCGCATGGCCACCACCAGTCCTGCGCCGCTGGCCACCGCCATCGCCTCCCTGGGCCGCTCCGCCAGGATCTCCCGGCTACGGCCGGCCAGGCCCGCCGGCAGAAGCTGCTCCCTTTCGAGCTGCTGCAGCAGTCCCCTGTCCTGGGCGGCATGGAAGGGCAGCCAGATCACCTCGCGGTCCTGCTGGCTGGCCAGTTGGTCCAGGGCCAGGAGATAGGGGCGCCAGGCCGAACCCTGCAGCTCTTTGGTGGGCCTTAGGCAGAGCACCAGGGGGCCACCGCTGCCGCGCCACTGCTGGGGACTCAAGGCCCAGACCGGATCGCTTCCCACCAGACCATCATGGCCAAGCTTTTCGGCCAGAACGGCTGACTCCTGGTCCCGCCAACTCGCCGCGGTGACCAGGCCAAGCAGCCTACCCACCAGGATCCGGCTGACCCGCCGCCGCAGAGGTCCCAGGCCCTGGCCCCAGAGCAGAACCGGCTTTGCCTCGACCCGGGCGGCCACGATAAGGGCCGCGTAATAGAGCAGGCTGCGGAAACTGGTGGAGTCCTGCAGCAGGCTCCCACCTCCGAGCACCAGGCCGTCACAGCGGCGCAGCTCCTTCAGCACCAGCGGCAGGCTGCGCCGCGGCACGGTGTCCACCCCGAAGCACTGGCTCACCTGGCAGCCATCATGGGCGGTAACGGTGACCTGCCAGCCCGCAGGCAGCATGGTCAGCAACACCTCCAGGAGGGCATCATCTCCGAGGTTGTGCTCGCCGTAGTAGCCGCAGGCCAGGAAGCGCGGCCGGGCTGACGCCTTGATCGCCTGCGTCGCCATGGACTCCCCCTGCCTGTGCGCCGCAGATAGCTTCTCACCCTGTCAGGATCGCCGCCATGCATGCCCTTTCCCTGCCCACCTGGTGGATCCATATCACCTCGGTTCTCGAGTGGGTGGCTGCCATGCTCGCTGTCCAGCAGCTGGGCCTCAGACGTCAGGAAGGCGGTTGGCGCTGGCTGAGCCTGGCGATGCTGCCGGCTCTGGTCAGCGCCATGGCAGCCTGCACCTGGCATCTGTACGACAACAGTGCAGAGCTGCAGGGCCTGGTGGTGCTGCAGGCTGGCCTCACCACCCTGGGCAACGCCGCCCTGGCTCTGGCGGCCTGGAATCTGCTCCGCCAGCAGCGCCGCTCAGCACCATGACCCTTGCCCCACTGAACTGGCTGGCCGGCATCGACCCCAGTCCCCTGTTTGTGCTCTCCCTGGTCCCCTACCTGGCATTCCTGTGGTGGGCGGGCCGGATCGATGCCTTTCCGCGCCTGGCCCTACGCGGCTTCCAGTTCACCCTCGTGTTCGTGGCCGTCACCATCGCCGCTGCGATCGTGGCCCAGCTGAAATTCGGCGAGCTGCTGGCCAACGTCGATCCCCTGCACGGTGGCGCGGAATCCCTGCTGACCGTCGCCAATCTGCTTGTGGTTCTCGGCTTCAGCGGCGCCGCAGCAGCCCATACCAGGCGGTGAACAAGTCTTAAGCAGTGCCGTGGCCAGGCAGAACGCCTCGGAAGATGGGGCGTCGGCACTTGCTTCATGATCACTCCGCTCCTGGCCCTGGCCCCCACCACCATCACCTGGTCACCGAAGGTGGCCCTCGTGATGATTGTCTGCAATGTGATCGCCATTGCCATCGGCAAGGCCACGATCAAACAGCCCAACGTGGGCTTGCAGCTTCCCAGCCCAACCCTCTTCGGTGGCTTCAGCCACGGAGCCATGCTGGGCACCCTGAGCCTTGGGCACATCCTCGGTATGGGCGCCATCCTGGGCCTTGCCACCCGCGGAGTGGTCTGAGTCGGGCTGGGCCCCCCGAACCCCCCTCCGCCTGCGCCGCCGCAAGCCAGAGGCCCGGGGGCTCCGAATTGACTGGGGCAGCTCAGACACCCACGGGCTGACCGCTGCCCGAATAGCTGGCAAGAGCCGCAGCTGGGGAACTGCTGCGGCCGAATCTTGCCAGGATGCGCTCAGCCATCTGGGCTGGGGTCAGGCCAAGGCTCAGCTTGCTCTGATTCGGGCTGGCGTGATCAACCAAAACATCTGGGATGCCGATGCGCAGCACTGGCACCAGCACGTTGTGGTCAACAAGCGACTCGACCACAGCGGCGCCGAAACCACCGGCCAGGGCCCCCTCCTCCATGGTGACAACCCGGCCAATGCGCTGGGCCAGCGGCAGTATCAGGGCCTCGTCTAGGGGCCGCAGGAAACGGGCGTTGATCACCGCCGCCCGCATACCCTGTTCCTGAAGCAGGCCAGCGGTTGCCATGGCAGCTCCCACCATGGCTCCATAGGCCACGATCAGCAGGTCATTGCCATCGGCGAGCAGCTCGCCACAACCGATTTCAAGGGGCAGAAAGCCCTCCTCCGCCAGGGGCACGCCCTCCCCCTCGCCGCGGGGAATGCGCAGTGCACAGGGACCGGAGTGTTGGATCGAGGTCACCAGCATGCGCTGCAGCTCAGCCTCGTCCTTGGGCGCCATCACGGTGAAGTTGGGGATGGCGCGGAAGTAGCTGATGTCGTACTGGCCCTGGTGGGTGGGGCCATCGGCACCGACTATGCCTGCCCGATCCAGCACGAAGGTGACTGGCAGATTCTGGATGCCCACATCGTGGATGAGCTGGTCGAAGGCCCTCTGCAGGAAGGTGCTGTAGATCGCCACCACGGGCTTGAGGCCCTCACAGGCCATGCCGGCAGCCATCGTCACGGCGTGCTGCTCGGCGATGCCGACGTCGAAATATTGATCGGGTAGGGCTTTCTCCAACAGATCCAGGCCGGTGCCGGTGGCCATGGCCGCAGTGATGCCCACCACGGTTGGATCCTGTTCGCACAATTTGACCAGCGTCTGGCCGAACACCTTGCTGTATCCAGGGGGCTTGGGCTTGTTTGAGGGGTAGGCCTTCCCGGTGGCGAGGTCAAAGGCACTCTGGGCGTGGTAGCCCACCTGATCGGCCTCCGCGTAGGCATACCCCTTGCCCTTGGTGGTGGCCACATGCACCAACACGGGCCCCTCAGTGCGATGGGCCTGCTCAAAGGTGCGCACCATCCCGGCAATGTCATGGCCATCGATCGGGCCTATGTAGGTGAAGCCCAGTTCTTCAAACACGGCACCCACCTTGGGAACCGCCAGTCGCTTCATGCTCTCTTTGAGGGTTTTGAGTTCGGTGGGCAACTCACCGTGCAGGAAAGGCAGGTGCTTGATAGCCTCCTCGGCATTGTCCTGCAGGAACTGAAGTGGCGGACTGAGCCGCATCCGATTCAGATAGGTGGAGAGGGCGCCCACCGGCGGGCTGATCGACATGTCGTTGTCGTTGAGCACAACCAGCAACCTGGTTTTCGGCAGGTGGCCGGCATGGTTGATCGCTTCAAGCGCCATGCCACCGGTGAGGGCACCATCACCGATAACCGCCACACATTTGAAATCCTCACCGCGGCGATCCCGGGCGAGGGCCATGCCCAGGGCAGCTGAGATGGAGGTGCTGGCATGGCCGGCCCCGAAATGGTCAAAGCGACTCTCGCTTCGCTTCAGATAGCCCGCCACACCATTCTTTTGGCGCAGGCTCTCAAAATTTTTGTATCGCCCCGTCACCAACTTGTGCGGATAGGCCTGGTGACCCACGTCCCACACCACTTTGTCGCGGTCAAGGTCGAGGGTCTGATAGAGAGCAAGGGTGAGCTCCACCACCCCCAGGCCAGGTCCTAGGTGGCCACCGCTGGTGCTCACCACCTCCAGATGGCGCTCCCGGATCTGGCGGGCAATCGCTTCAAGCTCAGCCGTGCTCAGGCCGTGCAGCTGATTCGGATGACTGAGCTCGCTGAGGTGCATGCACAGCCCTGAAGGTGGGGGTGCAATCTAGGCCTTGGCTCCCACCTGCAGGTGCGAATTGCGACACTGGTGCCATGCGAGCCGATCCCCAGCACTACCTACAGCGAATCCTGCGGGCCCGGGTTTATGACGTGGCCATAGAGACTCCGCTGGATCCTGCGCCGAATCTGTCAGCCCGCCTGCACAACCGGGTGCTGCTCAAACGGGAGGACCTGCAGCCGGTCTTCAGCTTCAAGCTGCGGGGGGCATACAACAAGATGGCAGGCCTGAGTGCGGTGGAGCTCGAGCGGGGCGTGATTGCGGCCAGCGCCGGAAATCATGCCCAGGGTGTTGCCCTCGCGGCCCAGAAGCTGGGCTGCCGGGCCGTGATCGTCATGCCTGTCACCACCCCGGAGATGAAGGTCAGGGCAGTTGCTGCCCGTGGAGCCGAGGTGGTGCTGCACGGGGACAACTACGACGCGGCCTGTACGGAGGCATCCAGACTCGCCAGCGAGAGCGGGCTCAGTTTCATCCATCCCTTCGACGATCCCGATGTGATCGCCGGCCAGGGCACGGTGGGTCTGGAGATCCTGCGCCAGTGCTCGTCGCCCCCGGATGTGATTTACGTGGCCGTGGGAGGTGGCGGCCTGATTGCCGGCATCGGCGCCTACGTCAAAACCCTCTGGCCCCAGGTGCAGATTGTGGGAGTTGAGCCCGTGGACGCGGACGCCATGACCCGCTCCCTTGCAGCAGGCAGGAGGGTGGAACTGGAGCAGGTGGGCCTATTTGCTGACGGGGTGGCAGTTCGCAGGGTGGGGGAGCACACCTTTGCCCTGGCCCAGAAGACGGTCGATCGAATGGTGACAGTCAACACCGACGCCATCTGCGCCGCCATCAAGGACGTGTTTGAGGACACCCGCTCGATCCTGGAGCCGGCCGGAGCCCTCGCCGTGGCGGGGATGAAACGGGATGTGGTCCAGCAGGGCCTGCATGGCCAGACCCTGGTGGCGGTGGCCTGTGGCGCCAACATGAATTTTGATCGATTGCGTTTCGTGGCCGAACGCACCGAGATCGGTGAAGACCGCGAAGCGATGCTGGCGGTGGAGATCCCAGAGGAAGCGGGCAGTCTGAGGCGCTTCTGCGCTGTGCTGGGCAGACGCAACCTCACCGAATTCAGCTACCGCCTGGCGGATCCGCGCGTGGCCCATATCTTCGTTGGGGTCCAGACCAGCGGCACTGCCGACGAAGAGGCACTCATCCATGACGTCCGCCGGGCGGGCTTCCCCTGCCTTGACCTCTCCAACGACGAGCTGGCCAAGCTGCACCTGCGCCACATGGTTGGCGGACGGCTGGCCGTGGGTGCCGGGTGTGCCACTGAGCTGGGTGATGAACTTCTCTATCGCTTCGAATTTCCGGAAAAACCTGGAGCCCTGATGGCCTTCGTGAATGCTCTGCAGGCAAACTGGAATATCAGCATCTTTCACTACCGCAATCACGGAGCTGACGTGGGGCGGATCGTGGTGGGAGTGCAGGTGCCGCGCCTTGAGAGGCACCAATGGCAGGAGTTTCTCAACGGTCTGGGCTATCAACATTGGGACGAAACCGCAAACCCTGCCTATCGGCTGTTCCTCGGACCAGGCACCAGCCCCCTGGCAGAGCTGGCCTGAGCCCAGGCAGCTGCGTTAGCGTTTTGCCATGCAGAAAGCTGCTCCAGCTGAGCTGACCGCGGATCTCTCCCTGCCCGCCAGGATCGAAGCGATTCTCTACCTCAAAGGCAGGCCCCTGACCCTGGTTGAACTCGCCGAGATAGCCATGGTCAGCCGCCAGGAGGTGGAGCTCGGCCTGATCTCGCTCATCACCGATTACTCCCACCGCGATACCGCCCTTGAGGTGCGTCAGGAGGGCAAGAGATATTCGCTTCAGCTGCGTGAGGGACTGGCAGATCTGGTCGCGAACCTGCTGCCCGTTGACCTCTCCACCGCCGCCCTGAGAACCCTGGCGACGATTGCCCTGAAAAAACCGATTCTCCAGTCGGAACTGGTGGAGCTGCGAGGTTCCGGCGCCTACGATCACATCAAGGAGCTGCTGGCTCAGAACTTCATCGAGCGCAGGCGACAAAGTGAAGGTCGTTCCTACTGGCTCAGCCTGAGCGAAAAGTTCCATCGCACCTTCGCCATCAGAGCCGACGACCTCCAACCTCATAGGCCCACAACTGCTGAAGGCCGGCAACCCGCTGCCTAGAGTCTTCGCCAACAAAGTTCCACTTTCCATGGACGCTCTGAGTTTCCTCCTGCAGGTGCTTGCCCAGACCCTGAGCATCTACACGTTGGTGCTGCTGGTACGCGTTCTGCTGAGCTGGTTCCCCAACCTCGACTGGAGCAACCCCCTGCTATCTACGGTGAGCTCGATCACCGATCCCTATCTGAACGCCTTCCGGGGCCTGATCCCCCCCATTGGCGGTCTGGACCTGTCCGCGATTCTCGCCTTTCTTGCCCTGCAGCTGGTCCAGAGCCTGCTCCAGGGTGCGAGCGTGTCCGTGCTGGGTGCCGGCTACTGATCGGCGTTACGGTCAGCCAGTTTCTGTTCAAGGGGAAGCACTTCACCGTCGCTGCCCGGGCGGGATCGCACCGGTGTACTGAAGCCGCGGGCCTTGACGTTGCGAAAACCCAGGGGGCCTGGGGTGCCAGCGGGCACTGAAAGACGCACGCCGAAGCTGGAGGAGCCCGGTGGCACGTCGCCAATGCTGCCTACCCGAGTGCGGTTCTGCAGCACAGGTTCGCCGCTGGCATCGAGGATAAGGGCAAAGACATCCGTATCCACAACAGGTTGGCTCCCCGGATTGAGCACCCTGCCGCGCAGGGCGTAGCAGCTGGCACCGATGGGGCGGCCGAGCTCCGGTTGGGCACCTATATCCGCCGTCGGGCAGGGCTCGAGACTCAGGTCTGAGACCTTAAGTTCCGCTGCCCAGGCGGGGGAGGTCACCAGCGTCAGACTCAACAGAAGTGGGGTGATCAGGTGCATCAACCACCTCCTGGGAGTGTTCACCGGCTGTCTCCACTGCCTGAAATCACGTTACGGGAAGCTCGGCTTGCCAGTTTTTCCAGGTTTGCCCGGGCAATGAGATCGAGATCCAGCCCCAGCTCGGTGGCAAGTTGGGCGACGTACCAGAGCACATCCCCCAGCTCGAGCCGTATGGCGGCCAGCGCCTCGGGGGAAAACTCTCCTTTTGCATCACGCAACACCTTCTTGACCTTGTCGGCTACCTCGCCAGCTTCGCTGCAGAGCCCGAGGGTGGGATAAATCACATTGGAGCCCGCATCCGGGTAGCGGGCAGTTGCCCTGGATCGCTGTTGATAGGTCTCAAAGTTCAACTGGGGCAATCCGTTGCAGGCTTGGATGGTAGTTTCCCAATGTCTGTTGGTGCCTGCATGCCCCAGCCCGATCTCATGCGACGCACCAAGATCGTGGCCACCATCGGGCCCGCCACGGAGTCTCCTGAACGCTTACGGGAGCTGATAGCAGCTGGCGCGACCACCTTCCGACTCAATTTTTCCCATGGCGACCACAGCGACCATGCGGTTCGCATCGCCACAATTCGCCAGGTCGCCAGCGAGCTGGGAATCGAGATCGGCATACTTCAGGATCTCCAGGGCCCCAAAATCAGACTTGGTCGCTTTGCAGACGGGCCCATAACCATTGCCAAGGGAGCTCCTTTCGAGCTCACTTCCAGGAATGTGGCCTGTAACCAGGTGACGGCAAGTGTCACCTACGCCAAATTGGCCGATGAGGTGGTGCCCGGAAGCCGGATCCTGCTTGATGACGGCAGGGTCGAAATGGTCGTAGACCGGGTCGACATAACAGGGCAGACGCTCTACTGCACCGTGACCGTAGGTGGGGTGCTCTCCAACAATAAGGGGGTCAATTTTCCCGATGTGCAGCTCTCAATCAGGGCCCTGACCGACAAGGACCGGGCCGATCTTTCCTTCGGTCTGCAGCAGGGAGTCGACTGGGTGGCCCTCAGCTTCGTGCGCAACCCCTCCGACATGCGCGAGATACGTGAGTTGATCCGCAGCCACGGCTACCAGACCCCTGTGGTGGCAAAGATCGAGAAATTCGAGGCGATTGACCAGATCGACGACATCCTGCCCCTCTGTGATGGAGTGATGGTGGCCCGGGGCGATCTGGGCGTTGAGATGCCCGCCGAGGAAGTCCCCCTGCTGCAGAAGGAGTTGATCCGCAAGGCCAACAGCCTCGGCATACCGGTGATCACCGCCACCCAGATGCTGGATTCGATGGTCAGTTGCCCAAGGCCCACCCGTGCTGAGGTGAGCGATGTGGCCAATGCAATTCTGGATGGCACCGATGCAGTCATGCTCTCAAATGAGAGTGCTGTCGGCGATTTCCCTGTCGAGGCGGTGGCCACGATGGCCACCATCGCCAGAAGGATCGAGCGCGACTATCCCCAGAGGCTGCATGACAGCAACATGGCACCCACCATCGCCAATGCGATCTGTCAGGCAGTCAGCAGCATTGCCCGACAGCTCAACGCCGCAGCCATCCTGCCGCTTACGAAAGGCGGTTCCACGGCCCGCAACGTCAGCAAGTTCCGTCCCAGCACACCAATTCTTGCCATCACCAGTGAGGTACAGGTTGCGCGGCAACTGCAGCTCTGTTGGGGGGTAAACCCGTTGCTTGTGCCTGAACAGAGTTCTTCCACCAGCACATTCAGTCTGGCCATGGGTAAGGCCCGGGAGCTGGGCTTCTTGAAGGATGGAGATTTGGTTGTACAGACGGCGGGCACCCTCTCCGGCGTGAGTGGTTCCACCGACTTCATCAAGGTCGGCACCGTATCGGCCGTGCTATCAAGGGGGGTCGGCATCGGCAACGGCTCGGTGAGCGGCCGGGTCAGGCTGGTGGACAGTCCGGCAGCCGCGGCAGCCATACAGACAGGCGAGATCCTGGTTGTGCGCGAGACGACAGTTGAATATGTGGATGCCATTCGCAAGGCCAAGGCGGTCATCGCTGAAATCGGCGGCATGGAGAGTCACGCTGCTGTGATCGCCCAGAACACTGGGGTGCCAGCCATCGTGGGGGTCGCCAATGCCATTGCCAGCCTGCTTCAGGGTGAAATCGTCACCCTTGATCTGCAGCGTGGCGAGGTGCATCGGGGCGCCCGCAGCCACTATTGCGATCCAGAAAGCGCCATGGTTTAGGCAGCAAAGATCCTGCGGCGGCACCCATGGCATCCAAACTGCCCCTGCGCGAATCGGTGGGGATGGCCCTCTCTACCCTGCGCGCCAACAAGTTGCGCAGCCTGCTGACCATGCTGGGCATTGTGATCGGCAACGCTTCGGTGATAACGCTGGTGGGAGTTGGCAAGGGTGCCCAGAACCTGGCCGAGGGGCAATTGAGCAATCTGGGCGCCAACGTGCTTTTTGTCGTGCCCGGAAACAACGACACCCGCCGCCAGGGTATTGACTTCCCCAAGACTCTGGTGCTGGAGGACGCTCAGGCAATCGCCGAGCAGGTGCCCAGTGTCAGACGAGTTGCACCTCAGATCACGCTCAGCGAGGTGTTGCAGTCAGGAGGTATCAGCGGCACGGCCTCAATTTCAGGGGTGACGCCTGAATTCTTGCCGGTGCGTCAATTTGAGATGGCCCAGGGCCGCTTTTTCACCCCCAGCGATCTGAATGGGGCGCGCAATGTGTTGGTGGTAGGGCCCGATCTTGCCGGAAAGATGTTTCCCGGCAGGGCCGCATTAGGTCGCCAGCTGCGCATTCGCAATCAGCTCTTTGAGGTGATCGGAGTGCTGGAGCCGAAGGGTGCTGTGTTCGGCCAGAACCAGGATGAAAACGGCTACATACCCCTCACCACAATGGTCAGCAAGCTTTCAGGAAGGGATCCCACCTATGGAGTCAACCTAAACTTCATTAGTGTCGAAGCCCGCGACGACCAGAGCACCGGGGCCGCCAGCTTTCAGATCACCAACCTCCTGCGCCAGCGGCACCGAATCCTGCGGGAGGATGATTTTGCTGTCCGTTCCCAGAAGGACGCCCTCACTATCGTGAGTACCATCACAGGAGGACTCACCCTGATGCTCGCTGCCATAGGTGCCGTATCCCTCCTGGTTGGCGGTATCGGCATCATGAACATCATGTTGGTTTCCGTGAGCGAGCGCACTGAAGAAATCGGCTTGCGCAAGGCACTGGGTGCCCGAAGTGGCGATGTGTTGCTGCAGTTTCTGGTGGAGTCACTGGTGCTGGCAAGCCTTGGTGGCCTGATCGGCAGCGCGGTGGGCATCGGTACCGTTGCCCTGGTGGCTGCAGTGACCCCCCTGCCCGCTTCAATCGGCGCCAGCACTGTGCTGGGGACGGTAGCCCTGTCCGGCTCGATTGGCCTCTTCTTCGGGGTGGTGCCGGCGCGCCGGGCCGCCCGACTCGACCCCATCGTTGCCCTGCGAAGCCTGTGACATCACAAAGCAAATCTTAAGAGCCCCAAAAATCGTGCCAGGCGTTACCAATATTCAAAATAGGGGGTGGCTTGATGGGGCTGACCATCAGGCACCGGCCTTGAACGTTCTGGCTTGCAGCTACAGAAACAGCACATCCAGCATGGTTATCCTGCGATGTGTGGGCCCCGAGGAGTTTTTTCTGGAGCGGGTTGTATTTCCCTTTGAGCTGCTCAGCTTTGAGTGCCCGCCAGGCAGTGAAGTGAATGTATGGACCCATGGCCTGGGTGGCCCCGAACTGCTGGAGACTCTCCAGGCCGCCGAACTGGGCACGGATTTTCCAGCCCCTTCTCCCCTGGTTGATCCTGCAGGATCCGCTGGTCCATGGGAACTCAACTGGTCTGATGCGGTCTGAGAGGTTCAGCGGGCTGGGCCCTCAGCGCCGTTACACTCGTTAAGATTGCGAATCGGTTATGAATCAGCGGTGGCGCCTCCTGGCACTTTGGCTCCTGCCTCTAGCGGTGGTTGCCTTCTTCGGCTGGCAGTTGCTTGGCAGCGGGGGCACCTCCCGTTTCATACCGAATGGTCCGAATGAGGCCCCCCGCAATGCGGCGGTAGCCCGCATGAGTTATGGCCGCTTCCTCGATTACGTGGATGCGGGCCGGGTCACGGCGGTAGATATTTATGATGGTGGCCGTACCGCTGTTATTGAGGCAGTCGATCCTGACCTCGACAACAGAGTTCAGAGGCTAAGAGTCGACCTCCCCGGTCTGGCCCCCGAACTGGTGAATAACCTGAAGGAGCAGGGGATCAGTTTCGACATCCATCCCCCCAAGAGCGCCCCACCGCTGCTGGGCCTGCTTGGCAACCTCCTGTTCCCCCTGCTGCTGATCGGCTCACTGGTCTTCCTGGCGCGTAGGGGCAGTGGCATGCCTGGTGGACCGGGCCAGGCTATGCAATTCGGAAAAACCAAGGCGCGCTTCGCCATGGAAGCTGAAACCGGTGTCAAATTCCTCGATGTGGCAGGGGTTGAGGAGGCTAAACAGGATCTGCAGGAGGTGGTGACCTTCCTGAAGACTCCTGAGCGCTTCACTTCAGTGGGGGCCAAGATCCCCAAGGGTGTCCTGCTGGTAGGTCCGCCCGGAACGGGCAAAACCCTGCTGGCGAAGGCGATTGCTGGAGAGGCCGGGGTGCCTTTCTTCTCCCTTTCAGGTTCTGAATTCGTGGAGATGTTCGTGGGCGTCGGTGCCAGCCGGGTGAGGGACCTTTTCAAACGGGCCAAGGAGAACAGCCCATGCCTGATATTTATCGATGAGATCGACGCGGTTGGGCGTCAACGGGGTGCAGGAGTGGGAGGAGGCAATGACGAGCGGGAGCAGACCCTCAACCAGCTCCTCACCGAGATGGATGGCTTCGAAGGCAATAGCGGCATCATCATCATCGCTGCTACCAACAGGGCGGATGTTCTCGATTCAGCTCTTTTGCGGCCCGGCCGTTTCGACCGCCAGGTGCAGGTAGACGTTCCAGATATAAAGGGTCGTCTTTCTGTTCTGAAAGTTCATAGCCGCAACAAAACCCTGGCCCCAGACGTGAGTCTCGAGGCAATTGCCCGCCGCACTCCAGGATTCTCAGGAGCTGATCTTGCGAACCTGCTCAACGAGGCCGCAATCCTCACAGCGCGTCGCCGCAAGGACGCCACAGGACTTGCCGAAATCGATGATGCTGTTGATAGGGTTATTGCAGGTATGGAGGGTAAACCTCTCACCGATGGACGCAGCAAACGCCTGATCGCTTATCACGAGGTAGGGCATGCCTTGGTGGGTACCTTGGTTCAGGCCCATGATCCGGTGCAGAAGGTAACCCTCATACCTCGGGGTCAGGCCCAGGGCCTCACCTGGTTTGCCCCGGACGAAGAACAGATGCTTGTCAGCAAAGCCCAGTTAAGGGCTCGCATCATGGGGGCCCTAGGCGGGCGGGCGGCAGAAGAAGTTGTTTTCGGGCATGCTGAGGTGACAACCGGTGCCGGAGGTGATATCCAACAGGTAGCCTCCATAGCCCGACAGATGGTCACCCGCTTCGGCATGAGTGATTTAGGCCAGGTCTCCTTCGAGGCTGGGAATCAGGAAGTATTTCTAGGCAGAGACCTGATGACGCGCAATGATGGATCGGATAGACTCGCCAGCAAAATTGATGATGCGGTGAGACATATTGTGCATAGCTGTTATCAGGACACTCTCAATCTTGTATCAAGTCAACGCAATTGCATGGATCGGTTGGTAGAGCTGCTGATCGAAAAGGAAACCTTAGATGGGGATGAACTGAGGGCAATTGTTGGAGAATTTACATCCAT
>Ga0169931_10006127_pt1 | contig 18207 bp, 14 predicted proteins | sample Kivu_15m_20L_FD_129675 | JGI IMG/M metagenome (GOLD analysis project Ga0169931, IMG submission 129675) | Freshwater microbial communities from Lake Kivu, Western Province, Rwanda to study Microbial Dark Matter (Phase II) - Kivu_15m_20L... | ecosystem: Environmental > Aquatic > Freshwater > Lake... | reverse complement strand
TATTTGTTAAAAGAAGATATAAATTGTGTCATAATAATTATAATCTATAATTATTATCTATATATAATAAAAAAATTATTTACCTTTTTTACTAAGCTTTCCAGTAATATTTTTAATATTCTCTTTCTCAGTAAAGAATTTAGCCTTACTTTCACTCAAATTAGCTTCTACTTTTCTAAAAACATAATATCTATTTAAGAATGAATATTCATAACATTTTGTATTAATTTCACTAGGTGTATAATACTTATAAACATCATTTGAGAATTTTCTATTTGGCGTAGCATCTATTTTACTAGCAATACTTAAATATTCCCTATTATTATTAAACATATTTTCAAAACTATCTGTTTCAACTAACATTAAATTACATTTTTCTTTTAATGCTTTGATTATAAATTCTGGATATACTAAATATTCTGTAAGATATACTCCTTCTTCCGAAACCCATCCCATATGTACGTCTATAGCCATTCCTAAATTACTTTTATCATTATCATCATATTTTTTAATTATGTCAAATAATAATTTTTTTTCACCATTCTCATTGTAATATGCAGCATGATTCGTTTTATCTTTTAATAGTTCTTTAATCTTGTTTCCATCAAAAGTTTGAAATACAAAATATCCTCCATCCCGTAAATACATATTTATATTAGTACATACATTTTCAAAACTATTTTCATCTACTAAAAAATAATGAAACGCAAATCCACAATTAAATCTATCAAATAATACTCTTTTATCGTCAAAAGTAAAAAATCTATCATAAATATTTTTAGCATCATTGTTTAATCTACCAAAAAGTTTAATCTGTTCTTCATACTGAAGAAGATTACAAGGGGTGCCAGGAACAAAATACATAGGTGGATAATTAGGTTTTTTTGATCTGAGAAATTTATATCTACTTAATGCTCCATCAGAAGAATTTAAAAGAGTCTCTATATCAGGATCAATACCAACAACTAATTCAGCTGTAACATAATAGAATTTTTGTAAATCACCACCTCTACCAACTGCTAAATCTAATATTTTATATCCTGTCTTTTTACCAACATAAAAAGGATTCATATACATATAAATTAAATTTGATTTAATATAATTATGAAATTTAGCCATATCTTCAACTAATTTTGATTTTTTTTGATAATATACATTCTGAGTATTTTCTCTTTTAATAATTGAGAAATCAATTTTGCTTCTAATTTTTTTAATAGTTTTATCATATAGTTCATCGTTTGATAATTCAATAAAATCTTCCATCAATACTGGATTATTTATACTTCTCCATATTAATAACGCTGTTTCAGCATAATTACCATATCTTCTCTGAAATTTTTGAACTGATTCTGTCTTATCATAACGAGTTTTAATAGGAATCCAACGAAATTTATCATTCATATCATCTGTTAAATGATATATGAATTCAACAACTGTCTTATCAAATATTTGCTTTCCATCTGTGCTCCTAGCTACACCATCCTCTCCTAAATATATATAAGCTTGATTTACTCCTTCTGCAGTGTTGAATAAAACAGGTCTTTCAACCCCTCTTGTTGTTTGTCCTACATATAGATTACAAATTTGATATGGTTTATTCTTAATAACATCCTTAATTGAATTATCATAAATTGTTAATATTTTTCCTGTAATTTTATCCTTTTCAAATTCTATGTAAAAATCAACTGAATTTTTTGAAGGTGGTTTCCATTTGTAATCAATTAATTTAGTTTTCTCTGATTCTGCTATATATTTCTGTTCTGATGGTTGATAAATTAATCCATCTAATAAATAAGGACACTTAATTAAATTATCATTCGTAAAACTTCTCCATAAGAAACTTGAATAAGCAAATATTTCATTATCACTTACTCCATTTGGTTCTATAAAATATTTTCTTCTTACTAACATTGATGGACTTTTAACATTCTTAATTTCATTATCTATATCTTCATAAAACTTTACTAAATTATCATGATGGTATTTTATTATAGATTCTCTTTTGTTAAAATCTAGTTTTTTATCATCTCTAAAATATTTATGCTCGTATTTTAATTTGTTTATATGCATTATAATATCATCTGCATATTCTAATCGTTTCATCATGTTTGCTTCTTCTCTAATATTATTATTACAATGAATTATACAATCAAAACACATGTATAAATATTTATTGTATTTCTGTAAAAAGATTAACTCTCCATCTATTATACTGTTATTATACTTTTTATCTACTTTCAATCCCGTATCCTTAACTATTAAGTTTGTTGTTAATAAATAACATCTTTCATCTATTATTATTAAAAAATGTCTATCTCCGTCTGCTTTATCTGTTACTGTATATTTATTTGGTAATTTATCAGCAATATGTTGAACTTCAAGATTTACAGGCTGTCTACCATATAAATTTGGTTTCTTTTCATCTATGCCTAAAATATTTCTATATTTAGCAAGGACATTATTACTCATAGATTTTGTAATAATATAATTTGATTGCTGTATTACTTTAATTATAAATTCAGAAACAGAAAATAAATTCTTAGTAAAAGTAGATTTATCATTAATATTACATTCTACTTCAATTTCATAGTTAAGTGGTATTTTTTCTAATAAATTAATTTCATGAGAAGTTCTAACATTTGTTAAATCAACAGCAAATACATTTTTATCTTTTATTATATAATATGTAGTTCTTTCTTTTAATCGATAGAAAATATCATAATCATTTTGATCGTAGAATTTATTAATTTTTTTTAATTTCTTCATTTCTTCTGAACTAAGTTTTTCTTCATTATCCATTTTTACTTTCATATAAATATCGTCTAATTCTATATATTCTCCATAATTTTTAACTTTTTTCATAATTTTAATTTTATTATTTATTTCATCACCTGTATCTACATATCCAACTAGGATACTGAAAACTAGATGATTTTTTCTCATATGAAGCATTCCAAGATATTCATTGATTTTTTCAAGATCATTTATAGATACACGATAATTAATAGATTTACCAGTTTTTTCAAATTCTTTTAATCTCATTATAATATCCAACGAAATTTCAGATTTTTTTTTATACTTTTCATCATTCTTTTCAGTTATAATAGATAATACACTATTTAACTGGTTAAATTTATCTAAGGTTAAAATATTATTACCAGCATTTTTTGAACCAAAAAAGCTAACTTCAAATTCATTAATCTTATTATCATATTTTTTAACAAGATTATCTAATTTTGTAGTCTCCTCTTTAGACAATAAATCTATAATATTATACATTATTAGTTATATATATACTACATATTATATATTAATTTAATTAAAATTTCATTTTTTTATGGAATAAAAATTGATTAAATATTTAAATTATAGTATATATATATAGTATAAATGACAAATTTGTTTGAAGAATATGTTCCAATTGTTTATAAATTAGATGATAACAATAAGAAAAGAATATTAGATACTTCTAATGATATATTATTCTCAAATAATATTGCATATCCTGAATTAGTTCTTGGTTTTCATCACTATATTCATCAAACTAAAGATGTTACAGGAGAAAAAATTAATTTATTTGAAAATAGAAAAAAAGTTTATTTGGTAACATCTTTATTTGAAAAAAATATTGATACTAAAAATAATGCTGAAGATAATTCAATTAATACAGCTCTAAAAACATTTATTCAAAGAAGTATTATTAAAAAAAATGATTATGTTAATATTCTAAGCAGAGCTTTCTTAAAATTATGGGAAATGATTATTTTATTTGATTTAATTCCAGAAAAAGAAGATTTTGTTTCATCTCATCTTGCTGAGGGGCCAGGTTCTTTTATTCAAGCTACTATATTATACAGAGATTTACAGGAAAATTTAAAAAAGATTAAATCTTCTAAAAATGATAAATATTATGCCATTTCTCTCCATTCTGATAATAAACATCTTCTAATTGAAAAAGAATTTATTAATTATTATGGTAAAGAAAAACCAAGACGATTACATATCTTTGAAACTGTGTCTAAAGATGAAGTTAAAAGAGGTGGTGGTAATCTTTCGGATGGTGATTTAACCTTATTAAGAACTATTAATATGTTTGCCGGTGGTGTTTCTGCAGATACAAAAGGATTTTCAGAAGATTCTGATTTGGTTACAGCTGATGGAGGTTTTCAATGGGAAAAGGAGAATTTACAGGAACAAGAAGCATACAAATTAATCTTTTCACAAATTGTTACAGCATTAAAATTAAATAAAAAAGGTGGAAATTTTGTTTTAAAGATTTTTGATACTTATACAAGCGTGACACTAAAATATTTAGAATTACTTAAAAGTCTATACAAAGAAGTTTATATTACTAAACCATTCACTAGTAGAATATCAAATTCAGAAAAATATGTTGTTTGTAAGAATTTAATTAATAAAGTATCAGCTGCTGATATTAAGAAATTAGAAGAAATGATTACTGTAATTAACAAAAATGATAATTATAATATGATTAAAATATTTACTGATTACGATATTGATGATAAATCTTTACAATTATACAGAAAAATAAATATAGAATTGTATAATAAACAATATGTTGGTATGAATAATATTCTTTCTTTTGTTAATCTAGATAATTATAATGGTGTAGAATATCATAATTATCTTGATAAACAAATTGCTGCTTCTATCTATTGGAATAATACTTTCCTAGACCCAAAAAATTATAATAATATTCATAAATATCTTTCTATTCATGATAAAGAACAAAAATTAGAAGAAAAACAAGAACAAGAATTAGAACCAGAAACAAAAAAATCAAGTAAAAAACAGAGTAGAACCAAGGCTGTTAAAAAAATAAAAGAGAAATCTGTAAATTATAAACAACAGATTATTGATAATTTACGTTAATATTCATTAATCTCAACAATCTTACTTTCATTTTCTTTTGCTTTGATTTTAGCTTCTCTTTCTTTAACCAATTTATCTGAATTTAATACACCGTCAACATATTTAGAATTTAATTCATCAACAATTGTATCGTTTGCTTGTTGAAAAGAAAGCTGTCCTATTTGAACTTTACCAAATTTTTCTAACATACTAAGTAGAGGTCTAATGTCATAAAAATATTTATTTGTAGATTCAATAATCTGCATCATTTATTTTTTTTAGTATTTATAGCATTGTATATTATTTATATTTATTCTTGCTATAATACTATTTACTTATATAATTTATGATATGTATATAGAATAAATTAATTAAAAAAAATATAAGTAATAATTATTATAATGACAATTTTCTTAGCAAGTTATACAAATTTAGAAAAAATTGGAATTGCTAATTATTTAAAAACATTGTACTCTTGTCATAGAGCAAATTATATGTTAACTAATTCTCACGACACACCTTGTGTAGATAAAAAGTATGCTTTTATATTTGAAAATTTATTTTCAAATATTAATAAAATCAGTAATAAAGAAACCGATTGTGAAATTGATATATGGGATATTGATAAATATATTTTTAGAGAACCAGATAATAAAGTATATGCAATTATTCATTGGCAATTTTATATTAGTGAATATGATGGTGTAAATATTCCACTTTTTAGAAATGAATGGTTTAATAATCAACCAGGTAAATCAATAGACTTAAGATATAAAAATATTCCAGGTCATATTATCAGTTGTTATAGAAACATTATGAATGAATATTCAATTCGTTCAGATTTATTATGTCATATTAATGATAAATTATCAAAAATTAATAGTGAATTTTTAGGAGTCCATATTAGAACATGGCGTAATAATAATGATAACGAATTAAAATATGATAATAGATGGTCAAATGAAAGATTTAATCATTATGAAAAAATAAGAATTGAATTTATAAATGCTATAAATAAAAGTAGTTATAATAAAGTTCTAATTTGTACGGATAATCGCCCTGATATATATAAAAATATTATTCCTTTTGTAAAAGATAAAGATATTATATTATATGAAGATGTATCTGAATTGAATGAAATACAAAATGATTTTATAGAACTTCAATTATTATCAAAATCTTCATTTTTAATAGGTTCGTTAAATTCTACTTTTACTGAATTGGCTTGGTGGTATGGTGGGTTAGGAGATAAAGTTGATATTTTTTGAAGCAATTCTCAGAACAATTAGAATATTCATAATGTTCGGAACAACAATAATTTTTATCATTTTTATCATCTAAATTATGTGATTTTATAAAATGAAGTCTAGTTGATAAGAATGGAATATGACTTATTTTATTCCATTCTTCATTATTTATAAATGTTTCATCGTGAATAATTATACTACCATGAATTTTTCTAAGAATACTAAATATACTTTGATCATGTCTATGATCTTTAAATTCTCCTATTTGGGGTTTAGTTAAAAAATGTTTTATATTATTTTCTTTAGATTCTAAAGTATAATCTGTAAATAAATTATGATTATTTGAAGCTAATTCAAACCATTTATTAACTAAATCAATAGAATGTTTTTTTTTAATAATAATTATAATAGTTGCCATGTATTGTCCTGATTTTCCTATATCTGAGTATGGATCTAATTTAAAAAAATCAAAAACTTCCTTTTTAGTCCAGTTATTTTCTGGTAAATGTGTCATTTGAAAACTAATAGTTCCAAATTCTGATTTTTTTAACATATCTATATAATGATTAAATCTCTCTTCTCCAAATTTACTAATTGTACATCCAGAATCACAATAAACTAATATATCTCCCTCGTTGATACTATCTAAAACAACTTTAATAAAATATGGTTTCCATAACCAAAATCCACCTCCTTTCATTTTATAAAAAAAAAAATTACTAGATAAGTAATTAAATATTGAACGGAATTGATTATTAATAAATTCCGGACCATATATTAAAATTTTATCAAAAAAATTAGTATTAATTGCTTCTTGTTCAATTCTAATTTTGGCATTTTTAAAAGTATCATTTCCATATGTTACAAAGTATTTCATTATATAATATAATATAAAAAATAAAAAATGTTTCATAATTTATATTTTTTATTTTTCAAATTTATATATATATATGTATAATTTTGATAATAGTATTTTACTAATAGTATTTAATAATTCAAATTGTGTTTATAATAAAAATATATATAAAAACCTATATGAAAAATATTTTAAAAAAATAATTTTTTATTCTGATTATCCAATAATTAAAGATGATGAAGTAAATTTTATTAATATAAATAAAGGTTATAATACACATAAAATTTTTAATCATTTTTATAAAAATTATAAATCAATTGTAGATGAGTGTGATGGTTTTTTCTACACAATGGATGATAATATTATAAATGTAAATATTTTAAATTTATTTGATTCTAAAAAAATTATATATTATTATAATGAAATTAAAACCTTAGAAAATTATTCTGGTTGGTGGTGGGATAATAATTTTTATGGTACATATGGTAAAAATGCTATAAATAATTTAATGAATGATAATGAATTTAAAAAATATAATATCAATAAATTTTCTGGTGGATTATCAGATTGGTTTTATTTACCAAAAAAATATTTAAATGATACATTATTTGATTTATTTGAATTATTTTCTAATTATAACGTATTTTTTGAAATTGCTATACCATCCATAATTAATAATATAGAAACAGATAAATCAGAATATCAATCATTAACGTGTGAAATGTTATTTGGCGATGATAGAGAAAAATTTTTTAATAAAGATTATTTAATTAATTCTTTAAATCATGATAATAATTTAATTATATGTCCGATTAAATTTAATGAAAATCCAAATAGTAAAAATTGGTTAATAGATATATTTTGTAAGGATAAATGTGTTATTATAACAACTATTAATAAACCCACTGAAACTATTTTAAAACATATACAAAATACAGAATATGATGTTATCATTGTTGGAGATAATAAAACACCTGATGATTATAAAAAATTAAATTGTATTTTTATAGACGTTCCATCCCAAAAAAAACTTTTTCCTGAATTATGTGAATTATTACCATATAATCATTATTGTAGAAAAAATTTAGGTTATCTTTATGCTATTAAGAAAGGATATAAAGTAATTTATGAAACAGATGATGATAATATCCCTTATGATAATTTTAACAATATTTTACAATACAATAATATTCAAATGATAACAGAACAAAATAGCACATGGATTAATATATTTAAATATTTCACAAATAATGCCTATATATGGCCTCGTGGATTTCCATTAAGTTTATTGAAAAATGAACCAAATTATTTAATTCAAGATACAGATAAAATACCATCTATAATAAATGGATTGGTAGAAAATGACCCTGATGTAGATGCTCTTTTTAGAATTATATGTAATCATCAAGATAGTATTCAATGGGAAAAAAATAAATATATATTAATAAACAATACAAATATATGTGTTTTTAATACTCAAAACACATTTTGGTTAAATCCAGAATTATTTATATGTTTATTAATACCTTGTTCTGTGTCATTTCGTTATTGTGATATTTTACGTGGAATAATTAATAATATTATTTTAAAAAAAACAAATAATTATATGATGTATTCATCTCCAAATGTAATACAAAATAGAAATGAACATAATTTAATAAGTGATTTCAAAAGTGAATATGAAATGTATATTCATAATGAAAATATTTTGAATTTTATTGAAAATAATATTCAAAATATAACTACTATAAAAGAATTGTTAGTTATTATTTATAATAATTTATTAGTTAATAATATTATTACACAAAAAGATATAGATATCCTAAATAAGTGGATAACTTATTTTTAATTATTTACTATATTATATTTTTTTTAACTTTTACACATTTTTATTTTGTTGATACAAGATTTAGACTAATATTCATTAATTTCAACAATCTTACTTTCATTTTCTTTTGCTTTGATTTTAGCTTCTCTTTCTTTAACCAATTTATCTGAATTTAATACACCATCAACATATTTAGAATTCAATTCATCAACAATCGTATCATTTGCTTGTTGAAAAGATAGTTGTCCTATTTGAACTTTACCAAATTTTTCTAACATACTAAGTAGAGGTCTAATATCATGTCCTTGAACTATAATACGACAAATTCTTTGATAATTGTCATAAAAATATTTATTTGTAGCTTCAATAATCTGCATCATTTGTTTTTTATCAGTTTCAAAGATCTTCTTGTGTTGTAAACAGGTGCCAAACACATTAATAATGTGATCGGATATACTTAAAATGCTTTCTTGGTTTAATTCTGTCATATAATATTATATATATAATAATATATTTAACCTATTTTCAAAAAAATTATTTAATCTAAATTTATAAAATAATTACTATTAATTTTTGATATATTTTTTATTTTATATTTTGATGATATATTTGGTGTAGAACATAATATAATATTTAATTTACCAACATGTTTAATCCTTTTAATCGGATTATTAACACAGTTTAATATTGATAATTCATTCATCTCATCAATATCCTCAATTAAATTATTTGCTATAAAAATTTCCTTCAATTTATTAAATTTACCAACCGTTTTAATATTGTTATTTATACATTCCATATATTCAACATGCTCTAATGTATCCAATTTGTCTAATTTATTGTCATTTATTAATAATATCTTTACTTTAGGCACTCTTATACTAGTTATGTTATTTGAACAAGCATTCAATTTCTGAATACTATTTGATACAACAGATGTTATATTATTGTATTCACAATTTAATTCAATAATATTATGATCTTCAAAAGCTCCACATATCTCATTTCTTGATATATTGAAATATATTATATTTTTATAATTATCCAAATTTATAGTTTTTGTTAACTTATTACTTGATAAATCCAAATATTCTATCTTTTTTAATATAAAAATTATTTTATCTAACTTTAGTAATTTATATAATAATTCATCATCTAATCCTAGATTTGATAAATCTAAATAATTGTAATTCTCTAATTCACAATCTTTTATCCTTAATTCTATTTTAGGCTTCTTTTTGTAATGACTATACATCTCCTTTATGTTATCAGTGTCAAAATCAGAATCTTCTGTTATGTCATCGTTGAACTTTAAATCGTTTTTGTAAATTAATATTTTCTTCTCCATCCTTTTTTTTAAATATATTTATCTTCTATTTATAATATATTAATCTATATTTATTTTAATTTACTTACTTATTATAATTTACTTACTTATAATTTACTTACTTATAATTTATAAAAATTCTAATTAACCTATATATTTTTTAATATCATCCAATAGTTCTGATTTTGTTTTATTTTTAGGTTTACCTTCCTTAGTTGAACCAGCAAAAATAGGAATATTAGCTTTCAAACACAAGTTTTGAATATCCTCCAATTTAGTAGTGCTTTTAAAAGAATTATGAATTTTGATTATTTCTTCTTTGGAAATAACTTCAGTTTTATTAAATACTGATTCATCTTCTATTTTGTTATTATCTACCGTCTCTTCCTTTTTATTATCCATTTTATTAGTGATAAAAATATTCTTATCATTCTTCTTCTTTTTCTTATTATCTGAATTTAATTCTTTATTTTCTTTATTATCTACAGCTTCTGAAACATGTAATGTATAATCTTCAACTGTCTGAAATTCATCATAAAAATCATTTTTATTTATTTTAGATTCTTCTTTATTAATTTCTAAATTAACATTTTGTTTAGTTTCTTGTAATTTATTAAATTCTTCTTGTAAATATTTTACAAAATTAGATGAGTCTGTATAATATTTTGTATTAAAATCACAGACAGGTAAAAATTCATTCTCTAATCTATAAACAATAATATATTTATTTTCTAAATTATTATTTTTATAAATTTTAATTTTAGTATCATTTGTATAATTTAAAATAATTAAATTAACATTAATTATATTAATTATATTTTCAAATAATTTATCATCAAATTTATTAATAACTTTAATCTTTTTTTCTAATTGTTCGTTAAGTGAATCTAAATATTTATTTTTTATATTATTTGATTCATTAAAATAATCGTTATTTAGCATCAATAATAAAGCATTTAAGAAATTATACCAACCAAAATTTTTATTTTCATTTTCAATATTAAATGAAATAGGATAAACTAAAACTAGTTCATTATATTTAAAATCCATTAATGTTGCTAATTCAATATAATTATATTGAATAAATACTCCTTTTTCATTAATTGAATTATTGCTTTTCAATTTATTAATTTCGTTATTAATATCAATTTTTGCCAAATTAATAAATTTATCATAACAATTTGAATAAGTAGTACTGGAGAAATTAACGAGATTATCTAAATAAATATTTTTACTCATATTTTATAATTATTTATTAATATATATAATCTAATTAATTATAAATCAATTTTTTATTATAATTAAAATTAAGAGTGAGTAATATTTTGTAAAAAATAATAATATTATAATATATTATAATCTCATTATTATAATGAAAACAGAAAGCTTAATTACTACTGAACCAACACATAATCAATTATCAGGTAATAATTGTTTTAACGAAATTATAGATGAAATCATTATTGATTCTAAAAATAAAGAATCAAAATATGATTATTCTAAAAAATTACAATTAGTAAGAAAAATTAATAAAATAAAAAAAAAAGATTATTTACTTAATATATTTAAAATTATCTTAAAAGATAATAAGGATTTTTCTGAAAATAATAATGGAGTTTTCATTTTCTTTCATAATCTATCTGATGAAACTTATGAAAAATTAGAAATGTATGTTAATTATATTTTTAAATTACATCAAAAAAATTCAAATTCAGAATTATCTGATTCTATTAGAAACTCTGATATTATTAGTTCTATTGCTATATCTAATGGTGATAATAAAAAAGAAATACATATTGCTGGTAATCTTTCTAATAAAGAAAAATCATTACTTAGAAGAAAAAAATATGAAGAATATATAACTTGCAACCAAAATCAATAATAATATTATTTATAAATACTAAAAAATTGATTTATATATTTACTAATATAAATATATAAATAATGGTATTCATTTATAATAAAAAGTTTCCAGTCGTTGATGAAGTCGTCATCGCTAAAATAGACAATATTAATGAGCTAGGAATAAATGTTAGCTTAATTCATTATGATAATCTTAAAGGATATATATCATATTCAGAAGTATCTAGGAAGAAAAAATTTAATGTAAATAAGATTTTAATAGTTGGTAAAGAAACACATTTAATAGTAATAAATGTAGATCCTGATAAAGGTTTTATAGATTTATCAAAAAGAACAATTAATGATGAAGAAATTGCTTTATTTGATGAAAAATATAAGACATATATAAAACTATATAATATGTTCTGCAATTTCTTCAAGCGATATTATGATTATAAAGGAGAATATGATGATAATGAATTAGAAGAATTTTTAAAAAATACTTTATGGAAGTTTCAAGAAACCTTAGAGGATGATAAAATTGGTGAAACAATAACTAATTCAGACAATAATACAGATTTAATAAATCAAACTATTAATTTAGATAAATTAAAGTTAAAAGGTATTATTGATGATTATATTAAAACAAATATAATTATTCTTAAACCATCAAAAGAAATTATTTTTACATTGTATAGTGTTGGCGAGGAAGGGTATTTTGATCTAAAATATACCCTTGATTTCAAAAATTTTTATTTTTACAAAAATATTGTTGATGACTATTCAATCAGTATTTTATATGAAACAAATTCTGATTATAGAATTATTATAAAACAAAATGATTATGTTATTAAAAATCAAGATTATGATATAGAAAAAGTAGAAGTAGATATTTTAGATGAAATATTAAAAAGATCTACAGAAAAAAATATGCTATTTACTACGAGTAAATAGCTGTCTTAAATATATTTATAAAAAATAATCAAAATAAATCAATAAATTTTTGTAATTTTACCAAATAAACATATTTTATTATTCTTTAGAATAACAATATTATCATCTACTTCTCCGGCAAATTGTAATTTACTTTCAAAGGTGAGTGTTTTATTATGTTTATTCAAGTTAACTAATTCAGCAGTTCTTCTTAACGAATATAACATTACGGAAACATTTTCATTTGCTTTTAGTTCTATATTATCATATATTTCATAACTTACATCTGCTTTTACAAATGTTTTTACTGATTCATCATCATCTTTAATAATAATATTACCTACTAATCTATCTTCTTTTGATAAAAGTGGGTCAATTGATAATCCAATACCAATTAATCCACCCGGATATGCTTCAGTTAATTCTATTTCATCCGTTTTTAAAGATAAAACTCTTCCTTTTAAAGGAATAATTTTATTATTTTTTGTAATTCCCGGTAATAATTTAATTTTATCTCCTATTTTAATCATTCCTGACCGAATTGTTCCACCAATAACAGCACAATTAATATCTTCTACTGATATACTCTTTTTATTAACATCAAAACTTCTAATAACTGTTCCTTTTAATGGTGAATTGATTTTATTAATAAGATCTGTATTAATTGGATATGGTATTTTTTCAACTAAAAATTGTAATAAATAATTTATATTGTGTTCGTATTGTGCGCTAATTGGTATAATATTTTTAATTTCATATTTGTTCTTAATAGTTCTAAATTGTTCTAAAGCTTTTTCTTTTGTTACCAAATCTATCTTATTTTGTAATATAACCGTTTTATCAATCATATCTAAAAATTTAATAGTTTTGTAATGTTCATTTACATATTCATCACCTCTATTTTCTAACTCATTATCAGTTGAAACTAATAATAAACAATAATCCATCGTGCTTGCTCCACTTAGTGCAGTAGCTTGTAAATCATTGTGGCCGGGGGAATCAATAAATGATATGTTTAATTTTAATTCTGTATCCTCTTCACACTGATTACACTTTAAATTATTGATCTGATAACAAAAAGGTTCAGGGCATTTTATACATTTCATAATTTTAGCATTTGTATAACCAAGCTTGATAGTCATATTATTTTCAGCCTCTTTCTTAAACCTCATTAAAGATTTCTTGGTTAAACATTTGATTATTGATGTTTTACCATTTGCTACACTACCTTGGGTAGATATAATAACTAATGGTTGTTTATTCAAATCTATATTATGTTCCATTATATATATATATATTAGTATTCTTATGTATATAAATTCATTTTTTTAATATATTAATTTTCTAAATATGTTTATATATATTCATTTTTTTAATATATTAATTTTTTTATATTTACATCTATTCATTTTTTTAATATATTAATTTTTTTATATTTACATCTATTCATTTTTTATATATTAAATTTTACATTCATTATTATTTACAAGTTCATACGATACAAATTGTTTATCAATCATTCTTAATATTTGTTTTCCATTTTCTAGTTCAAATCTATAACAATGTATATTTTCTTCTACACCTAAAAATTTAATATTTTTGTTTGTTAAATATTTTTTATTGCCATCTATACTTGCTAAATAAGTACTATATTCATTATAGTGGTTATATAATATCATATTTTTACTATATTGATTTTATTATATATTATTTATAAAAATATTTTATTTATGATTCTTTTATTATATTTATTTAACGGTTCTTTCAGCTCTACATTTAGTACATTTAAGTATATCAAGTTTAGTAATATTATCTCTAACGATATCAGTTCTAATAGAAGAGCAACAATTACATTGAATAAAAGTTTTAATATATTTTTTAAAGACGCTCATAATCATATTAGAGTTATATTTACCTTTAATAAGTAATTCATTATTACCATTAATGGATGAAATATTTGACAATTCTTTTTCAATGAATGATTTAACACTATTAATATCTCTATATAATTCGTTACAATTTTTAGTAAAATTAGTCCAAACTGTTCTTCTAATTTGAAAATCATAATTAATTTTGGGTTTAGTTATTTTGGGTTCATCTACTTGATTTGTAAATATTTTATCATTTTCAAATTGTTGAAAAATATTATCAAGTAGAAAATTATAAAATTCATTTGGTTCTAAAGAGCTTAACTTATCTTCCATTTTTATAATATGTATATAATAATGTATATATATAAATATAAATTCATTTTTTTTATAATTTAAAATATATATTAAAATTAATATATAATAATGGTTAAAAAATATTATAATAAAGATAAAAAATATGACGATGAAGATGAGGATGATGAATATGATAAAAAATATAATAAAAAAGATAATAAAACTAAATATAAAAGGGATGATATAAATGATTATGATGATATTGACAGATACGACAAAAGAATAGAAAAGTTTGATGATATTGATGATATAGATGAAAAAGATAAATATGTTAAACAAACAGAAGAAGTTAATGAAGAGTTAGATAATGAAGATGAAAGAAAAAATATAAAAGATATTGTTAAAAATATTGATAAGAAGGAAGAAGATACATATGGCTATCCAAAAGTAGATGATCCACATTTACAATTAAAGTTATACAAAAAGAGAGAATTTTATTATTATAAACTACAAGAAAGACCAGAATTAACAAATTATAAAGAGATAGAAGATTATAGAAAAAAGATTTGTAGGCCTCCTGCTGGTAGTTTATTAGAACATCAATCATTACTTAGTAATTTTATAAATCCTGATACACCATACAAAGGATTATTATTATTTCATGGCACTGGTACCGGTAAATGTAGAAGAGGAAACGATTTAGATTATATTAATGGCGAACTGATTAAAGCGAGTGATGTATGGAATAAATACAGCACTGATATTATAATAGATGGTGAAGGTGGTGAATGGTCTTTACCTTCAGATAGATTAGTTGTTAATAGTTATGATGGTAATAAAATAATATGTAAGTCAATTAGTAAATTATACAGAGAACATATTAAATCACGTATAAGAGAAATTGAATTTGAGAATGGTGCCAAAATAGGAATAACGTACGCTCACAAATTATTAAAAAATAATGGTGATAAAAATAGTTGGGATAATAATTTAAGAGTTGGAGAAAGTGTATGTATTCCTAAGAAAATAATTAGAGATGATAATGGAGGTAGAATATATAATTTCAAGTTAGAAGATTGTTATAAAGAAGGTTATAATTTTGAAAAGAATATAAATAATATGGTTCTACATTATCATATTTTAGGAATAAAATGGTTTTTATACGGATTTATAGAAAAAAAAGCCTATATTAATATAACTGAGAGGGAGGTTGTAATAAATAATTTAAATTACATGACGGTTAAGAAATTAGAGATATTGTTTAGGATATTAGGTATAGTTATATCTTATAGAGAATATGGATCTGGAAAAGATAGTAAAGGATATAGTTTAGAAAAGAATAATAAATATTACATAAAAATAAGAAATCCATATTTACAGATATTATTTACAAAAGATAGTGATTATGATATTAATAAAATGAATACATATAAATTTAATTTGATTAAAGAAATAGTAGAAAGATTTGATAACAGTTTTAATAATGAAGAGACAGTAAATTTAAAGATAGTTAATATAAGGGAGATAGAATATGAAGGTTATGTATATGATATGGAAGTTGATACACATCATAATTATATGAGTGAAGGAATAATATGTCATAACACATGTGCTGCAATAGCAATAGCAGAAAAATTTAAGCCATTAGTACAGAGATATGGTACAAAGATACATATATTAGTTCCAGGGCCACATTTAAAAGAAAAATGGAAAAAAGATATAATAAGCTGTACAGGGAATGAATATACAAAACAGAATGAAAGAACTTATTTAATTAATGAGGAAGAAAAAGAGAAAAATCAAAAACAAGCATTAGCAAATGCCTTACAATATTACAAAATACCAACATATACGAGTTTTTATAAAAAGGTATTAGGTGAAAAAATAATAGAAAAGAAAATAATAGAAAATAATAAAATCAAGGTTTCTTATAAAAAAACAGATGAAGGTTTATTTGAGAGAGATATATCAATAGATAGATTAATTAATTTAAATAATACTTTATTAATAGTAGAAGAAGCTCATAATTTAACAGGAAATTCTTGGGGAGAGGCGGTTAAAAAGATTATAGATAATTCAATAAATTTGAAAGTGATATTATTAACTGCGACGCCTATGAAAAATACGGCGGATGAGGTTATAGAATTATTAAATTTCTTAAGACCAGCAAACTCCCAAATACAGCGAGAATTAATATTTACAAATGATAAAACACATTTAATGACGTTAAAAGAAGGTGGTTTAGAATATTTAAAGAAAATGTCAAGAGGATATGTTAGTCATTTACGAGGTCAAGACCCTATAACTTTTGCTAAAAAGAAAGAAATGGGTGTTAAACCTAAGGGTTTATTATTTACAAAGATAGTTCAATGTAAGATGGATAAATTTCAGAGAGAAACATATGATGAAGCTTTAAAAATAGTAGATGATAGTTTAGATAGAAAATCAGAAGCAGTAGCAAACTTTGTGCTACCTGGTATTTCAGAAGATAAGAAGAGTTTATCAGGTTTATATGGTAGAGAAGGTTTAAATACATTAAAGAATCAATTAAAAAATCATCATGAAAAAATAAATAGTTTAATAGCGAAGGAAGTATATGGATTAGATAAATATAAGGAAGATTATATAAATATCAACGAGCAAACAAAGAATATTACAGGTGCGATATTAAAAAAGGATAATTTGAGTAAATTTTCTACAAAATTTCACAGAGCATTATGTGATATATATGAAAATATATTTTACAGTGAAGAAAACAAAGAATCAAGAACATCATTTGTTTATTCAAATTTGGTTAAAATAGGTATTGAATTATATCAGGAAATACTAATAGTAAATGGTTGGTTAGAATACGATGAAAAAAAGAATTATCAGATTAAAGATAATACAGTTTGTTATTATTGCGGACATCAACATTCGGACCATGATAATTATTTATCAAAACATAAAAATATACCAGAACATGAATTTAAACCTGCTACTTTTATTGTTATAAAAGGTCAATCAAATGAAGAAATAGCAGAAATAGTTCCAGAAAATAAAATTCAAATATTAGATAGTGTATTTAGTAATATTGAGAATAAGGAAGGTAAATTAATTAAGGTTGTTTTAGGTTCAAAAGTTATGAATGAAGGTAT
>Ga0169931_10006124_pt1 | contig 18210 bp, 7 predicted proteins | sample Kivu_15m_20L_FD_129675 | JGI IMG/M metagenome (GOLD analysis project Ga0169931, IMG submission 129675) | Freshwater microbial communities from Lake Kivu, Western Province, Rwanda to study Microbial Dark Matter (Phase II) - Kivu_15m_20L... | ecosystem: Environmental > Aquatic > Freshwater > Lake ... | reverse complement strand
GAAACTATATAGCATTTGAACGAGGACGAAAAGAGGTCGACTAAACTCATGATGATGCAGTGGCGTATGCAACAACAAAAACAATTAATCTAGAAGGAATTAATCAAAAGTCAATAGAGTGCTAATAACAAAACTGGCATGGAACAGTACAGCGAACAAAAAAATACTTAGTAGACGAAAACATAAAATGCAACTGTTTAACATATCGAATAGTCCAATATGAATTTAAATTCTGAATAAAAAGTGAATAAAAATCACTAAGTCATTTCTTGTGAAAATATGAATGGCACATGCAGTCAAAATATACAACAAAATAACGAGACAGAAATGTAGATTTAAACTCGATAAATTGCAATGTAAGTATAAAACAATAATTAGCATAGCACTCAAGCTTGAAATTTGATAGTTTTGCTGTATATTTCACTAATAGAAAATAATTATTTAAAAAAATATTGTTTAATTTAAACATTTTTTTAGTTTCTAAGCAATAATATTATCACAAAAAACAAATCAAAAATTCAAATTCGAATTTGAATATCATCTTCTGATGTATCTTCTAATGCTAAATTTGGAAATTTTCCATATCTATTGAGGACTTCGTGAACTAACGCACTATAACTTGTGACTATTTTTTTGAGTTTGGGGAACTCTTTTCCCTGAATAAAATGAATCTAATTCGATTTTTTGGCCTCAATCATTTTCCTTTAAAGGGGGTAGAAGTTGAGCAACTGGCGATTAGGGCTAAGATGTGTCTTCAAGAAAACGTATCCGTTTTCTTTCTAACTAATACCTTGTGAGACTATAAATTAGTTGCTTTAGACCTGATAGTAATTGTCTAATATTTAATTGAAAGGCGAATCTTGCTCTACAAAAGCCAGCACGGTCTCGTAGCAGGCTAGTTTAAGCTCTCTCGGCCATTTCTATAGCTGCTATTTAGACATTTGCATGATGTCTACTTTCTATCTTTATCCTTTGGTCATTCTGTGATGAAAATACCTGCCTTTGTTCATATCTTGCATCTACATATGAATTTTTCCCAGCAAATCGTAGGCTTACATCTATTAGTTAACATCACCTACATGCCAGGCTATTCGCAAGTATTTGTAAGCAAATTTCTTAGAATCTCCATAGCATCCTTTAAGAAGGAATATCAGCGAAATAAGTGAATAGAGTTTGAGTTAGATCTTGCGCTCGAAAGCTGAATACTGCTGTTTGGATCTATCGTAAAACTTTTTTAAAGCTCTATCTAGGTAAAAAAGAGAAAGGGAAAAATTGCTGTACTCGAACAGAATAGAACCAAACATAGCGAAGGTGCGGTAGGCAAGAGTGGGAAGCGCAAGCAAAGTCACAAGTTAGCTTATAAGCTCAATTATGTTTTCCACTTTCAAGTAAGAAAAAAGTTAACTGTTTAATTTGTTTGACAGTTCGAACAGTTCGTCTATTGCTCTATATTGTTCTTCGTGTGTTTTGAATGTCTTTTTTGATGTTTTTTCGTGAAGTTCTCTCATTATCTCATCTGAAAACATACTTGGTTTATTGAGAGCCAGTTGCTTGATGCTAGTTATCGCAGCGTAATGATTTTTCAGGTTGCGAGTCGAGTGTGTCACAATTTGTTTAGTGCCGAACTTTATGGTTACTTTCGAGCACACTTGTGTTGACTATTTGTGTATATCTGGCAAAAATTCTTTGAGGCGTTAAGTTTTTTGAGTAGTATGAGTTTTTTATCGACTATGTGCAATCCTTATGCTAGTAAATTTTTATAGTTAGCATCCTTAGGTTTTTTATTTCTTCCTTTTTTGATTGATTCGCATTAAGAAGAATTTTATAAATAAAAAACCTTCTAAGCATATAAATTAACGAAAACAATTAAAAGTTAAATTTTAATTTACAAGTTGAATGAGCTAGAAACTTGAAAGCATATCAAGATGGATTTTATTAATTACAAATATGAGTAACTTAGAGCAAAGTCGAAAAACCCTTTCTTCTCACAAGTACAGAACCAGCTAACCTCTACGAAGCACTTAGGAAGACATAAGTGCTAAATACTATCGCTATTTATCATCAATTTTTTCATATAATTTGTCTAAATTTATTGGGAAACATGCAGTTTGTTTTGATTAACTGGAAACACCAAACAGGAGTATAATAAATCGTGAGTAGCTCAAAAAGAGATAAAACTAAGCCGTAAAATTATTTCCTGGTTATCATCACAGACTTACAAGATAGATGCTTAATCGAAATATTCCTGCTCGAATAGCGCAATAAGACTATCAGAAATATTTTTAAACAATAAAACCTGAGAAACAGCGATAACTGTATGGTAATAACACAAATCGTATTGAAAATATCAACTAAAGACAACTTTAAAGTAAATAAAAACATTAATTAAAAATAAGTCGGCTGTCTTCAGCTGGCTATAAGCGAAGAAGCATAAGCGCTTGTGGGGTCAACATTGAATAAAATATATTTCGATACAGAAATAATAAAACACAGGTTGTTAGTGAAAAATACAATACGATTTCACTTTAGTCATAAAAACACAATATTTTTGCCAACGAATCTTTCGTAAGCACCAAAGAAAGTGCTAAAAAATTAAGTTTTAATAATAAGGTTGACGACAATCGCAAGCAATCAGCACTGTCTTACTTTTCATACAAAAATTAAAACAAAAAACCAGGAAAAACATAAAAACCTTCATTTTTTGAGTCTAAGAATCCAATAACTAAAGATCATTTTATTGAAGTCAAGAACAGTATTTAGTTTGATACAAATCAGTCTAATTTTAGTTTTACAGCATCTGCTACAAGTGGTTTTGGCGCTGCGAGGAAGATGTCATTAAATCAAAAGAAAGTTATAAAATAGATATAATAAATGTATGCTAGAAGTCGGGTGGCAGTCAAGCATATGCCCTCAGTTGTTGTGGCTCGGTCATAAGTATACAACCCAACTAATAATAAATGGCTGAATATATTTAATAAATGATTAAATAGTATCTATTATTGAGAATTAAAGTTTTTATTTTGATCATTGATGAAAAAGCTCATAGACCTCATTTACTTTGTCCAGCTGATATTTGCAGAGCTATTAGTTAGCTTAGTAAAGGGTCGAAGCCAGCTTTTAATAATACAAATAGTTGAACTAACCTTAGAACATCAAAAGAATTGGCTTTTTGTCTCTTTGGTCAGAAGCCAACACCAAAATGTTTTATGGTTATTTCTAGAGATCTTTTTCTTGTGTGGAACTTGAATCCCAAAAAACTTTATCTTTTCTGAATATTCCAGCTGAACATGCAAAAGCACTGTGTATTTCCAGACATTTGACCATACATGTGTAAGAGAGTAAATTTACTAAAGGTGCTACTATAAATTTTTTAGGACTTTTTGTATCAGATTGTATGATCTCGAAGTTAACATCAAACACCATTCTTTGATACTTTGCTTAGACTATCATAACATTCAAAATTTATTGTACTTTTTTTGAAAAATGAATGAGCTATTGAGTGGTAAACTATTTTATACTTCCAGAAATGCTAATGTTGAAATACGGATTGAGCTGAGTTATTTTTTTATCGTAGTATGGTCCTTAAAGGCTGCAAAGAAGTTTATAGTTTTAAGATTCGTAGCATGTTTTGAGATCTTGAGTAGTGACTGGATAGAGGGCGAAGGAAGGGAGTTGAAGCGATTATTAAATCTACATTGCTTATATCAAATTATAATAATAAACTGTTAAAAAATGAGACACAAAACTCAACATAATCGCTAGTTCAGCTTGATAAGGCTTAAATACAGCCCTTCCCCTGATCAAAATATATCGAAATCTGTTTCAAAACTGTCAAAAGCCAATCAAAATTCTAGGATAAATAATAACGATGACTAATTATATCATGGGATTAAAAAAAACCAGAAAATCTTAGAAACAAACACCAAAATACAATAGGATTAAACCGGAACTTCACTTCCTCTTAAACACAGAAACGATAAATCGAAATCCTACGCCTTTCTTTAGGTTTCAAGCTATTTAAAAAAGCAAATGATCTAAGCTTAGAGAAAAAAACAGCAAATTTCTTAGTAAATCAAGCACTAAGCATAATAAGCATTTATTTAAAGTCAGAGATATGCAAAATAAAAGCAAAATAATTTATAGCGCCTGAAGCAGCAAAGAATATTGCTGAAAGAGTCACTTTAAAAGCAAATAGTTTAGAAAAAGCAGCGCAATCACACTTAAGCTGAAGCTAAAAAAGATAAGTATTATTTTAAACCTTTGATTTAAACATAAAATCAATAAAAAGCTCAATAAAACTCATTAAAATATCAATAGGCTCTTAGAAAGCAAATATCACAAAGATAAAATGACAGAATAGCAGCTAGAGAAATCATGAAACAATAAAAAGAAAAAGAAAACTTTATCATAATTGAAAGATTAGAACAATATAGACAATAACAGGCGAAAATAAATTAAAAAAAAAAGGAGTAACTTTTGCATCAAAGGTGCAAATAAATTCAGGACAAATCTTTTAAGAATAAGCAATAATTGCAAAAAAACAGGAGAAGTAAGTAATAGGCGAGGAAAAAAATGGTGACTGAATAGCGATAAGCTCAAGAAGTTTAGAATACGAAACGAAAATAAAAAATAAACTCATATTTAAAGGATTTGAGAATGCAAATTTCTTCAAACGAAATCAAAAGGAGGACTTAATTTTAGAAGCTCAATTAAAATGTTTAAAATACAGGTTTCATCATTAAAAAAGGTTGATTATACTCAAATCCTGATTAATCTATTTTTAATACAATAAGAAGCAAACAAGCTAAGTTTATATTATAAGCTAATTTATTGACTCGTAGTAATGAAACGCGAAAAAGGAAAAGAAATTTATCAAAACGGAACTGCTTTTCGCTCGTTTGCTAATTTTGACTAGCCTAATATTCCTAGACGTGAAGCTATGGAAGACTAGTCTTTCTTGATCGATTGCTTCCTTGACAATTCTCCGAAATCTGCACTTTTCGGAGTCTTCGATGGACACGGAGGCTCAGATGTCAGCAACTTTTTGTACAAACATTTTCCACAAGTAAGCATGAAAATATGTAGATCGTCAAAGACACGTATGGTAAATTAAAAAAAAGAGGAAAGGCTCTATTCGAGTAATCTTTTTAGTTTGTAAATTTTGATTAATCAAGGCTGATAGCAGAATTAAAGAGTTAGATCTATAAGCAGGAGCTACGGGTACTGTAGGCTTGCTAACACTTTAATAAGCTAAAAGAGTTCTTTACATAGCTAACGTTGGCGATTCTTCAGCATATCTTTTTGACGATATAGCAGCTTAAAAATTAACAACGGATCATCGTTGTGACAATCAAATTTAAGTAAAAAGAGTCAAGTACAATATTTTCAATATAGAGAAATGGGTGGAAAAATACTGATGGGCAGATTAGCAGGTCTTTTGGCTATTACGCGAGCCTTTGGGGACATGTCTTTAAAAAAAGGAGCCGGGTTAATAGTTAAGCCTGATGTTAGGAAAATATAGATTCGTCTTAGTCATAAATACCTTATAGTGGCAAGTGATGGACTATGGGACTTTGTTAATGTAAAAAAAATTCAGTTGATGCTCAAATAGCTGAACTAACCGGACGATATAGCTCGCACTTTAATTAAGATGGCCCTTTCTGAGGGTTCTGCCGACAATATTTCGGTTATAGTAATCAGGCTTTGATATGTGTTCAATCATAATTATCATTACCCTAATAAACAGGCTCCTATTATTCGGTTTGGCCTATATTTTTATCGTTAAAAACGTCATGAACCTACACTTCTACTTTTTTCTTTTTCTAACCAATCTAAGACTCCTAAGCCTGATTGACTTCTTTTTGAATTTCTATTGGTTTTTTGATTTGTAAAGGCGATTTAATTCTTTGTTTTTTTATCTATCGGTCGCCTTCATAAATTTTATGTTTGTTCGGAATAATAGGTAGATGATAAAGATCTGAGTTGTTAAGAAGTACATCTTCGACCCCATCTTTCGAACCAGTACTATATATTTTAGACATATTCAAAGGCTTAGATCTAAGCTTCAGTTTTATTTTTTAAAGCTACTAGTCCAGACGCATCGAACGATTCGTATACAGGATTTCTTTACGAAAATTGTCTAACTTTTTAAGCATCGTTTATTGAACAAGCAAAAGTCTGCTAATTCTTTACTGCTCTCTTATCATCTACTACTTTAAGACTTCTTATTGCTATACTTTTGCAGATTTTATAGCAGTTTGATTATTTTTTATTTACATTTTCTGCCCTTCTGCTGTAACTATTATCTATTTTTATGGAGATTGTGCGTGGAAGTTGTCTAATGCGCTATGGTTATGGTAGCCTCCTCTTTTTAATATTTTAGGAGAATTGTTAATGGTCCTTTTGAGATTGTCTTTGCTTCTGAACTACTATAATTCAGGGTTGACGAAGTTGTTTTTCTTAGGTTATATGCCGGGACTGTCTGACTTGCTTTTAAAGTTGGTTCTCATCAGGAAATAGTTGGGCTATTAAGTCTTCACTTACTTTTTTTGGGCCTCTATTTTGATATTCTAATAGAATTTTCTCTAAAGTCTTTCATCTTACTAATTTTATTTTGCCTTTTTAGCTGCTTTTCTTCTTTTGTCTTCCTACATTTGTATCATCAGTTATTACCTGTATCTATCTTGCACTTTGTGTTTGACCTATTCTTATTTGGGGTCGGCATTATACAGTCTAGATTTGAAATTTCTGGCAAAAGAAACGTTATCGAGTAGATTAATGCTCTACGATGGTATTTGGTCATTCGGATTGACTCGAGAGTTGTTAAGAGAATTGTGATAGTTGTAAGGTTAGTAAGAGGGAGAGCTCAGAGGCGCTAAACTAAAGGCATATGGGTTGTCTTGATTGCTAAGCTGACGCCTGCCTGTTGTCATCAGTGCAATAATTATAGCAAACCGATATAATGGCGAATTGCTATTCTGATAGTATATCAAAAGCAAATATAAACTCTAAAAACTTAGAAACGACATCTTTTTATTATTTTATCTTTTAACGAACTTACTTTTTTATGTTTTTTGGTTCAACTTTTTGTCCTAGCCATTACTTTTGCTCTGACTCAACCACTTTTTTTTTCGTTTTATGTATTCATTCAACTAAACTTTTCTTTTGTGACTAACTCTATGGACTCAACAAAACTTTTCTCTTTGTCTTTAGTACTCTTAATTAACGATTGATTGTTTTGGGATCAGGTCAAGACGATTCAGAATCGCTACTGTTTCTGTGTTTTTTATGCTTGCTTTTGCTCTTTTTAATCTTTCTAGAATGCTTCTTTTTGCCTTAGTTTAGTCGTATGTACTTTTTTTATGACTTTCGCTGCTTGAGCTGCGGTCACGCTTATGTTTTTTGCTTTTCTTATGGTTTCTTTAAGAAGAATCACTTGAATAAGAGCGAGCTTTTTTATTGAATTTCTACCTAAATATTATATAATATTTACGTCTTTTAGATTTGCAGTTGCGTGCATAGTGACCTGATTTACCACAAGTAAAACATGTATCGTTTCTTCTGTATGATTTTTCTTCATTTTATCTGTCAGCATTAGACTCTCTTACTCCTCTTTCCCCCGTACCTTTGCGTCTCCGAGCATTGTCCTGAAGCTCAACCTTCATTTTTTTTTCTCCCAAGTACGTGTTGTTAAGTCTAATTATAAAAGGAGTACTAGCCTACCGCGATACTTGCGTCTTATCCCTACTTGTATTCAATGAAGGCGAAAGAGTACTAGTTGTTATAGCTCTTTTTGGCGACAACTGAATCTAAGTTGCCATATTTTTAGAACTTTTCCTTAAGAATTTCTTCCAGCTTATTGTTCGGAATCTTAATTCCACACTCTTTACCTCAATATCCAGATTCGTGACGAATATCTTATGCGGTTTCGTTTTTTATTAAGGCTCAGGAGAACGTCTTTGCTCTTCACTTGACTACATCAACTAATATTAAATATATCTCATTGCGTTCATAGCATTAAATTTTAAATATTTAACCGATGCGAAAGATAATTAACGATTACGCTCAAGACAATCAAGGGCATAATGAAAGAGATTTTTCTTAAAGCAGCCGAAGAAATATGCAAGATACTAAATATTTGGGCAAATAAAACAAAAGCAGAATAAACAATAATTTGGTTTCTTTTAACTCCTAAAGTGAATATGAGTAAAACTAAAAAAAGATTAAAATGATGAGTTAGAGATTGAATCAACTTATGGGTCATTACCGGGAACAGTAGTAGAGATCTAAGAATATTTAAAACGATATTCAGAATTTGGATCATTTATAGAAATAGAATAAATTGCTCAGAAAAGATGTAAATTAAATTGAAATTTTACTGTCCAAAGTATGTCCACAGTACAATAAATGACTTGATCCGCTGATATCTGATATATGAATGCCTTATTCACAATGAAAATCATAAATAACGATAAGCATAAGCAGTTCTGATAAAATTTTAATAAAAAACTAATAATATTTAGTGTTCACATCATTTTTGTGAACTTTTTGTTCTTTAGCCTATAATTTTCAAGGATGCTGCTGGCGCAATATTATTTTTCCTAAGGTATTACTTTCTTGCTTCGAGCCATTGCCTCATAAAGGTATATGGTTTGTCAGGTTTTACAACAAGCATATCAATTATCATCGGTTCTAATATGAAGTTTATTTTGTTTTTTACTTCCTGCCTTCTCTATTCGCTCACTAAAGCCTATGACATATTTTATTTTTATCATTCAAAAAGTAAAAATGAGCTTCGTAGTCATAAAATATAAAAACTTTTATGATGATGTTTTATTTATTCTAGCTAGATTCTTTTCAAATGTTTACTTAAGAATCATATAGATAATTAATCAGAAGTGTAAATTGATATGCTCAGAAAAATATCAAAACTTTCCCCAACGATTACTAAAAGATCTCAGCCTTCTTTGATATTTGGCAATCGTTTCTATGTGCATGACTGGTCACATATCTATGACGGCATCTACAAATTTGAAGATTCAACTCTTGGAGAAGATATATTGACCCTCAGACAGCAAGCCTTGGACTTCGCCAAAAAGAAGCTCAGCCCCTACGCAATTGATTGGGAAAAAGACGCATACTTCCCAGTGTAAGCTATGCGATAGGCTGCTGAAATGGGCTTTTCGGCTATATACTGTAAATCAGGTACAGGACTTTCACGTCTCTAGGCTTCCATCATTTTCGAAGCACTTGCAACAGGTTGTGTACCCACTTCAGCCTATCTTTCAATCCACAATATGTGTACTTGGATCATCGATGAGTTCGGAAATAAAGCACAACAAGACAAATACTTACCTGGACTCATAAGTATGTAAGATTTTTCTAGCTATTGCCTTACTTAGCCTGACAGTGGATCTGATTCGCGAGCCATGAAATCCTTTGCCAAAAAAGACGGCAACGAGTATGTTTTAAACGGATCAAAAATGTTTATTTCTGGAGGCAGTTTTAGCAGTATCTACATCGTGATGGCCAAAACGTCACCTACCTAAGTCTCAGCTTTTATAGTGCCTGGAGACAGTAAGGGAGTTCTCTTTGGCAAAAAAGAAGATAAAATGGGGTGGACTATACAACCCACTGCGCTCGTCACTTTCGATAATGTGCGAGTGTCAGCTGAAAATCTGATCGGAGCTGAAGGTGATGGCTTCAAAATCGCTATGAAGGCCCTAGATGGAGGTCGAGTTAATATAGGAAGTTGCAGTTTGGGAGGAGCAACTTTTTGTCTTCAGGCCGCCAAAAATTACCTGAATTCTAGAAAACAGTTCGGCAAAAAACTGTCTGAATTTCAGTATCTTCAGTTTAAGTTTGCAGACATGGCAGCAGATTTAGTTTCTTCTCGGTAAAAATGTTGTAATATAGATTGATAGTTCGCAAGGCAGCTTAGTTGATTGATAAAAATGACCCAAATAAAACAGTTTACTCGGCTATGGCTAAGAAAGTTTCGACCGAACTGTGCTCAGGAGTAACTGATTATGCCCTGCAAATGCACGGAGGGTATGGTTATCTGAAAGATTACGGGATTGAAAAATACGTAAGAGACTTACGAGTGCATCAAATCTTATAAGGAACTAATTAGATTATGCGAATGATAGTCGCGAGGAAGCTTCTTAATGAATGATTCTTCCCAAAAACTATAGTTATTCATATGTATTTTTATTGAAATTCTCTTCAAATACATATTAGTAAATTATAGTTATATTTTATTGCACACATTAGTAAAGAGCGAGTCTGTACGATTCTACAAGGGACATTAAAATCAAGACACTGTTGATTTGTAGGCAGTTTAGAGACTGCTTTCAGAACCAATTTTAGAAATGTTTTAATCGCATATAGCCTAGTTAAGCTTGTTCGCCTACTCCCCTCCTGCTTGGTTCTACGTTTATTTCTGCATTTTTTCACAAAGCCGAACGATTAGTTTCTGGTACATAGACTGAGAAAGTTTCTCAAAGTGCCCAGGAGACTCTATATGTTCTTTGTAATCTTAGTAATGCACGCGGCAGAGGCTACAATATTTGTTTTTGCTTCTGGGTTTGGGCATTTGCTGACTGTATGCATTTTTACCATACTACTGATTTCTTTTTCTGCTTCAGTTGCCCTTAGATCGTGATCCTGGCGGTACTGTTAGTCCGAATAAGTTTAGTTAGAAGGCAGGTGGAACGACTGTGTGTAGTATTTTCGATCGTTGTTAAAAACAGGAATAGTGGACGAGCGGGCGATATTCTTGCTGTATATTTACTACGGTACTTTTTGCGCAGAGGATTGAATTTGACGATGATTTAACCTTTGTAGTAAGTTTAGGGACCTCCGACTATTCTGAACTGATAAATGCTTTTTCTTCCTCTTGGAACCGCTGGCTTACCCATGATATATATAATCAAAATAAATTTTCAAAAACACTTATAGGACTTATATCTACATAACTAACTGAATTTCGACAGTAAAAATATCAATATATAGGCATAAATTTTATTTGTTACATTATTAAACATCGTTTTAATTTCATTTTTGAAAAAACTTAAATTACTGGTGAAAATCAAAGAATCGTTTCACATGTAAAGGGCTCTTTGCTTGATTTGCCAATAAAATGAGAAATCGAGCTGATTTTTATCTAACGATAAGTAATGTTAAATTTACTTCAACTTAAAAAGACTGCGATAGTCACTCAATTAGTGGCAGTTTTTTAATACTTTAGTTGACTAGCATATCATAGCCATAGAAATGCCTATTAATAGTAGTTTTGCAGTATATTTGCGAGAGATTTGTGAGTCTAGAGCGCACAAACTATTAACGAAACTTTTGTATATTGTTTCATAAGTAACACAAGCTGAGCGTTATAAACTGATTTGTTACAGCTATAGATTAAGCTATAATGAATACTTTTTTATATATTCTCTTATGATTTTGGTCAATTTTCGCTAGTTTGGCGTATTTGTTTCGCCTTAGTAATTCACTTTTCCTTACTATATTAACACTATAAGTTTTTTAATAATAGTTCCTAGCCAGATCGCTAAATTTTTTTATTAATCTACATCTTTAATACCATATTAATGAATCAATTTAATGTGCTTGTATACTAGTCTGCAGTAATGAAGGATGTGAATACATTCTTTGAACGTAAGATTTGAAGAAAAAATAGGATCTTTGTCTTTTATATATTTTATATTTGAAAAAGATGCTGAAACAGATCTTCTTTTTTGACTAGTCAAACAGTAAAGATTTTATAAAATTTTACTATTTTATTGTTTTATTTATACTTCAGATCCATCTATACCACATATTTCCCCGCAAAAAAGAAAATTTAATTTTTTTTATTTCTACCCAAGTAAACTGCCTGCTTTGTTATTCAACTTTTCATGGTACTAAGGTGTTAATAAGAATGGCTGATAAGATTTAAAATAATCTAAACTTGCTAGTTCTTTAATGCTTATTCTTTGATTTTAGTCAAGCTGTAAGCATCTCAGCATGACTGTTTTTATTTATTTTGAGAGTTTATTATCAAAACGATTTTAATTTATGGGAATTTGTAATTGATTTTTTAACTATTTTTATGTTCTAAGGTCTGAAAACATATTTTTGCCATGCAACAATTAGTAAATGAGCATCCCAAAGGCCCAAACATCAGTCTTTGGGCCATATATATTAAATAAAAAGCCTTAAGGGCTCATGTAAACTGGAGAGCCGATGCTTGCATCTTTAAATATAGTTTTGCTGTGCTTAGCGAACCCAAAGTCTGCAATTTTGACGATTCCGTTATGAATAAAAATATTTGAAATTTTGAGATCCCGATGGATTATATTACATTAAGATAAGTAAAGCAAGCCTTTGAAAATGTCTCGGATATATATTGAGGCTGCTTGCTATGCCATAGCCCCTTCATTTTTAATATGTGAATCTAGATCCCCTCCGTCACATAGTTCGGTGATAATGTAGCAGTTCGTCTGACTTGTGAATATCTCATGACATTTTAGTATATTTGGGTGGTTTAAATTTTTAAGGATTTGAATTTAAGAATAGAGCAATTCTTATATTTTTTTGCTTCTAAGAGTTTTTTGCTTTACAATTTTGACAGCCACGACTTATCCTTGATTAATCTATGAATACCGGTTAGCTAGTTGAATCCTTTGTAGACTTTGGAAAAATTGCCTTACCCAATCAGATCCTTCATATTGAAAAGGTAGTTCTTAACTTGTTTGAAGAAAATTTCTCCCTTTTCTTGGTGGCTTCTAATTATTGGGACCTGCATATATATTATACAACTCAAAAGAGCTCTTTATATATAAATGAGATAGGAAGATAAAATATGAACAGATCATCTGTTTTAGAGTATCCTCATAGTAGTCTTCTATATTTCTCTCAGTGATTAAATGTGAATTCTTTTGCTCGATATGGCGATTCTGGTTGAAGTTATCACTGAGTTCAATGCGAATTTTTAGAAAAAAAAGTCGCACTAAAATAGAAGTTAGCTTCAAATAAAATATTTGCTCTTCTCTCTTCCATCTTGAACACTGGGGGTCTGCTAGCTCAGCCAAAAGTTTTATACTGCTTTGATTTGTATAGTTTCCTTTGTTAGCTTTAATCTAACTCTGATACAAATAAAATCTTTTTTGAGTGAAACTAGGTTAATGCTCGTATTTTTAGAAGAGTTTGTTGAGGAAAAGTTAAGATCTATTTTTATGTTGCAAAAAACTGAAAAGTTGATTTATAAGGTTAGCAAGAATATTTCGATTTTAATTTCCATGGGATCTCTTAGCCTTTTTTATTTATTTTTGAACAGGGTCATAGTCTAAATCAGCTTTAGGGACTCTTTTGCCTCGCTTTAGAGGTTTTTTGTATGTTTCGTTAGCTTTTGTGTTCTGTCTGAGAATTCCTTGATGGATAGATGAATCGTTCAAGGGCTGATCGTTTACAGTGGGACTTGGACTACTTTAGGCTCTTACGTTTGAAACATATTCAGGATTAGGAAAGGATCTCTAATGCTGAGTTATGATAGGCGAAGGGGTCTATGATGCTAATCGGAAAAATCCCTATCTTCATAAATTCAGAGCTTACCCAGCTCGCTGTTGGATGGGAAAGAATGGATAGCAGGTTTGAGCGTTGTGGTAGAAGAAAAACGGCTATTTTAATTGATGAATACCCAGTTGTGCATAATGGAAGAAATAATAATGCGAAAAAACGATCATAATATGCTATCTATTTAATTTAAGTCAAGAATAATAGAAAAAAATATTTTAAAACATAAACTAAATCTATTTTATTTAATTCATTTTGCTTACTTTTAAGAGATTCTGTATAATTATACGATACATAATTTAAAAGGTTTCTTTTTTGCTTTTAGAATATTTTTATTTCTATTCAATCATCTATTTCTTTTCTTTCGGTCATGATCCCGATCACGATCACGATCTCTGCCATGACTTCTACTGCGTTTATGCTTTTCTTTTTTGACTTTTTTAGTTTTATGACGATCTCTTGACTTTGATCTCGAACGATTCTTATCCTTTTTTCTTTATTATTTTTTTCGATCTTTCTTATCCTTTTTCGATTTACTACGAGATCGACGGTCTTTTTTCTTAGGCGACTTTGAACTATCCGAGCTATTTGATGAGTCATCTGAATCACTTTCAGATTCAATCTTTTATTCTTTTTCTTTCTTTTTTTAAGTTTTGAGCTCATTTCGATTGCTATTTTATCTATCTTTTTCTTTGTTTCTTTCCCTTTCCCTATCTCTGTCTCTGTCTCTTTCTCTTTCCCTATCTCTATCTCTGTCTCTTCCCCTTTCTTAATCTTTTTGATCTCTAGGCAGTACTTTCTTTGGAGCCTTGGCAGCATTATATCTCTCTGTTACAACCCTTAGGGTTTCTTAATATTTTTTTTAAAGATTCTTGCCTATCTGTTCTATGATCTAAAAAAGCGTAGTGTCCTCTTAGGCTTCGGGGTCATCGTCTTTTTTGTACATGTGCTTGATGAAATCGATAATCGGATATTATGATTTTTTTCTAGCAACACTCGTTAAACACATCATTACAAAATACTACATAAGTTTTTCTCCATCATGAAAATTTTATGAAGTTTCGTTATCTACAACTGAAGGATCATGAAATTTGCAAAATCCTCCGAAATCCATGCACATCTCATCATTGAGTCTCATCAGTTCCGAGCTTTTCTAGAACTCCTCCAAGAATTTGTTATGCTCGATGATTTCTATAAATCTTTTGACTAGTTTGCCGTAAATGCTCATGGTGTCTTCATTGAATCCATAGTTGAAGTAGTCCGTGAGCTCCTCGTTCTGGGTTTACCGATTAGTCGGACTTGTGAAGTCATACTTGTTGAAGGGGTGCTTGAATATGTACTTTGGCCTGACGATGTAAACGGGTCCACTTCTCATTTTCAAAATAATTATAAGAGTCATACCTACATCATTCGTGTAAATTGTATAAAATGTATAAACTGTATTTAATATTGTGCGTCTTTATAATAATCAAGTGCTTATGTGGTCTATTTTTTCATAGATGAGCCGAAAAGAAAGAGTCTGGGTGATGCATTTTGATTAGCTATGCATATCCGTATTCACAGGTAAGTTTATCATTCTCAGGTTTAGTTATCATTCTGCATCACAATTATTTTATTCCTCTTCTCGAACCGGCCAATATTCACTCAGCTGTATACTCACTCATTATAATCGCAATTTTCAAAGCTGTTTTCATAGCTTTTATCAAGTATAAAATAGTCCAAAAAAATAAAGATCCAAAAAGATGTATTCAGACAGGTTCACTGATATAATCGACAATTGTGAAGATTTCAACTCATATGTCATTTATACTTCTGCTTACTACTACTCAGAACCTTACTTTTTCTATAACTAATTTGGCTATTCTTATTCTCATTTTTTCTATGAACTTTTTTAAGTAAAGTGTATTGATGCAAGTACTATGGAAAGGACGTGGACTAAGCCTTCGTCCTATTTTTATTTTCTTGCTTTATGGACTCATTATCACGGCAAACATACTTCAGCCGACCAATTATGCTTTCACTTATTCGCTCTATTTTTAAATATTTTTGATTTTCACTACTATTTTGCTTACGTTTAGCTTCTTTTATCTTCAAAAATTGTCAATACTTTTGTAAGGAACTCCGACTGCCCTGATTTTCAAGCAAACTTTGATTGAACTAATTTCCTTGTGCATTATGGCTATACTTTACTATGTTTTCGGATGGTAAACTAAAGGATTTTAGTAGCAACTAGCTTACATATGGGAAAATATTGGCTTTTTATCAATGTTGGTGATTCTCAACATTTTCTATGACTGGTTATTTCTTAAGGCTCTAAGACGAATATCAATCTTCAAACTAATAATTACTCTTACGACTGGCATTCTTTGGTTCAATATTTATCATATGATTCATAATCAGATCTAAGTTCACCTCTACATTTCAGTTATAGTTATGCTGACAGTATTGACTGCGAATTTAAAGCTGTTTTCATAGTAAAATTGGCAAAAATGTAAAAATTGGCTCAATTTTTGTATAAATCAAAGAAATAAGAAAAATCAAGAGGTCATAGAAGAATAAATGTGATTACTTCCTTTATTTATTTTAATAAATATAAGAATTTTAGATATTTTCTTTTATATTGAATAAACTTTGGTTTATTCTTTGATAATTATAAATGTTGTTGGGTTTCAGGAGTGTTTATAATTACATACGCATGAAAAAACACGAGCTTAAAATGGTGCTAAGTCCTTCTGAAGAAATGTTATTTAGCACGCTTCTGACATACACAAGATAGTTGCAGCTAACAACTGTGATGAGGGTAGCCGGAGGTTGGGTGAGAGACAAAGTAAGATATCAAATATTTAAGATTATGGGCAAATAGTCGCACGATATCGATATAGCTCTAGACAACTGTAAAGGAGAGGAGTTTGTGAAGTTGCTTATGAAGCATGCATAGTCTAAGAATGATCATATTAAAAGTTTTGGAGTTACTAAATTAAATCCAGATTTAAGCAAACACCTTTAAACTGCCACTGCTTCAATACATGGAAACAAGATAGATTTTGTGCATCTAAGGGAAGAAAAATACACAGATCAATCCAGAATACCAACTGTAGTAAACAACTCTCTATTTAGTAAGACGGTACTCCTTTGACTGACTCTCTTCGTCGAGATTTCACCATGAACAGTCTTTTTTACAACATCAATACTGGAGAAATATAAGATTTCACTTAAAGGGGCATATCTGATTTATAAAATGGCATTCTAAGGACACCCCTAGATCCACTTGTAACATTCAAAGACGATCCTCTTCGAGTTTTCAGATGTTTTAGATTCAAGGCTCGATTCGATTTTCAAATACATTAAGACATTTATAAATCTTTAGAGGACAAACATATTCATGAAAATCTAAAACACAAGGTTTCAAAGGAAAGAATAGGCATAGAAACAGCTGGCATACTCAAGGCAAAACACGTATTGTAGGGTTTATAATTAATTTTAAAATACAATTTCTGGAATATAATTTTTTAAATACCAGAACACAGTGACCTCAAAGATCTTAAATTTGTATAAAATATACCAGAGTACTCGTTCAATTTACTAAAAGAGGGCTTAAAATCACTATAAGTAAATTGTTTCATCACTTAAAAATAACTAATTTTAAACGAATATAAGGACAAAAGAGTAAGATACAGTGAAGATGAGCTCAAAACTTTAGTTAATTTGAGTTTTTTGACAGTTGTATATAGAAATTACAAAGCTATGTAAGGAAAGAAGGTACTAGGCTTGATCGATCATATAGTCAGAAGATAACTTAAGTACTCGCTCAGAGATGCCAAATTTTGTCAAAAAATAGGATAACTAATAAATTAAGTGTCCCTTGTCCTTAAATAAACTGACGAATAGAAATTCAAGATAAAAGTTATAAAATGGTTGAGATAGACGGCTGAAAAATGGTAGATTGTATTGCATATACTGCATGCTATGTGTAGGCTTTAGTAATTGGAAGGCCTAAATTTTGTTTTACAACCCTTACAGTTGCGTTCTTATATTTTATAGAATAAATTTTAGGACAGTTACCTAGTCTAATCGTTTATAGACGGTCACTTTTTAGTTCAAAGAGGCAAAAAGGGTCCGATCATGACTACTATAATAAAAAATTCAATCATTTGGAAAATACTGCATCCTGAGGCAGATAAGTAAACTTTCATAAAATTTTATGAATAAAATAAATAATTTTTTGAAAATGCAAACACCTACTGATACATGTCTTCAATATTTATTCAAGGCTTAATTAAAAATAAAAAGACTATTATATCAATCATCTTGGCTTGAGTCTTATGATTATATTTGCCTTTAATTTTTTTGATCAAGCTTGACATTATTTTGTGCCTACCTGCGTGAACGCATCTAGCTATCTGCTTTGTCAAACTACTATTTTTTACCAATCACGCGTCCGACAATTGGCGTATCGCAATTGACCTACAAATTACTCATCGTTGATTTTAATCTATAAATTTACTAAATGTACTCATCTTCTTCAATTTTCTACTATGATTTTCTTAGAATCTAGGCGTCTCCACTCTTTTTTCTTTATCTTTCAAGCAAACTGGATTGCTTGAAAAAGTATTAGTTTACTTTTGTTTTGCTCATCTAGGGCCT
>Ga0169931_10006123_pt1 | contig 18213 bp, 10 predicted proteins | sample Kivu_15m_20L_FD_129675 | JGI IMG/M metagenome (GOLD analysis project Ga0169931, IMG submission 129675) | Freshwater microbial communities from Lake Kivu, Western Province, Rwanda to study Microbial Dark Matter (Phase II) - Kivu_15m_20L... | ecosystem: Environmental > Aquatic > Freshwater > Lake... | reverse complement strand
TTTTTTTATGCTTTCAGTGTATTCTTCAACCTTTGCACATCGCGTTGCAGCTGCATCACTGTTGATGATAAATCGCTTCGCTCTAAGTTAGGTTCGGGAAGTTCAGAAGAAATATAATTTGTGAATTTCCAGATTTCAAGAATTTCACCAACGGCCAATTCATAAGGTTCGTAAGCCGGATTTGTTGAACAAAGCAAGAAGTTCCCCCGCTCGCTGATTTGATTGAAAAGTATTTTGAATACAATACCTTCATTTTGGGTGATGACGATGTATGGATGTCCATCCTGAACAAAATTCCAGTTTTGTAAATATTCCCCTGTTACCCAGGAACCTTCAGAAACGGGCGGCATGGAATCGCCCTTAATGGGGAAGGTTCGGTATTTTTTATTGGGACTTAAAAAGGGCAGCTGAAAAGTAGGGAGCACCCGGATGTAATCGGGATCGGCGTATCCGGAAGTATAGCCGGCACGAGCCTGAACAGGAACCAGTTCAATGTTGTCGTTGTTGTTATTGTCAACAGTAGTGGCAATGATGCGCAAATGATCGCCGGAAATTTGGGAATGAGAGAGTTTTGTTCCGCCTCCTTGCGAAGTCTGTGATAAATCTATTCTTAGCAAATCATCCACGGTGATACCATAATAATCGCTAAGCTTCATTAAATTTTCAGTATTGGGTTCTGCTGAATTGTTTTCGTAACCGCTTAATGTAGTTCTTTTTATGCCTAATGCATTTGCGGCTTCTTCCTGAGATTTGCCTGATTGCTTGCGCAAAAACTTAAGATTGGTAGCTATCATTGACTTGATTTTTGTCAAAAATACAAAATGTCCGAAATTCCGTCAAATAAATTTGAGATTTTTCAAACCAATTGAATTCTGTGAGGTTGTATTTCTTAAATTTACCCATTGATTATGGAGGGAAGCAAAGCTTTTGGACCAATGTTCCGAATATTATCTATTCTGTTATTGTTTTTTCAAATCCCTGCGCATGCGCAGGAAGAGGTGGAATTTCTGCCCGATGTGATTGAAATTATGACTGATAACAGAGAAGACATTAAAACCAAACTTGATTTGATACTTCCGGCTTTCAGCCTGCAGCAACGATTTCCAAATGCTGTTAAACCCAGAACAATTTTTAATGAAAGAGGGGAAAAAAATGCAGATGTGTCTGGTTTGTATACAATTCGGTTTGAAGTAAATCAGGACATTGAAAGCCTAACAAAAAAGGTTCGTCAAATTTCTGGAATCATTCATGCCGAGCCTCACTATTTGCCTCGCTTGTGCTATGTGCCTTCCGATGATAGCGTTTCGCAGCAATATGCGCTAAATAGAATTCAGGCTTTTGCCGGTTGGGACTTACACAGAGGTGACTCAAGTGTTGTTATAGGAATCACCGATACCGGTGTCGAAATTTTCCATCCGGACATTTATCCATCCATTGCGGTGAATCACGATGATTGGCCCGACGGCATTGACAATGACAACGATGGGTACATTGATAATTATTATGGTTGGGACAGTGGTGATAACGACGGGGACCCATCAACAACGGGGAGTCCTCATGGACAACACATTAGTGGAATTGCATCTGCAGCAACAGACAACACAACCGGCATTGCAGGATCCGGATTCAATTGCCGGTTCATTCCCATCAAAATAATGAATGCTTCCGGTTTATTATCAGGCGCCTACGAAGGACTCATGTATGCAGCTGAAATGGGCTGCAAGATTATAAATTGCTCCTGGGGTAGTTATCGGTACAGCGCCATTAACGAAGAAATCATTAGGTACGTATCGGTAAATTTGGATTGTTTGGTTTTTTGCGGGGCAGGAAACGACAACAACGAACGACTTTTTTATCCGGCTTCCTTTCCTTATGCCGTTTCGGTTGGCGCAACCAATGCACTGGATCTGAAAGCCGATTTTTCGAATTTTGGTGGACGTCTTGACTTGTTTGCTCCCGGCGATTTGATTTTAAGTACCTGGACAAACGGAGAGTATGTTCGCAGTGGTGGAACGTCTATGTCATCGCCGCTTGCAGCGGGATGTGCAGCCATTCTTAGATCTGCTTTTCCAGAATATTCGGCTCAACAAATTCTTTATCAATTAAAAACCACCGCCGATCAGGTTGATTTGCTTACAGGAAACTCCGCCTATGTTCGAAAAATGGGTTCTGGAAGAGTGAATTTGTTTCGATCCTTAAGCGAGGCCGGACAGCCGGCAGTCGTGCTCATTGAAACGGCCTTAAATGATTTAAATTCAGAATTGTACTTGCCCGGCGATACCATTGCTTTGTCCGGAAAATTCATCAATTATCTGGCTGATGCCAGCAATGTTCAAATCACGATTTCATGCGAAACTGAAAATCTGGAAGTTTTAAACCCTTTGAGAAATCTGGGAAGTTTGGGCTCTCTTGAAGTCGTGGACATTACAGAAAACCCATTTTACTTAGTTGTTTCAGAAGATGTTGCATTTAACGAGGATGCAACCATCCGTATACAGATTGAATCGGACCAAACGGTTCTTCATCAAAGTATTCCATTAAAGGTTTATGCAGATTTCATAAATATCAGACACAATAACGTGTTTGCAAGTATTGGAGGTGCAGGTCAAATTGGGGTTTCAGGTAATCAGTACCTGAAAGGTTTGGGTATCCGCCTGCAAGGCGGAAATAATCAATTATTTGAAGGCGGTTTGATGTTTTCTCCTTTTGAAGGAACTGTTGTAGACGAAGTTAGAGGCAATCAAGCCAATAACGATTGGGAAATTCTTGAGCGCTTTATTCAAATGCCACCATTTGAAGGAAGCACTATCAAGTTTAGGTCAGCTATGCAAAGTAGTTTGCCTGAAAGCCCTTTGTTCGTCGAAACACGCTTATTTGCAGATAGCTCGGCACAATTGAACCGATTAATCGTGCTTGATTACACATTTAATAATACATCATCTATCGACTACACCGCAGGATATGCGGGAGTTTTTGCCGATTGGGATGTGGGAGATTATTCTCAAAACAGGTCACTTTACAATCCGTCATTAAAATTGCATTACCTTTTTCAACCCAATGCAGACACGATGTTTGCCGGTGTTCAAACCCTTGGCGACATGCAAGGTACTGCATATGGCATAGAGAATAATCCCGGCGGTTCCGGCCAAATCAACATGAGCGACGGATTTTCAGAAGAAGAGAAAAGAATCAGCTTAAAGGTTTTAAATCCGGAAGCCGGAATGGCTGGGAATGGAACAGACGTTATCACAGTAACCGGTGCAGGCCCATTCAATATTCCATCAGGAGGAAATGTAAGGATTGGTTTTGCCATTCATCTTGCTAAGAACGAAACAGAGTTGTTTCAACAAGCAGCAGCAGCAAGAGATTTTTATCTCAACGTAGTTGGACCATTAACAACTCAAGACCCCACCGTAGAAAACGATGTGGTCATTTATCCCAATCCTGCAAATCGCATTTTTCAAATTTCAAGTCAAGCTGATCCTGAAAGCATTATTATTACCGACTTTTCAGGGAGAACAATTGCTGATTACTTAATTATAGATTCTCGCAGAACTTTTGATCTGCCCAATGACATAGAACGTGGAATTTATTTAGTGAGAATAAAAACCAAGACCGGTTTGGTTACAAAAAAAATGTTGATTGAGCCAGGAAAATAGTATTCTTACATTGAAGAATGCATGAATTAATTTACGTTTGCAGCAAAATTTAAAAATAAATGGATTTAAGTGGTATTATTTCAGTTTCAGGAATGGGTGGTCTTTACAAAGTCATTTCCCAAACCAGAAATGGATTGATGATTGAAAGTCTTTCTGATGGCAAAAGAATGCCTGTATTTTCGACACACAAAATAAGTGCGCTTGAAGATATTAGTATTTATGGATTGCATGACGATATCCCGTTAAAGGATGTTTTTGAAGCTATTAAAAAAGCAAATCCAACGGATCTTCCTTCTTCAAAAGATGAAAATCATGTTGTAAATGAGGCTTTCGAAAAATATGTCCCTGACTACGATGAAGGTCGTGTATATGTTAGCGACATGAAAAAGGTGTTTAACTGGTATGGCATTCTGCAAGAAAAGGGCCTTTTGGACGCTCCGGAAAAAAATGAAGGGGATGAGAAACCCGTCTCTGTTGATAAAGAACTCAAGCCTGCTAAAACTCAAGTAAATAAGCAAGCCGCTAAAACCAGCGCTCCTAAGGCAAGTTCAAAAGGAATGGCAAAAACAACCACTGTTAGAAAAACAGGGGGGTAGCCATATACAACAATGAGCACAGTAACTTTGTCTTCCTTGCATGATATTGAACTCAATTCTTGGGACTCAATTAAACCATTGTTTGATGAGTTGCTGGACAGGCAACCGGTATCTCCGGATCAACTTATAAGTTGGCTCAAAGACCGAAGTAAGCTGGAAGGGTTTCTCCAGGAGGAAATGGGTTGGCGTTATATACACCAGACCTGTGACACCAGAAATGAAGAATATCGGATACGTTTAGAGTTTTTCATTAATGAAATAGAACCTAAACTTTCTGAAGTCAATGACTTATTGAACAAATGCTTGTTGCAATCCCCCTTTCTTTCTCAGTTGCCTGAGGAAGGCTACGCTGTGATGATCAGAGGAGTTAAGAAGTCGGTGGAAATGTTCCGCAAAGAAAACATTCCGCTTCAAACCGAATTACAACTACTTGGCAATGAATATGGTCGAATTACCGGAGCAATGACGGTTGAAATTGAAGGGGAAGAAATGACTTTCCAGAAAGCTGCCAACCTTTTAAAATCAGAAAATAGAAACCTGCGCGAAGAAGTATATCAAAAAATCCAGGTCAGAAGAATGAAAGACCGGGAACTTCTGGAGGATTTGTTTGATAAAATGATTAAAATCAGGCATCAGGTTGCAATCAATGCAGGCTATGGTAATTACCGAGATTATATGTTTGATGCTCTTGGGAGGTTTGATTACAGACCAGAGGATTGTTCGGCCTTTCACGCCTCAATAGAAAAGCTGGTTGTTCCTGTTTGCAACGGTTTTGATTTAGAAAGAAAAGAGAAACTAGGTTATGCTACTTTACATGCCTGGGATCTTGAAGTTGACCCGGAAGGAGAACCGGCTCTCGAACCTTTTTCCGGTTCAGATGAACTGATTGATAAAACCATTGAGTGTTTTAATCGGATTCGGGGCAATTATGGGCATGTTATCGCTTTAATGAAGGAGAAAGGCCACCTTGATTTGGATTCGCGTGTTGGAAAAGCGCCAGGCGGATATAATTATCCTCTGTACAATACAGGTTTACCCTTTATATTCATGCATGCTACAGGTTCCTTGCGTGACATGGTTACCATGATGCATGAAGGCGGGCATGCCTTGCATTCATGGTTAAGTAAAGATTTGGAATTGAATGATTTTAAAAACACTCCCTCAGAAATTGCAGAGGTTGCTTCTATGGCCATGGAATTGCTGTCCATGGAACATTGGGATGTGTTTTTTCAAAACCAGCGTGATTTGCAAAGAGCCAAGCGCTATCAATTAGAAAAGATCATCTCTGTTCTTCCATGGATTGCCACTGTAGATGCTTTTCAACACTGGATTTATACGCATCCTGAGCATACCCGAAAAGAAAGAACAGATAAATGGCTTGAATTAAATCAACGTTTGGGGAGCTCTGTGATTGACAGATCAAAGTTCCCTGAATTTGAAACGCATTCTTGGCACCGGCAGTTGCATATTTTTGAGGTGCCTTTTTATTATATCGAATATGGAATTGCCCAATTAGGGGCCATTGGCATTTGGAAAAATTATGTTTCGGGCGAGGCCGCGAATGCGCTGAATTGGTATGAAAAAGCGCTGGAAGCAGGTTATACAAAAGGTCTTCCTGAGCTATACAAGATGGCAGGAATCAAATTTGACTTTTCGGAGCAGTATATTAAAAGTCTGATTGAATTAGTTTCTATAAAAACAGAAGAACTGAATTAAAAGCTTATTCGAGCTTGAATTCTGAAATCAGATCTTATCGGACCTTCTACTTCTGTTAGCCCGGAACCAGTTGAATTTCTATTTGCATAGAAGAATTGTGCATACCTGAACCATAAATCAATCTTTCTGGTGAGGTTGTACTTAACAGTAAGGTAAGTTCTGGATCCTTTTTCCGAATAGGCTGGAATAGAAAACGAATACAAAACATCATTTTCATAAGCATAAATACGGGTATTGAATCCTTCCGTATCGAAAAGTGCATATCTGAAAGAAAAGGAAATCGGTTTACTTAAGGGCTGATAAACAATATCATGCAGAATCATATAGCCTTTCTCAGTTTCACGATTGTTCATATCAAAGTGTACCACTTCTACCCTATTTCGAAACCTGAACGAGGGCGATATCTTGTACACAATATCGAACCTATAATTCTGTTGCACCTGAGCGCTTGGATAATCAATCACAGCATCTATATCAGCCGCATCGTTTCTTGGCCTGCTTCTTTCGCGGTATCTGAAATACATATCTACCGCCTTAGAAGGTGTGTAATTAATCTGAACCAAACCATCAAAACCACCTGAAGGTGCATCAATCAAGTACTTGAGCCATGGATACTGCCAGCGGTCAATAAATGCCGAAACGGATATGTACTTAATTGGTTTGGCTACAAAACCAACATAAATTCCTTTCTCATTGATATTCCTGGATCCCTCGGCAATTGCAGCTGTGTAAATTCCGTGGTAATCTCTGCTGAAATTTCTATAAAGCACTGAGAGTGAAAATTTGGGATCGAGACTGGCAATTAATCCATGAGTAGTGGCTAAGCCACCGTTCATGCTTCGGGCTACCTCGCCGAAAAAATTAAAATTCTTATAGATATAATTATAATCCAAACCTAAATTGGAGTTCGTCCTTCCCTGGAATTCATACTTGTTATGAGGGTCATCACTCCTTTGTAAATCGGCACTGTACTGATAGTTAACACCGGTAACGCCAATATCCAGCCGGCGCCGGCTGAACTTAACATGAGTGCCATAAATACGTTCACGAATGTTTCCTTTATCTAATAATTCATTCGGGGTTCGGTGAAAACCACTTAAATTAAAGCTGGAAAAGGCTTCAATATCCTGACTTAATGAATCTACCGAGGCTGCATTCGAATTGATTTTTTTATCTGAACCAAAGACAGTTATTTCAAAGTTTCCAAGCGCCCATGCTGTTGCTATACCACGTAAAAACAGATTTTCGTTGACAGATGTGTAAGGTCTCAAACCCTGTGCACTGCGCTTTACGTTCATGGCATCGGCTGTTTTTCCAAATGCGAAGCCAGACCAGAATGTTAAGCCCTGACCAAATTGAGCTTGATAATCTCCAATGTTAAGCGAGCGCAGCTTTCCAATATTCCTCACGGCAATATGTCCTGTCATGAAGTCAAACCCCTGCTTTTGCGTTCCACGGAAAAACTCTTCCCCGGCATCCTTCTCGGCAGTAAAGCCTGCACTGAAGTAATTACCATATTTGAATCTATATCGCGAAAATATCCTTTGCGGACTGCCTAAAAACCGAGCGTTTGGATTGTCTTCAAGATCTGCCGCAGATGCGGGAGAGAAGCCCTTTTGCTGTTCAATATTTTGAGAAACACGTACAAACAATTCATTGGTGGAATACTTAATCATATCCTTGAACGTAATGTTCAAGCGATTGAGATCACGGCTCACTTTAACATAGGGGAGCAACCTGTAAATTGTGGGTAGATCAAAGCCTTCGATGGCTTGCAATTCGTAAACAGAAAGAAACTTTCCAAATTTATCGCGGTGTGCAATCAGACCTGAAATTTGAAAATCATCAAGCATCAGAAGTTGTTCTAACTGATCCTTTGAAGCCGTATTTAATTCAAGCGGGTGATCCTGATAAAATGATAAATTCTCAAGAATATTGGTATAATCGACATCTTCAGAAGTGGTCTCTGCCAGGTTTTCTATCTTTTTTTCGATCATATTCTGGTTGCTGGGGTCGTCAACCACCTGGGCTTTTGATTGGCTAAATGCCAAACAAATGCAGCAAAAGATCAAAATCAGAGATTTAAGATGACTTCCTCGCAAAATCATAGGTCAACGAAGCCTGTGGAGTAAAACCTAAAACCGGGTGAAAACTTCCGGCAAAATCTACCTTTAAATTTTTGAGAAGCAAGCCAAAACCAAAGGCGCTTGAAAACGGATTTGTACCAAATCCGGCTCTCAAAAATAGAACGGAACCTGCCATATATTCCAGGCCGGCTCTGAATACAGCCGGGTTATAGGTATCCTTTTCAGTTTCCACACTTAAAAATAGGTTCTTAGAGAAATTGTATCTTAAACCAAGCCGAATCACGGCAGGCAATCTGTCTTGATTGATTTCGGTGAGTTTTGTTCTGTTCGGATTAAAAACATGAGCACCCAGCATTAAACTTTTCGCAACCCGGTATTGAACACCCATTTCAAAGGTTAAAACGTTTCGGTTGCCATAGGCATCGCCAATTCTGATTTGCTGGTAATTAATTTGAGTCCCAAAACTCAAATCCTCACCAAAAGCTCTTGAATAGGACAAGCCTGCTTTTGATTCACTATAAAGCTTGTACCCAAAATTCCTGTAACTAAATCCAAATGTTCCTTTTTTATTTGCAAGAGGGAGTGCCACAACTGCACCGCTTAAAGCCAATTCGGGCAAAAGAAATCGGCTTTCATAATAAACGCCTGCTGATGCATTTGTAAGAAACCCGAGTCCTGCTTGATTGTGATGAGCCGACCAGGCATCGCTGAGTGTAACCGATGCATTGGAGAGCGCTGCTGACCTTGCACCGATAGGCAAATTATCATTCCCTGCAAGCAGGGAATAGCTGCCAACAAGCATAAAAGTGAATAAAAACAGTCTTGATTTCATCAGGCTGAAAATAGTGCTTTCTTTTTAATGGCAATTAAACTCCTGATGAAAAATCAGAGTTAACAAAATATCTGAAATCATAAAGGTTAGCCTCTTTCAATGATTCCATCACTTTTGCTGATAGACTGTTCTTAAAACCAATGAGTCGTTCTTGAAGTGATGAATCTGACAGTGCCAGTATTTGTGCTGCCAGTATACCCGCATTCGCAGCTCCATCAAGCGCAACTGTAGCAACTGGAACTCCAGCAGGCATCTGCAAAATTGAAAGAACAGAATCCCATCCATCAATTGAATTGGATGATTTTACGGGTACGCCAATAACCGGCAAAGTGGTGTATGAAGCTACCATTCCGGGTAAGTGCGCTGCTCCCCCTGCACCGGCAATGATTACTTTAAGATTTCGCTCAGCCGCTTTTGTGGCATAGTCGGCCATCCGCACGGGAGTGCGATGAGCTGAAACTATTGTAATTTCGAAAGGGACCTGCAAAACCTCCAATTGCTCGGCTGCTTTATGCATTACTTTCAGGTCGCTGCTGCTTCCCATGATGATTCCTACAAGTGCTTTCATTCAATTTTAAGTAGTTATTTTTACAGCATTCTTAATTAATCCCGCCTTGCTCAAGGCCTCTTCTCTACTCTTGCCAAGCACAGTTATATGTCCCATTTTGCGGAATGGCTTTGTTTCTGATTTACCGTAAAGATGAAGATATGCCCCCGGAACGGCAAATACTTTTTCCAGTCCTTGATAAACTGCCGGTCCTGAATAGCCTTCAGAGCCTAGTAGATTAATCATAATGGCATGCGACCTCCAGGAAGTATTTCCCGCAGGCCAACCCAGAACAGATTTAAGATGCTCGGCAAACTGACTTGAGTAATTGCCTTCAATCGTAGTGTGACCAGAATTATGAGGTCGGGGAGCCATTTCGTTAACCAACAACTCCGCATTTTTGGTCAAAAAGAACTCAACAGCCAGAAGTCCTCTCAGCTTAGTTTGCTTAAAAATTTTTCTCACAATTGATTCAGCTTGCTGCTGGTGATCTGCTGAAATTGCTGCCGGAGTAATGAGATACTCCACCAAATTTGCCTGCTTATTAAATTCCATTTCAACAGCTGGAAACAAAACGCAATTCCCTAAGCCATCACCGACTCCCAAAACGGCAAATTCCATTTGGATTGATATGGCCTTTTCCACAATAGAAGGAACGTCAAATCCTAACCTACAGGCCTCCCTGTTCGATAAATAAACTACGCCTTTACCATCATATCCATCCTTTCTGGATTTTTGAAAACACGGAAAGAATTCATCCGGCAAATCATACAATGCGGACTTGGAATCAATAAACAAAAAATCCGCACTTGGGATAGCGTGTTCTTGATAGAACTGCTTTTGCACTCCTTTGTCCTTAATCATCTCGATGATTAAAGGTTGAGGAAAAACACCGACTCCAGAAGCTTCAACCACTTTTAAGGCATCCGTATTAACTTGTTCTATTTCAATGGTTACAAAATCGAGATTCTTGCAAAAAGAAACCACGGTTTCATAATCTCTAAAATCACCACAAACAAAGTTAGTAGCTATGGAAGCACAGGGACAATTAGGGTCTGGATCCAGAACACTTACATTGATCCCCCAGTTAAGAGCTTCCTGAATCAACATTCGTCCAAGTTGCCCTCCACCAAGCACTCCTAAAGATGGAATTGAATTATTTGATTTTGGCATGGCCAAAGATACCATCTGGGCATTAGAAATTCCTATTTTTGGCGTTCCAATGAAAAACAATATTGAAATAGCGGGCAAGCAATTTGAAATCTACATCTCAGGTGATGAGATTCAAAATAGAATAAAACTTACAGCTGATGCCATAAATACTGATTACAAAGGAAAAACCCCTTTGTTTATCAGTGTGTTAAATGGTGCATTTATGTTTACATCTGATTTGCTTAAGCAAATTGATTTGCCTTGCGAAGTGCATTTTGTAAAACTATCTTCTTACGAAGGAACTTCATCAACAGGTGATGTGAAGCAATTGGTAGGTCTTAATGTTGACCTCAAAAACCGAGAGGTGATTATTCTTGAGGACATTGTAGATACCGGATTAACAATGAGCATGCTTTTAAAGCAAATTCAGGCTCTTGAGCCGAATAGTGTTGCAATTTGCTCTTTGCTGGTGAAACCGGAAGCTCTTCAAGAAAAAGTTGCCGTTACCTATTGTTGCTTCGAAATCCCTGAAAAGTTTGTTATTGGTTATGGACTTGACCTGGATGGACTAGGAAGAAATCTGCCTCATATTTATCAAATCAAATAATCATGCTGAATCTCGTATTATTTGGCCCTCCGGGAGCCGGAAAAGGAACTCAGTCGGCCTTTTTGGTCGACCATTACAAATTGATACACCTGTCGACAGGCGATTTATTAAGAGCTGAAATTGCTGAAGGCACTAGTTTAGGTCTCGAAGCTAAGTCCTTAATGGATAAAGGGGAACTTGTACCCGATTCTGTGGTTATTGGTATGATCAGGAATAAAATTGCAGCAAACAAAACTTCCAATGGCTTCATTTTCGATGGATTTCCTCGAACGATTCCTCAGGCAGAAGCATTAGATGCTCTATTGATTGAAAACGAAACAAGTATCGCTGCAATGCTCTCTCTCTCCGTTCCGGAGGAAGAATTGGTAAAGCGACTTTTGCTCAGAGGTAAAGACTCAGGAAGAAGCGATGATCAGGATGAATCAATTGTTCGCAACAGAATTAAAGAATACAATAAAAAAACAGCTCCTGTTGCCGACTATTACAATCGTCAAGGCAAACTCCGCAATATTAACGGAGTAGGCACCATTAGTGAGATTACAAGATCTTTAATGGAAGCAATTGGATAAAGAATTCAGATAACTTAATTAAAAAGCCGCACTTTATGGGATGCGGCTTTTTTTATGTTCAAAATTGAGGAATAAAAAAGGCCGCATACAAATTCTGTATGCGGCCTTTTAAATGCTTAATTCAACTTAGTCTTTAACAACTCTGAAGTTAATAGAACCTCTTTCTGAAGTAACTGTAAAGAAGTAAACTCCTTTTGCTTTATCAGATAGGTCGTATTGCTTATTAAACTGACCAATATAATTTGTCATTGCATCAACTTCAATCAAACGTCCTGTTGCATCAGTGATGCGAACTTCGAAAGATTGGTTATTCAATGAATTAAATGCCAGCGTAATCATTCCACGAGTTGGATTCGGATACAATTGAATCATATCAACACCTTCTATACTTCCAATACCAACAGAAAGCTCAAGCTGCGCTGAGAACACAGATTCACCGCAATCAGCATTTGACGCTGTTAGCGTGATTGTATATGAACCATTGGTTTGATAAGTGTGCGTAGGGTTAATGGATGTACTTGTTTGACCATCACCGAAATCCCAGCTATATGTTGTAGCGTTTTGCGAAGCATTATTAAACGAAACAGTAGCACCGTTAACATTATAATTGAATGCCGCAACAGGAGAAGGATTCACCGTGATTGTATGAGTTGCAGTTGCAGAACAGTTACCATTAGAGTAGTTAGCAGTAATGATATGCGTTCCTGGACCTGCCACTTTAGGACTAAACGTGCTTCCAAATACTCCTAGGCCTGTAAATGTGGCACCAGAAGGATTCGTTGAGATAATGAATGGATCATCTTCAGAACAAACTTCTGCTGGTGTTCCAGCGAAGCTGATTGAAATATTCTCAACCACGTTCACAGTTACTTCACTAAATCCAATACAAGTTCCATTATCAAACTCATATCTGATTGTATGAGCACCCAATCCTGCACTTGCAGCATTGAATGTAGCATTTGCAGATTCAACACCATCGATAAAGAAGGTTCCGAGAGCAGGAATACCTTGTAAGGCAACAGGGGACGAATTCAGACAATAGTCGCTTGACAGACCTCCGATTGATACAACTGGTGAAGGATTCACCTGAACATCAATTGAAGTTTCAGCAGGACATGTAGAACCTGTAACCGTAGCTGTGTATGAAATAGTAACAAGGCCGGTTCCGGCTGCCATTGGGTCAAAAGTGTTACCAATAACACCAGTGCCGCTAAATGTTCCACCGTCAGGTGTAGCACTCAAAGTAATAACATCATCCTGAGTACAAACAGATGCAGGAACATTATCAATTGTTGCTATAGGACTATCAAGAATCTCAACAGACTGAGTAATTGATCCAGCGCAGCTGCTACCGTCAATACTTACTGTATAGGTTACTTGATAAGTACCTGGAGTAAGTAATGATGGAATCAATACGTTTCCGGCAATTGCGCCGGCAATTGATGGAGAAACTGAGAATGTGCCACCTGCAGGAATTCCTGTAAGTACTACATCATCGGCGCCAGCACAATAAGTAGCTGCAAGACCAACAAAATCAGCTTCTGGAGCTTCTGAAACATTGATAGTAATTGTTTCAGGAGATGAACAGCCAGCACCTGCAGGAGTGTATGTAATCTCATAAGAACCTACACCAACTGAGGCTGGGTTGAATGTTCCGGCTGCTGCATCTGTAATACCTTCTCCAGACCATGAGCCACCTTCAGGGATTGCAAATAAATTGAAAGGAGCTGTTGAAGTGCAAATTTCACCAACAGGTGCAATTTGAGTAGTTCCTGAAGAAAGAGACAATGTGTAGCCACTGAATCCATTACAATCGAAAACAGCTTGTTCAAATACAGGGATCAGAATAACTGTTACAGTTCCAGGATTCAAAGTACTTGCAAAAACAAACTCTTCACCAGCATTGAAATTTGCCTGACTAAACACAGTGATGTTAGCACAATCTGTTGCATCAGCAAACAAAATCGTTCCGTTAAACTCAGCTAAAACCTCAAGTTGGTATACCCCAGTTTCTGTAACTTCAAAGTTAAACCAGTCAGTGTCTCTTGTAGAACCGTCCATAAATGAACTTCCACAAACAGTTTCACCACAATTCAATGTGCCAAAAGCAGGAGGAACACTATTGCATCCACCGTTTAGGTCAGAACCACAATCTTCCCCTTCTGAAACAAAATCATCAGTACAATCGATGCAACGAGTTCCGAAGAATACATTGGTAGAGAATACTACCTCTGTTGCCCCGGCTTCACAAATAGATCCAATCTGAAGTATATAGTCTTCGCAAACTTCAAGATTCTCAAGGAAAGTGAAAGTCAATGGCGCAGGAACAATCAAAGGATTGACCCATGTTGAAACGGTTTCATCCTCACTAGCTAAACGGAAACGAATCTGATACTCAAGAGCATCAACAACTTCTTCCCAAGTAATCACAGTTGAGGAAGTGGTTGTTTCAGAAGAAAGTATATTGTTAGGGAATGGACAAGCAAGTGCCTCATTAACAACCAAAGTATAATCTTCTACTTCACCAAATGTTGTTGTGCCACAAGGATCAAGTACTCCTCCAAATTGAACACGGATTCTCATAGTAGTAGCTCCAAGAACAGCATCAGCCGGAGGTGTGATATTGGCCGTATAAGGTCCAGTTCCCGGAGAACCATTTACTGTGATAGTTTCACCTGCATCAGCAAAGTCACCGTCCTGATTCCAGTCAACCCAAATTCCAAGAACATCGGTTGGCCACTCTAGAGATCCGTTAGTAACTGTTATTGGCGTACCTGTTCCGATGAAAACATCGGTAGAAATAGCAGTGTAGTCGTTATAGCCGCCTGGAGTACAAGCTGTCGGATTGTTGATGTTACCCATTTGAACATCAGCAATAAACTCATCACAAATTGTTGCACCAGCATCACAGTAGTTCAGGCAAGTTCCAGTTGTGAAAGTAATAATTGGACAATCTTCAGCCTCACCATTAGCATTTGCAGGAACAATTTGATATGAATACGAAGTATTAGGCTCTAAAACACCTGGATCAAACGTTGTCGCAGTTTGGTCATCAGAAACTAAAATCAATCCTCCACCAAAATCAAAGAACACATCGTAGGTATTGGCGGGAGCACCAGGACCACTTGACCAAGTAACAACGGCCTCGTTTACACAAATTTCAGTTGCGCCATCAGTCGGACCTGAATTAATTGTTACACAGGAAGGAGCTGATGTTGCATCAATACATGTTACGGTAGCAGTCCAACCTGGACGAGCTACAGAGCCATCAGACAAAAACTGGAAAGTTAAAGCTCCTGAAGGATCTGAAGATGTGAATGGACCAATGATAACATTTGTACCCCACCAGCCACCAGCTGGATTACCACCGGTAGTAGGACCATTCGGACTTGCAATCAGTGGAGAAGTTGCATCAGGGCCATTGAATATGTAAAGTGCATCCCAGTTAGGCTCAACATTGAAAGCAGTAAACGTAACCTGAATGGCATTTCCGGCTTGATCAGGGAAAATAGTCAATGTATTTGTTTCATCATTCTGATAAACTCCATCAACTCCTCCTGAATCATAGAAGTTAGCCGCACAAGTTGTCACCGTTCCAGTACTCATAAGTATGTCAATATTTCCTGAAGTTGTAAAGCTAAATACCGGACATCCTTCAGCTTCTCCATTCGCATTCGATGGAATTACCTGCCAATAGTAGGTAGTATTTAAATCGAGCTGCCCTGGGCTAAAAGAAGTCCCAACCTGGTCAGGAGAAATTAAAATCAGGTTATCAGGATCTGTTCCAAAATAAACATCATACGTCAAAGTAACACCGGAGCCAGCAGACCAAGTAAATTCGGTATTAGTGGCGCTTGCTTCAACTGCTCCGTCAAGCGGTAAGGCATTAGCTACACAGCCTGGCAAATCAAGTGTTGAAATACACTGAATAAGAGCATCCCATCCTGCTGGAGTTACCGAACCATCAGAAGTAAACTGGAATGTCAAAGCACCGGTTGGGTGAGTTGAAGTGAAAGGTCCAATGGCAGTGTTGCCCCACCAGCCGCCAGCTAGTCCACCTCCAAGAGGTGCGCCGTTAGCACTTGCAAACAAAGGTGAATTGGTGTCGGGTCCATTGAAAATATACAAAGCATCAAAACTTGCTTCAGTATTAAATGAATTGAACACTACCTGAATAACGTTATCTGCTTGATCAGGGAAAACAGTTAAAGTGAAGTTCTCATCAATTCCATAGCTTCCAGCAGGTCCTCCCGAATCATAGAAATTGGCCAAACAGGTAGTTTCGGTTCCATTGGTCATGTTAATTACGGTTGAACCACCTGTTGTAAATGAAAGCACAGGACAGTCTGAAGCAGATCCAATTGCATTTGATGGTACAATTTGCCAGAAATATTCAGTGCTAGGTAAAAGTGTACCCGGATCAAAGGTCGTAGTTGAAATACCAGTAGCGATTTCTGTAAGGTTATCAGGATCTGTTCCGAACAATACATTAAATGATGTTGGGAAATCAACCCCGGTCCAACTAAGATTGGTATTCAATGGAGCTTCAGGCTCACCATCCGCAGGCAGATAATTTTCAGAACAAGAAGGAGCTTCATCAGGCACGAAACATGAAACGAGAATTTCAAAACCTGGTCTTACAACAGAGAAATCACTTAAGAAATTAAGTGTAAGGCTGCCGTCTGCAGAAGTTGATACAAATTGTGCAGGATTAATGTCGCCTGTTAAAGATGCTGCCGGAATTCCTGTAGCAGTTCCACCATTGTAAATATTCAGGAAGTCAAATCCAGACTCAGTGTTAAAGCTCACAAAATCAAGCTGAACAAATGAACCAGGTGTTGAGGGATTAATAGTCAGAGTAAAATTCTCACTGTTTGAGTAGTTATTTGCCGGTCCTCCAGAATCAAATATAGTTGCATCACATAGAGTTAGTTCCCCATTGAAAATATTCAAGGTAGCTTGCTCCTGTGTAGTGAAACTATTAACAGGACAATCAACTGCTGATCCATTTTCATTTTGAGGAACCACCTGCCAATAATATGTAGTTGCAACATCAAGGGCACCCGGATTAAACGATGTTCCTGTCTGTCCTTCAGATACTAAAACAAGGGCATCCGGATCAGTTCCAAAGAATACATCATATGAAATAGTGACGCCTGAACCAGCACCCCATGATAAGTTTGTAGCAATACTCTGATCTGTGGCAAGGTTGGCTGGAGTTGCATTTACAACACATCCCGGAACTTCTTCTGCGCTAACACATGTAACGCTTGCTGCCCAACCTGATGCATTAAATGAAACATCTGAAGTAAACTCAAATGTCAAAGTTCCATCTTCAGAAGTTGAAGTAATTGGGGTGGACGGAGTAACGCCTGTTCCCAAAAGGAAGCTTCCTGTGAATGCACCAACAATTGGAGACGTATTGTCAGGTCCGTCATAAATAATCAAGAAATCCCAATTGTTTTCAACTTCAAACTCACTAAATGTAACTTGTATAGCATTACCTGGCTGGTCAGGTGTCAATGTAAGAATCGAGGATTCAGTTAAAGAATAAGTAGCTCCAGGACCACCACTATCATAAAAATTAGCATCACAAGTAGTAATGTTTCCGTCCTGCTGAAGAATGTCGATCGCAGTAGAAGTGGTGAAAGAATTTATTGCGCAATCTTCTGAAGATCCGTTTTCATTGTTTGCAATAACCTGCCAGTAATAGGTAGTATTAAGTTCTAAATCACCAGGAGAGAATTCCGCAGCTGTTTGGTTATCAGAAACCAATACAAGTGCATCAGGCGCAGTTCCAAAGAAGACATCGTAACTAGTAACTACGCTAGTTCCAGGGCCCCAGGTTAAAACTGTATTTGAAGCGCTTTGTTGAACTGCGGCATTAACAGGAGATAAATCTACTGGACACTCAGGCGTTACTGTTGGATCGATACATGTTATGGTTGCTTCCCAACCTGGCAAACTAAATGAAGCATCTGAAGTAAATACAAATGTTAAACTTCCATCTGCAGAACTTGATGTGATAGGAAGTGTTGGTATAAATCCTTCGAACTCGTCACCAGTAAACACTCCAATTTCAGGAGAATTAGTATCAGGCCCGTCATAAATTGTAAGGAATTCCCAACCCTCTTCAATATTGAATGAAGTGAAATTAACCTGAATAACGTTACCTTGAATCTCAGGGAAGATTGTTAGTGTAAGATCTTCATCGTTAGAGTAATTAGCAGCCAGTCCTCCTGAATCAAAGAAATTCCCTTCACAAGTTGTTACTGTGCCGTTAGACATGATAATGTCTGTTGTAGGTTCTTCTTCAGGTACTAAAACTGCGTCAATAACATGAACAACACCATTATCAGCAAGTAAGTTAGCTACAATCACCTGAGCATCATTAATGAAAACGCCATCGTTAGTAATTGTTACAGTTACTGTTCCGGTATTTAAAGTA
>Ga0169931_10006122_pt1 | contig 18214 bp, 17 predicted proteins | sample Kivu_15m_20L_FD_129675 | JGI IMG/M metagenome (GOLD analysis project Ga0169931, IMG submission 129675) | Freshwater microbial communities from Lake Kivu, Western Province, Rwanda to study Microbial Dark Matter (Phase II) - Kivu_15m_20L... | ecosystem: Environmental > Aquatic > Freshwater > Lake... | reverse complement strand
GTGGCGGCCACAAGTTGCCACCACAACACACGCTCTACCGCTACATAGGCCACCGCCAGTGTGAGCGGTGCTACCAACAACACATCGCCCCACCCCAGCGACCGGGGCGACACACGATGCAGTAGTCCATACACACCCACCACTACAACCGCAGACATCACACCTACCGCTGCAGGCGCAAATGCCCCACTCGCCCATGCATCAACCGCTACAACGATTGCTACTGCAACGGCTGCCCACGTGGTAGCCCCACGCGACAAGCGATGCGTGCGAAGGTCCAAAGGCACCTGCACCATCATCAGTACAGTTACCACCGCAACCAGTGCGATGACGGTTAAGCGATTCATGCGTGCGGTCTCCATACTGCCGTCAAGCCCAATAACATGCATTCACGACGGCATTAGAGTCAGCACCATGAGCTCGTCCGCCACGCAAGCCACCATTGCAGCGGTTATCGGCTTAGCGCTCGTGGTGATGGTGGTGCGACTGTCTCGCCGTGGTCAACTTTCGTTCCGTTACACCGTCGGCTGGATTGCAGTCGCCAGCATCGGAATCCTCGGCGGGCTGTTAGTGCCATTAGCAGAACCGGTGGCGAAAGCTCTCGGTCTCTCAGCAGCAGCACTGTTAGCGCTCTTGGCACTCATATTCTTCGTGCTTATTGCTATTCAACTCTCGATTTCAATCTCGGGCCTGCAGAAGCAGAACCAGACACTCGCAGAAGAACTCGCACGAGTTCGCCAATCCGCTTCACGTAATGCATAGTGGCCTGCTGGTCGTCATTCCAGCGTTCAATGAAGCAGCGACCATCTCCGAGGTTGTAAGTGGTGCGCGCGCTCTGCATTTCGACGTGTTGGTAATTGACGACGGCTCGTCCGACTCCACATCTGAACTTGCTGCAAATGCTGGGGCCATGGTATTGGAACTTCCCTTCAATCTGGGAGTTGGTGGCGCTCTGCGAGCCGGTTTTCGCTACGCAGTTGATCACGGGTATGCCTCAGTGGTGCAAATCGACGCAGACGGTCAGCATCCACTTCATCAGATTGACGATCTGGTACAGGCGGCCCGACAACACGACGCCCATCTGGTAATCGGGAGCCGCTTCTTGTCCTACGATGCCACCCTTACCCCAACACCACCGAGGCGACTCATTATGAGGTGTTTTGGTCTAATCGCCTCGAGAAGTGCTGGCCGAGAACTCACGGATTCTACGAGTGGATTTCGGATCATTCGTCAACCACTGCTTGGGGAGTTTGCCCGCGAGTTCCCCACATATTACCTAGGCGATACTTTCGAAGCGACGGTTGCCGCGGCTCGAGCAGGATATCGAGTCATCGAAGTTCCGGCTGCTCTATCGCCGCGAATTCATGGAAATTCGACGGCAAGTCCGTTGCGCGCAACTCTTCTGATAATGAAAGTGTTGTTGGTTGCAATCGCACGACTGCATCCACGACCTCGGCGTCCGCCTGTACCACCCAAGTAAGCTCACGATTCTTTGGAAGTAGATCACCAGATATTCATGGAAGCACGTCTCGATAAAAGCCGAGGGCTACTGACGACACCATTTGGGTACTGGCACGCGCTCGAATGACTGCGATATTCGCCTTGGCCGCTTCATCCACCAAGGTGTCGCTCGCAATTGCCTCTCGAATTCGCTGACTAATCTCGCCGATATCACTCTGGCCTACGATTGCTCCAGTGGTCGGTGTCAACCACTCGCACGCACACGATGTACCGGTCTGTATGGGGTAACAGCCGGTCGCCATTGCTTCAAGCAACGAAGTGCTGATTCCATCGGAGAGCGAGATTCCGATGTAGATCCTCGATCGAGAAAAGTGTTTGAGCATCACAGCATGCGGCGTTCGTTTCTTGATGATTCGAACAGGCACTCCGTGTTTGAGCCTCAATATCAAAGCTCGCAATCGAACCCGCAGCGAAGCAGAGTAAATGAACACTTCATAACCGCTTAGACAATCTGCCACCGCTTCTAATGCGCGCAGAGCCGTGAGCGCTCTACCTACGAAGCCGGTATAGCCCTTAATAATGACGTTCTTCCGCCGACTTGGGGGTAATGACTCCTTCGGTAACTGACTTAGATCAACACCTCCACTGTTGGGGGCCACTGGCATAACCACACCCGAATACCCAAGACCTCGAACGATCTCAATGTCTCGGTTGCACTCAGCAGAGTAGGCACTCGCAATGTCGAGTAGTTCAATAATCTTCTGCTTGTGGTTTGGAAACTGTTGGAACCAATAGATGTCGCTACCCCAGTTGGTTATGAAAACTCTAGGAAGGCTCGGAGCCAACTTTGTATCTAAGAGCAAGTACCCCGCATGCTGCAACTCCATCACATGGATGAGATCAAATTGCTGACTCTTAATTACGTGACGCAGGAGTCGTGACCGAATGAAATTGGCCAGCAGTACATCAAGTGCCGAGAACGGAAATGCCAGCCACCGCATCAACGCAGGTTTGATGACCACGGTCATCTTCCCAGTTTCTGAATGAAGTTGCTGCTTTACAACTGGGTGAATCCGTCGATGGGGAGACGAGGGAAACAGTGTGAAATCAATTGGTTGGTCCACAAACTGTGAGAGCCAACGTGCCAAGTGCACGCTGTCAGCCATTCCGACGATAAGAATCTTCTTTCGTTTACTGGTCACTTACGAGGCATCCCAAGAGCCGCTCAAAACTCTGAATCTGAGTTTCCCAGTTGCAATGTCGAGTGATGAGACTCAGACCGCGAGTCATTACTTGATGACGGCATTCTGGGTCGTTGACCAATTGCACCGCTTTGGCCGACATATCTTGGGGGGTATCGGTGTACAGGACCCCTTCACCCTCTGCCGCCATCGATTGCAACCCATGTAGGGGGGTTGCAATCGTGGGTAGTCCACAGGAAAGATATTGCAAAACCTTGCCTGGTAGAGCTCCATGTGTGACGAGTTCTGGACGAAAGGGCACTACAGCTACTTGGCCAAGGCGAATGTAATCCGCTAGTTGCTCGTATTCAATGCGTCCCGTCAGCAACACCTGCTTACTCATTCCGAGTGAATGCACGAGCTGCTGCAGGCGACCAAACTCTTCGCCATCACCCAAGATCAGAAACGTCAACCAAGGATCATTGCGTAGTGCAGGGGCAAGTTCGGTGATTAACTCAACTAAACCGCTGAATCGAAACAGTGTCCCCATAAACACAATCACCTTGTCGCGTGGTTGTATCCCGAGTTGCCGTTGAAGATCAATACGTGGCGGTGCAGGATAGAACCTCTTTGTATCGATACCTGGGTAAATGATGGAGGTCTTCGCGGACAAAGCACCGAGACGTATGCAATATTGACGAAGTACTTCATTGTGCGTTGAGACGACGTTTGCGTTACTGAATACGTATCTCTCTGCCCACTTCACAAGCACTTGAAATCTTGTTTTGCGCAAGACATGCGGAATATCTATCACCCTCGCGACAACGGGTATCTTCTTCCAACGACAAATCGCTGTGATCTGCCAGCCGCTAGTCGGAACTGAATACACGACCACCACATGCGGACGGATTCGCCTGACCAGCAAGAGAAATACAAGCGGCTGAACGATGGTGGCCAGCAGCCTCCCGAGGATTCCGGGCAATACTCGCGGAGGGGTCGTAACAGCGACTCGTGACCCCGCATGCGCTCGCGTCTCGATAGTTGTCAACACTCGGCGCTTTGCCCGTGACTTACCCTCGTCAAAGTCTAGAAAATGCACCTCATGGCCACGGAGCGACAGCAGCTCTGGGAAGTCGTGCATCTCGAAGACGACTTTGTTAAACCAGCTCACTTCATGAACGAAGAGAACCCTCATCCTGATTGAGGCTTATGCCATGTTTTGCGATTCACATACCGCGCATAACTTTGAATGAGTTTCGCTACGCGCCACGACACATCAAGATCTTGATAGCTCAGCGGCACATTACGCCTTCCTTGGCTCTCGTAGTGCGAACGACTGAGTTTGATTCCCTCAATCATTCCCTTGGCGTTAATGCCCGTCATCACCAAGACGCCACTATCCATACCCTCGGGGCGCTCGTGGGCATCGCGGGCAGTGATTGCAGCAAAACCAACGATGGCAGCCTCTTCTGTGATTGTTCCACTGTCGGAGATCGTGCAGTAAGAGTCTTGCTGTAGGCGAACATAGTCAAAGAAGCCAAACGGTTTCATTTCGCTGATTAACGGGTGGAAGTTCACATGCAGCTCTTCAAAGCGTTTCTTTGTTCGCGGATGCACCGACAAAATAATCGGATACCCAAACGTCGTAGCGATGGTGTTTAGTGATTCCACAATGCTCATTACACGAATCGGCTCGTCAACGTTCTCTTCACGATGAAATGAGGCCACAAAGTATTGCTGCCTAGTAAGCCCAAGTGTTGTGAGTACTTCAGATCGCTCAATGTTGGACATGTGATGGTGCAGAATTTCTGCCATGGGCGATCCAGTGATAAAGATCTGATCGGTAGGAAGGCCTTCGGTCAGAAGGTTGCGGCGAGCGTGTTCTGTATACACAAGATTGATATCACTCGTGTGATCGATGATCTTGCGGTTAATCTCCTCGGGTACGCGAGAGTCGAAGCAACGATTGCCTGCCTCCATGTGAAAAATAGGAATGTGGCGCTTCTTGGCTGCAATCACGCTCAGGCAACTATTGGTGTCACCAAGAACCAGCACGGCATCAGGAGCTTCGTTTACAAGAACTTTGTCCAACCCTTCGATACAGCGGGCGATTGTTGCCGATGCGGTATCACCTGCTGCTGCGAGAAAGTAGTTAGGTTTTCGTATTCCTAGTTGGTTGAAGAAAATTTCATTGAGTTCAAAATCATAATTCTGGCCAGTGTGCACCACTACGTGGTCAAATACTTCATCTAGCCGCGCCATCACACGACTGAGGCGGATGATTTCTGGTCGGGTGCCAACCACCGTGAGTACTTTCATGAAAGACCTACTTTCTTCTCGGCGCTAGGAGTAGAACGCCTGATCGCTACAGAACTCACTCAACATGTCTTCCCAAGAGGGCACTTGGATACCTGTAACTCTACTGAAATCACTTCCGTCAAGAGTTCTATCGCAGTAAAACTTGGTGTCGGGATTGATCGTGATATTGAGTCGCAATTTGTCATTGAGGTATGTGATGAGATCAAACTTGGTAATTGGACTTGATGCAACTTGATACAAGCCAACCAAGCTCGGGTGCCGCTCGATTACTTGCCGCACAACATCTGATAAGGCACGCGTGGTAAGCCCAGAATAAATGGCGTTTTTGTAGGCAGTGATCTGTCCTGAACGTTGAGAGATTATCCACTCAACAAGTTCCTCTGCACCCACAATCTGCCTTCCAACGAACGACGTTCGCAATGTCAAACTTGTTCCGTGACCAACCTCCCCGAGCCGCTTAGTTGTCGCATAGATGTCGGTGGCATTGGGTGGGTCTGTTAGCCGCTTTGCACCCGGAGATCCTTCGAATACACAGTCAGTACTGAAGTGAATCAGACGGATCTTGAGTTCATTGCACAACTGTGCCAACAGATGCGGAAAGACGCTATTTAAAAGCACTGCATCAAGCACCCGATCATCATCCATCTTGTGCTTAATGAGCCCGACACAGTTAACGACCACATCAGGTTGCCAATGTCGAATAGTTTGTTCGACCTTTGCGAACTCCCGCACGTCAAGCAAATCCACACAACGTTCTCTGGGCAGAATCTCCGCCAACTTGCCTGAGCGTCCAAACGCATGAGAGGTTGTGCCAACTACACGATGAGAGTGTGACAGAGTTCGCACCAGCATGTGGCCGAGCATTCCTGCTGCCCCAAACACGAGAATCGACTTTGATTCCGACCGATTCAGGTTCTTTACTTCAGCTCCTGACATTGACTGTTTCATGCGCTAAGGCATCCTGAATGACTTCAAGTTGCAGCAGCAGCTGTGCTACCTGATCGACATCCAGGCGGGTGGTGTTATGAGACGAGTACTCAGTGCTTTCAGAGATTCTCACTTCACCACTCTCTACAAATTTCTCATAATTCAGGTCACGCAAATCTGGCGTAATCCGAAAGTAGTCGCCGCAATCAGTGGCGAGCGCCATTTCTTCACGGCTAAGCAACACCTCAAAGAGTTTCTCTCCATGGCGTGTGCCGATTACATCAACCGGGTGTGCTGGGCGACCCAACACCTGTTTGATCGCAGCGACCAAGGTATCTATTGTGGCAGCCGGTGATTTCTGTACAAAAATATCGCCATTTGTCGCGTTGTTGAACGCATAAAGAACCAGGTTGATTGCATCGTCAAGACTCATCATGAATCGAGTCATTGCCCCGTCGGTAACGGTTATCGGTTCACCGCGGAGCACCTGGGCCACCAGAAGCGGTATCACCGAGCCACGAGTAGCCATCACATTCCCGTAGCGGGTGCCACACAACACTGTTCGCGAGTCGTTGAGACTGCGCGATCGCGCAACCATGACTTTTTCCATGAGCGCTTTTGACATCCCCATCGCATTGATGGGATATACGGCTTTGTCCGTGGAAAGACAAATCACCTTCTCCACACCGGCCTGAATGGCTGCCAAAAGCACATTTTCGGTTCCCATTACGTTGGTTTTCACCGCTTCCATCGGGTGAAACTCGCATGATGGCACCTGCTTCAACGCTGCTGCATGAAACACGAAGTCAACTGACTGCATCGCTTGGGACACCGACGAATAATCACGAACATCACCCACATAAAACTTCATTTTGGGCGACTTGTATACCTGTCGCATATCATCTTGCTTTTTTTCATCACGGCTAAATATGCGAATTTCAGCAATATCCGTGTCAAGAAATCGACTCATTACTGCGTTACCAAACGAGCCGGTACCCCCAGTAATGAGAATCGTTTTTTCCTTAAACACTCTTTAATGGTACCCGACGAGGCAGATTAAATCTTTGAGCAACTTTGCGCCGTACTCGACCGAAAATGTTTTGTGATCAATTCAAGTCTGGCTTTGAAATCGCGCCATGCGGGAAACACTATGAGATGACCTACAGCATCTACCACTGTCACGCCGTGATTTGCCGCAATTCTCTTGATGTGTCGAAGTTGCCGAATGTGGAGCACTAAGCGATTGCCTACACCTAATCGAGGTCGATTTCCAATCGTTGATCCTCCTTCCACTTCGCTCACCCGTGTGTGCACCGATTTGAAAAACTTCAGTCTCGAATAGTGCAGCGGCCAGTCTGCGACAGACGAGATTGGCGAACTTGAAAAGTTGTGGATATCAGCTAGTCCGTGTCGATTTATCGCATAACATACGGCGCCAGCAGTCCATTGCCGATGAGTTTTTAACGCGCTGGCGGTGTTGACTGGACACATAAATTGTTTTGTTCCCAACGTTTTCACCGAATAGAAAGAAACTAGAGACGGTTGTGAAATTGCAGAATCGACTAACTCTGCCTCAATTCGTCTAAAAGTTGTCAAGTCCAGGTCCGCATCGTCCTCAACAATCAGTGTCCATTCCAGCGTGGAATCACGACTGAGCTCCTGATTCGCTTGCAAAACTGCATTTCGGTGTGCGATGGCACACCCTAATTCCGAATTAGACAACCGCCTGCCAAATAACAATTCAGACTGGTAGTCATCAACACTTTGCGCTCGGCGGTTACCAGCTGCAACTAGTACTGGTTGAACATAAATGAGTCGCGTTGTAAGTGAAGCAAGTACCTGAAGGGTGTCACTACGAAATCTTCCTGGTGATCCAATCACCACCAGCAACACATTGACATAAAAACTCATTCAGTTACTTCTCGATTTCTGACGTTCCTGAATCCAGACGTCCTGACTAATGTCTCTCTGGATGCGTTTAACAAAAGTTCGGATCTTTACTAACTATACATTTGGAAACAGTGCCGAACTCTTGGGCTGCAGCGAAGAGGAGCTTCTGGCGCACGGTATTGAACTTGAGTTTAATACCTCAGGCAGAGCCGATTTAGTGGTGGTTTTGAATACCACAAGTGCTCCACGATGGGTTTTGGTGGGCAAAGGCAACATCATCAAATTGCTTCAAGAGCCTCTCGTCATGAACCCGTTGACTCATCTCTTCACCTACCACCACTCACGAATCTATGATCAAGTTCTCACACACTCACCAGTTCCGGGCGACAAACGTCAAGTCCTATCACTGCCGTGCAATGGATCTTTTGTAGATCCGACACTTACGAAACCACAATTCGATCAAAAACAGCACCAGCTATCCGTCATTGCCAGCGACTTGACTGTTCTCCCAGGGCACAAACTCCGGGCACAATTTGTTCAACAACTGCTTACCCACTTACCAGAACTCGAGCGCCACACATACGGGCGTGGCCGAACACAGCAATTAATGCGAAAAGAAGATGGTCTGAACAAGTATCGCTATTCGGTCGCGATTGAGAATTCATCCATAAATTCGTATGTGACGGAAAAATTCTATGACTGTATCATCGCTGGATGTGTTCCTCTTTATTTTGGTGCGCCAGACATCGCAAAATACTTTCCAGAAAAGAGCTTTATCGCACTACCGATCCATGACATTCGGGAATGCGTACGCATAATTCAGACTCTGTCAGTTGCAGACTACGAGAGTCGCATTCCGGCACTTATCGAAGCTCGTTCGTTAATCCATGACAAGTATTCACTATCGGCAGTGATACTTCGTCGCACTTCCGAGATTCGCAAGGCCCAACCCTCGCGTCGGCGCTTTGTGTTCTTGATGAGAGTAGATGGGTTCTTAATCTGGATTCAAAAACTGGGCTTTACAACAGCGATCATTCGTAAGTACAGAGCGACAGTGAGGTTCTCATTGCGTCTCTTAAGGCGCTGCCGGTGACCTATTGGAAAACTCAATTTTTCAATTCTGGAAAAATCTTAGGATCCAATAGTTCAGTCAGTGGTTTGCCTAACATCCGACTCTTGAATGCCACTGGCCATCCACTTGGTGCGTAGTAGCCCATCCAGGCAGGTAAACCAGACCGTTTCCTCGTCGCCCAAAACGGGCAGCCGTTATCAGTAGCGTGCGAGGGTGGATGGAAATATGCCTCGTCGGGCAAGACTTTGATTCTGCGAGCTTTGTCTAGACACGAGAGTGCTTAGCGTGCCTGTCAATGCTTGATGAATCTTCCCACTTCATTCGATTCAGATATGACAACCAAGTAGTAACCGGCCTAAATCCATAGTTCGCACAGGTAGCCACACGGGACTAGATATTGACCAATAGTTGCGCGCCAACTTGGTCAACATTACAACTTGAGCCCACGAAGAGGTTGTCGGAAACCTCACGTCAAAAACAATTCCGAACTGCGGGGTCGGACTTTTGGCCTTCTTTGATTAGCTAATGTTCACTCCCAACTCATCTCCCGTTCTCCCCGTCGATGAAGAATTCAAATTGGGGACAGGCCGCAAACTGCACGTTTTTGAAGATCTATTCCATGCTTCTAGGTAAGTTTATGAAAAGTCTCTATTGGATAGGGGCACTACGCGGTTGCTCTCATACGTAGAATTCAAGGTGGAGGGAATTTTGTCATGGGAATGGACCTAACTGCACTCATGGCAGTACGTGCGATATCGGCACCGACTGGAATGGGTCGCGTTCTAACGCTTGGTCGTCAGGAGTTGCACGTTAGTCAATCAGAGGCAAGATGGGCTGACCTTACCCATTATCAGACAGGTCAGATTCAAGGACGGTTCGCAGAGGAATGTCTCACTAGGGCCTTTGGGGCCGAGATTGTTGAGTCTGTTGATGCTTCCAACTATCAAGACGCCACCTTTGTTTACGACCTCAACGAAGATCTTCCAAGAAACATGTTCGGTCAATACGATACGGTTCTTGATTTTGGTACTTCTGAACACATCTATGACATCCGACAGGTTTTTGAGAACGTTTCTAACGCAGTAAAAGTAGGCGGACAAATCCTTCACGTTCTTCCCACCAACGGTTTCTCTGGGCACGGATTTTACCAATTCTCTCCAGAGTTTTTCTTCTCCACTTATTCTGAGTCTCGTGGATTCCAATCCACAAAAGTATTCGTAGTCAACCCACTCAATCCCTTTACCTGGTATCGCATTCCGACTGCGCCACTCGGAGAGCGGACAGATGTTTACACTTCTGGCCCACTCTATGTCGTTTGTTTTACTAAGAAATCATCCGGTGCAAGTCAGAAAAATGTGCAACAATCTGATTATTTGACAGCGTGGAGTGACAGATCTGCTCGGATCAATAGAGTGCAGCGTCAAACCAAGAATAGCGCATTAACAAAGCTACGAATGTACTTTTTTGAGGTATTTCCTCCACTCAAACATCTGGCGACAAAGTGTTACTTGTGGGCTAGAACAATTTGCAGAGCACATAAGCCCGTGTGGTCTAATCAATCACTCACAAAACTTGATTTTCGCAAAATCAATAAAGTTGTTCTGCAATGTGAACTCGATGTGATTGAGACTTAGATTCACGTATCTGATCTTGGAAAGAAGTCAGGATCTAACCACCTAGTCAATGGTTTGCCTGATATTCGGCTTTTCAATGCCGCCGGCCAGCCACTTGGTGCGTAGTGGCCCATCCACGCAGGTAGACCAGACCGCTTTCTCGTCGCCCAAAACGGAAATCCATCGCCATCGCGATTCCAATTTGGATGGAAAAATGTCTCATCTGGAATAGAAGGTCTGCCCTGTTGTTGCACCAAACAAGAAAGAATTGACTGATCATGTCGATGTTCAATGAATTGAGTATCTTCTTCCAATCTGTCGGAAACGTCCAGAAGTAATCGACCGTCGTCAAGCGTGCAGGAGCTTAGCCACTCTCGAACAAACGCGACTGATGACTCGTTGACTAGATATCCTTGAATTCCCGCGAATATTTGTCCGACTCGCAGATCTCTCGGTTCGAACCTGAAGTGCCGTAGGACCTCTCGCTTCGTCCATTCGGAGGCTAGGAAGTTCTGTCGGAAGTGAAGAGTACCCATCGCATTCAAATAATCGAGATAGAACTGATAGCGGTTACGACTCGCACCTGAAGTATGAACAGTGCAGCCCGCGTCAAGATAAATGACATAATCACCATAAGCTGCCTCACTCATTACTTTCCAAATGATCCAGGGCTTCCAGATCCACAGTCCAAATCCCCGGGGATACCTCTCTGCGAATGCAGAGAGGCCTATTGAGAGTCCGTCGATCGACTCACATGCTTTAGGATCGTCATAAAACCATATTCGCGCTTCTGAATCAAGTTCTCGGACCTCGGTCTTTAGTCTTCGAAGTGCAGATCTATAGCTTCTGCTTCCAGCACCGAAGGAAACAAAGTGACGAGTCGCCATTTCAAAGCAGTTTTTGACAAGTTACACGCAGAGACACTGTCGTTGAAGGCGCAGTGAAGTCGGAGTCTTTCATAGGGCTTTGGAGTAGGAAGCACTTTGCCCGATGGTATGTGAGGCGTTTACTTGACACTCTAGGAGACCCTAGTTTGCAATCACCGATTCCGTTGCTTCGTCCGCAGCGTAAAGTCATCGAGGTTGTTGTACACTCAGGCAAATAGTCCGAAAGGTTTGCGGCGTCGTTCCCAAAGGGGCACATTTCCGCACCTAAACCTCATCCACTCACAACCAAGCATATCAATCGCGTTCTCGTATTCCGATCGTCGCACTAATGTCTGTCGCTCTGAGTGATTCGAGCGGGTTACAGACTCTTGAACAGAGTTAAGTACCGTGGAATACTAATGAAGTCATTCGCACAGGCTATTTTGGCCAACTCTCAGTTGGCGCAATCTCTTTACTCCGACCTTGGGTTTCTGAAGTCGCTTCGGCTCAAAGACCTTCTGAGGGTGCTCCCTTTGATGCGAGCCTCCACATCTCAGCTAAAGCAAGACTTGTTCGCACTAATTGAAACTGACTTCAAGAGAGGTGGCTTCTTCGTAGAGTTTGGCGCTACGGATGGTGTCAGCTTAAGTAACACCTACTTACTTGAAAAACGATTTTCCTGGTCAGGTTTGCTTGTCGAGCCAGCAAGGCACTGGCACGAACAGCTTTGTGCGAACAGGCCAAAATCATCAATCGAGCAACTCTGTGTCTGGAGTAAATCCGACGAAGTCTTGGGATTCAATGAGGCAAGCGATAAGGAATTGTCAACAATCCAACAATTTGCCTCAAATCATCCGCACGGCACTAGTCGAACAAGCGAAAGACGATATGAAGTCAAGACCATATCCCTTCTTGATTTGCTGAGAAAGCACAATTGCCCCAGAAACATTGACTACTTGTCAATTGACACCGAGGGTTCCGAGTATGAAATTCTTAAGGCGTTTGACTTTTCCAAGTACAGATTCAGTGTGATTACGATTGAACACAACTACACATCTAACCGTGAGTCAATCTTCGCTTTGCTTACGAAAAACGGGTACGAACGAAGGTATGAAGATGCCTCAGCTTTCGACGATTGGTATACAAAGATATGACCATCAATGTCATCTGGCCGCCATCGCCTCCGGCAACACTAGATGTGCAATTTCTAGACGCGGTACAACAGCATTGACGGCCTACGACCCGCGTCGACTTAGGTGAATCAGTCTCACCTATGCCTGCGCGGGACCACCTATTGAGTACGAGATTAAACTTCGATGATCGTGAGTTACGTAATCTATTTGGCATGAGATTTCAAAGTCATCTGCAGGGAGTGTCTTCTGGATAAGTGGCAAAAACATCAGTTCAGAGAAGTGCTAACCAGTATTCCTGGTCACCTTGTCAAGAGGACGAGTTGGAATCGACTGTTGAAAGAGCCAAAGAAGTGTATTATCTACTTTTTGGGGCCGTTGCTCTACACCTGGGCTAAATCCAAACATCGATCTCCCGAGAATTCTTTGAAGGTCTCATTTGAGAACTTGATCGATTTAATTCCTGTCACTGCGTCCATAATCCCTGTGAAGACATGGACAAATGTCGTCCCTCATAATGCGTTCCATCGACAGGGCCGGGCAAAAGCCCTAGCCGATACCTTCGCTGGATACGGATCTGATAAGGGTCGTCACGGATACGCCCCCATCTACCAAACCATTGTTGATTCAATCCAGAACTCAAATCAAATTCTGACCATAGTTGAGATAGGACTGGGATCTTCAAACCCACGAATTCCTTCAAACATGGGCGTATTTGGTTCACCCGGCGCGTCGCTGAGGGCATTTAGGGACTTCGTCAGTTCAGCGAACATCATCGGAGGAGACATAGATGCGTCAATTCTTTTCACAGAGGAGCGGATACAGACACATTACGTCAATCAGTTAGATAAACCCTCAATTGAAACGTTTCTCAACCACTCTCGTGATTTTGATCTGTTGGTCGACGATGGGCTGCACGACCTGGATGCGAATCTGAACACACTTTGTGTCGGGATAAGTCGATCAAAAGTAGGTTCTTGGATTGTTATTGAGGATATTGATCCACTCTTGTCAAGGGAGCGGCTAGCGATCTCTGAGTTGATTCGTGATCAATTTACATCGTGGGTGATTCAATCAAACTTTGCTCTCATCTTCGTTGCAGTCAGGCATTCCCCGGCCGGTACGAGCCGGCGCGAAGCTAGAAGCTTATTTCCAAAGTTCGCTACTTGATTAGCAAACTGCGCTAATCTGAAACCTAACTGTAAAATCGTTCTTTATGTCAAAACCAATTTACAGAATTGCGAATTTCTTGAAGCTGGTCATTGAGGCTTTATGGAACCGAATTACGCCACGCCAGATTTCGCTGCATTGGGGTGGCCATCATGAAAGCCACTGGGATCAGGTACTTGAGCCAGGCATCAAGAAATTTATTGGCGTTTATGCGTTGGATCCGTCTCCTCCAGTAATGTTTGCTGTCAATGACCAAATTGTGAGTGACTATGTACACCGACACTCTTTTCATGATCGTGCGATAGTCAAATTACGAAATGCTACTTTTGATCCACATAGCGGTGACGTATTCGTAGGTAGCCGCTTTATTCGCGAGTCGCAAGCACATCGTATGGAGCCTGGGATTCGTAAATCACTTAGAACTCGATCGTTTGGAGATCAACCGATAATCGGAGTTACCCAACAGACTCATTATCACTGGCTAATTGAAACACTTCCACGAGTGATTAGGGCAGCTGAATTCGAGCCGAAAGCAGTCATTATCGCTCCCACTGGACTCTCGCCAGTACAACGGTCAGCTATTGAAACGCTATGCAGGGAAATCGTCTACACAGATGATCGTTGCAAGAGCAATAACCTAGTCTTGGCTACTACCTCTGAGGATTCAGGGTGGGCACATCCCCGTGACCTTGAACTACTTCGCAAAGTGTTTCACATCCCGGATCGAATCGGTTCCCGACAGATTTTTGTTACTCGGGTTCATAGTCGTCGAGCTGACGCCACGTCACGCGAAGTAGAACGCTTCGCTCAAAACACGGGATGGATGGTTGTGAGAGCGGAGACCTTATCCTGGCAGGAGCACCTTGACATTTTCGGAGACGCCCGTGTAATCGCGGGCGAGCATGGAGCCGGCCTTTCAAATCTGGCGTTGGCGCCTAAGGGCAGCTTCCTCACCGAGATTCTTCGACGAGATTGTGCAAACCCATGCTACGCCGCTTTGTCAATGGCGATAAACGGGGACTCCACCCACTATCGGTCCATCGAATTGAAGAATTTTCGTCTAATGCGGACCTAGTCGGCATTCTGTCTTGGCGAGCGGAACCGCCTAAGAAGATACGTGTTCTCAGCTGCCACAAGCTAATCGATGCTGGGAAGTCATTCGGTGAAGTCAACTCAAGACGGAATGTTGATAATGATGGAAAAATGAACAACTGATGACTTTTACTTCTCGCACGGTTGGGTTTGAAACAGCTATTCAGACCACTCATATACGAGCTGTGCGCCTCTAGTCAGTCATCGTTGCCTTCTGCGGCCGATGTGGCGGACAACAACTCCAGCTGTATCAGGAATGAGTCCCCAAGGGTCCAAGATAATTGACCCGAAGGGCCACCTCCATTGCCGGTAGCGACCGTGATTGACACCGATGAAAAACACTCCCGGCTCATCCTCATTAGGAGGCACATCTTGCCAAGATGCATCATCGCCAAGAATCGCCTTGAGGAGTCTGCTGGGTGATCCAATTTGTAGGTTACTCTCTGCTTTGTATTCACGTCCACAGATTCGAATAGGAAGACCTGAGATCTCAGAACTCTCCCGACACAATTGAGCCTGCCACGATGTCTGCAAGTCGCGAGCCGTCATCAAAAATCCAAAGATATCGACCGATAGGTTCATACGCTCGGCTAACCACGACAGCGCAATCTGGTCTCGTGGGTGACACCCGCCGCCGTCACCCATCCCTGCACTCAGGTATTTCGGAGAGATGATTCGTTCCGTTGCATGTGAAAGTGCACGTACAACTTCATCTGAGTCGCCACCAAGTTTTTCGCAGAGCTCCCCAATTGTGTTTGCAAATACGATTTTCATTCCTATGAACGTGTTGTATGTCATTTTAACCATTTCACAGTCGATGATGCTCAGCCGCAGAATCGGGGCATTGTGTATCGCTTCATGTATCTTTGACACTTGTTCGAAAGCGATATCACTAGAGGTACCAATGATTACCATCTCAGGCTGTGAAAAATCCTTCATGGTTGTTCCCATTGCAATAAACGCTGGGCTATAGACCAATTTGACAAACTTGTTCGATTCAAATATCGGAATCAACTCACGCGCCGATGACCCAGGATTAACTGTGGAGACAATAACTACAGTCAGCTCCTTGGTGCATGATTGGTTAACTCTCCTAAGGGCAGCGGTGAGATATCCATAATCAAAGTCACGCTTAGTATCAGGCGTGATATCACACCCCTCGTACCTGGGCGCATGGGGAGTTTGAATAGCCACAAAGATGACGTCGGATTCTTCAACAACTGCCTCTATTGACGACCGCCAACCAACTTTAACGCCGGACTCTACAGCTGCTCTTACACCATCCTCAACATATGGGATTGCCCCCGTTGCCAAGTAGTCCTCAACGGCAGGGTTAGCATCAGTTCCAATGACGTCATGTCCCGCACGAGCCATCACGAGCGAACACGGTAAACCCAATTTTCCTAACCCTATCCAACCTATCTTCACTCGTTCTCCTTATATGACGCGGGCATGAATGACTATACATCAAAGGGCGTGATATCGGAGCTACTATTTTCTGGCAAGTGGCAATCAAACATGGAGTAAGAATCTATTTGATTGACACATCATGTGAGGTGCCGCCAGGACACATTGTCCCAGTTTTTGTTCACCTTCTAATGGCACTGGACGAAATGGGGCATGACGTCCGCGTGGCTATGTCCGATAACTTCGAGCGCTCGGTGCTCATGGAGTTGGTGGCTTTGGGGAAAACTGATCGCCGTGATCAGATCTCCATTGTTGGCTCGCCTAGAGGCTTTTCGGAAGCACTTCAACTAGCACAAGACGACTTTATCCAAGACCCCGCCGATCGAGTGATATTGTTCTGGCCTTCTTGGCCACAAGTGGACCTCTGGTTCCTAGATGAACTTGGCTCGTCAGTCCTATTCCCATTCGAAATTGTGACAGTCGCAAACATCTCAAACTTTGTGCGCCTGAAAGACAGTATTTCAACAGACGCAAAATTCTTACTAAGAGCACTTGAGTTACCGCAAATTCGTTCAATACTTTATTGGGACTCACTTGAAACCCACGAATTGCCGTTACTTCTTCAGACAAAATGTCGAAGAATTGAGGAGTTCCATGACGGTGTCCTAATGCGTGAGAATCAAAAAGGAATAAAATTGGCAGACGTAGGTTTCTTCGGCTCGTCGCTATCGGCTTCTCGGGGTCTACTTGAGTTCGTTTGGCTCGCATTATTGAATCCGCGACTGACGTTTTTGGCATCAGGGGGAGAACCTGTTTGGACTGGTGGACTACTAAGTCTACGTGTGAAGAATCGTTCGTTCATTAGAAAAGTAATTGCTCTTTTCGATTTTGTTCTCGGACTTTTGGCTCGGCAGATAGCTATAAGAGTTCGGAACCTCCGTTTTGAAACACGATATTCACCGACCCAAGTAGAATTGAATCGTCATCTACAGAAAGTTCGGTTTGTCTTTACGGCAGGACATATACACCCTTATTCAAGTGGTATAGCTCTTCAATCTCTGGCTCTCGGAATTCCTGTTCTTTGGACATCTGGCAACTCGGCAGCTGCTGATCACCTAACAACTTTATGTTTCAACGGGCGTCTGCAGTTGCGTGATTTTCTTAAACCCAATTCGCTTACGTCAAAGACAAGCGAACAATACATTCAGGTGAATGCAAAAGAGGTCGTTACTTGGGAGTCCTTTAAAGCGAGTTTAGCTTCCGGTCTTAATCTAAGCCCGTGAGTTTCAGCCAAGATTTGGTTACAAGATTCCTTGTTTCAGTTCACGAATCCTTAAAATCTTGCAGGATGACTTTGCGTAGCTAGTTACTGGGTTTAGCTCTTACCAATAGATGCCATCCAATAGCCGCAGAGCACGCATCATAAACCTCGCGAGGCATTGCGGCAAAATGAGGCTCGCAAATGTACTCTCAATGGCGCAACCAAGAGGGATGGAGCGTTATCCGACGGGGACTACTTCTACTCAGACCAACAACATTTGCAACAAATTCTGTCCGTAAATCAAGACAATAAGCTAATGCGCGAGAGAGTGGCGTTTGCACTCGTACAAGGGGATGTCAAGGAGTCGCTGCCGAAGTTCCTCGTAGATAATCCGCAATTCCTCCCTGCGCTTGTCTGGCTCGATCTGGACCTTTATGAACCCACACTCGCAGTGCTGTCTCACCTAATCCCACTCCTAAGGACAGGTTGTATCATCGCATTTGACGAATTAAACTATAAAGAGTTCCCAGGTGAGACCCTCGCCTACAACGAAGCTGGCGTGAAGGACCTTGGGCCACTCCGGCGATTTATTCATTCAAAAGTTGTATACATTGAAGTTCGTTAGGTTTCGAACGTTCAATTGACGCACTAAGTCTCATTAGTTACTCCTGCACAAGTTCGATCAGCGTGCCGAACGACCCCTTGGGGTGGATGAATGCGACGGTGGTGCCGCGTGAACCGGGGCGCGGCTCTTTGTCAATTGGTGTGGCACCGGCGGCAATCATTGCTGCGAGTGCAGCCTTGCAATCAGCCACGCGATACCCG
>Ga0169931_10006121_pt1 | contig 18214 bp, 17 predicted proteins | sample Kivu_15m_20L_FD_129675 | JGI IMG/M metagenome (GOLD analysis project Ga0169931, IMG submission 129675) | Freshwater microbial communities from Lake Kivu, Western Province, Rwanda to study Microbial Dark Matter (Phase II) - Kivu_15m_20L... | ecosystem: Environmental > Aquatic > Freshwater > Lake... | reverse complement strand
TCAGGCTTATCTGAGGCCTTGGATTGCTGGGGAGTTTCGGACTTAGCTTTGGCATCCAACTTAGCCTGCGCATCCGACTTAGCCTGCGCATCCGACTTAGCCTGCGCGTCCGACTTAGCCTGCGCATCCGACTTAGCCTGCGCATCCGACTTAGCCTGCGCGTCCGACTTAGCTTGGGCTGCGGATTTCGCCTCCGATGCCGTGGGACTCAGGACCGGTGTAGGAGAGGCTTCGCTTGGTGAATGTGCTTCAAGCTTTGCTGTTTTTGTTGCGGCTTCATCCTCGCCAGATGGCTTGTGCTCACCCTCGATGTCTTCCTTCTCGATCACTGAGGCGCCCAAAGCTTGAGCCTTGTGGTCGCTAAGCGCTTCGTCGCTGGACTTCTCAAGCCTCGGGTCAACCGAGGGTATGCGAGGCTCGGCATGAAAAAAGATGGGCATCACAATCGCCAGCAGCACGACAAGTGCCAACGCGCCAATGAGCCGTTGTCTTGCCTTGGTGCGATACGGCGAGGCGGTTTGAAGCGAAAACTGATCGTCTTCGTCCGCAGACTTATTCATGATGATCTAGACCTCGCCTTGTTCAGCGAGAACATCGGCAACCGTTAGAAATGATCCGAAAACGACGATCCTATCATTGTCTTGAGCGCGGACTCGTGATGCTGCGAGTGCCTTGCGGGGTGATTCAAAGCAATGAACGCTCGCCTTCTGGCCTAGCGCGTCGACTGCAAGCGACTGGCTTTTCAGCAAAGTTTTCTCAAGCTGCTCAGCTTGCAGTCCGCGAGGACCTGGCAAGGTGCACAACATCCAATGTTGAATCCGCGATGAGATCGCACGAATCGATGCTTCAACGTCCTTATCGGCAAGCATGCCAATTACGCCGTAGGTTTCTGGGAAAAAACCCATTTGATCGAGGTTTGCCGCCAAATGGGCCACGGCATGTGGGTTGTGAGCCACATCAAGAATGACACTGGGTTGTCCTGGCAGGACTTGGAAACGTCCAGCAAGATCAACCAGGGCAAAACCCTGACGAATCGCATGAGCAGGCACGGGTAATCGCATCCGCAAGGCATCGAGTGCAGCCAACACACCAGAAGCGTTAAGCAGTTGATTAGCACCACGCAAAGCCGGATAGGCCAGACTGGGCCTGCGACGACCCCTTATGGCGCAAGACCATTGCTGGCGATCACCAGCGTAGTTAAAGTCGCGACCGATTAAATAAAGATCAGCAGCTATTTGCTCTGCATGGTCAATAAGACTTTGCGGTGGCGCAGGATCTGAGCAAATCGCTGGCCGGCCTGGCCGGTAAATATGAGCCTTTTCCCAGGCAATTTGCTCACGCGTAGAGCCGAGCCATTCAGCGTGATCGATATCAATCGCCGTCACAATCGAACAGTCGGGATCGAGGATATTGACCGCATCGAGTCTTCCACCAAGACCGACCTCGGCAATGAAAACATCGGGCTTTGCCTTCATCACCGTATAAAAAATCGCCAAGCTTGTGAACTCGAAGAAGGTGAGTGCTTCATCACCGCGAGCCGCCTCAACTGCTTCAAACGATGTCAAAAGCCTTGCATCGTCAATCGCTTGCTGGCCAATTCTTAAGCGCTCATTAAAGCGAAGCAGATGCGGTGAGGTGTAGAGCGCTGTCCGGTACCCTGCTTGCGTTAGGATCGACTCAAGCATGGCGCAGGTCGAACCTTTGCCATTGGTTCCACCGACCAAAATAACCGGACACTCAAAGCCAATCCCCAATCGCGACGCAAGTACGCGCACACGGTCAAGTCCAAGTGCAATACCACCCCGAGGGCCTTGCTCTAAATGCGATAACCAATCCGCAAGCGACATGGGCTGCAAGGCTGTCAAGCAGTCGATTCCGTCACCACTGCGTCGCTACTCTGACGCATCAACAATGCAACAAGGCGTGCAATGGTTTCGCGAAGCTGTCTACGGTCAAGAATCATATCGACCGCACCCTTTTCCAGTAAAAACTCAGCACGCTGAAATCCCTCGGGAAGCTTTTCCCGTACCGTTTGCTCGATCACCCGCGGACCTGCAAAACCAATCAAGGCTTTGGGTTCAGCAATCACCACATCGCCTAAAAAGCAAAAACTCGCTGACACGCCTCCCATGGTTGGGTCAGTAAGTATTGAAATATACGGCAGTCGACGCGAGGCAAGTTCACTGAGCATGGCAGTGGTTCGTGCCATTTGCATCAGCGAGATCAAACCCTCTTGCATCCTTGCGCCGCCCGAGGCGGCAACCGATACAAAAGCCATACGTTGGTCGATAGCTGCCTGCACACCGCGCGAAAATCGCTCGCCAACAACGGCTCCCATCGAGCCGCCCATAAAGTCAAACTCGAAGGCTGCCACCACGGCAGGAATACTGCAAATCGCACCCCCCATGACAACGATGGCATCGGTCTCGCCAGTCTGATCGATGGCCTCTTGCAAACGCTCGCTGTATTTGCGTGAGTCCTTGAATTTCAAGGCATCGACTGCAAGCACTTCCTGACCAATTTCAAAGCGACCCTCTGGATCGAGCAAGCTATTGATACGCTCTCTCGCCGACATTCTCAAGTGATGGGTACACTTTGGGCAGACATTCACATTGGTTTGCAAATCGGCTGAGTACAAAACAACATCACAGCTCGGGCACTTGACCCACAGGCCCTCCGGAATCTTCTTCGCCGAGCCGGGCGCCCGCTGAATCCTTGGTGGAAGTAACTTATCTAGCCAACTCATGCCTGACTCCTTGCATCGCCTTGTTGTTTTTGGCGGTTTTGCTTAAGCATCCATACCCTGACGAATTTCGGCAAGCAGCTTACCCACTGCGGCCTGAGCCTGATCAGCTCCAACATGCTCCATTTCCTGGATCAATCTTGTTCCAATAACCACAGCGTCGGCAACTTCAGCAACCGCGCGGGCACTTGCTGCGTCTCGAATCCCAAAACCAACGCCAATCGGCAGATCGGTATACTTTCTTATCAGCGGCATCTTGTCTGCGACTGCATCAACATCAAGATGCGCAGCACCCGTAATACCTTTTAGACTGACATAATAAACATAGCCTCGAGCATGATTCACAATATCGCGAATACGTGCCTCAGTACTTGTTGGTGAAAGCAGGAAAATCGGATCTAAACCAGCGCTTTTAAGCGACTGTGCAAACTCAGTGGACTCCTCTGGGGGGTAATCGACCACTAAAACCCCATCAACGCCAACCGACTTTGCTTCGTCGACGAAGGCCTGTCGACCAAAGCGCTCAATCGGATTGGCGTAGCCCATGAGGACCACTGGTGTTTGTTGATCGCTTTGGCGAAAGCTTGCCACCATGGCTAAACATTGACGCAATCCAACGCCCTGACGAATCGCGCGCTCCGTAGCGCGCTGAATCGCTGGCCCATCAGCCATGGGGTCAGAGAAAGGTACGCCGAGCTCAATCACATCGGCACCCGCAGCCGAAAGCGTATGCATCAATGCCACGGTGTGTGAGGGGCTGGGATCACCCGCCGCGATATAGGGAATTAAGCCCTTTTTTCCAACGGCTTTGAGGTGTTTAAAGCGATCGTCGATGCGCGAGCTTGTCATGACATGCTCACTTCCGGCAACTTGGGCGGCAGAAAAAATCAAGCCCACTGGCCTCGGCCACAATGTGCAAGTCCTTGTCGCCTCGTCCGCTTAAATTGACAAGAATGATCTGATCTTTGGCAAGCGTCGGCGCTAATTGGGCAGCGTAGGCCAGTGCGTGGCTGGACTCAAGGGCAGGAATAATGCCTTCGATCCGGCAACAGTCATGAAAGGCAGCAAGCGCTTGCGCATCGGTTGCCCCAACATAATTCGCCCGGCCGCTATCTTTGAGCCATGCGTGCTCAGGGCCAACCCCAGGATAGTCAAGCCCGGCTGACAGTGAGTGGGTTTCCTGTATTTGTCCGTTATCGTCCTGAAGTAAATACGTTCGATTGCCATGCAACACACCAGGCACGCCGCATTGCAAACTCGCCGCATGTCTTGCAGTTTGGAGCCCATCGCCTGCTGCTTCGACACCGACCAAGCGCACCCGTTCGTCGGGAATGTAATCGTAGAAAATCCCCATGGCATTTGAGCCGCCACCAACACAAGCAAGCACGTAATCGGGCTGTCGTCCTGCAATTTGCGGCATCTGCTCGATACACTCCTTGCCGACCACTGAATTGAAGTCGCGAACCATCATGGGGTAAGGGTGCGGACCTGCAACCGTGCCAATGATATAAAACGTATTTTCAACATGGGTGACCCAGTCACGCATGGCCTCATTGAGCGCATCCTTTAAGGTGCGCGAACCGCTTGTGACTGGCACGACTTCTGCGCCAAGCAGCTTCATGCGATACACATTAGCAGCCTGCCGACCGACATCTTCCTCACCCATGTAGACCACGCATTGCATGCCAAATCGGGCAGCGACTGTTGCACTGGCCACGCCGTGCTGGCCCGCCCCTGTCTCAGCGATCACTCGTGGCTTACCCATGCGCTTGGCGAGCAAGGCCTGCCCAATCGTGTTGTTGACCTTGTGCGCACCCGTGTGGTTAAGATCTTCACGTTTAAAGTAGATCTGAGCACCGCCAAGTCGTTCGCTCCAGTTTCTTGCATGATAGATAGGACTTGGCCGTCCGACAAAATGCTTCAGTTCTGTCTGAAATTCGGCAATGAAGTCCGGGTCCTTGCGATAGTGTTCGTAGGCATCCCTTAATGCTTCAAGCGCATGCATGAGGGTTTCGGACACAAAAATGCCCCCATAGGGGCCAAAATGCCCATTTGCATCGGGTAAATCATAGGGCTTCATCAATGGGCCTTTTGGTAAAAGTTATCACAATTTGCTGAGCGAACCGCGTCCACAAAAGCCTCCATTTTGCCTGCATCCTTGACGCGTGGCGAAGCACCCTGGATGCCAGAGGAAACATCGACCGCCCAAGGTTGCAATTGTTGAATCGCCTGCTTGACATTGTCAGGGCCTAATCCCCCGCTTAAGACCAAACGCCCTGGTCGATACTTGCTTGATTCAAGCCAGGACCAATCAAAAGCATGGCCTGTGCCTCCGTAGGCGGATTTGGCATGTGCATCGACCAGGAAAGCCTCACAGGATACCTTTTTGTGGACCTCAACACGATGGCCCGCTTGCAAATCAAAATCAAGGATTGCCTGATCAAGGCTGCCGGCATGTTGCATGCGGACCGCGCGCCAAAATGGTAAGGGTGAGGACAAAAGGCAGCGTTCGGGCGATTCGTCGCCGTGAAACTGAATTAAATCGAGTCCTAGTCGTTTATGGACTGCATGCACATGCTCAGGATGTGCATTCACAAACAAGCCAACGCATTGCACCGATGAGGGCAAGGTTCGGCGCAGTTCCCATGCATCGTTTAATTGCAGCGCGCGCGGGCTTCTGGCGTAGAGCACAAGTCCGACAAAATCAACGCCAAGCCTGCAGGCGACCATCAGGTCATCTTTGCGGACCAAACCACAGAACTTGATCTTTACCATCAGGACTTAGCCTTCATGTTGCGCTTTTATCATGGCGTTTGGCGCTCACCCAAGCATCCTGCTGGAAAAATCTCATCCATGCCACTTACCGTCGGAAAAGACAAGGCATCGGGCGCATAGTTAGCGCCAGCAAAATATAGCCCACCTGCAGCAAAGGTTGGTGGCAGGAGACTTCGCTCAGCTGCCTTCAACCAATGCCTCATGCGAATCGGCGGCTCCTCACCACTACCAATCGCAAGCAGGGCCCCGACCATGTTGCGGATCATGTGATGCAAAAAGCCATCAGCCTTGACCTTAATCAGAATCAAAGGTCGGTGGGCGTCGATGGTGAGTGAATGAACGCTTCGAACGGGCGACTTCGCCTGACACTGAGCCGCCCGAAACGACGAAAAATCATGGCGACCGATGAGATGACTTGCAGCTTCTTTCATGGCCTTAAGGCATAACGGACGGTAATAAAATCCGGATCGATCGATCCAGTGCGGGTGCCAATCCTTATCGTTATATATCACATAATAATAGGTTCGCGCGATGGCGCTGAATCTCGCATGAAAACTTGCTGTTGTCTCTTCGGCCTCACGGACCATCATGCGCCCAAAGCCACCTCGCCTCACCTGTTCGTAGTGTTCAGCAAGACAGCGATTAACGCCCTTCACCCAAGCCCTCAAAGGCCTCACAGCCTCGGTATCAAAGTGGACCACTTGGGATAGTGCATGCACATCGGCGTCGGTTCGACCTGCACAAACCACGCGCACCGGCTCAAGCGCAATCTTTGCCAAGGCGAGCTCTAAATCGTCTTGTAAACCCTGACCGTCAAGCTGCGTCTGCCAACCGCGATAACCCGTTCCCACATAGGCAAGCTTTAGGGCAATACGAGACATGCCTTAAGTCCCATCGGGCTTTGCCTTATCTTTATCACGAACCCCCTGGACGAAATCAAGCTTAGGCAATGGAAAACGACCTGCAACCGCCTTTTCAAGATCGGTTTCGCCTTGCAAAGCAGCGTCGCGGCCTGCTGCCCGATTAATCGCATCGCGAGCCTGGCGCAGCTCGGCTGGCCAGGACTCTTCGCCACTGCTTGGCGATGGGCTTATGGGCGAACGCATACGCCAGAGCAAAACAAAACCCGCCAAAAGTGCTGTGAGCAGGAGGCTTGCAAGCACCCGACCTTCGGTGGTTTGTAACCAGGCTGGAGCCACCCGATCACTACCTGGGTCCGATCCTGCAGCGTTTTGCGGCCGTGCTTTGGATGCCGCCTCTGCCTGGTTGGCTGCCGACTTAGCGGGTACTTGCCCCACTGAACCGCCCGCTTGCAATTGCTCGCGTTGCTCGAGCAAGCGCTTTAAATCGGCAAGTTGTTGCTCGAGCAATTGAATCCGCGCCTGAGCCTCACGAAGTGCCAACTCATTCATGAGTGCTTGTTCGCTGCCCGCCGCCGATTCGCCTGCCTCTGGCTTGACCGGTGCAAGCTTGAGTTGCTCTGAACCCAAAGCTGGCCCTGAAACCTTGGGCGGCGGCGCTGACGGTTGAGCCGGACTTGATGATCCAGCTGCCATCTGTCTGGCACGAAACTTCGGAACCCCTTTTGCTATCAAACTTCTATATCGTTCAAAAATAGCGCGCTGGGCATTAATTTGTCTATTGGCCTCGCGTCGTTGCGACTCATCAGGCGCAGGAAAAGGCGGCAGCTCAAGCACGGTGTCTGCACGTAGGTGGTGAATCGATCCATAAAAAGCATGCGGATTCGATTGATAAGTGGCCCACATAAGTGCATTAAGCGGACATTGCTCGCTCACATAGGCCCCAAGCACTTCACTCAAACTTTGGCCAGGCAGTGTCTCAAGCCTCGTCCCACCGCACCGTGATTGCGCCAAGGCGCTCGCGCTCGATACGAGCAAAAAGCCCGCGACAGCCACGCGCATCATAGCCCTTGGCAAGCTCATGACATGTTAGTTCAGAGTTTGCAACAAAATTCGTAACATGCGGCGCAAGGGCTCAGCGGCTCCCCACAAGAGCTGGTCACCCACCGTAAACGCGCTCAAGAAGCCCTCACCTACGGAAAGCTTGCGCAAACGTCCAATCGCTATATCAAGACGGCCCGTAACCGCCGCAGGCGATAACTGCATGATGCTTGCATTGCGTTCGTTGGGCACTAAGCGCACCCACTCGTTACCCTTGGCAATCAATGCTTCGATTTCAGCGATGGGCAAGTCCTGCTTCAACTTAATGGTGAGCGCTTGCGAATGACAGCGCATAGCCCCAACGCGAATACAAAGCGATTCAATCGGTATTCGTCCGAGACCCGCGGCTGGCCGTCCCAAGATCTTGTTGCACTCGGCATCGCCCTTCCACTCCTCCTTGGACATGCCATTGCCCAAATCCTTATCGATCCAAGGTATCAGGCTTCCTGCGAGTGGTACCGAAAAGTGCGTTGTGGGTAGCGCGGCAGATCGAAGCGACGAAGCAACCCGATCATCGATATCAAGAATGCTACTTTGCTCATCGGCAAGTAGCGCTGAGGCGTCTTGATGGATAGCCCCCATTTGAGCAATAAGCTCGCGCATGTTTTGCGCACCTGCACCCGATGCCGCCTGATAAGTCATGGCGGTAATCCACTCGATCAAGTCTTCGCGGAACAATCCGTTGAGCGCGAGCATCATCAAACTAACGGTACAGTTACCACCAATATAATTTTTAATACCTTGCTTCACGCCTTGGTCGATAAGCGCTCGATTCAAAGGATCGAGAATCACGATGGCGTCGTCTTGCATGCGCAGGCTTGAAGCAGCATCGATCCAGTAACCGTTCCAACCTCTAGCACGCAAGGCAGCATAAGTAGCCTGGGTATAGTCACCCCCCTGACAAGTGAGCACCATGTCGCAGGCAGATAAAGCATCGAGATCTGAGGCATCGGCTAAGGCTAAGTCACCCACCGGCGCTGAACCACCAGCGTTTGATGTTGAGAAAAATTTAGCACGAATGAGATCAAAATCATGTTCCTCGTGCATGCGCTTCATGAGGACCGAACCAACCATGCCGCGCCAACCAACCATAGCGACCAGAGGTTTCATGAAGGCTAGCTCCCCTCGCGCAAGGCATCGATGACCGCATCGGCCATCGCCGATGTACCAACAAGCTTACAGCCGGGCTCCTCAATATCGGCGGTTCGGTAAGATTGCACGAGCACTTTCCTTACCGCAGCCTCGAGTTGATCAGCAAAGCCTGCAAGATCGAGTGAATAGCGAAGCATCATCGCCGCAGACAGGATGATTGCAAGTGGATTGGCAAGCCCTTTACCTGCGATATCGGGGGCAGAACCATGAATCGGCTCGTAAAGACCAAATTTCTTATCATTCAGCGACGCTGAGGGCAACATGCCAATCGAACCGGTCAGCATGGAGGCTTCATCCGAAAGAATATCGCCAAACATATTGCCTGTAACGATTACATCGAATTGCTTGGGCCTGCGGACAAGTTGCATAGCGGCGTTATCAACATACATGTGCGAGAGCTCGACCTCGGGATAGTCCCTGGCAATGTCGATCATTACCTCGCGCCATAACTGTGTTGTCTCAAGCACATTGGCCTTGTCGACCGAGCATAAACGTCGTTGGCGCTTCATCGCTGTCTGAAAACCGACATGAGCAATCCGGCTGATTTCAGCTTCGTTGTAGCGCATGGTGTCAAAGCCCTCACGCAGACCTTGAGGGTTTTGATGAATGCCTCGCGGTTGCCCGAAATAAATATCGGAGGTCAATTCGCGAAGAATCAAGAGATCAAGTCCTGCAACGAATTCGGGCTTGAGTGTTGACGCATGGGCCAATTCCGGAAACACGGTTGCTGGCCGAAGGTTCGCAAACAGATCAAAACGTTTGCGCAGTCTCAAAAGCCCTTGTTCTGGGCGCATGGGGCGCGGCAGATTATCGTATTGCGGCCCCCCGACAGCTCCAAACAATATAGCATCAGCCGATTCACACAAGGCAACCGTTGCTTGAGGCAAGGGATCCTTCGCCTGATCAAAGCCTGCGCCACCGACAGCAGCTGTTTCAAATTCGAGATCTAAGCCCAACGGGCGCAGGCTTTGCAAAACCCGAACGCATTGTTCGGTAATTTCTGGGCCGATCCCGTCGCCAGGTAAGACCGCAATTTTCTTCGTCATAAAACATTCCTTGTGGCACGCAACCAAGGCTGAGCATGGTGCCGTTTCGCTTCGAATTCGCGGATGATCTCAGCGTGGCGGAGTGTGAGACCGATCTCGTCATAGCCATTGACCAAGCATTCTTTTCGGAATGGGTCAACTTCAAAACTCATCGATCGAGATCCATCAACAAATGTAACCGTTTGTCCAGGTAGATCGACCAATAACTCAAAACCCGGAAAAGCGGCCACCGCATGAAAAATCGCATCCACATCCGATTCGGGGAGCACGATGGGCAGAAGTCCGTTTTTAAAACAATTATTATAGAAAATATCAGCAAATGATGGGGCGATGATCGCGCGAAAACCAAAATCCTCAAGCGCCCAGGGCGCGTGCTCTCGTGAAGACCCACAGCCAAAGTTCTTTCTCGCCACCAGGATCGATGCACCTTTAAAGCGCAGCTGGTTGAGACTGAAGTCAGGGTTTAAGGGTCGCTTGCTGTGATCCATGCCAGGTTCGCCATGATCAAGATAGCGCCACTCATCAAAGAGATTGGGTCCGAATCCCGATCGTTTGATTGATTTTAAAAATTGTTTGGGAATGATTGCATCGGTATCAACATTGGCACGATCTAAAGGAACTACCAAGCCGCGATGTACGCTGAGTGCTCTCATGCTTAGCCCATCCTTCGAATGTCAACAAAATGACCCATCACACCTGCAGCAGCTGCCATCGCTGGGCTTACCAAGTGCGTACGCCCTCCATTACCCTGTCGCCCCTCAAAATTGCGATTGGATGTGGACGCACAGCGCTCTGCGGGCTCTAAGCGATCTGCGTTCATTGCCAGGCACATCGAGCAACCGGGCTCTCGCCACTCAAATCCTGCCTCCTTAAAAATCCGATCGAGCCCTTCAGCCTCCGCGAGTCGTTTGACCAAGCCAGAACCAGGCACCACCATCGCAAGCTTCACATGAGCGGCTTTGCGCTTGCCCCTCACCACTGAAGCGGCGATCCGAAGATCTTCGATTCTAGAATTGGTACAAGAGCCGATGAACACCTTATCCACCGCGATATCTTGTATCGCGGTATTAGGCTGCAAGCCCATGTATTGCAAGGCACGCTCCATGCCTTCTCGACGCACCGCGTCCTTTTCCTTGTCCGGATCGGGCACACGGCCATCGACTGCAACCACCATTTCGGGTGAGGTTCCCCAAGTCACCTGGGGCGCAATGTGCGCTGCATCGAGGCGGACAACATGATCGAAGTGCGCACCGTCATCGCTTTTAAGGCTTCGCCAGTGGCTGACTGCACGATCCCAATCCTCAGCCTTAGGTGCCATGGGGCGTTGTTGCAGGTATTGAATCGTTGTATCGTCGACCGCGACCATACCCGATCTTGCACCGGCTTCGATCGCCATATTGCAAAGCGTCATCCGACCTTCCATGCTCAGCGATCGAACCGCAGAGCCAGCAAACTCAATCGCATAACCAGTACCGCCCGCCGTACCGATGCGACCGATGATGGCAAGCACCATGTCTTTAGCGGTAACCCCACGCTGAAGATTGCCCTCCACCTGCACCAGCATGTTCTTCATCTTTTTGGCGACCAGACACTGGGTCGCCATCACATGCTCAACCTCAGAAGTTCCAATACCAAAGGCAAGGCAGGCAAAGGCGCCGTGGGTGCTGGTGTGCGAGTCGCCACACACCACCGTCATCCCAGGCAGTGTCGCGCCCTGCTCTGGTCCGATCACATGCACGATACCTTGGCGTTGATCAAGAAACGGGAAATACACCGGCACCTTGAACGCAGCAATATTGTGATCCAGTGTGACCACTTGTTCACGCGAAATCGGATCATCGATACCGTCAAGTCCACGCTCCCAACCTGTGGTCGGCGTATTGTGGTCGGCGGTCGCAACAATCGATTCGGCGCGCCATAAAGGTCGTTTCGCCATACGCAGGCCTTCGAAAGCCTGCGGACTGGTCACTTCATGCACCAAATGACGATCAATGTAGAGCAAGGCCGTGCCATCTGATTCGGTACGCACCACATGCTCATCCCAAAGCTTGTCGTAAAGCGTTCTCGCTTGAGCAGCCATCAGAAAAATCCCCTGTAAATCAGGGGGTTGATTATGCCACGCGGGTGCCGGCGATTCTCGGTGTGATGGTTTGAACTTCGGAACACTGCGCACGATGGCGAAGCGCATGATCCATGAGCACCAAAAGCACCATGGCCTCCACAATCGGTACAGCGCGAATACCAACACAGGGATCATGACGCCCGAGGGTCTGAACCTCGGTGGCTCGTCCCTGCAAATCAATCGATGGTTTGGGCTTACGGATACTTGAGGTTGGCTTAATCGCAACCGACGCGGTAATCGGCTGCCCCGTTGAAATGCCTCCCAAAACGCCTCCGGCATGGTTGCTGGCAAAGCCTTCTGGGGTGAGAGCATCACCGTGTTCGCTGCCAAGTTGTAGGACACTACGAAAGCCGGCCCCGATCTCAACACCTTTAACCGCGTTGATGCCCATCAGTGCATGGGCCAAATCGGCATCGAGGCGGTCGAACAAAGGCTCACCCAGACCGACGGGTACACCATGCGCCTCAACATCGACCCGGGCTCCGCATGAGTCGCCCGCCTTTCGCAAATCATCCATGTAGGCCTCAAGGCCTGCAATGTCCTGATCTGTAGCTGCAAAAAATGGATTGTGATGTACTTTAGACCAATCATCCTTGGCAATGGCCAGGCTTCCCAACTGACTCAAGCAAGCTCGCACATGCACACCATACTGCTCATCAAGCCATTTACGCGCAATCGCAGCAGCGCCAACAACAGGCGCTGTCAGTCTGGCTGAAGAACGCCCACCGCCGCGCGGGTCACGAATACCGTACTTTTGCCAATAACTGTAGTCGGCATGTCCAGGTCTAAAGCTTTGAGCAATAGCGTTATAGTCTTTGCTGCGTGCATCCTGATTTTGAATCAAAAGCGCGATCGGTGTACCGGTCGTTCGTCCTTCATAGACGCCCGAGAGAATTTGTACCTGGTCGGGTTCTTGACGCTGTGTGACATGCCGAGAGGTACCTGGACGTCTGCGGTCCAAATCAGGCTGTATGTCGGGCTCAGAAAGCAGCATACCTGGCGGACAGCCATCGACGATGCAGCCGATTGCAGGCCCGTGCGATTCACCAAAGCTTGTCACGGTAAATAAATGCCCAATGCTATTGCCAGACACGATCGGGCCTCACTTGCCTGATGGAAAACGATAAAAGCGCTGATTGAGCCACTGGGTGACCCCATCAATTTCTTCATCAAACCAGCCTGCGTTAACCCTTGAGGCACAGGTTTCAACCCGTTGCCGTAACTGTGTGAGTTGCGTGATTTTTCGAAATTCAGCCGAATAAATCATTTCGCCTTTTCCGCCAGGAAACATACCGTTATGACAACTTGCGCAACTTTTCTGATGAAGCGCTGCACCATCGGACGCATGGCTGGCCGAAACCGCAAGCCAAAGGAGCGCTGCACTAAGACCCCGTCGAGCTCGCAATGTCTTGGGGCTTTGCCTCAAAGCTCTTAATTCAGTTTTAGGATTTAGCCTCATGAACCTGCTCCTCGATAATGATCCAACCCTGCCTCGATACGCTCGGCAACGATGGAAGGTGGCAAGATGCTGAGCATCGCATCAACCGCTGGGGTTTGCCCTCGACCAAAACACCACCATCGGATTGGAATGGCCAGTTGCGGCATCTTAATGTTGTGAAGGCCTATGACGCTTTTTATCTCCTGGGCTATATCGGCGGCTGTCCAGGCCAGGGATTGATCGCCTGTCACAGCACTGGTATTGAGCTTGCCAAGAAAAGCCTCAACCGCGGGCACCGCTTCAGGTTTTAGGGCCTGACTTATACCTTTTGCGATGACAGGGTCATCAAGATTAGGGGCAAGCAATACTGAACAAGCCCAGTCTGCAAGATCTTCAAGCGTATTGAGTCGATCTCTCACAAGCGCGATCAAAACCATCGCTGCATCATCGGCAAACCATTTGGCATGCAGCGAACGCCAAGCCAGCCTTCGCTGCAATTCCGCAAGTAAATAGGCTTCGCTCGCTTGCTTGATGTAGTGCTGATTGATCCAGCGCAACTTATCGTAATCGAGCTGCGACGGCGAATGTGATAGCGAGGATCCATCAAACCACGCTATAAAATCTTCTCGGCTGAAGAGCTCATCGTCGCCATGACTCCAACCTAGCCGGGCAAGATAATTGACGACGGCCTCAGCAATGAATCCTTGTCGATCAAACTCGGTCACCGATACTGCGCCGTGACGCTTGGATAGCTTTTGCCCGTCGGGACCGTGGATCATGGGTAAGTGACCATAAACGGGTTCCTGACCGCCTAAAGCGCGCAAAATATTGATTTGCCTTGGCGTGTTGTTAACGTGGTCGTCGCCCCGAATAACATGACTAATACTCATATCTAGATCGTCAACAACCACACAGAAATTATAAGTAGGGGTCCCATCAGAGCGGGCAATGATCAAGTCATCAAGTTCGCTGTTGGCAATCGATATCGTTCCCTTTACCATATCTTTCCAAACAACATAGCCATCGTCGGGATTTCTAAAGCGTATAACGGGCGAGACATTCGGAGGCGGTGACTTTCCAAGGCTTTGCTCGGGTCGCCAGCGACCGTCATAGCGAGGCTTTAGGCCTTGTTCACGCTGCGACTCCCGCATCTCATCGAGCTCTTCAGGAGATGCCCAGCATCGATAGGCAAGGCCTTTGTCCAACATGAGCGCAATGACCTGACGGTATCGATCCATCCGCTTTGTCTGGAAAAAAGGGCCTTCATCAGCCTGCAAATTCAGCCAGGCCATACCATCCAAAATCGCCTGAGTTGCCTCTGGCGTTGATCGTTCTACATCGGTATCTTCAATCCGAAGCACGAACTGGCCGCCGAAATGACGCGCATATGCCCAAGCGAATAGTGCTGTTCGAGCGCCGCCAATATGCAAAAAACCGGTTGGGCTAGGCGCAAACCGGGTCCGAATAACCGAACTAATCGATGGATTAACAACAGCTGAAGCCATGTTTTTGCAGCTTGTGATGGGTCAAACCATCACTATACCGCTGCGAAGCTGTCAGGCGTTATGGAGGGTTTGCTTTAAGGCCTCAATTTGCGTTTCACGAAGCTGATGTAATCCGAGTCTGCGACTGCCAGGCGTGCTAAAAATCGCAACCTTTTCAAGAAAATAAAGCCGCCCTGCAGGACTCGTCACCGATTTCGCCATGTCAGCGTGTTTTTCTGCCCATTCTCGAGAAAGCGCTTCGCCGAGCGACTCGCCGTAGTCTGGCAGCGAACTCGCCAAAATATCGGATTCGTTTGCCAGCACTTGCAGCCAGGCTTGATCGCCAATGCTAAACGGTCGTTGTAACGCGATGCGGTGATTTTCTGCAACCGTTGTCGGGTCGGTGTGCTGAACCAGACGTTTAATGCAGTCAAGGTCGTCCTCACCGATACCAAACTGATCGAGCATAGGCGCTGCAAGCGACACTGAGTGATTTTCCATCTCCATCAAATGTTGGTTGACGCGACCATCATGGTGGAAATCATGGACAACCATGATCAAGATCGCAAGCATTTCCTGCTCGTCCTGCAATCGGGGCTCAACCGAAGCCTGCCTGCAGGCAAGCAAAAGTGCAGTCATACACCAAAGGGTATCTGCGAAATGCAATCGATTATGGTAGGCCGCCTCAAGTCCGTTATGTGCCATTGAAGCGTGAACTGCCTCGACCCTGGAGGCAAGATCACCAGCAGCTCGGCGCAACTTATGATAACGCTCACGTTTAGGATGCTGATTTGAGTCGTGCTGAAGTCGAGCCAGGCAATCCGACAGCACAAAAGTCAAGCCAAGCCACTGCCCTGCCCATTGGCTACGCAGACCATCCAAGGCTGTTTTGAGCTCGTCGATTAGCATGTGCTGAGTAAATTTTGTCGGATTGTGCCGAAAATTTTCCTTAATCGCTTTATACTTCAAGTCCGCTCGCAAGACTCCCGGGTGGTTAGCTCAGCGGTAGAGCACTGCCTTCACACGGCAGGGGTCACAGGTTCAAACCCTGTACCACCCACCATGCGTGCTGTAAACTATTGAACCAGAAGGACTTCCCGAGCACCTTGCGACGGATTTTTCATTGCACTGGCGACAGTGCTCATTGGAGAATCTTATGCCCGCGAAGATCGATCTAGCAGCCGCCGTAAAGGCCGTTGAACAGGCTGTTGTTGCCACTTTAACGCTCAAGGAATTAGTACTTGGGTGCAATGCTGCACTGACGCGCGATTATGATTTGAGGCTCAAAAAGTGGCTTGAAGCTTTTGGTGATTATTCAGCCTGGGAGGTGAGCTCAGAGCTTCTTGAAAACGCAGCCCATGCGCTGGTTCATGCAGGCTATAACCCATCAAGCGTAAACCGAGACCTCTCAGCCCTTGGCAGTTGTTATCGCTGGGCACAAAAGCGGCGCCTTGCCCCAAGAGGCTTTCGCAGCCCAACCCTTGGCGTCGCCCGCTTTGAAGAGGCTATTAGGCGCGTTGAAATTAGCGCCAAAGAGCTTGACACCCTACGCGCTCTGAGCCTTACAAGCCGTGATCGTCGGTTTGGCGTCTTCGTGCACCTGCTGCTCGATACGGGCGCGCGAAAAAGCGAACTCCTTGAGCGTCGCTGGGCAGATTTTGATCTTGAGCGCTGCCAGATCCTCTGCCCCAAGACCAAGAACGGTCTACCCCGAATCCTGCACTTTCGACCCGAGACACGCATGCTCATTGAGCGCAGGCTTCGCAATCTTGCACCAGATGCGCTGGTCTTTGAGGGGCGCACCCCTGCGCAGCCCATCAGCTATCGGGCAGCCTGGGTGCAAGCGGTGAAGACCTTGGGGCGCCCCGACTTACACATCCACGATATTCGCCACGCAGCTGCTGCCAATTTGCTGCGCGCTGGTGTCACACTTGGGGTTGCCGCACAGGTCTTGGGGCATGACCCTGCCGTTTTGGCAAGACGCTATGGTCATCTGGAAACTGACACACTAAGACGTGCGCAAGAACAAGCCTGGAGACACACGCATGCAGCCTGAACAGGAAATCAAACTGCTACGCATATCAGAACTTGTAGCTTTTAATACCTTAACTTGGATTGGTGACGTTGCCACGATGATCGAGGAAAAGGGCATCTATTCTTGGGACCGTTACGGGCGATTTAGACACTACAGTTCGGAGTCTGAAACCGCCTCAAAAGCGCTCGATTTACTGGCAAAACTATATCAATCCCAAAGCGACCCCGAGTCTGGTGATTGGAATGATTTATCAGAAATTGAGTACGAATTGAGCTGCTATTGCTGGCCCGACTATGACAAGCCTGACTTTAAATCCGTGCAAGCAACGCATGCCCCACAACCCATAAAGCCCGCTCATCCATCAAGCGGACAGACCAAAAGTGAAAACGCCTATCATGGGATCATCCTGGGGCTTCTCAAATACATCCGGGGTGAGTTTGATGGCATCTCGCGCCACCCCGATTACCGCTCCGATACGCAACTTCGCGAAGCCTTAGAACGCTTCATGAGCGCTTACCCAGGCTGTAGTACGAGTAATACAGTAAAACGATTTAAAGCCGCAAACGAGCTTGTACCAAAGGGTGGCTAGACTGCATTGAATCGAGGGGAGAGCGCATGGAAGACTTTCTAAGCCTCAGGCACCTTTTGGAGGAGGATTACATCCCTCCTCACAACCTTGTTGCGACCATCGATCAGCAGGGGATCCACCAGCGCTATCACCCTAAAAAGCCACCGCTCAAGCATGACTCAAATAGTTTTGTTTGTTTTGAAGCAATCAGGTTGATTGCTGACCATGAGGTAAAAAAGAGCAATGTGTCAAAGGAATCGAAAAACTGGATGATGTTTGATGAAGACGATTTGGATCGCCTGGGCTGGATTCGCCAAGAATTGAACTTGGTGAGTGAGAAGCTCAATTTCAGATGGTTTGAAGACATATGTGAAAGGAGCGAACTTATCGGGCTATGGAACCCCAAGCTCCATACACTTGGGCGCCTGTTAATGATGGATAAAGCCGAGATCGGTGAGCTCGCTACTGCTATAGAAATGCTTGGTGTACATGGCATTGATCGATTCGAACGCATCAAATGGTACCCCCCCAAATCAGGCGAAGCACATCAGGCGCTCGACGGACTTGCGTGGTTTGTGAATGAGCACTTCATGCTTCCATCCATTCTTGATGCGTTTTCTAACCAGCGCGTGTTTTTAAATTTTGGTTGGATCCATGCGCAAACACCAGATTTCAAAAGCATCGCCATTGAGCATGAACGTGCACAACAAATCAACGCCACACCAAACCCAAATCCGCTTCATGACGAAGACTCGCCCAACGGTGCCAAATCGAAAATGAACATCATTGCAGGGCTTTTTGGGTTTATCAGTGGGACACTTACTGGGAAAAAACATCCCCAGTTTGAAACACAAAAGGAGCTTGCTGCGCTGATCAACCTCAATTTAGGC
>Ga0169931_10006120_pt1 | contig 18215 bp, 16 predicted proteins | sample Kivu_15m_20L_FD_129675 | JGI IMG/M metagenome (GOLD analysis project Ga0169931, IMG submission 129675) | Freshwater microbial communities from Lake Kivu, Western Province, Rwanda to study Microbial Dark Matter (Phase II) - Kivu_15m_20L... | ecosystem: Environmental > Aquatic > Freshwater > Lake... | reverse complement strand
GTGGAGCGGCCAGTTGACCGTGGCACCGCCGGCCACGTAGCGAGAGCCGATCACGGCATCGGCCCCCGCCTCGATGGCGGCGAGCATGGCCGGAATGGAGCGGGGGTCGTGACTGGCGTCTACGTCCATGGACACCACCACGTCGACACCTCCGGCCAGGACGTGGGCGAAACCGTGACGGTACGCACTGCCCAGGCCAGCCTTTCCGGGACGTTCGACCACGCTGATGCCACCCAGTTCAGCGGCGAGTTCCCGAGCCGCAGCAGCCGTTCCGTCGGGACTGGCGTCGTCGACGATGACCACCTCGCCATCGGGCACGGCGGCACGTACCGACCGCAGGAAGCGCTCGATGTTCTCGCGCTCCTGATACGTCGGGGCGACGATCACGGTGCGGACGGGACCTGCACCGGACTGCGTCACCTGAGCACCGCCACCGTGCGGGCGATCCGGGCGGCCCCGGCCTGGGTGAGCACACCGGGCTCGCTGCGCACGGCGACCTGGCCGTCACCGTCACACTCGTCCCACCACTCGCAGGGCCGCCGCAGCGTGCCGCCATCGCCGAGACTCCAGGTCATGTCGACCACGGTGACCCCGGGGGGAAGGTTCGGCTCGTCCCGCAGGCCCGAGGGCGCGATCCACACCCAGTCACCGTCGGAACCGGCGGTGCTCCACGGATCGCATCCGGGCTCGGGATCGGCGACCACGACACGCCGGGAGCCCTGCACGTTCGCTCCCGCCGCGATCATGTCGCACCAACCCGCCTCGGCGACCACGACTCGTGCGCGCTGGCCCTGCTCTCGGATCGTGATCTCGACGATCCGTGCGAAGGCGGCTTCCGAGGGCCGCACGACCACGACGACGGGCGATTCGGCGTCGGCCCCGCTCAGCGTCGGCCACGCCCACCACAGCAGTGCCCCGACTACACAGAGCGGGATCCAGATCGCTGTGCGCCGACTCGAGGCCACCGGACGCCCGGTATCGGTCACAGCGGTCGACGAGGGGCCCATGGCGTGCGGGAGGCTAGCAGCGCGCCCCAGCGCGGGTCCGGACCTCGGCCAGCAGCACACGGGCGATACCGGTGGCCGTGGCGTCCCACGTCAGCGTGCGCGCCCGAGCCAGCGCAGCACCGGCCAGGCGTCGGCGCTCGTCGTCGCAGGTCAACACGTCGGCGAGGGCCGCCCCGAGGCGCTCCGGGGGCACCAGGATGCCGGTCTCGCCCGCCACGACCGAACAGCGATGACCGCTGATGTCGGTGGCGACCGCGGGGGTGCCGCAGGCCGCCGCCTCGGTGAGCGACAGGCCCCAGCCCTCGGCCAGTGAGGCGCTGGTGACCACCCAGGCGCGTCGGTACAGCGAGCGCAGAGCGTCGGCGTCGAGCCGCCCGGTGAACTGCAGCCACGTCGAGGCACCCGCTGCCTCCACCATGGCCTGGAGCCGAGGACGCTCGGGGCCCTCACCGACGAGGAACACCTGCAGACCGGGGACCCGGACCCTGGCTTCGAGCGCTGCGGCGATCACCAGCTCGAAACGCTTGACCGGCGCCAGGCGGCCCACGGCGACCACCGTGGGCCGGGGATCGGGGGCATCTCCAGAGGGAGCCCAGAACTCCTCGATCCCGTTGTCGATCGCCGTCACCTGCTCGGGTGGCCAGCCCAGGCCGAGCAACTCGTCGCGCGTGGCCTGCGACGGGGTGACCATGGCGGCGCGGCGATAGAACGGTGGCGCCCACTGCGCCTCCAGCCGCCGTCCGACCGCTGCCAGGGGTCCGGGGAGGATCTGGTCCCACATGGGTCCGTGGACGTGGTGCAGGATCACGATGCCGGGACGGCGTCGCCACCACAGGGGTGAGCCCCACGGCACTCCGTTCCAGATCTCGACGATGGCGTCGGCTCGTTCGTGCCGATCGAACACCTCGCCGACCACCGCTCGGGGGAACACGCCCAGGCGACCGCCGCGACGCACCACACGGTAACCCCGTCGGCGGTCCTCGCGCGGTAGCCCCCGAGCGGCCGAGGTGCGCAGGCGGATGTCGAGACCCGCCGCCGCCCAACGTCCGAACACCTCGTCCGCATGGCGTTCCGAACCCCCGGCGTCGGGATCGTCGAGGTCGCGCCAGGCCAGCGCGTGGATGTTCCGCACACCGGTCGACATCAGTTCCTCGACGACGTCCGCCAGTTCGGGATGCACCACGACCAGCGACGTTACGACAACCACCTGTCGAGGGTGGTGACCACCTACAGTGACCGCCGATGCGGCAGCCGAGCCCCCTCGACGACCCCCGACTGGTGGCGGTGGGTGCCACAGCGGGCGCCGCCGGTCTGATCGTTTTGGGCGCCACGACCCATCGCCTCGCCGGTGGCGGCTCGGGACCCCTGTCGTGGCTGTTCGAGCGGGCCGATGTGGTCGTGGTGGTTCCGGTGGCACTCACGGTCATGTGGCTGGCCCGTGCGTGGGGAGGGCGCCAGCGCCGGGAGACCCGATGGTGGGATCGGCGTCAGGTCGTCACGGCCGTGGCCGCCGGCCTGGGCCTGTGGTGGTTCGCGCTGGCGGTGAACCTGGCCACCGTGGGTGTCGACTCCGGTCCGCGGGCGCTCCTGCGTCAGGCCATGATGCTCACCGCTCCCAGCACTTCGGCGCCCCTGCCTGGACTGGCCGTGACGCCATGGCTGCAACTCCTCGTGGTCGCCGGTGCTGCCGTGCCGTTGCTGGTGCGCCGTTCGTCCTCTCCCGACACCGCGCCAGGTCGGTCACCCGCCTGGCACCGGTTCACCTGGCAGCGACCGGTGCGGTGGCTCGCCCTGGCATCCCCCGGTCTGGTGCTCGCCGGGCCCTCCGTGCTGGTGTTGCTCGCCCGACAGCATCGGGAGGCATTCGTCGACGCCTCCGTCGGTCGACTGACCACGACGGCTGATCCGCCGGCCTTCCTGGCACCCGCCCTGCCCCTGTGGCTGTGGAGCGCCGTCATAGCCGCCGCGCTCGGGGTGGTCATGACCGTGGCGGTGATCATCCCCGTCGCCCGATGGCGGTGCGGGTCGTGGCCCCGTCCGCGGTTCGCCCTCGCCCTCAGCGGCGTCACCGCCTCGGCGGTGCTGTTGCGCGTGATCACGTGGCTGGAGGTGGCGCCGGTGCGCACCGACGGCGGCGACCCTCTGTTCTACCGCGTCACCGCCAATCTGGTGGCCAACGGCCATGGCATGCCCGAGCCGCTGAACTGGTTGGACGCCGAGCGGTCGCTCGCCAGTGCCCTGCACGGTCCGCTCTACCCCTGGGTACTCGCACTGTCGTCGCGCCTCGGCGGGACGAGTTGGGTCGATCACAAGGTGCTCTCGCTGCTGATCGGTGCTGCCACGGTGCTGGTGGTGGGCCTGGTGGGTCGACGCCTGGCGGGTCCCGTAGCCGGCCTGATGGCAGCGGGTCTCGCAGCGGTGTACCCGAACCTGTGGATCATCGACGGTCTCGTGTATCCCGAGGGACTGTTCGCCCTGATCACCACCACGATCATCGCTGTGGCCTACCGGTGGCGGGACCGACCTCGACGCTGGGTGGCGGTGGCGCTCGGTGCTCTGATCGGCCTGGCGGCGTTGACCCGGGGTGAAGGCCTGCTCCTGGGTCCCCTGTTGGCGGTGCCCTGGATGTTGCGACATCGTGTGCTCGCTCTGCGAGAGCGTTGGACACAACTGGTGGTGGCCGGTCTGGCGTGCGTGGCGGTCATCGCACCGTGGACCGTTCGGAACCTCACGACGTTCGAGGTGTTCGTGCCGTTGTCGACCAACGGCAACGAACTGATCGTCTACGCCAACTGTGACTCCGTGTACCGAGGGGCCAACATCGGCTACTGGGAATTCCGCTGCCAGGAGCGCCTGCGGGCACTCGAGGGAGAACCGGAGGGTGACGAGGCGCAGAAGTCGCTGCACTGGCGCCGACAGGGCCTCGACTACGCCCGAGACCACCTCGACGAGGTGCCGGCGGTACTGGCGGCGCGATTTGGTCGACAGTGGGAGTTGTTCCGGCCCGTCCAGAACATCGATCTCGTCAGCATCGAGGGCCGTGACCGCACGGCGGGCAAGGTGGGCCTGGGCATGTACTACGCCCTGGCGGGTGCGTCCGTGGTGGGCGTCGTGTCCCTGCGCCGCCGCCGAGTGGGCCTGACACCGCTGCTGGTCCAGTTCGCCGCAGTATCGCTCACGGCGCTCTACGCCTATGGGACAGCGCGCTTCAGGGTGCCTGCCGAACCGGTTCTGTGCCTGCTGGCTGGTGTGGCCGGTTCGATCGGCCTCGCCCGCGCCGGCCCCTGGCTGAAGCGCCGCTGGAGCGAGCGCCCGCATCCGCTGCACGACGCCGCGGCGTTCGTGCTCGGAGGTGCCGGAGGCCTGAGACCCGGACGCAAGGCGTGGCCGACGTGGCTCGGCGTGGCGGTGGTGCTGGGGGTGGCGCTGGCGCCGGTTCCCGGGCTGTACGTCATGACCGGGGGCACGATGGAGGAGGGCTTCATGCTCGCCTTCCCCGAGCGCATCCTGGCGGGAGATCTTCCCAATCGCGACTTCCTCCACCTCTACGGTCCCGGTTCGCTGTACGTGTTGGCGGGTTGGTACTGGCTGTTCGGCGTCACCCTCGAGGTGGAGCGGACCTTCGGCCTGCTGCAGAACCTGGGGATCATCCTGGCGATGTTCGCCCTGGCGCGGGCATGGGGACGTTCGGCGGCGACGATCATCGCCTCGATCACGGCGTTGTTCGTGCAGACCCAGATCGGTCTGTCCGCCATGGCGTGGCACGGTGCGCTGGCGCTGGGTCTGTGGAGCCTGGTTGCGGGCCTGCGGGCGCTGCACGTTCCCGACGTCCGCAGTTCCCGGCGGTGGTGGGTGACGGGAGGGGCTCTGGCCGGACTGGCCCTCACGTACCGACCCGATCTCGGTGTGGCGCTGGTCGCCGCCTGGCTGTTCCTGTTGTGGCGCTCGGGATGGCGGGACGGCGACCGGGGCACCCTGCGCCACGCTCCGTGGGCCCGCACGGCCGTGGGTGCGTTCGTCGGATTGTTGCCCATGACGATCCACGTGGCCCTCGTCGGTCCGAGACCGGCTTTCGAGGGCATGTTCGTCGATCCCGTGTTCCGCCTGCGACCGGGCCGGGAACTACCGCGTCCCCCATCGTGGGATCGTCTGGACGGGGCGCTCCAGGCGATCGCCGAGACGGTTCCGCCCTGGTGGCGCATTCCGCACATTCCGGCGTCGCAGTCGCTCTTCCTCTGGTTCTTCGCCATGATCGGCGTGGCGCTGGCACTGGTGGCGGTGGCGATGGTGCTCGTGCGACGGCATGGCCGTACACCGGCGCTGCTCACCCTGGGTACCGTGGCATGGTTCGCCCTGGGCATCCTTCCCCAGGGCCTCCAGCGGCCAGACAGCACGCATCTGGCCTGGGTGTCGTGCGTGTCGTGGCCCATCGCCATCGCAGCCCTCGTAGAACTGGGGTCGCGACGACTCCCCCGCTGGGATATGCGCGCCGTGCTGGCCGGTGCCACGTCGGCGGTGCTGGTGGCGACGTTGGTGCTGGCGCCACTGTTCACCTTCCGGCACTACCTGTTGTACGTGCGCATCGGCGTCGGACAGGTGCAGGGACCCTTTGAGGTCGAGCGGAACGGGCGGCGGTTCTACTTCGGCGACATCGTGGGGGCGCAGGCGACGCAACCGATGATCGATGAACTCGACCGGCTGTTGACACCCGGCGAGCGGTTGATCGTCGGGCCCGAGGACCTCCGTCGGACGTGGTACAACGAGACCGTCTTCTACTACCTGTTCCCCGAACTCACCCCGGGGACGTACTTCATGGAGATGGACCCCGGTCTGGCCAATGCCCCCGACTCGCCGCTCGCCGACGAGTTGGCCCGGACGGACTGGGTGATCCTGAACAGCCTGTGGGCCGGCTGGTACGAGCCGAACACCTCGATGGACTTCGGCCCCGACACCCCCAACCAGGTGATCCGGGAGCAGTTCTGTGAGGTCGGCTCGTGGGAGAACGGACTGGTCAGGCTCGTGCGGCGATGCGACGCCATACCGGTGTCGGAAGATGCCGCAGCACCGTGAACACGTAGCGCAGCACCCCCGGCACCCACACCACGCGACGTCCCTGGCGCAGTGCGGCGACGGTCGCACGGGCGACGGCGTCGGGCGTCGTGGCGAAGGGTGCGTCGGGCAACCCGGCCGTCATGCGCGTCCGCACGAAGCCAGGGCGCACGACCAGTACCGACGCACCGGTGCCCACGAGGTCGTCATCGAGTGCCCGCACCGTGGCATCGAGACCGGCCTTGGCGCCCCCGTACACGGCGAGAGACGCCCGCACCCGTTCGCCCGCCACACTCGACAGCACGACGAGTCGACCGTGGCCCTGGTGCCGCAGTCGGGAAGCCGCCGCCACCGAGAGGGCGACGGGCCCGGTGGCGTTGGCGGCGAACAGCATCGCCGCCATCGCCGGGTCGCCTGCGATGGTCGCCGTGTCGGCGAGTGCGCCAACGGCCATGACGATCACGTCGAGGTCACCGTGGCGTTCGGACACCTGTGCCATCAGGGCTGCATGGGTCAGGGGCTGTTCAGCCTGCAGTTCGACGACGTCGACCTCGAGCCCGGGTCGCTGCAGGTGTTGGCCTGCGGCGCGTCCCGCCTCGACGTCCCGACAGGCGAGCACCACCGCACGAGCGGCAGGCGTGAGCAGGGCCTCCACGATGGCCAGTCCGATGTCGCTGGTCCCTCCGAGGAGCAACATCGTCTGCGGTTCACCGAACGCATTGCGCATGGGTCATCCTCCGGGGACGGGGTGGGGGGCCACCAGTTCGAGTCGTCGGGCCAGATCGCTCATCCACACTCCACGGGGGTCGACCCGATGCCGCACGGCCTGCCACTCGTCGAGGCGCGGGTAGCCCGAACGGAGATCGGCAGGGGTCAGGTGGGCGTCCTTGGCCAGGTAGTGCCGTCCCCCGACACCGAGCACCAGCTCGTCGAGACGTCGCACCAGGGCTGCTACCGCCGGCGCGCCAGCCGGGAGGTCGATGGTCAGGGTCCACCCGGGTCGGGGGAAGCTGAGAGGGCCGGGATTGGCCTCGCCGAAGCGCTTCAGCACGGCGAGGAAGCTCGCCGCCCCCGATTCGGCCAACTGTTCGACCACCTGGCGCAGGGTGGTCTCCTCCCCGAAGGGCACGAGCAACTGGTACTGGAGGAAGCCCCGGCGGCCGTACAGGCGGTTCCAGTGCCCCACGGCGTCGAGTGGGTGGAAGAACGACGACAACGACTGCACCTCGCCCTGGCGCAGACGGGGCGCACGACGGAACCACATCTCGTTGAAGGCGGCCACACTCGCACGGTTCAGCACGTTGGGCAGGCCGGGAGGCACCGAGGCCAGGTGGCGCGGTGCGAAGGCCAGCGGATCGCGCCGCTGCGCTGGCGGGAGATGCTCGACGGTGGCGTGGTCCCCCCGCGTCAGCACGCTGCGGCCCAGCCGCCGCCCCGTTGCGAGCAGGTCGATCCACGCCACCGAGTAGCGGTAGCGATGATCACCCTCCGCCATCCTGGCGATCACGTCGTCGAGGTCGCCGGCACGCTCGGTGTCGACCACGCACCGGCTGGTGGTGACCGGAATCATGGAGAACTCGGCATCGAGTACCAGGCCGGTCAGACCCATGCCGCCGATGGTCGCCCACCACCACGCCGGATCGACCTCGGGTGTCAGTTCGTGCTGGCGCCCGTCGGCGTCCATGATCCGCAGGCGGCGCAGGTGGTGGCCGAACGACCCGTCGGCGTGATGGTTCTTGCCGTGGATGTCACTGGCGACGGCTCCGCCCACCGTCACGTATCGGGTTCCGGGGGTCACGGGCACGAACCAGCCACGCGGGACGAAACGCCGCATGACGGCATCGAGGCTCACCCCCGCTGGGCAGCGCAGCGTTCCCGCCGCCTCGTCGAGAACGGCGCCCTCGACGTCGTCGGGCAGGCGCAGCAGCCGGCCTCCGGCGTTCTGGGCGGCGTCTCCGTAACTGCGCCCGAGGCCACGGGCCAGCGCACCGCGATCGCCGAGTCCCGACAGTGCTTCCGCAGGCCGTGATGCGTCGACGGCCATCTCGTCCCCTGCGCTGGCCGGCGTCCGGCCCCAGCCGCTCAGAAGGGCCACGGCGGCGCCTCCCGGCCCAACCGGCGCATCACCCGTCCCCAGCCCAGGGTGAGGGCCACCTTGACGATCAGGTTGCGGGCGAACCAGGGCATCTGGGCCAGGACCCGCACCAGATCGACCAGGCGCGATGACCATCCGGGCGCCAGGTCGGCATCGAAGCGGACCAGTGACCGGGTTCGCCCGACGTAACGCCAACGCCCCGACGGGGCCATGGTCGCCAGGATGGCCAGCGTCACCCCGACGGACGAGAAGGCGTCATGGACGAGCATCGTTCCGCCGGGGACCACGCGAGCGCCCCATTCGGCGAGATCACGTCGGGCCGGCGAGAACCGGTGTGCGCCGTCGACGTACAGCACGTCGACGGCGCCGGTCACTTCGTCGTGGGCCTGTGTGCTGGGGCGGCGGACATGGCGCACCCGATCGGCCACCCCGGCCGCTGCGAGATTGGCGAGGAACCGTCGATGGTCCTCGGAGGCTTCGGCATCGAACCCGTCGAGTTCGCGGGGACCGCGGTCGTTCCCGGCGTGGGGGTCGATCGCCACCACCTCGCAGGTCGGCGAGGCTCCGAGCGCCAGCACGATGGTGGAGCGTCCCTGGAAACTGCCGATCTCCACGATCCGCCCAGCGTCGGGGCACTGGCCCGCCGCCCGGTACAGCCAGGCTCCCTGCTCACGGGTCATCCACCCGTTGACCGTCGCCACCGCAGCCCACGCCGCCTCATAACCGTCGCTCGCCTCGTCGTTCACGACGCGTACACCCCCAGCGCAAAGACCACAGCCCACACCGCACCCACCACCTGCAGCGTACGGTCGGACAGGAACACCTCTTCGGGCGCTGCACCCCTCCCCTGCTCCAGCACGAGCAGGTAGCGCAGCATGGCGACCAGCATGGGCACGATCGACAGTTCGAACCAGGGCCACGACGAGGCCGACACATCGCTGGCCTCGAAGGCCCAGATGCAGTACACGACCAGGGCCGCGGTGGCGGCAATGGCGAGCACCATGCGAAGGAATGGCCGGGTGTACTGCTCGAGGGTCACCCGCACGGAGCCGCCGTCCTCGCCCAGGTCGGCCAGTTCGGCCTCGCGCTTTCCGGTGACCACGAGCAGTGAACCGAAGGTGACGAACAGCAGGAACCAGGTGCTGATCCCGACCTCGGCCGCCTGGGCTCCCGCCACCGCTCGCAGTACGAAGCCGCTTGCCACCGCCACCAGGTCGACCACGGCGATGTGCTTCCAGACGGCGCTGTACGACAGGGTGAGTGCCATGTAGGACACCACCGTGACGCCGGTGAGCGTGTTCACTGCGAAGGCGAGTGCCACCCCGGCCACCCCGGCCACGCAGGCGGCCAGGCGGGCCGCGGTCACGCTGACCGCACCGCTCGCCAGCGGCCGCTGACGTTTCACCGGGTGGCGCCGATCCGCCTCCAGATCGACGAGGTCGTTGACGAAGTACGTGCTGCTCGAAGCCAGGCACATGGCCAACAGCGTCAGCAGCACCGGTCCGACGGCCGCCGCCTCGTCCAGGCTGCCCGCCGCCCCCGGTGCCGTGAGGACCAGGAGGTTCTTGGTCCACTGGCGAGGTCGCCCGGCGCGCAACAGGGCGCGGGGGCTGTTCACGACCACGGACCGCCTGCTGCGGGGACGGCGTCGAGGCGGTGGCGGCCCACCCGCACGGGGTGCTCGGCACATGCCAACATCGGCTCGTCCCCCGCCGAGTCGCCGTAGGCCCAGGCCACGCGAGCGCCACCCCCGACGGTGGCGAGCCAGGTTCGCAGTCGATCGACCTTGTGCCGCCCCCGACAGTTCGGACCCGCCAGTTCTCCGGTGAACTGCTCGCCACGCACGGCGAGTTCACTGCACACCACGCCGTCAACACCCAGTTCGCGGCCCAGTGGATGCAGATACGGACCGAGCGAGGCCGAGACCACCACGACGGTGTGGCCCATCGCCTGATGCCAGCGGAGTCGGGCCAACGTGTCGGGCCGCAACCAGTGGGACGCAACGTAGTCGGCGTACTGCCGGCCCGTTTCGTTCACCTCGGCGACGGGTCGACCGGTGAACGCAGCCGCCACGCCGAGGGCCTTGAGGCCGTCGCGGTCGCGTCGGGCCGCGGCGGCGAGCAGAGCCCCGGGTGTGGCGAGCAGTCGGCGACCCAGGCCCAAGTTGCCGGCGACACGGCCGAGGAACGGCACCACGCAGTCGCGCACGGTGAGCGTCCCGTCCCAGTCGAAGGCGGCCACCGCGGTCGGCATGGGACCATCGTGGCATTCGCGACCCCCCGGCGACGACAATGGTCGGCATGGGTCTGCTGGCCAGGATGCGTTCGTTCCATCGCCGTCGTATCGACATTCCGGTCGACCGCGACGCTCTGGTGCTCGACGTGGGCAGTGGGGACAAGCCGCACTGGCGGGCCGATGTGCTGGTCGACCGGTTCCCCGACGCCCAGTTCGCCTCCCAACGCTCGGGACGACATGCGGCGCGTGTGGACCGGCCGTTGTTCGACGTGGACGCAGGGGAACTCCCCTTCGTCGATGGAGCCTTCGACTATGCGATCTGTTCCCACATGCTCGAGCACGTGCTCGACCCGGCCGCCGTCGTGGCGGAACTGACCCGCGTGGCCCGTGCCGGATACATCGAGGTGCCCGAGGCCGCCAGTGCCAAGATCGTCGACTTCCCGAGCCATCTGTGGTGGTGCCGTCTCGAGGACGACACGCTGGTGTTCGAGGCCAAGCAGCAGGCCTGGTTCGACGACGACATCCACCGCTTCCTCGACGCCAGCGGCCTGGAACAGCGCCTGGGGCGGCTGCTGGACAAAGACCTGGACCATCGCGTCATCGGCCTGCGCTGGCAGGGACGGGTACCGTGCCACGTGATCGGCACACCCGATCCCGCCCTGGTGGCCCAGGCGGCGCGAGCCGATGCGGATCACCGGGTGGTCGAGTCCTACGCGGCCCGGTGGGTGACCCGGCTGTGGACTCTGCCCCTGCGCAGCCGCAGACGCCGCGCCGGGGTGTCGTTCAACCAGATCATGGCACCGAGGTGGCAACGCACCGTCGACGAGGCGCTGCGTCCCGGCGTCTACCGACTGGACGCCGACCAGGAGTCGAAGGCCTCGAAGTAACCGGGCCAACTCTTGGTGACGACATCGGGGTTCTCGATGATCACCCCGGGGGTGGCCAGACCCACCAGAGCCAGGGCCATCGCCAGCCGGTGATCGTGGTGCGTGGCCACCCGGACACCACCGGTCCGTGGCGGTGCCACGGGTGTCGGCTCGATGGTCAGCCCGTCGGCCTGGGCGTCGGCTCGTATGCCCAGCGCACGCAGTTCGCCCGCCAGGTCGCCAAGGCGGTCGCTCTCCTTCGCCCTGATGAACCCGACGCCCTCGATCTGGGTGGGCGAGTCGGCAAAGGCCGCCAGAACGGCGAGTGTGGGGACCAGATCGGAGGCGTCGCGCAGATCCACACGGCCCAGGCCACGCAGTGTGACCCCGCGGGCATCGCACACCACGCCGCCGGGTTCGTCCTCGACGCGCACGCCCATGGCGCGCAGCAGGTCGAGGATCACGGCGTCGCCCTGCAGCGACGAACGGTGCAGATGCGCCACCGTCACCCGACCGGCGGTGATCGCCGCCGCAGCGAGGGGGTACGAGGCCGATGAGGCGTCGGGTTCCACGATGTACCGGGTCGGCCTGTAGCGACCCGGCGGCACCGTGATCCGGTGATCGCCGACGGCAATGCCCTCCACCCCGAAACTCTCCATGACCGAGGCGGTCATGGTCACGTAGGGACGGGAGACCAGCGGCGAGGTCAACTCGATGACCAGGCCGCCGTCGAGGAGGGGCCCGATGAGCATGAGAGCGGTGACGTACTGACTGGAGACGTCACCCGGCAGAGATACCAGGCCCCCGTGGACCGGCCCGGTGACGGTCACCGGCAGATGCCCGGGCGGATGTGCCTGCACCTGCGCGCCCAGGTGGGCGATCGCCTCGTGCAACGGGCCCATCGGCCGACGGCGCAGCGGTTCGGCGCCGTCGACCGTGATCGGTTCGGAGCCGAGTGCCACGACGGCGGTCAGGAACCTCGAGGTGGTGCCGGCAAGACCGGCGTCGAGGCGACGGGAGATCGGCTGCAGCCGGCCTCCCAGACCCCACAGGTGCACGGTGTCGTCGGCGGTTCGGGTGACGGCACCGCCCAGTTGCCCGACGGCATCGAGCATGGCCCGGGAATCGTCGCCGGGCGCCACACCCACCAGGTCGCTGGCACCGGCGGCCAAGAGTGCGCATACGAGGGCCCGGTTGGTGATGCTCTTGGAGCCGGGAACGGTGACCGACGCATCGATCGGTGAGCCCACCGGGGTGATGGTCCGTGCTTCGGGCACGACGCTCACTGGTCCAGGCGCGTCACGGCGGGTCGATAGCCCCGAGCCACCAGACCGCCCCGGAACACATCGGCGGAGCGGATGTCGACCAGAACGACCATGACGCCCCTGGTGCCTTCGGCCGAGTGCACCACCTCGAAGTTGGCGATGTCGACGCCCAGCTCGGCGGCCAGGGTGAACACCTCGGCCGCTGCGCCGGGGCGGTCGGCGATCGGAATGCGCACCTCGGCCACGTCGGCGAGGACCCGGAACCGAGTCGGCAGATTGGTTCGCGCCTCACGCGCTCGCTGAAGCCGCTGCTCGAGACCCAGGCGGTCGTCACCGGCGACCAGCGACTTCATGGTCGTCAGGCCATCGATCAGGTCCGCGAGCGCGCCGACGATGGCCTCGCGGTTCTCGGCGCAGATGTCCAGCCAGATCGCAGGGCTGCCCGATGCGATGCGGGTCATGTCGCGAAAGCCCCCGGCGGCCAGGCGAAGCAGTGCGGCGTGCTCCTCGGATCGTTCGGTCGCCAGGCCCATCAGGGTCGCCGCGGTCAGGTGGGGCACGTGGCTGACGACGGCGACGACGCGGTCGTGCCGCTGGGGGTCGAGTGCGACGACGTCGGCGCCCAGTTCCGAGGCGACCCCCGCCACGAAGGAGAACGTGGTGTCGGCGGTGCGCGCCGTGGGCGTCAGCACCCAGACCGCCCCCTCGAACATGGCGGGATCGGCACCGCCGAGGCCTTCGAGTTCACTGCCGGCCATGGGGTGACCGCCGAGGAAACGCGGGTCGTCGACCGCGGCGACGATGGACGCCTTGACGCTGCCCACATCGGTGACCACTCCGGCGGTCTCGGCGAGTGCCCGCTTCACCGTGTCGCCGACGGCGAGCACGGGTGTCGCCACGAACGTGATCTCGGCCAGGGGATCCATGCCGCAGGCATCCACCAGGCCCAGCTCACGGGCCTGTTCCGGCCGCCCACTGTGGACGTCGTCACCGGTGACATGCCAACCGCGGGTGCGCAGTGCCGTGGCGAGCGAGCCGCCGATGAGGCCCAGTCCGCATACGTTGGCGCGCCGTCCCGTCACGTCGGGCAGCGTACCGGGCGGCACCTGTCAGCCCCGAGTACGTCCTCGCTCGGGCGTTCTGGTCGAGACGGAGGCCACCAGGCGGCGCAACTCGTCCATGGTCAGGTGCCGCCAGCGTCCGGGCTTGAGGTTCCGGTCCGTGAGCGGTCCGATGCGCACCCTGACCAGGCGTCGCACCGGATTCCCGACCGCCTCGCACATGCGTCGAACCTGCCGGTTCCGACCCTCGTGGATGGCGATGCGCACCACCCCGGGATCGGGTTGCGACACGGTGGCGGGTGCGGTCGGGCCGTCATCGAGATCGACACCCTCGCGCAGTTGCCGCAGTGAGCCCGGCGACAGCGTTCCCTCCACGTGGGCCAGGTACTCCTTCTCGACGCCGAAACTCGGATGCGCCAGCCGGTGGGCGAGTTCCCCGTCGTTGGTGAGCAGCAACAGCCCCTCGGTGTCGGCATCGAGACGACCCACGGGGAACACGCGTGGTTCGTCGGGCACCAGATCCGCCACGGTGCGGCGGCCCTGGGGGTCGCTCATCGTGGTGACCACGCCCACCGGTTTGTTCAGCAGGTAGTAGACGAGACCGGGTCGCACCCCCACCGGCGCACCGTCGATCTCGACCAGATCGCTTTCGGGGTCGACACGACGGCCGAGCACCGCCACCTCACCGTTCACCGTCACGCGTCGGGCCTCGATGAGGTCCTCGCAGTGGCGGCGACTCCCCCACCCCGCCCGGGCCAGCACCTTCTGCAGGCGTTCACCCGTCGCCATCTGGGCGGACCGCGCAGCCCACTGCTCCCACAGCGGGGGCTCGACGGGGCGTTCGCTCGGCTCAGGCATCGCCGCCGGCCGGTGTCGCGGCATCGGGTCGAATGCGCAGGCCCACTTCGAGCGCCTCCACCACATCGGCCCCGGGGAGGAAGTCGGCGATGGCGGGAAGGTCGTCGAGTGAGTCGAGTCCGAGCTTCTCGAGGAACTGCGCCGTGGTGCCGAAGAGCAGGGCCTGTCCCGGCCCATGGTCGCGACCCACCTGGTCGATGTATCCGCGTGCCATCAAAGTGCGCAGCACCCCGTCGGGGTCGACCCCGCGGATCGAAGCGATCTGGGCGCGTGAGATGGGCTGCTTGTAAGCGACGATGGCAAGGGTCTCCAGCGCTGCCCCCGACAGTCGGGCCCGCTGCCCGTCGAGCACGAACCGTTCGACATAGCCGGCCACGTCGGGATGGGACTGGTAGCGATAGCCACCGGCGACGCGAACCAGTTGGAACCCGTGGCCGGCCGCCTCATACGCCTCGGCGAGACGTTCGCACAACCGCTCCACCACCACCATCGGCAGGCCCAGCACGTCAGCGAGCAACTGCGGCGGCACCGGCTCGGTGGCGACGAGGATCACCGCCTCGAGGGCGCGCACCGCCTCGGCGTCGATGGTCGGCTCACCTGCCATGGGCTCTGCGTCATGGCGCTCCGGCGGGTCCAAGGTGTCGTTCATTGCTGCGGTCATCCGTCGTAGTCGTCGATGGCGAGGGTGCTGATGTCCAGGTCGGCAGGGTCGGGAGGGCCCAGCCACACCACGTGCAGGTCGCCGAACCGCTCGACCTGGTCAACCTCGACGTAGCCCTGCTTGAACAGTTCGAGGATGGCGAGGAAGCGCACGATCACCTCGATGCGGTCGACGAGGTCGGCCGTCAGCGCAGCGAAGGTGATCCGGCCCACCCGGGGCAGTTCGTCGATCAGTTCGGCGACGGCATCGGCCACGGTCAGGGCGATCGGCGCCACGTGATGCAGGTCGACGCGCGGTACCGGTCGCGGTGTGAGCGCCCGCAGCAGCGCCGCCTGGAGGCGCTGCGGTGTCACGCCTTCGAGCAGGTCGGGCATCAGGGCGGCGAACCGCTCGTCGGGACCGGTGGTGCGGGGTACGGCCAGGCCCGCCGTCACCGCCAACTGGTTGAGCACCGTGGCGGCGTCCTTGAACATCTTGCATTCGAGCAGGCGAACCAGCAGCAGGTCCCGCTCCTCCCACAGGGCCAGCTCCTCGTCGAGGTCGACATCGTCGCGCCCGGGCAGCAGACGGCGCGCCTTCAGTTCGACCAGGGTTGCCGCGATCAGCAGGAACTCGGTGGCGAGATCCAGGTCCAGGTCCTGCATCCGCTCGATCTCGACCAGGTAGGCATCGACGATGGCCGCCAGCGACACCTCGTGGATATCGACCTGCTCCCGCAGGATCAGGTGCAGCAGGAGGTCGAATGGGCCCTCGTACACGGGGGTGCTCACCTCGTAGCCCATCGGGGCCGAGGTTACCCCCACCGCTAGTCTGCCCGCCCATGACCCGCGTGCTGTCATGTATCCAACCCACCGGCGCCGTGCACCTCGGAAACCTGCTCGGAGCGCTGCAGGGCTGGGTCGACGGCCAGCACCGGCACGAGTCGTACCACGGCATCGTCGATCTGCACGCCCTCACCGTGATCGACCGTCCAGGCGTGATCGGACCCCAGACGCTCGAGTTGGCGGCGGTGCTGTACGCAGTGGGCCTCGACCCCGAGGTGGCGACCGTGTTCGTGCAGAGCCACGTGCCCGAACACCCACAGTTGGCATGGGTCATGGAATGCACCGTGTCCTATGGCGAGTTGAACCGCATGACGCAGTTCAAGGACAAGTCGGCGCGTCGGGAGGGCGAGTTCGTCTCGGCGGGACTGTTCACCTACCCGGCCCTGCAGGCCGCCGACATCCTGTTGTACGACGCCGACGAGGTGCCGGTGGGTGACGACCAACGCCAGCACATCGAGATCACCCGCGACATCGCCGAACGCTTCAACACCCGCTTCGGCGACACCTTCGTCGTGCCCAAGGCCGTGACACCACCGGCGGGAGCCCGTGTCATGGACCTCCAGGAACCGATGTCGAAGATGTCGAAGTCCTCGGCCTCCGACGCCGGCTGCGTGTATCTGATGGACGATCCGGCACTGATCGTCAAGAAGTTCAAACGGGCGGTGACCGACTCCGACAACGAGGTCCGCTACGACCGTGAACACAAGCCCGGCGTCTCGAATCTCCTCGACATCCTGGGTGGGGCGACCCGGCGCGAACCCCGGGACCTCGCCGCGAACTACACGCAGTACGGGCCGCTGAAGGCCGATGCGGCCGAGGCGGTCGTGGAACTGCTCCGACCCGTCCAGCAGCGTTTCCGCGACCTGACGAGCGATCACGGGGAACTGGCGGCTCTGCTTCGCCAGGGGGCGCTCCGGGCCCGCGAGGTGGCCTCGGCGACGTTGGCCCGGGCGTACCGCAACATCGGTCTGGTGCCGCCCACCTGAACCCGGGTGGACGGCCCTCGGGGCGGCTCTCAGAGGTCGTCGGCCACCCGTAGCGCAGCGAGGCAGTCCGGTGGTGCGCTGTGCGACCCGGCCACCAACGACACGGTCACCGGGTCGGATCCGGCCTGCCTGAGCAACTCGGCGCCGATGGCCTCGTGATCGGCATAGCGGCGCAGTCGCTCGGTGCGTGGCCCGACGAGGGTGGCGAGCACACGCAGGGTGGTGCCCAGGCCGGAGTCGAGCTTGCCGCAGTCGTGCAGCAGGGCGGCGGCCATCTCGGCCCGGGCCGCGTGGGGCCGCAGGGTGTGGTAGCGGCGGGCCACGGCGAGGGCGTGGGCCCGATCCCCGTCGGAGAGGCGACGCCACAGCGAGCGCTCGCCGTCGAGCAACCACCGCTCCGCCCACGCCTCGGCCTCGGGGTGAGGTGCCCGGGCGCAGACGGCGCCCCACCACCGGCGGACCAGGTGCCCCAGATGGCGGGCGGGCCGGGCGTCGCGTGGCACGGGGACCCTCACGCACCAAGCATGGCCCGCGGATGCGCCATGCGGTACGCCTCGAGCAGGTGATCCTGGGACACCTTGGTGTACACCTGCGTCGTGGCGATGCTGGCGTGTCCCAGCAGTTCCTGCACCACGCGTAGGTCGGCGCCGTGCTCCAGCAGATGTGTCGCACAGGAATGCCGCAGGATGTGCGGCGACACACCGTCGCGCAGCCCCACGCGCCCGGCCACGGTGTTCAGCACCTGCCAGGCGGCCTGACGGGACAGCCGAGCACCCCGACGGTTGAGGAACAACGCCTCGGCATCGCCCCGGCGTCTCCAGCGCAGGGGGGCCATGGCCTGGCGCCCACCGGGGGCGAGCCAACTCTCCAACGCATCCCGGGCCGAGCGGCCGTAGGGCACGATGCGTTCCTTGGAACCCTTGCCGAACACCCGAACGAGTCGGGCACCGCGGTCGAGGTCGACGAGGTCCAGTTGGCACACCTCCGAGATCCGTGCACCGGTGGCGTACAGCAACTCGAGCAGTGCCCGGTCTCGCCGATCGGGCGCTGTGTCGCCCGTGACTCCGGCGAGCAGACGCCCCACCTCGTCCTCGCTGAGCGGTTTGGGCAGGCCTGCCGGTACGCGTACGCCGTCGAGGTCGGCCGTCGGGTCGTCGGGGCGTAGGCCCTCGTCGACCAGGAAACGGTGCGGCATTCGGATGGCTGCCAGTTGGCGAGCGATCGTGGCCGGGGCGGTGCCCTCGCGGCGTCGCTGCCCGATCATCACGTCGAGGTCCTCAGGCGACACGTCCCCCAGGGACCGAGCAC
>Ga0169931_10006119_pt1 | contig 18215 bp, 17 predicted proteins | sample Kivu_15m_20L_FD_129675 | JGI IMG/M metagenome (GOLD analysis project Ga0169931, IMG submission 129675) | Freshwater microbial communities from Lake Kivu, Western Province, Rwanda to study Microbial Dark Matter (Phase II) - Kivu_15m_20L... | ecosystem: Environmental > Aquatic > Freshwater > Lake... | reverse complement strand
GGGGGCGGTGCGTCCCGATCGGCCGAAAGGGCACTTCTGCGGCGCGGAACACGCTCATGACGACGAGAAGCGACTGTCAGACACCCGCTACTGAATAATCCGGGCCAGCGGCTTCCACCGCGTTACTAACGCCGAAAAGTGTTCACCCACCAAACCCTTGAAATCAAAGTGTTTAACGCTTGCCGTTACAGGTGTGCTCGGCTTTTTCGAGGGGGCTGACTTGACCCCTTTTCTTGTCGGGCAGGGTGAGCGCGGGGCGGTGGCAGGGTCGTCAGCCGTGACGGGGGTGCGCAGAAACGACGGGGAGCGGCATAGATAGCCCCGGAGGACGACCATGACAGAGTTTAACAACCCGATCCTTGACGACGGTTTCGAGCGAGTGGCGGACGCCGCCCGGTTCTTGGGCGTAAGCCGGTCGCTCATCTACAAGCTGCTGAACGCGGGCGTGCTGCCGTCCGCGAAGATCGGCAACAGTCGCCGCATTCCGACCCGCGCCGTGCGGGAGTTGGCAGCGGCGAGTCTGACGCAACAACCCCGCTGTGACGGGCGGGACAACAGAAACGAAGAAGCCGCCGATGACACGGCGGCATCTCCAGAACTTTTCACCTGATTGGTAAGGAGCAAGACCAGTGAACACGACGACCACCGAACTCACCCCCGACACGGTATCTATACACGCTGTCGGCGAAACCATCAAGCCGGCGACCGTCTCGCCGCCGAAGGCGAGCGCCCCCGACCCGTTCGACCCGGCGAAGCTGCGGCTGTCGCAGGGCATGACCGCCGCACTCGGCGTCAAGAAGCTCACGACCACCGTGCCGACCCGCAAGCCGTCGAAGGAGTGGTTCGTCCGCTGCCACCCCGACCCGGCGTACCGGCTGGAAACCTGCGTCGTGGACTTGAAGGAGGACAGTGAAACGTACCTCGTCGCCCCCGACCTGTGGGACCATCTCGCCGGCGAAACCACATTCAGTCCCCGGCTGCTCGTGACCGCCATCAACAAGCAGGGGACGCTGTTCCTCTGGCCGATCCGCCTGCCGGGGCCGGACGGCCGGCACGACGAATGGAGCAAGTCGGCGATGGAGGCGGCGAACATCGCCACGGGCGGGTGGGTGCGGGTGCAGGCGAACATGAACCTCGGCGCTTACGAGGTCTACGAAGCCGCCGGCAACCTCGGCGACCCGGAATGGCCGAAGATGCCGTTCAACGAGTTGCTGCGGGTCGCCTTCCGTGACCGCTACATCGACTCGCTCGACCACCCCGTTCTCAAGCGGCTGAGAGGGGAGGCGTAACCGTGGACCCTCTGCACTTCTTCGAGGAAGTGCGGTTCGCGGACTTCGAGTTCAACGCCCAGGCCGGCGAGCGCCCGTCGCCGGTCTGCTTGGTCGTGCGTGAACTCCGTTCCGGCCGCATCTCTCGCTACTGGCTCGATGAGCTTCGGAAGATGAGACAACCGCCGTTCCCGACCGACGCGGCGAACCTGTTCGTGGCGTACTACGCTTCCGCCGAGTTGGGCTGTTTTCAGGCGCTCGGCTGGCCCATGCCCGCCCGCGTCCTCGATCTGTACTGCGAGTTCAAGCGTCAAACGTCCGGGCTGAAAGTCCCGTGCGGCTACGGCCTGCTCGGGGCGCTGGCGAACTTCGGGTGCGACAGCATCGACGCCGCCGACAAGGACACGATGCGGGCGCTGGTGCTGCGGGGCGAGCCGTACACCGCCGACGAGCGCCGGGCGATCCTAGATTATTGCCAGACGGACGTGGACGCGCTGGCGAAACTACTCCCCGCCATGATCGCCGACATCGACCTTCCGAGGGCGCTGCTCCGGGGACGGTACATGACGGCGGTGGCCCGGATGGAATGGCGCGGCGTGCCCATCGACGCCGAGGCGTTGGGGCTGTTTCGCGCCAACTGGCAAACCGTGCAAGAGCGGCTGATCGAGCGCATCGACACGGGCTACGGCATCTACGACGGGCGGACATTCAAGGTCGAGCGCTGGGCGGCGTGGCTCACGGCGAACAACATCCCGTGGCCCCGGCTCCCGTCCGGCGACTTGGCCCTGGACGACGACACGTTCAGGGAGATGGCCCGCACCTACCCCGCCGTCGCCCCGGTGCGGGAACTGCGGACGACGCTCGCCCAGCTACGGCTCAACGAACTGGCGGTCGGGTCGGACGGCCGAAACCGCTGCATGTTGTCGGCGTTCGGCTCGAAGACAAGCCGGAACCAGCCGAGCAACAGCAAGTTCATCTTCGGCCCGTCGGCGTGGCTGCGGTCGCTCATCCGCCCCGAGCCAATGACGGCGGTGGCGTACATCGACTGGTCGCAACAGGAACTCGCCATCGCCGCCGCGATGTCCGGCGACAAGAAGATGCAGGACGCTTACCAGTCGGGCGACTTCTATTTGACGTTCGCAAAGATGGCCGGGGCGGTGCCGCCGGCCGCGACGAAGGACAGCCACACCGCCGAGCGGGAGCAGTTCAAGACGGTGGCGCTGGGCGTGCTGTACGGGCTATCGGCCGAAGGGCTGGCCCGGAAGCTGAACGTACCGCCCGTTCGCGGACGTGACCTGTTGCGGATGCACAAGGAAACCTTCCGCCACTTCTGGCGCTGGTCGGACGCGGTGCAAGACGAAGCCATCCTCGCCGGCCGGCTGCACACGGTCTTCGGCTGGACCGTCCATGCCGGCGACCAACCGAACCCCCGGTCGCTGAGGAATTTCCCCATGCAGGGGAACGGGGCGGAAATGATGCGGCTGGCGTGCTGTTTGGCGACCGAGCGCGGCATCGGGCTGTGCTGCCCGGTTCACGACGCCTTGCTCATCGAAGCTCCTGCCGACGAGATCGACGTGGCGGTGGAGGTGACCCAACAGCTAATGCGTGAGGCGAGCGAAACCGTCCTCGACGGCTTTCAGCTTCGCACCGATGCCAAGATCGTCCGCCACCCCGACCGCTACTCGGACAAGCGGGGACAGGTGATGTGGGAGACGGTGTGCGAGTTGTGCGGAGGGTTGCCGTCATGAGCGCCACCACAGCCGACATCTACGCCGACCTTGACCGGCTCCGGTTCACACACGCCGCCTTCACTCCTGCGGGATTGGCGAGGCTCGCCGACGTGAAGGCGACCCCGAAGCCGAAGGTGCCGGTGAAGAAGATTGCCGGAGAGTTCTTGAAGGGTCCGATCCCGATGGCGTGGCTCACGGCGGTCACGAAACTGTCGGGCAAAGCGCCGCTCGCCGTCGCACTGGCGATCTGCTTCGAGGCGGGGCGGCGGAAGCGGACGAACGAATTGAAGCTGACGACCGCCATCTTGGAGCGGTTCAGCGTGAACAGGAAGGCGAAGTACACCGCCTTGAAGTCGCTCGAAGGGGCGGGTCTGGTCCGTGTGCGTCGGGAGCCTCGTCGGAACCCGGTCGTCACGATCTTGGACGTTCAGGGCGAACCCGGAGCGCCAGGGACGAGTCAGGGTGTAGCCCCTTCGTCCGTCTGCCCGGAGCCACAACGAAGTCCCGAAGGCGGGCAATACGGAGGAACATGAGAGATGTACGAAACGTGAAAGACATGGAGCGCATCCACGGCGTCCGCTGGGTCGATCTGGTCGAACAGGAACCCGAACTCGACCGGCTGTTGAGGATCGCCCGCATGGTCGGCGAGTGCTGCCGGAACTGGTCGGACGTGGAACGGGGGTGGGGGCAGTTCAAGAACGACATCACCGGGCTGGTGGGCTACTGCGGGAAGCACCGGGAACACCACCTGCTCGGCACCGTCGCCGCCTACGACGTGGTGTACTGGCGGCTCCATAACGCCGTTGCGGGCGATAGCCGGGGCGACCGCTGACATACCATTGTCACTGCCTGCACGGTACGATCTTCCCGAACCAATTCCCTTACCAATTGGAGGCCACCGAGGAGATGCCCGCCATGACCGTCGCTTACCTGAACCGCTGGTCCCACCTGTACCACCTGATGCTCGCCGTCGTGGACGGGGACGTTCATCGGCGGATCGACAGCCGGTTCTGCTCGTCGCTGAGCGAGGCCCGCCGAGTGCTGCGGTGGTGGCAGGACGCCCACGCCATCCCCGTTCAGCAAGTTCACGACAACAGCGACATCGACCTCGACATCCTGTTCGAACAGATGTACGTTGATTTAAATGACGTGTCCGACTGTCAAAAAGCCGGGGTCGTCTCCTGAAACCCCGACACCGCCCGGCGCTCGTCGCCGGGCGGCTCGTTTTCCTTGCACTTCGACGCATATCTACCGCATGAACTTCCTCAGCTTCAAACAGTACGTCGAGATGCGGGAGGGGCTGCTGTTGCCCGACCGCCCACCGGCGAAGGGACTGACCCGAATCAACCCGTTCCCGACCACCGACGCCCACCGCCGCAGGCTCAAACCCAAGCCGGTGAAAGCACCCAACCCTTTCAAGCCGACCGTCCGCCCCGTCCGCCAAGTCGTGCCTAACAACCTAATCCCGAAACTGGAACGCCCTCGCTCCTGACCAGCACCACAGTCTGATAACTCGGACCTTGTTGCAGAATTAACAACTCGGCGACCCGAACGAAATCCCCTCGAAAAAGGAACCCTTTAGCCGCGACCCCATGCGGCTACGTCGGGTTCCTTCTATTCCTTCTGACTTTTCCTCCGACCAATTACCCCTGTCGAATAGGTCGCCTCATCCGGTAGGCTCTAATGTTCGATTCGACCGACGACCGCTCCTCGGCAGGGGCCACGAGCAACGCTTTTTCGGCCGCCTTGACCGCGCTGTCGAAATCACCGGCTTCGGCATGAGCGGCAGAGAGAGTGTCAATGAAACTCCAGCAGTGCCATTCTGATTTGTCGCAGGCAAATGTGGCGTGGGGAATGGCTCCTCGCCCGTCCCTCGCGCGGTCATCGGCGTAGGTTGATAGTAGCCACGCCAAGTTGTTCGACGCCCACAAGAACTCTGGATCGAGGTCGATTGCCCGTTTGTAGCTCTGTATCGCCTGCCGAAATTGCCCCCTACTCGCACTTTGGGCCGCGGAGTTGTATTCTTCAAGGCTGTTGATCGGTCCATCCTTTCCGATCAGCCGATATGCCTCTGCGCGGCACAGGTAGTACGGCTGCTTCGCCGGATCGCTGTTCGGCCAGTCGATTGAAATGGCTAACTCGATACACCTGATCGCCGCCCGGCCGTCGTGCCGTTGGAGGTGCTGAACTCCTTCTTCCAACAGTGCCGTGGCTCGCTTCGGGTCGGCTTGCCAGACGACTGTCACCGCTAACTGAACTTGCGGCGACGCGAGCGCCGGATCAGGGACACGCTCTATGACCCCTACCTTGTCGGTTGGACTCGACGGGCTGAACAACTCCGTACTGAGTCCCTTCGTCGAACCAATGTCGAGGTTCCACCATGGAAAGATGAATTTCTGCCCACACTTGCAACTGACCCGCTGGCCCAGGAACTTGAGGCCCGCCCGACTCACCTTCCCGCAGCCCGGACACGACGCCTCCCATTTGCTCTCCGACAAGTCGAAGTTACGCGGGTCAAGCCCGTGAACCATGCCGAACGGTATGTCCATCCCGTCCAACGTGACGAGGGCAGCTTTGTCGATTTCCCCCGTCGCGGATGCCAGCCGCTCCGAATGCCGACTTATCGCTTGCTCGTACACATTGCGAACGAAGCGTGCGTTACCAAACCGCTCGTCCCGTTGGGCGTAAGCGGCGCTGAACAATACGAAGGCGTTCGCGCGAGCCGTTGTAGTGAGCGAGTATTCCGAGTCGCCGCAGAATTTCGCAAAGATGCGACAGAGGTCTGCGACGGCGTAATCCTCGAACCGGATAAAGCGTGTGAACCTGCTTTCCAAGCCAGGGTTTGTACGCAAGAACTTCTCCATCGGCATCGGGTAGCCAGCCACAATCACGATGAGTCGATCCCGGTAGTCCTCCATTCGCTTGAGCAGGGTATCGATGGCCTCTTGTCCGAAATCGTGCGAAGACCCGAACCCACTTGACAGCGCGTATGCTTCGTCAATGAACAGAACGCCATCGAGAGCAGACTGGACAACCTCGTCGGTCTTGAGGGCGGTCTGGCCGACGTACCCAGCCACCAAAGCGGCACGGTCGCCTTCGACGAGTTTCATGGACTTGAGGATACCGAAGCCGTAAAGGATTTTGCTGACGATCCGGGCCACCGTCGTCTTACCGGTGCCAGGGTTTCCCGTGAAAACGAAGTGGAGCGACTGCGTGGACTCCCGTAGGCCGTGCTTGCGGCGTTCTTGCTGTATCTTCAAGAAGCTCATCAGCCTCTTGACCTCATCTTTGACGCCCGGCAACCCGATCAAGGACTCCAGATCAGCCGTTGCCTGCCGGAGTGCTTCTTCGGGGTTGATGCGGTTGGGCGTTTCCGGGTTACGGCTTGGCGGCTTCTCCTCCTCCGCTTGTTTCGCAGTCGAGCTTGGCGACCCGAAGCTCGACCGGCCTTGAAACGGTGGCTTTGCCGGCTGGTTCGTCGCCAAGTTGGCTTCCACGAATTCCCGCATAGCCTGGTGAAATTCTCGGGCCGTCTTTAACATCTGGCTCTCGGCCTTCTTGATCCCGCCCACTCCCACGATGACTTTCATGACGCTTTCGACGATCTGCTCGTATGCGTCAAGCGGCCCGGTGTCACCTTCGATGATGGAAGTGATCGACGAGAGGGTGGCCCCGATCATGGGCGCTTCGCTGTCCGGCCCGCCACCGAACCAGCCGTTGTCCCGGTTGAAATCGTCAAGGAACTGGCCGACCTCTCCCAGTGACAGGTCGGCGTAATGCGCGTAGTGATCGAAGAACTTGGCGTAGTAGTCGGCGATGGGACCGACAAGTGTGTGGGCGATTTCAAGTTCTTCGACCTCGACTTCTCCATCGGCAAGGACGGCGTGTACAACCCGCCGAAGGCAGTCGCAGCCGAGGGCCAACATGGCAGTCGGCTTCAATTGCGTTGATTCTGACTGTGTCACCGAGTCGAGGACCACTTTTCCGGGCAGTGACTTGATGATGGACTTGGCTTGCCTGAGTGCGCCGGGTTGCGTGAGGCAATCGGCGATCCGGGTTGCGAGGGCGTTCAGCTCAGCACCGACCATCGCAAAGAGGTCTTTGTTTGCCATGATCGTTTCCAGTCAGTTGAACCGCCCCCAACTTGGTCAAGCAACGATGCTGACCTCTCTCGTTGGCGAACGGCCTCTTCGGTGTTTCGCGCAGCGGTGCGGAGCCTGAAGCCCTACTAAAGCAGTATTCCGACCGATTGACAAAGCAGAACAGCCAAAAGCGAGTGAGTCAAGCAATTCTAGCGATGGCGTGCGGAGACGGCCCAGCGTGGCCTGCCTGCCGCGAGGTGTGACGGACCGAGGCTGGGAGAAGGTCAGGAACCGCCCGACTTGATAACCCGGAGAGAGTGCCGAACAGTAGCGCTGCCGCCGCCCAGGTCGAGGACGACGTGCCAGCGGCCGTAATGTGGGGGAGAGAGCCGGGCCGGGAAGTGCGTGAAGAACCGTCCGTAGTAGTGGTAAGAACGCCCGGCCTTGTAGTTGGCGTAGTCGGCGTCACTGAGGAGCATGACGTTCGCCTGAGTGTCGCTCATCACTTCAACGATGTCGCCCTCGTCCAGAACGAACTCTTGGTGCAGATGCTCCAGCATTGGGCCTCCCGAGCCGTTCGGTTCAACGGCTCACCGGACACTTGGGGGCAAACAGAGGGGCAAACAGGGTTAAGCCACCCGATAGTCTGCTTGGGTTTTGATCGAGCGTGACGCTCCATCCGAGGGCTTGATGAGTCGAAAACTCAAGCCGAAAAATCGACGTAACTTCCCGATACCCGTCACTCACCAAGTAAGAAAAAACGCTGCAAGGTCATTCCCTTGCAGCGTTTACATGAGAGCCGCCTTAGGGATTTGAACCCTAGACCCCGGCTTTACGAAAGCCGTGCTCTACCGCTGAGCTAAGGCGGCGGTGTTCCACTTTTTACCAAATCGGCCCAGACCTTACGATCCCAAACGCAGCACATTACGAAAGCGGTGCACTACCGCTGTGCTAGGGCGGCAATTCTCTCTGTCACTTTATCGCCAACCGGCCGCGCGACAAGCCCAACACGAATACGGACGCGCGCGGCGGGCGCGCGGTTCGCGCTCAGGCGATGCGCAGCAACCGGCACGTCTCTTGGTAACTCGGTTCCAGCGGCAACTCGATGCGCAAGGTGGACGACAGCCACAGAGGAATCGTCGGCAGCGGTTGGCCGACGGTGAGCGGGAAGCACCACAGGTCGAGAACCGCCCGCCGCTTCTTCGGCTTGCGCCCGCGGAGCGTGACCGCGTACAGCGGTGCGGGCGGATCGCCGAGGCGCGGGTCCGTCTGACCGAACCGCGCGAGCAGTTCCGCGTACAGGTTCGATTGGTATTTGGTGACGAGGTCCACGATTGAAACGCACACGTCTTGCCGAAGGAGCGCATCGACCTTGCCGAGGAACTGCTGCCGCGTTTCGGGCCGGTCTTTGTTCGCCGGGCTGACGAGCTCGATCGCCGCGACCAGCGTGCGCGACCGGTCAGTGTCGTACACGAGGATTTCGTACTCGTCCAATTCGGACAGGTCCGCGGGCACCGTGAGCGGCGGCGCGGTCGCGGTGAGCGTCGCCGTGCCGCCCGCGGCTTCGCTTTCGTCAGCGAACGACTGCCGGTCGTCTTCTTCGAGCATCGACACGTCCACCTCGAACGACGACCCGTGGTGAATCTTCGGCTCGGCGACGAACCCCGCGGGCAACAGGTCGAACAGCGTGCGGACGATCTCCCCCGGCCACTGCCCGTGGACCGCGTCCCAGCGGTGCTTGTCGTTCACGGGCGAATGGAAGTGGTCTCGGAGCGGCATCGGCGAACTCCTTTGCGGGTATTCTACACCCACCGCCGAGGGCCGCGAAGTGCGTTGCGGCGCGGTAGAATGCTGACAGGAGGTGCCGCAATGCCGATGCACGACTGGGAGCGCGTCGAAGCCGGAATCTACCACGCTTTCCACCACGAGTGGATTTCGGAGCTCAGTCGCGCGCTCAACCGCGGGCTGCTACCGACCACCTTCTACGCCCTGCCCGAACAGGTCGCGGCCGGGTTCGGACCGGACGTACTGACCCTGCAAGACGGTTCCGAGCCGAGCGAAACGGGCGACGGCGGCGGAACGGCAACCGCGACACTCGCGAAGCCGAAGGCCACGCACACCGCGCGCAAGATCGGCGGCATCGCCGCGCGGCGCAAGAGCCTCGTCGCCGTGCGCCACGTCACGGGGGACCGGGTGGTGGCGATGATCGAGATCGTGTCGCCCGGCAACAAGAACACCGCGCACGCCTTCCGCTCATTCGTACACAAGGCCGGTGAACTGATCGAGCAACGGGTTCACCTGCTCTTGATCGACCCGTTCCCGCCCGGCCCGCGCGACCCGAACGGCATCCACGGGGCCATTTGGGACGACATCGCCGGAGAGCCGTTCGAACTCCCGCCGGAGAAGCCGCTCACGCTCGTCGCCTACGAAGTCGAGTACGACGTGGTCGCTTACGCCGAGACCGTTGCCGTCGGCGACCCGCTCCCGGACATGCCGCTGTTCCTCGCGCCGGGGCGGCACATCCTCGTTCCCCTTGAGAAGACGTATCAGGCGGCGTGGGAGACAGTGCCCGCCCGCTGGCAGCGGGTGATCGCCCCGCCCGCCGGTCCCGCGTGACGCGCGGCGCGGTTCGCGTTGACCGATCGTTCGCGCGCCGCTATCCCGCCGGCCAACCGTATCGCAGTTGCGCCCCTCGCGGGCCGGGGGAAGCCGTGTACCGGGCACTCGCCGTCACCATCGCCGCGTTCGCCCTGCTCGCATCCGGGTGCAACGTGTGGGACACGGTGACGAGCCGCAAGTTCCGCCAAGATCCGCTGAAAGCCACCCGCAACCTCGTGTCGCCCGAAGACGCCGCCGTGGTGCTGCTCGCGGACCCGCCGCGCTCCGGCGACGACCGCGCGAAGGCCATGCAGCGCCTCAAAGAACCGGCCCGGCACGGCGGCTCGCAAGACCAACAAGACGCTCTCGTGGAAGTGCTGTCGCGCGCCGCAACCGCCGACCCAAGCCCGGTGGTGCGGTTCGCCGCGGCCGAAGCGCTGGGCCGGTTCCAAGACCCGCGCGCCGGGCAAATCCTGATGGTCGCGTACCAGAAGGCCGACGGCCGCCCGGAGCGCGCCGCGCTCGCCCCGCCCGTCGGCGTGGTGCCCATCGGCGGTGCGAGCGCGGGCCGGTTGCCGACGCGCGTGGGCCTCGATCCGAGTTCGCTCGCGGGGCCGGTCGGGTTCGCCCCGGACGTGGCCGCGGCGCTGCGGTGCCGGTGCTTGGAATCGCTCGGCCGCACGCACACGCCCGAAGCGGCGCGGTTCCTCGGCACCGTTGCCGGGACCGACCCGGAGGCGCGCCCCGACGGCGCGGACGATCCCGAAGTGCGCCAAGCCGCCGTTCGCGGGCTTGGGAAGTGTCGCACGCCGGAAGCGGCCGGGGCGCTCGCGCGGGTGCTCGCGGCCGAAACGGGCAAAGACCCGGCGCTGGTGCGCGGCGCGCACGATGGCCTCGTGCGACTGACCGGCAAGCGGCTCCCGCCGAACCCGCAACAGTGGAACGAAGTGGTTCAAGCGGGCGTCACCATCGTGCCCGAACCGACCGCGCTCGAAAGCGCCATCCAGAAGGCCGCGTTCTGGGACAAGTGATCGCGCAGTTGCGAAGTGTGTGCGGCAGGAACGCGCACCGCGCCTCCGCACGAATCGCGCGGAGCACCGCACACACTTTTTCCGCTCCGCACGAGCTTCGGTCCGATTCACAAAAGTGTGTCGAGCCGTCGCACACCGTTCAGAGTTCCAATCGCGCCCCAATTTACCCGAAGGGGTTGCATCTCGAAGCACAGGGGCACGCCGCGCACTCTGTGGATTTGCGCATCCTCGGAGCACGAATGGACGCTGAAGAAACGGCCCTCATTCGCACGATCCGCGACCGGCCCGGCGACACCACCGCGCGGCTCGTGTACGCCGATTGGCTCGACGAGCGCGACCACCGCGGCGCGGCGTACCTGCGCGCCGAAGTCGCGCTCTCGCAAGCGAAGGCGGCCGACGCGCCACGCCTGCGCCGCGAACTCCTTGAGACGATCCCGCCGCTGCCGACCGCGTGGCGCGACCGGTTCGAGCAACCGGATTTGCTCCTCGCGCCGCCGGTGCCGTTCCGACCCGGGTGGTACTCGTACGGCGCGACCACAACGAAGGCGTATCACACGCTGCCGAACATCGACCCCGAAGGGCTGTCACCGGACTTGCCGTGGCTGGACGGCGAAGGCGTCGAACCGCGCACCGATCAGGAGGAATACGAGCGTGAAGAAATCGCGGCGCTGGCGCGAGTGAAGCACGGCGCGGAGGAATTGCGGCTCGCACTACCGCCGGGGTTTGAGGCGCTAGCCCGCGATTTCGCGCGCCGAAAGGCGATCACCGACGACGGCTACCACGAATTCTTCCTCCACGACGCGACCTTGTACGATTTCCCACGGGTGGGTGAAGGGCACCTGATCGTCTTCTTCGGCGACATGAACTACGGGGCTTCGCCGCAACTCTCGTGGGCGCTTTACCTCGTCCCGGAAGTGAACTGGCACTGCGTTGTCGCGTTCCCGCTCGGAGACGATGCGGAATCCGGGTTGCCGGACGACCCGAACGATATCGTGTATTGCGCGCCGTCGTTCCAAGCCTTTTTGTACCGCTGGTGGCGCGAGTGCGCCGTTCGGTAAGCGCTCCCTCTCCTTAACACCGGTTCGCGCCGCAGCACGCGCGTTCGCGCCGGCGCGAACGCCGCACCGCACCACGCGCGAATCGCCCCTCCCGCGCGCCGAATTCGTCGTCACTTCTTTGCGTTCCGCGGCTCGGCTCTAGAGGAGAGCGCCGATCGGTGTGCCCGCCGAATCGCGCCAACCGGTAGGCTTCTGCCAACCGGCACGGGCGCGGTCAACAACCGGGTACCCGAATCGCACGGCCCGAGGGCGAGACCCGTGCTTTCAGTTTCCAGCGACGCCGCGACCGCCGTCCCCCGCTACGCTCCAGCGGACAGCGCCGACGCGCCCACGGCGCGGGTGCGCGAACCGGACCTCGCGGTCACGCCCGCCCCCCGCGGCTCGCTACTCGAATTGCCCGACCGGTTCGAGGGGTTCGAGGTGCTCGGCGAGTTGGGCCGCGGCGCGATGGGCCGCGTGTACCTCGCCCGCCAGCACACCCCGACCGAACGGCTCGTCGTTCTCAAGGTCGGCACGCACCTGTCGGCCGAGTGCCGCAAGCTCTCGAAACTCCAGCACCCGCACATCGTGCCGGTGTACTCGTTCCACCAGAACGGCCGGGCGCAAGCGGTGTGCATGCCCTACCGCGGCCCGCTCACACTGGCCCACGCGGTCGCGCGCCTGCGGGCCGGGAACGTTCACACGCTCGACGGCCGGGCGCTCACCACCGCGCTGGACGAGTGCCGCCGGTCCCGCGCCGAAATCGTGTCCGCGTCCGCGCCGGTGCCGCTCCCCCAGCCGACCCCCGAGGCGCGGCGGGCGCCGCTCGGCAAGCTGAACTACACCGACGCGGTGCTCACGCTGTTCGCGCAAATCGCCGACGGCCTTCGAGCCGCGCACGCCGAGCACATCGTCCACTGCGACCTGAAACCCGCGAACGTGCTCATCGCCGACGACGGCACCGCGCAGCTCATCGACTTCGGTGTGGCGCTGGACACGTCCGACGCGGTGGACCGCATGCGGCTCGGCGGCACGCGGCCGTACATGTCGCCCGAACAGCTCGAATCGTTTGAATACGGCACGCTGGAGCACGACGAGCGCAGCGACCTGTACACGGTCGGCGTGATGCTCTACGAGGTGCTCACGGGCGAACTGCCGTTCGAACCGCTGTACGATCCGAGCACCGAGTGCTTGGTCCGCGACCGGAAGAACCGGTCCGCGCCGTTCGTGCCGGTCCGGCAGCGGAACCCGAACGTCCCGCCGGCGGTGGCCGCGATCGTCGCCAAGTGCCTCGCGCCGCGCGCCGCCGACCGCTACCAGAGCGCCGCGCACCTGCACGAAGACCTGACGCGCCAACTGGCGCGCGAGCCGCTGAAGCACGCCCCGAACCCGAGCGCGCGCGAGTTGGTGCGGAAGTGGGGCGCGCGGAACCGTGTGTTGCTCGCCGCCGGTCTGTTGCTCGCGCTCGCCGGAAGCGCGGTCGCCGGGTTCGCGCACCGCGACGCGCTCCGCCAAGAGCGCGAAGCCCGCGCCGAAGCGCGGGCAGCGGCCGAACCGTTCGCCGCCGACCGCGACGAGGCCGAGTTCCAGTTCGTACTGGCCCGCACCGACGCGCCCGCGCGCGAGCGCGCGTGGGACGCGGCGCGCCGCGCGCTGGCGCGCTACGGCGCGCTCGACCGCGCCGATTGGGTTTCCGCCGGGCCGCTGGCCGCACTCGAACCGGACCACCGCCGCGAGGCCCGCGCCCGCGTCGCGGAACTGATGCTGGTCCTCGCGCACGACCGCGCCGCGGACGCGCTCCGCATCGCCGCACCCGCCGCCCGCGCCGCCAAACTGTCGGAGGCAAAAGCGTGGGCCGACCGCGCCGCCGCGGCGCACCCGGACGCCGACAACTGGCGCGCGCTGCTCGCGCACAAGGCCGGCGCGGCCCGCGCCGCCGGCGACCCCGCCGAGGCCGAGCGGTTCGAGCGCCGCGCCGCGGCGCTGCCCCGCACCGCGCCGGACGCGGCCCTCGAAGCCCGCGCGCTGCTGCTCGACAACCGCCCGCGGGCCGCGCTCGACGCGCTCGCGGACGGCACCCGCGCCGAACCCGGCCACTACTGGTGCGCGTTCTACACGGCGCTGGCCCACCAACTGCTCGAATGGTACGACGACGCGGCCCGCGAGTACGGCGCGTGCCTCCTGATGCGCCCGCACTTCGGCGCGGCACACTACAACCGCGGGCTGGCGCTGTTCCGCGGCGGGCGCGCCGCCGAAGCCGAAGCCGACTTCGACCGCGCGCTCGCCACGCGCGCGGACTGGCCGGACGCGCTGTTCGGTCGCGCCCTCGCGCGCGAGTTCCGCGGCACACCGGCGCACCTGAAGGCGGCCCGCGACGACCTGAGCGCGGCGCTGAAGGCGGGCGCGCCCGCGGTACCGGTGCTGTTGGCTCGCGCCCGCGTGAACCACAAACTGGGCAACGCGGCGGCCGGCGACGCCGACCGCGCCGCGGCCCTGACGACCGAACCGACCGACGAGCGCGGCTGGGTCGCCCGCGCGAGCGCGCGGGCGGCGCGCGAGCCGAAGGCGGCGCTCGCCGACTACGAGCGGGCACTCGCGCTGAACCCGCGCAGCCCACAAGCGCTTCAAGGCAAGGCGATGCTTCTGGGCGACGCGGGCAAGGACCGCGAGGCGCTCGAAGTGGTGAACGCGCTGCTCGAAGCGGCCCCGGACGCCGCCGACGGTTGGTGCGGGCGCGGGGTGCTCAGGGCCCGCGCCGGCGACCGCGCCGGCGCGCGGGCCGACGCCGAAGAGGCGCTCAAGTTGACCGTTCGCGCCGACACCAAGTACGCGCTCGCGGGCGCGTACGCCCGGTTCGCCGCGGCGCACGACGGCGACCGCCGCGCCGCCTTCCGCCTGTTGGACGAAGCGCTCCGCGCCGGCTTCGGGTTCGAGCACGTGAAGACCGACCCGGACCTCGCCGAACTGCGCAAGTTGCCCGAGTTCGAACCGCTGGTAACGGCCGCCCGCGAGTACCGCGAACGGCTCGCCCGCGGGGCCGATTGACGCGACCGCGATCCGAAATCCGTGATCCGCTTATTCGTACCGTGGGAGAACCGCAATGAAGTTCAAGCCCGCTCTCGAACCGCTCGAAACGCGCGAAACGCCCGCGCTGTTTGCCAAATTGTCGTACGTCGCCCGACAGGCGACGGCCAACATCCTGCCGCCGCCGCCGGACGACACGACCCCGATCGTGACGACGCCGGTGACGCCGCCCGCGCCGCCGCCCACCACGCCGACCAACCCGCCCCCGGTGATCCCGTAGCCCGTCGTGCAGCCGGGCCGTCGGTCGGCGCGCCCCGCGCCCCGCAGGGCCGTCGCGCCTCGCCCCTTCCTCTCGCCCCCGCTGTCCGCGGGGTTATTCGCGCGCGCGGTGCAAGGCCGCGCGCCCGGCCGGCGTAGTGGTTGTGTGCGCCCGGATTGGCCCTTCTTGCCGCGGGCGCGTTCTCTTAAGATGCCCCCGGTCACGCACGTCACACGGAGAACCCCATGAAGCCCCTGAAGTCGCTCGCGTCCACCGGTACCAAGTTGTGGCTCGACTCCGTCGATCCGGACCTCATCAAACTGAACCGCGAAGAGGGCGCGACCGGTGCGACCTCGAACCCGATCATCATTTCCAAACTGCTCGAGACCGGCCGGTTCGACGAACACATGAAGCCCCTGTTCGCCGCCGGGCACGACGACGAAGCCGTCGCGTGGGCCATGACGGACAAACTGGTGGGCGACGCGCAAGCCGTGTTCCTCGACGTGTGGGAAGCCACCAAGGGGGACGACGGTTGGGTGAGCTTCGAACTGGACCCGCTGCTCGAAGACAAGGACCAGACGCGCAACACCGAGGAGCGCTCGGCCGAGTACATCCGGCTCGGCAAGAAGTGGGCCGCCGGCCACAAGAACCGCATGATTAAGGTGCCCGCGACGCCGGGCGGCCTCGGCGCGATCGAAGAACTCGTCGCCGCCGGCATCTGCCCGAACATCACGCTCATCTTCAGCGAGCGCCAGTACCTGATCGCCCGCGACGCCGTGTACCGTGGCGTGCAGCGCCGCACGGACAAGGAAAACGTGAAGAGCGTGTACAGCATCTTCGTGAGCCGCGTGGACGTGTACACCGAGAAGAAGCTGCAACTGTCCGACGCCGCGCAGGGCGAAGTGGGCATCGTGAACGCGAAGCGCATCTGGAAGATGAACGCCGACTTCTGGGCGAACAAGGGGCTGCCGCGCAAGCAAGAGCTGATCTTCGCGAGCACCGGCGCGAAGAAGACGCCGAAGAACCCGAACCCGAACCCGATCAAGTACGTGGCCGCGTTCGCCGGTTCGGACATCGAAACGAACCCGCCGGAAACCAACGACGCGGTGGCCGCGAGCGGGCACACGTTCACCCGCTGCATCGACGAAATGCCGCCGGCCGAAGTGCTCGCCGAGATCGACGCGAAGGTGGACGCGAAGCTGATGGAAGAGACGCTGATGAGCGAAGGGTTGGCCGCGTTCGCCGACCCGCACAAGGCGCTCATCAAGCTGATCGGCGAGAAGCGCGCCGCCCTGAAGTAACGCGCACGAGCCGGAAGCGTCTGCGGCGGTCTCTGTATTCTCTGGTGGCACAGGCTTTCTAGCCTGTGCTGCTTTGTTTACACCCCACACAGGCTAGAAAGCCTGTGCCACCAACACAAACAAGACCGCCGCTGTTTTACGCGCACGTCATCAGGTCGCGGATCGGCCACACTTTCACGCACCCGTCGCGGCCGGAACTGAACAGCTTCGTACCGTCCGCGGTGATCGCAAGCCCCGCGATGGCACCCATGTGCCACTCGAACGCGGCGCGCACCGCGAGCGATTTCGCGTCGAACGCGATTACCCACCCTTCGCTCGTGCCGGCGTAGACGAACGCGCCAGCGGGGTCGACCGCCAGCGCCTTCACCGGCCCGGTGGTGCGGAACAGGTCGCGGTCGGCCTTGGGCACCGAACCCTTCGAGCGCCCGGTGTCCGCGTCCAGCGCGCCGAACGGCACTTGGTCGAAGTCGCCGTACACCGTCTTCCCGTCGTGCGAAAACACGACACTCGAACACGGTGCGTGTGTGTCGCGTTCGATGTTGCCCGAAAGCAGATCCACGATTGCGACGCGGTAGCCGGCGGTGGCGAGCCGCGTGCCGCACGGCGAGAGAGCCGCGCCGCCGAGCGCGCCCGCCGGCAGCAGCGCTGTGCGCTGCGGTTCGCCCGACGGCACCAGAACCGTGTCCGCGAACGTGTTCACTTCCGGTGGGTTCAGCCGGTGAACGACCGCGCGGCCGTCGGCGCGCGCGAGGATGCGAATCGCGGGCGGGTCGGTTTCGATGGTCGGTTCCAAGCGGGCCGGCGGGTTCGCGCTGAGGTCGAATGCGGCCCACAGCCCAATGCCCAGAACCAACCCGACGCCGCACACGAGCAGATAGCGGCTGTCGTGCGTGATCGCCACGTCTCGCGGGTGGCGACCGGGTAACTCGAATGTGTGTCGTTCGCGCGTGTTCGTGTTCCACAGCGTGACGCCGTGGTCGCCTTCGCCCGCCGCGACGAACGTGCCGCACGGCGAGCACGCGACCGCGCCGAGCGGGTGCCGTTCGCCGTACAGCACGCCGGGCGCGTTCGCGCGCAGAGCGTCCGCGCCGGCTTCTTGTGCGCGGTCGCTGCACGGGCCGCAGGTCGCGCCCATCCAACCGAGCACCTCCGGCGCGCCGGCCGCGCCGCACCCGCACGCGCACACCACGCGCTCCGCCTTCCCGACGCGCACGCGGTACACGTATTCCGGGTACGCGTGCCACAGCGGGAGCCGCGTTTCCAGTTCCTCCGCGTGCAGCAACCGGCGCGCCTCGTAGTTCTCGACGCGCCGCCCGCGGAACACGACGTGCTTGCGCCCGACGGGGTCGGTCCACCACGCGACGAGCACCTGCGACGCGGGCACGCCGCCGCGCCCGCCGCGAAACATCTGGTGCCCTTCGGGCTTCGCAGCGACATCGCGGGCGAGTTTGCGCCACTTCGGCGGCGCGTCGGGGAGCGTGCGCGCGCGGCACCGCTTGTTCGCCCCGGTCGCGGCTGCGGTCATCGCGGACACGATCGCGCCCGCGTCCGGGTCGATGAGCCGCTCCTCGTGCTTCACCATCGCGAATGGCTCCGAGTGGCGTTCTTTACCCCGAAGGGGTGGGACAACATAGCCCGGTGCAACGCACCGGGATTCGCCCGCAATCGAAATGGCAAGCTGAAAGCCTGCAACACGCGAACTCGTGTCGCACCCCTTCGGGGTGCGCGGGGTGACGGCGCGTACCCGGTGCGTTGCACCGGGCTAGAGCGGTTCCCGTTCGTGTGTAGCGTCTCGATATCCGCAGTGTCGGAAGTAGTTGAGGCATTCTTCGGGCGCGAACGTGTCGGAGAGCGCGCCCAAGCGATCCTCGACGGCGGGGATCGT
>Ga0169931_10006118_pt1 | contig 18217 bp, 13 predicted proteins | sample Kivu_15m_20L_FD_129675 | JGI IMG/M metagenome (GOLD analysis project Ga0169931, IMG submission 129675) | Freshwater microbial communities from Lake Kivu, Western Province, Rwanda to study Microbial Dark Matter (Phase II) - Kivu_15m_20L... | ecosystem: Environmental > Aquatic > Freshwater > Lake... | reverse complement strand
TTGTTTCCTGGGTCGATATAGCGGAGAAAGTACCAGCATGACCCAGCCCACTGGGGCATGGTGTTGGTCTCGCGTTTGTAGCGACGCCCCTCTCGCGAAACATAGAGCCACTGGGCGTCCGCTTTTTCCAGGGGAGGCTCCGGACGCCCGTGAGGTTTGAAGTCTTCAAGGTGGGGCAGATCCACCGGCAGCTCATCGGCAGGTACCGTCCGTTTCCGCCCGGTACGCTGTCCATCGGCATCGATTTCATGAAGTACCGGGAAAGGCTCTCCCCAGAACCGCTGGCGGCTGAAGAGCCAATCGCGGAGCTTGTAATTGACCGCCTCGCGCCCTAGACCGTGGGCTTTCAAATCCGCCGTGATCTGTTGTTTGATCTGTGCCGTTGCAAGCCCGTCGTAAGGACCGCTGGCAAGCCCGCTTCCTTCTCCCGCGTAGCATGCTCCATCCTCAAGGTACGTTTCCCGATCCGCCAAGTCGTGCGGCGGATCGACGACCCGAACAATCTTCAAATCATATCGCTTGGCAAACTCATAATCGCGAATGTCATGCGCAGGGACTGCCATAATTGCGCCGGTTCCGTAGCTGGCCAGCACGTAATCGGCAACCCAAATCGGAATTGGCCGGGCATTGACCGGGTTGATCGCATAACTCCCGGTAAAGACGCCGGTCTTCGTTTTCTCCCCTTCGGTCCTTTCGCGATCACTCTTGAAGGAGGCTGCAGCACAGTACTGCTCGACAGCCGCAGCCTGGGCTGGTGTCGTGAGCTGGACGGCGAGCGGGTGCTCCGGAGCAATGACCATATAGGTCGCTCCGAAAAGAGTATCCGGGCGAGTCGTGTAGACGCGGAGCGCGCTGGTCGCAGTGGCGGGGAATCCCTCAGCCTGTCGCGTGCGACACCAGTCGTCGAACTGTGCCGCGGGACCGATATAGAAGTCCACCTCGGCACCGACACTTCTCCCAATCCAATCCTGCTGCAGTTTCTTAATCCCTGCCGGCCAGTCGAGCGCGTCGAGCCCTTCGAGCAGTCGCTGGGCATAGGCCGTGATTCGCAGCATCCATTGCCGCAGCGGCAGACGCTGCACCGGATGACCGCCGCGCTCGCTCTTCCCATCCTGCACCTCCTCATTGGCCAGCACGGTCCCGAGCGCAGGACACCAATTGACCAGCGCGTCATCCTCATACGCCAAGCGATGGGAATCTTGATACAGCTCAACCGCCAGCTCCCCCTCCGCGGCAACTTCGGCAGGAATGGGGAGCTCCGCAATCGGCCGACCGCGCTGTGCGAGCGGATCAAACCATGTGTCATAGAGGACAAGGAAGATCCACTGCGTCCAGCGGACATACGGCAGATCGGTGGTTGCCAAGGAGCGATCCCAGTCGTAGCTGAACCCAAGCATTTTCAGCTGCCGCGTGAAGGTCGCAATGTTTTTCTCCGTCCGCTCCCGCGGATGCTCTCCCGTCCGGATCGCATGCTCCTCAGCCGGGAGGCCAAACGCATCGAAACCCATCGGGTGCAAGCAATCCCAGCCGCACATCCGCTTGTAGCGGCAAACGATATCGGTTGCCGTGTACCCCTCGGGATGCCCGACATGGAGCCCATCGCCGCTGGGGTAGGGGAACATATCAAGAACGTAGATTTTTCGTCTTCCCGGTTTCGCGGGGGCCGCGAACGTCTTTTCCTGTTCCCAAATTCGCTGCCAACGAGGCTCGATGTCCGAAGGATTGTAGCGGGGCATGGTGCGCGTGATGGGTAAGGGTGGCGGTCGACTGTGATTCGAAGTGTATCGAAGCGGATGGAGTCTCGAAACGCCCAGTCGGTAGGCTCCGGTCCCACCGAGTGCTAATATTATGCCCTGCGCGGTTGAGGTGCAGACCCTCGTTTTCTTCGCGCACTTGTGACTTATCGGACGCAGCTTCTCTGCTTACACTGGTTGGAATGTTGCACAATACGCATCGAAACAAGTTGATCCTTTCGGAAGCGGGGCGCGAGATGATGCGCCGGGCTGGCCAGTTCAATGCCCAGCTGATGGATTTCATCCGCCCCCACATTCGCGCTGGAATCTCGACTGGGGAAATTGATCGAATGGTACACACGTACACACTCGATCATGGGCATCGTCCCGGGACTCTCGGGTATCAGGGGTTCAGCAAGAGCTGCTGCACGAGCGTCAACGATGTGATTTGCCACGGCATTCCGAGCGCCTATGTCCTTCGCGACGGGGATATTATCAATGTCGATCTCACGACGGTCGTCGATGGCTGGTATGGGGACCAAAGCGAGACTTTTTTGATCGAACCGGTCAGCGCACTTGCGCGTTCTGTCACGCAGTGTGCTTTTGACTGTTTGTACCTCGCGATCGATGCGCTAACGCCTGGCTGCCGAGTTTCGGACATTGGGGACACGATTGTCCCGGAGGCCCACCGCCGCGGATTCACGGTCGTGCGGGAATATGTGGGGCATGGACTGGGAAGAAGTTTCCATCAGGATCCGTCGATTCCCCATTATCCGAATCGACAAAGCCGTGTTGATCGATTGCTGCCGGGGATGACGTTTACGGTCGAGCCGATGATTAATGGCGGCAGTCGATTCACGAAACTCGACCGCCAGGATGGCTGGACGGTGCGGACCAAGGATGGCGCACCTTCGGCCCAGTTCGAACATTCCATTCTGATGACCGAAGATGGGCCAGAGATCCTGACCCTCACCAAGGACGGACCGGTCAAAGGGAATCTCTTCTAGTCACGCAAGGTGCGCGAAAAAAATGTTGGGTCTGTTCGAGAAGATCGCGGAAGCCACTTCGTTTATCAGCGCACGCTGGATGGGAAAACCTTTGTGCGGGATTATCCTCGGCACTGGCTTGGGTGGCCTGGCCGAACAGATCGAACACGAGGCGGTGATTTCCTATCGCGATATTCCCCACTTTCCAGTTTCCACTGCAACCAGTCATCGCGGCCAACTGGTCTGCGGTCGCTTGGCGGGTGTCCCAGTGATCGCGATGGAGGGGCGGTTTCATATGTATGAGGGGTATCCGCTCCAGCAAATTACCCTCCCTGTGCGTGTCTTCAAGGCATTAGGGGTCGATACGTTGATCGTGAGTAATGCCTGCGGTGGACTCAATCCCCATTTTCGCTGCGGAGAGATCATGGTCATTGAAGACCAGATCAATTTGATGGGGGGGAACCCTTTGGTCGGGATCAACGATGATCGCTTGGGGCCCCGCTTTCCAGACATGTCCGAGCCTTACGACTTGAAATTGGTCGATGCGGTACTGGCGATTGCTCGTCGGCACGACATCATCGCCCATCAAGGAGTCTTTGTCGCGGTTGCGGGACCGAATCTCGAGACGCGCGCGGAGTATCGTTTTCTCCGTATGATTGGGGCTGATGTTGTTGGGATGAGCACCGTCCCCGAGGCGATCGTCGCAGCCCACTGCGGGTTGAAAGTCGTTGGCCTCTCGGTGATCACCGATATGTGCCTACCGGATGCCCTGAAGCCGGCGTGTGTCGAAGAGATTATTGCAATCGCTAAGGAATCCGAGCCGAATCTGTGTACGCTCGTCCGGGAAATCGTTCGACAAATTGCTGAAATCAGGATTGCCTGAGGTGCTCGAAAACGCAGCTGCTCTTGATCTCGCGCGGCGGTTGCGGGATTGCGGTCATCGATGGTCCCCGAGGGTGGGAATTATTCTCGGCAGCGGCCTCGGAGGGATTGCCGAACGAATTGAGGACCCAGTCCGCGTCCCCTTTGCGGAGCTAGTAGGATTTGCTCGGTCTACCGCCCAAGGGCATCGGGGCGAAGTGCTCCTCGGGACCCTCGCCGGGGTCCCTGTACTGGTTCTCGCCGGGCGCTTTCATCTCTATGAAGGGTGGACGATAGAGCAAGTCACTTTTCCAGTGCGGATGATGGCTGCGTGGGGCATTGGGCACTTGATTGTCAGCAATGCGGCCGGGGGGCTACGGCCGACGTATCGAGTCGGAGATTTGCTGGTCATTCGTGACACGATCAACTTGCTTCCACAGCCACAGTTCGACCAGCAACCGCCAGTGCTCCACGAAAGTCCCTTCGACCCGGTACTCGGGGGCATTGCCCTGCGGGTCGGCAGGGAGCATGGTTTTGCCATCCATCAAGGGACTTACCTCGCGACGCTTGGTCCATCGTATGAAACGCGAGCCGAATATCGGATGATGCGGAAGCTTGGTGCGGATTGCGTCGGGATGAGCACGGTCCCCGAGGTTTTGCAAGCGCACTTGCTGGGCCTCCGTGTGCTCGCCCTCTCCATGATCAGCAACATCGCCCGCCCTGACGCACCGAGCGAAACGACACATGCCGAAGTCCTCGATGCGGGGCGCGCGGCGGAGCCGCGAATGACCTTGGTGGTCGAAGCGGCGCTCCGCCATTTGGGCGGTCGATCCAGGGGCGGAGCAGCGGGCGGCGATCAGCGCTGCTGAGGCTCCCGCTGATCGAGCTCCGCAAAAGGGTCTACCACAGGTTCTTCCTCCACCGTACCCGTGGTCGCCATCCGCCGCCAAATCGTTAGGAGCGTCGCCAGGATACCCGCCAGCAACAGTGGAGCGGTGTAGAGAAACATGAGGAAAATCATATGGACCGCACGGTCATTGCCCCCTCCACCACCACGCCCCCCGAGCATCATCGCGATTTCATCGGCAATCACCGGAACTCGCGAAGCCCAGTAAAGGGCTCCCGCCAAGACGCAGAAGATGATGTTCAGCAGCAACATCACACCGAGCGAAATTTGAGGTTTTTTTCGCGGGAGAGGGTCCATGCGCAAACTCAGCCAGACAGAGGGCGATCAATGGTCACGATTGAAGGTTCGGAGCATTTTTCGTCCGATATAAAGATGCCATAAATCCGTCGCTGCCAGCGCCCGCGGTTGATCGGTCGCTAATGTTTGAATCGTCTCAATCCCATCCCAGAGCACCAAGTAACTGTTCTGCTGGAACGATCCCTTGGCAACCAGCGCGCTTTCAGTGAGGCAGACCCCCAGCAATTTCGGTTCGATCGCTTCATAGCCGAGCCGGCTGAGAGAATCGGTCAAGGATGTCGACAAACGCCTCTGCGCCGCGTTGAACTGGCCACTGTCGATTACAAAGATCTCGGGGTGATCGACATGCCAGCCTGCAAAGAGGGCGTAAATGTCATCGACCGGAAAGTCAGTCAGATCGGCGCTTATGGCATGGACGAGGGGCCCGACAATCCCGATGTTGGTGTAGCGTATTGTCCCCAAGTCATATTCAAAACGGACCAGATAACAGTCGATAGGTTGCGGAAAGCTGGGCCAGTATTGCAGACGGCTGTCAATCACTTCGGCGCTCGTCGGAGGAACACCCATCTGATGCGGCTGTGCAAGCCAGACTGCCATTTGGGATTCAGCGCGCGCTTGGTCCGTGCGATAACTTTCGTCGATTTCGTCCGCGATCCCCAGTTCGTCCGCATAAGCCAAAACGCGCAAGCGGGCGGCTGGTTCGGCAGCCAGGGCAATCAAGTGCTCTCGTCCCTCCTCAACCCCGAGCCGTGACAGCGCTCCGGCCGCTTCCGTCTGGACGCGCCGATGGCCCAGTTGCAGTGCCTGAAAGAGCTTTCCTGTGGCTCCATCCCAGCCGATCATCCCGAGTGCATCGCAGAGTGTGACGGTCATCGCGACCGCCTCATCAAGGACCCTCTGAACCTCTTCGATGGAATCGCCAAAGTTCCGCGGATTCTCTTCAAACCTGCCGAGATGCCCGACGACTTCTCCCAGCAACCGCGCGAGAAACTCGCGTCGCTCGGCGGCTGGATGAATGGGGACCCTTTTTTCTCGTGTCAGATAATTGCACAGGTCCAGCAGCGGTGCTGCGACGCTGCGGTGCTGGATTCCTTCGAGGACGTCCGGGAAAAAATCAGCCTTCGACCAATCATCCCCCATCATCAGGGGGCTCAGGACGAGCGCGACTTCATCCCAGCGCCGCGGAGGATGATAACGGAGCTGATCGCGCAAAGCCCGCAAGGCCGCTGGGGTTCTGCTGTGCGCCAGCAAGTACAATAAACGATGCCGATTTCGCGTTTCTTGGGGCAATGCCGCCAGGATTTGGCATACTGCATCTGGAGAGATTTGATGGATCAACTGCTCGTGCCGCGGCGCCGCTTGATCGCTGGTTCCCCACTGCTGTGCGAGCAATAACAAACCCCCAAGAATCGCCGGGTCCGATTCCGAAACGAGCACTCGATTCTCGGCGAGCGTCTCCAGCAGAAGACGGAGGTTCTCGGCATCGAGCGATGCCAGTTCCTGGAGCGTCTCCCCGGCGGTGAGGCGATCGGCCGATTCCCCGAGCAGTGACTCGATGCGGTCAATAATCGATACGAAGTTCACAGATCCGACATTCTTTGGTGAAGCATTCGGGTCAGCAGTCGTGACTCCACCTGAAAATCGTATCGCGCGCTGCGGAAAAAGAACATCAGGTCTACCGATCCAGCGGCCGCACCCAGATGTTTCGGAAACGAATCCCGGTCCCGTGATCCTGCAACATGATCGGCCCGGCTGGCGGATGAGGCGCATAACGCCCGGGGTTTCCCATTCCCGTTATTCCCGCCAGTTCCCGCCGATGATGGACCAGGACTCCGTTGTGGAGCACAGTCAAGTAACCAGGTTTTTCTAGTCGTGTCCCATCAAATCGAGGCATTTCAAAAATAATGTCATAGCTCTGCCATTCCCCAGGAGGGCGGGAGACATTGACGTCCGGAGGATACTGGCCGTAGATCGCACCGGCTTGACCATCGGCGTACGTACGATTCTCGAATGAATCAAGAATCTGTACTTCGTAGAGTCCCAGAAACTTGACACCACTATTCCCCCGGCCCTGAGAATTGCCGTGCGATCCGGCGGGCACCATCCATTCAAGGTGCAGCTGGACATCGGAAAAACTGTCAATCGTAAAAATGTCCCCTGTCCCCCGTGTGACTACAAAGTAATCCTCCTCTTTCTTCCAGCGCGGACGATACCAGACCGACGGATCCTCTCGATCATGGTGCGCCCAGAGATCCATACTGGTCCCATTGAACAGAACCACCGCATCCCCCGGGGGCGGAATCGACCACGCCGCCGCCGGTGGCGCCACCACCGGTGGGCGAGGGCGGTACATGTCATGGACGCGCCATGGCTGGCCAGGAAGGAAAGGTGTTTCTGCCTTCCCCAATTTCGGCAAACGTTGCGGTTGTTCGTCCTCCGGAGTTTCATCCGAGGTTCCCTCGGGAGCTGCGGATTCGGTCGGCGGCGATTCCTCTTTGGGCATCTCCTCCTGCGGCTTTGGCTCTTGGGGTACTTCTACTGGCGGGGCTTCAGCCGGAGTCGTGGTTGAAGGGGACCCTTCTTCAGGAGCCGGAGCGGGATCAGGCGCCGGAGCGGGATCAGGAGCCGGGTCGGGAGGGGGCGTTTCGCCGGGACCGGGGGGATCGACTTGCGGCTCCTGTGCTGCCGCGGCGAGGTGACCCGCATGAAAGTGACCCACCCGAAGGTCGCCCACGAGAAGGTCGCCCACGAGAAGGTCCGCGGAACACACGAGCAGGAAGACAAAAATCACGGGCCGGGAAACGAAAGGAATCTGCGGACGACGGAAGGTCATGTGAGAAATCCGGAACAAGGAGGCGCGAAGGGAATCAATGCAACGAACGGGGCCTCATGCCGGGAACCCTACCTAAGGCTTCACGGGTCTGAGCAGGAGATAGTCGACGCCGACCATATACTGCTTTACCGCGGCGGGATTGGTGCCTTGAATTGTGATCGTGAGAGTGTGCGGACCCTCCGCGAGATCTTCTTCTCCCAGCAGCAGTGGTCCCGTCGAAATTACTCGCCCGGGTTCATAGAGATCGAGACCGGAGACGAGATCCTTTCCATTCAGCGCGATCGCAACAATTCCATAGTCAACCGCTTTCGTCAGCGCCGTGACGATCTGGTAGCGACCTTTGGCGGGAGCATTGATTTTCAGTTCGATGGTGGAACCAGGTTGCCCGCCGGTCCACCAGAGTTGCTGGTCGCCGCTCCAGCGACTGGCGGTGAATCCTCCCATTCCTTGCGGAGCAGCCGTGCCGTGAGTGGGAGCCGACCGTTCAACCGATTCCCCTTCCGCGGCCGATTCCCCTTCCGCGGCCGATTCCCCTTCGATGGCGCTTGAGATGCGACCGCTGGTGGGATCGATGCGGAGATCGACCCCTAAAGGGACTTGGGAGGTGGACTGGAGGTAGCGAATCAAATCCGCAATCTCGGTATCACTGAAGGGTTTGAGGATCCCCTCGGGCATGACCGAACGCGTCGTCTGCTCAATTTGGTCAACCTCCGCGCGAGGAATGGTAACAAGTTTCTCTGCATCATGGAGCACGAGCGCAGCGTCGTTCTGTTCCCGCAGCAGTCCCGTGATGACTCGTCCATCGACGGTCAAGACAGTGATCGCTTGATAGTCTTTACCGACGATCGCGCTGGGAGCGATGATGTTTTCCAGGAGATAATCGAGACTCGAGCGATTCGCCCCGGTCAGATCGGGACCGATCTCTTCTCCGCCATCGAACAATCGATGGCACTGGCCACACGATTTTTGGTAGAGCAAGCGTCCATGGCTGGGACTGGCGGCAGCCAGAACCTCTGGGGCGAGCTTCTTCCGGAGTGCCGCGATTTCTTTGGCGGCTTCCTCTGGCGTATTGCCCACCACACCCCACAGTTCGGTCAGTCGCTCATGGAGTGTCGTATCATCGAGCTGGCGAATTTTTCCGGCATGCACAGCGGACAAATCGGTTCGTGGAATCCGCTGATCGGCCAGGGCGTCGAGCAGCGCCCGCGCGTGAGAAACGCGGGAGGTGAGGGTGTCAAGGGCGCCGCGGCGCACCGCTGGGGCCATCGACTGGTAGCGTGCAAGGATCGCTGTGGGTACCGCAGGGCTTTCAAAACGGCCGAGCATCTCGAGCGCATCTCCGACCAATCGCTCGTCATCGAGCAGGCTGAGGGCCAGCGATTCAACTTGCGGATCCCCGCCTCGAGCAAGCGTTTGCAAGGCATCGCGACGCTGGTCGACAGGCAATTCGCCGTCGCGTGCCATCTCCCGCAGGAGAGGAAACACTGATTCATCTCCGAAACTGACGCTCAGCGTTTGCAGCCCCCGCCGAATGTCGGCATCGGGGCTGGGGGCGAGCTTCGCGACGACATCCTTCCAGGCTCCCGGCAGCCGAATCTTTCCCAGCTTCGGCGCGGCAGCCGCCAGTTGTCCAAGCATCAACTTCGTGATCCCAGGATCATTCTCTGCGGCGATTCCCTGAACTAATGCATCGACCATGGCGGGATCGAGCGCCGCGCGGCGGAAGATGAACTCCTTCAGCTGTGGAATCGGCGTCGATCGTGCAAGCGCAAAGGCTCGCTGCGGATCGGCGGGAACCAGAGGGTTGATCGCATACCAGATCATGAGGGGCAGGTTTCGATCGAATTGGCTGTCTCCATGGGACGCCAGACCGGCGGCGAAATCCCACATCGAATCATCGACCCCTGACTGATCGATCAGCCGCTGTAGTGCGGCTGCCAAGTACAGCTGGACGACTCCTTCACGATCTTCCCGCGCCATCGCGATCAGGGCCTTTGTCACATCTGCCGATGACTTGGAACGCTCGCATAACAACTGGACTGTCCAGGCACGAATCAGCGGGGTCGGGTCCTTGAGTAGCGCGACGCTCGCTTGATCACCGAGCGGCTCGATCCCATGGGCGGCCCACAGGGCGTGCAATCGTTGTGGAAGGGGTGCTGCCGCAGCGCTCGCCTTCCGCAGTAATTGCTGGCGGGGCTCTGCGAGGTCGACCCCCTTGGCGGATCGTTCCATTAATTCCATCCGCGCCGCGGTGACATGCCACTGGTTTTCATGTCCCTGGAGGTCGACCAGCTGCTGGGCTGTTGCGGTGGTGAGGTCCACCGGGCGCGGCTGGTGCGTTCCATAGCGCAGACGGTAAAGTCGTCCATTGGTGCGATCCCAGATTTCAGGACTCGTGCGATGGCACGCATTCTTGTCGTACCAGTCGATCATGTACAACGCACCATCGGGTCCGAGCTGGAGGCCGATACCACGAAACCACGGATCGTTGGCAAAAAGCAGATCTCGACCATGAGAAGCGATCATGCCGGTCCCGTTACCGCGGAGTCGGTCGACGTTGATCCGGTTTCCATGGAGATTGTGCATCAGCAGCGTGCCACGATACTCCAGCGGCCAGTCATCGCCGAGATAGACAAGTGCTCCGCAATGGGCATGCCCACCTCCGGCGGCGCTTGTTGCATCGTCCTCAACCGCCTCATCGCGCCCCCACCACGCATGATCGGCAATATTGCCCGCATAATGGGCGTGATCGGCAATTGTCTTGAGATCATCGAAGGTATAGGGATCGAAATGCTGCCCTGCCTGACGCTGATAGCGACCCCCTTGGATGATGTGATAGGCATGGGGAATGACGCAGGCGGTGATTAGCGCCTGGCCATGAGCATCGAAAGTGACACCCCATGGGTTGCTTGTACCATGGGCGAAGACCTCGAACTCTTTCCGTACTGGGTGATAGCGCCACACACCGGCGTTCATCGCCACGCGTTCCTCATCGCTGGAGCCGGGAGGTCCAATCGCGCTGTGCGTAAAGACTCCTTGACAGCCGTAGAGCCATCCATCGGGTCCCCAAGCGAATGCGTTGAGCGTCTCATGGGTGTCCTGGTATCCGAAGCCATCGAGCAGGATCTCGCCGCTGCTATCGGCGCGATCATCCCCATCGCGATCCGGAATAAACATCAGATAAGGAGCAGCGCCGACCCACACTCCCCCAAAACCGACCTCGATCCCGCTGACCAGATTGAGCCCCTCGAGAAACGTCTTTTTCGTTTCGTAACGCCCGTCACCATCGGCATCTTCAAAGATCCGAATCACATCCTTTCCCTGCCCTTCCTCAGCCCGTCGCGGGTAGGTGTGGGCTTCCGCAACCCAAATTCGCCCTCGCTTGTCGAAACAAAATGCAATGGGTTGATGGAGGTCGGGTTCACCCGCGATGAGGTCGACAGCGAAACCTGCCGGGGCCGTGAATTGCTTGGTTGCGGCTGAGGGTTCGAGACCTTCGACGACTTCACCCGGTTCGCGTTTCTTGGGACGGGCTTCCTGGCCGGGAAGAGTCGGCATCTGTCGCGCTGCCAATTCCTCGGAGACTGCCTGCCGGTCCTGGCGATGGACAAAGACCCCGCGTTTGTTGGCAACCAGCACATCGAGCCAGCCATCGTGGTTGATATCCACCACCTCAAGGTCGACACCGACGCCAGAGGCACGACTGATCAGACGGGGAATAAAATGAGTCTTTCCCTCGCCATCGCGATAGCACTGGAACCAGTAAATCACTGGATCGGCTAACGACTCGGGGTCTCCATGCGGACCATGGGCCCATGGGCGTTTGCCAGAGACGATATCCATCAGACCGTCGCCATTGAGATCCGCAATTTTCAGGGCGTGGGGCTGTGAGAATACCGTTCCGAATTCCGTTTCCGCCGGCGTTTGTCCAGCGATCATGTGCCGAACAAATTGCATCGCTCCATCGACCTGCTGCTGTTCATACCAGGCGATCCCATAACCGTGTGCCGCCAGCGATGTGACGATGTCTGCATCGCCATCCCCATCAAAGTCGTGCGCGAACATGTGGGATCCCCCTGCCGCAGCGAAGGGGACGGGGTGCTGTTTCCACAGCGGGTCGCGATCAAGAGATGCGGGTTGTTCCCACCACCCATTTTTCTCGAGCAAGTCGACGCGACCATCCCCATTCACGTCTCCATATCCCAGCCCATGCGTAAAGCGACCTCCCGCTGCGTTCGGGGGCGAGATCGCATGAAAAGTCCACGGGGCGGTCGGGTTCTGGAGGTCGATCGTCGCATACCCGAAGGCTCCTCCCACGCTGCAAATCAGATCGCGTCTCCCATCGCCATTGATGTCGGCGTAGGTCGGCGATTCATTGTCCACGTTGGCCAAGACCTCATGCCGCACCCACGCTCCTTCGCCGCCCGAGGGTTGCTCGAGCCAGTACGCTGCCTCGCCTGGGAATCCAACATGGAGGATGTCGGTCCGTCCGTCGCGATTGAAGTCATCAAGGAACGAGAAGAAGTGGGGGGCATAACCGTGGGGATCGACCTGTTCCCCCGCCTGAATCCGATGCCGCTTTTCAAAGTCCGGGCCTTGGAACCAGAAGGGACCGACCACGAGATCCCCTTCTCCATCTCCATTGATGTCTCCCCCCGCGATCCCCTCGCTGAAGAAACGATCCATCACCTGCTGGTAACCCCACTGGAGCTGCCACGAATCATTGCCTGCCAGCGGTAACGGCGATCCAGCAGTAACCGAGAGAACAAGGACAACTAAGGAGCTTGCGATTCAACATCGGAAGGGCACCGAGGTGAGCGGAAATGGAAAATTTGGGGCGTCACAAACCGCCAGGATGCTGTCCCGACGGGGTGAAAGCCGCCTGATCATTGTAACCAAAGAAATTACCGCCGCTGAAGCTGGGAAATGTTCTCCCCGTAGGGCGGAAAGATGACGCCCCGATCGGTAATCAGTGCTGTGATCAGCGTGGCAGGAGTGACGTCAAAAGCGGGATTATAAGCACGGGCGGCAGGGGGAAGAATGGTGCGATTCCCGACGATCCCGATTTCTTCCCGCGGACGTTCTTCGATCGGAATCGATTCGCCACTGTCAGTCGCCAAATCGAAGGTGCTGTAGGGGGCGGCTACATAAAAAGGAATCTGGTGGTACCGCGCGGCAATCGCGAGGGGATAGGTCCCGATCTTGTTCGCCGTATCGCCGTTGGCGGCGATGCGGTCTGCTCCCACGATTACTGCTTGAACCCATCCCTGCCGCATGACGTGAGCCGCCATCGAATCACAAATTACCGTGACATCAATTCCGGCCTGGGTCAATTCCCATGCCGTCAGCCGCGCACCCTGCCAGAGGGGACGTGTTTCGTCCGCAAAGACTCGCAGGCGAGGATTGAGCGCGTGGGCTGCATAGATCACGCCAAGGGCGGTCCCTCCATGGCTGGTCGCAAGCGATCCAGCGTTGCAGTGCGTCAGCACTCCTTCACACGGCGCGATCAGCGGGGCGCCCCATTTGCTCATTTGTGCACACAGCGCGCGATCTTCGTCATGGATCCGCGTTGCCTCCTGCAGCAGCATGCGAGGCAGCGGTGCAGTTGCCATGGCGATCGCGTCGTCGCTGGATGTTTCCCACGAGGTCTCAGCACGGTTTGTCAAGAATCGTTCCACCACCTCCTCCATCCGGCGGAGCGCCCAAAAAAGATTCACCGCTGTTGGACGACTCGTTGCCAGATGCGCGATTGCCGCACGTGCCGCGCGGACCGGATCGCTGCTGCCCTGCGTTGCCAGGACCACACCATAGGCGGCGGCGATCCCAATCGCGGGCGCGCCCCGGACCGACAGTTCTCGAATGGCCTGCCAGACCTGCTCGGGCAAATTGCAGTCGATCATCACACACTGTTCGGGTAACTGCGTCTGATCGATCAACCGCAAAGAGCCATGCTCGTCACCAATCCACTGCAAGGTTTGAGGAAGCATGCTGCGAATCACTCCGTATGGGTCTTCAGGCGCAGGTAGACACAGGATGGTAGGGAAGGTTGAAAGTTTGAGCGACCGGCTGATAAGTCACTTTTCCAGCCAAAATATTCGCCGATTCTGCGATTGCGGGAACTGTACTGACGGCCTTGTGAATCCCAAGCTCTGCCAGTTTTAGAACGTAGGGCAGCGTGGCGTTGCAGAGGGCAAAGGTGCTGGTTCGTCCCACGGCTCCTGGCATGTTCGTCACACAATAGTGCAGCACCTCGTCGATGATGTAGGTTGGCTTTTCATGAGTTGTCGCACGACTGGTCTCAAAACAACCCCCTTGATCAATCGCCACATCGATCACAACGCTTCCCGGTTTCATCAACCGCAGGTCCTCGCGGCGGACAAGGTGGGGAGCCTTAGCACCTGGGATCAATACCGAACCGATGACCAAGTCTGCGAGTTTCAATTCCTCGAGGATCATATGTCGATCGCTGAACAGGACATTCACGTTGGCTGGCATAATGTCGTCAAGGTAGCGAAGACGATCGAGGTTGACATCGAGAATCGAGACATTGGCCTGAAAACCTGCAGCGATTCGGGCTGCGTTCGCCCCCACAACTCCTCCCCCTAAAACGGTGATATGCGCGGGGGGAACTCCCGGAACCCCTCCCAAAAGAATCCCCCTTCCCATTTGCGGGCGCTCGAGGTACTTGGCCCCCTCCTGGATGCTCATCCGCCCGGCCACCTCGCTCATCGGTGTCAGCAGCGGCAAGCGTCCCTGGGCATCGCGGAGTGTTTCATAGGCCAAGCAGTTGGCTCCCGAGGCAACCATCGCATTTGTCAGATCAGCGCTGGCGGCAAAATGAAAATAGGTGAAGATCGACTGACCGGCACGAATCAAAGGATACTCTTGCGGCTGCGGCTCCTTCACTTTGACAATCAGCTCGGCTTGGCTGAAGATGCTCTCCCCGGAAGAAGCCATCGTCGCTCCGGCGCGCAGATACGCGTGATCGGCGAGCCCCGACCCCAATCCCGCTCCTGCCTCGACCAGCACGGTATGCCCTCGCTGCACCAATTCCTCGACCCCTACGGGCAACATTGCAACCCGATACTCGTCCTGTTTTACTTCGCGCGGTACACCAATAATCATGAGAGGAATATCCAGGGAAAAAATGGAGGAGTGGAAGGGAAAAACGCTGGCGATGTTTCTCCGCCGTGGGTCCCCCCCTACGTCGCGATTCGTGCGACGTCTGCTGCAGAGTCCCATCGTGCCGGAAAGAGCTGCCAATTGTAAACTGGGGTTCGCGGGTGCGGAGCAGGGTTTCGAATTTCGTTCTCCTCTTTCTTGGGGTTTGGGATAGTCTTGTCATTTTCCTCCGATCTTCCTCCGGCCGCTGCGGAGTTCCAGCAGACGGCAGCCGATCCGACAACAGCGACGAAAAAGCTCCGTTTCGGAGTGCTCGGAACCGGGCGGATCACCCGGCGGATGGTCGTTGCACTTCAAAAGAATCCGCATCTCCGCGTGAGCGCCATCGCCAGCCGCGATGCAACACGAGCCCGCTGGTACGCGGACCAGTATGGAATTCCGCACGCGTTTACTGGTTATGAAACGCTGCTCCGAAGCGACGAGGTCGACGCCGTCTATCTGGCGCTTCCCCCGTCGGAGCATTTCGCATGGGGAATCGCCGCGGCCGAACATCAAAAGCACCTGCTGTGTGAAAAACCTCTGAGTTGCGGCTGGGCTCAAGCTCGCGACCTCGACCACGCGTTTGAGCAGCATGGTCGGCAATGGCTCGATGCCACCGCGTGGCTTCATCACCCGCGCACGGCAGCGATGGCGGGAATCATCGCCAGCGGCCAGCTCGGGACGATCCGCCATCTGAGTGCTGCGGTCTCTTTTTTTGAACCGTTTCAGTCGGAAGATCATCGTCTCAGCCGCGAGCTTGGTGGCGGGTCGCTGCTCGACCTGGGCTGGTATGCCGCCGGGTTACTCATTTGGGGTACTGGGGGAGAGCTTCCAGATCGCATCCACGCGATCGCAGTGGATCGCGGCCCGATCGACGTGCGGGTCAGCGTCTGCGGCGCGCTGGGGGATCGCTGGTCGACGACGCTTAACTGCGGCTATGACTGTGCGACGCGTAAATGGATGGAAATTGCTGGCGATCACGCTTCGATCGTATGCGACGACTTTACTCGCCCTTGGGGAGACCGATCCCCGCGATTCTGGGTTCATGACCGGACGGGAAGTGTGCGCTGCGAGACGATTCCCGGCGACCAGGAGGCTGCGATGATCGACGATTTTTGCCTAGCCATCGACGGTCAAATCGATCTTCAACATCGCCGTCGGCAAGCCTTGGCCACGCAGTACCTGATCGAGTCCATCAGCCAAGCAGTACGAGATCGATGCGAAATTGCCCTCAATCCCCTACCGGAATTTGCTGCTGTGAAGCGGCTAGCGTCTCCGACAACCGCCAGCCCTGCAACTGCGACGATTTAAAACTGCTTTGAGGACCCCCCGATGCGACTCATGATTGCCATCATCCAGCCAACGAAACTCGCACTTGTCCGCGAACAACTGCACCGGCTCGGGGTCTCGCGAATGACTGTCTGCGATGCTTTCGGTTTCGGACGCCAGCGTGGACAACTTCCCACCTATCGAGGGATCGAATACCGTACGGACCTGCTCCGCAAAGTGATGGTGGAGATCGTCGTCAGTGAAGAGCATGTGGAAGCGACGATCGACGTCCTCAGCGCCGCGGCAAAGACCGGGACTGCCGGGGAGATTGGCGACGGAAAGATCTTTGTTCTCCCGCTGGTCGAAGCGATCGACCTCGCCTCCGGGGTCCGCGGGGCGGGGGTTGTTTGAGGCCGGGGGTTGTTTGAGGCTGCTGTACACTGACGAGACGACAAGACGAGACGAACAGCGGCGAAGAATCTCCGCAGACTGAGAAGAAAAGCGCGAATCCCGGCTGGTAATAATCCTTCCGGGAAATCAGGCTAGAAAGGGTCACTCGTCGTGGACGAAGGAAGAATGATGAATGTTCCCACCGCTGTTCCTCTCGGCCCCCCAGCCCTGCTGATGCTGACCGGGGACCTTCTCTTCGCGTCGCGAGCCAGCCATCAGAGTCAGGCGTGCGGGCTGCGGTTTATTCTCCAGTCCGCTGCTGCCGCCAAGGAGCCGTTTGCGGCGGAGCGACTCGGTGACTGGCTGCCGTGTCCGGAATCTGTCGTACTCGTGGTGCTCGATGTCCAGTCCCGCAGCGAGTGGGTCGACAAACTTGTCCCGATTGTCCGCCCCCTTTTTCCCGCTGCGCGACTGCTGGCTTTTGGGCCACATGTCCAGCGAGGAACGCTCGAGCGGGCGCGTCAAGAAGGGTTTGACCTCGTTTTGACTCGGGGCCAATTCGATCGGGAACTGGAGAATTTTCCGCGCTTCCTCGAAGGCCTCGAAGTATCCTCGAAAGGTTCGACTTCCTCGTGAACGTGAGGCATCTCATGCCGTTGATAACTTGGTGCAAAGGGGGTTTTTTACGGCTTGCGCGGGGCGCATGCATGGCCGTACTTTTCGTCCCCGCTGGGACGAGCGATGTGCATGGAGACTGGAAGGATGAAATCGGATACACCCGATTGGTCGAAGAGCATGGCGCGTCGCTTGAGCAAGGTGTCGGAGTGCTCGTGGCGATCGCGGAGGCCTTTGTCGGCAGCAATTATTTGCCCGATGTGAATAATTCGCAGTTCTCCGGTAAAAATTTCACCGATGCCAGTGGGATTCCCTCTGGCATCTCCGGGCATGCGACGAGCGTCACCAGCCGCTTTGTTGGGAATACCGCCAGCATTGCTCCCGGGGTTACCAACATTACCTTGTATCAGGCGGACGACTGGATCGGTCACGTCTTGGGATATGACTCGGGTGCTGATCCGGCAGCGCAAGGGTTTCACATTCAAAATAACAGTTGGATTGGTAGCTTTTCCAACAAATCGATCCCCACGAACGTCCTCCAGCGAGTTGATTATGTCGTCGACCGCGACGATGTCCTGATGCTTGGCGGTTCCAGTAATTCGGGCGGTGGTGCCGTCCCGGACCTCCTCGGTCACGGATACAACTCGCTGATCGTTGGGCGTACCGATGGTAGCCATGGAGCAGGGACGACGACTTTCAATGGGAGTGGTCGCATCAAGCCCGATCTGGTCGCACCCGCGACATCGACCAGTTTGGCAACGCCGACAGTCGCTTCGGCAGCAGCTCTTCTCCGCGAAAAGGGGGCGGGAACCGATGCCGTTCGCAGTGAAACGATGCGCGCCATTCTCATGGCAGGGGCGACGAAGGACGAATTTCCAAGCTGGGACCGGACCACTACGCGGCCCCTCGATGACCGCTTCGGGGCCGGGGAACTGAATGTCTACAACAGCTACCAAATCCTCGAGGGAGGAGAATTCGCCGCATCCACCGCCCAGCCGTCCTTTGCCGTCGGACTTTCAGGGTGGAGCTATGTCGGCGAAATCACCCCCGCCGACACGCTGTTTTATAACTTTCAAGTCGATTCCGGCTGGGAACTCGACGCACTTTCGATCTCTTTGAACTGGAATTTAAAGGTCGTCGACCTCGATCCCAGCGTGGCAAGTTT
>Ga0169931_10006117_pt1 | contig 18218 bp, 15 predicted proteins | sample Kivu_15m_20L_FD_129675 | JGI IMG/M metagenome (GOLD analysis project Ga0169931, IMG submission 129675) | Freshwater microbial communities from Lake Kivu, Western Province, Rwanda to study Microbial Dark Matter (Phase II) - Kivu_15m_20L... | ecosystem: Environmental > Aquatic > Freshwater > Lake... | reverse complement strand
GTCGTTCGCTCATACCAACTGAGCTACCAAGCCAATGATATTAGTAGCGACCCAGACGGGACTTGAACCCGCGACCTCCGCCGTGACAGGGCGGCGCGCTAACCAACTGCGCTACTGGGCCAGTTTAAAGGTAAGTAATTAATTCCTCCCCTCTGCGTCCCCAACGGGATTTGAACCCGTGTTAACGCCGTGAAAGGGCGACGTCCTAGGCCACTAGACGATGGGGACCGTGTCACTAGGGTATAGGGTGGTTAGGACTTCGCAAAACTCCATAGAAACTCAGATCATATATGCAAAATAAAAGTGTCATAATCCGCCAATGCAGATAGTTTCAAACGTCACAGCTCTTTTTATTGAAAAAGCAGCAAGAGCGTTAGTCAATGGTGGGTTAGTGGCTTTCCCAACTGAGACAGTCTATGGATTGGGGGCTGATGCCACTAATAAAAGTGCTGTTTCTAGAGTATATGCTGTTAAAGGTAGGCCAACAAATCACCCATTGATTGTACATATCTCATCAATTAATCACTTAAGCACTTGGGCAAGGGATGTACCAGCTTATGCAATAAAACTTGCAGAAGTTTTTTGGCCAGGTCCCATGACATTGATTTTACCAAGATCTAAAGTGGCCCAAGACTTTGTTACAGGAGGTCAAGACAATATTGGTATCAGAGTCCCATCTCATTCCGTAGCCCTTGAATTACTTAAAGAATTTGAAATACAGGGTGGTTTGGGGGTCGCAGCCCCTAGCGCAAATAGATATGGCAAAGTTTCACCAACAACTTCTAGATCTGTACAGAGGTAAATAGGAAAAAACCTAGCGATAAACGATTTAATTTTAGAGGGTGGATTATCCTCGATTGGGCTGGAATCTACAATTATTGATTGCACTCAGGCATCACCTAGTATTTTGAGGCCAGGTGCGATCACAAGTGCAATGGTACGCCGATCATTAAAAGGCGAGACTGAATTAAAGAAAAATAAATTCTTGAATAGTGCAGTTAGAGCACCCGGAATGCTGAAATCTCATTATTCACCAAATGGTAAAGTTTATTTATCAGGTGATCCAATGCCTGGTGATGGTTTAATTGCCTTATCCACCATTGAGACACCAGCAGGTGTTGAAAGATTAGCAAGCCCAAAAAATTATAATGAATACGCTCAACAACTTTATGAAGCTTTGAGGTTGGCAGATGACAAGCATATAGAAAATATTTTTATAGTTCCTCCAAAGGGTTTTGGAATTGCGGAGGCAATCAATGATCGTTTAAAAAAATGTTCTTTTAATACCTCTAAATTGGACTTAAGTCACTAGCCATTTTTTATACTCATGCTTACAAATAGAGATAGAAAATAGAATCATATTAATAGTACAACCAACGTCTAACCTATTAATTAAAATTATTAAATTGCAGTAAGAATATGTTCACTTATAAAAAAATGTAGTACCCTGTAGATTTTAAACTTTCCTAATTAAAATCAAATGATGAACAAAATCAAAATTTACGAGCTAAAAAGAATCTAAATTTCAAAACTCTAAAATAAATCTGTACTGCAAAAAACTTTAAGTAGTAGCAACATTTTCTGTAATAAAATGGATCAATAAACTTTTTACCAGTTAATGCATAATACTCCTTCTTAAGGAAGTAATACTCCTCCGGTAATCCTTTATTTACAGTAATTCTCATGAGGTAAAGAAAAATTCTTATTACATCAGGGTCTTTATTTTTTAAATATTCACTGTGCACAAGCTGTAGGATGCTACCCATAGAGTTTTCTGGGCTTGGATTATAGTAAGAGACGGATCCTAAAGGAACTTTACCGTAGTAGAGATACCAGTCCATCAGTTTAATGTCATTAATTAATTTTGCTTCTTGTTCGGATTTTACTAATTTGTTTTTTCTTTTCAAAATTGCAAATAAATATTGTGGGTGTAGTTGATCAAAATATGGGTTCTGTAGAAACCAAGGTTTGTGTTTATATGCAACAAATTCGTAATTACTGGGGAAGCTAAGTGATGCAGAATTTTCTCTTAAGCGATACCGGTAAAATAATTTAAAAATTACTGAATTAAAATTATTATGTAGGAAGCGATTGACACTAAAAATATATTTTGCCTGATTACGATTGATAAAATCCATATACTTTTTTATAGTGTCATTTTTCATTTCTCCTAGAGCGTGGGTTGAGATTGCTATATCCAATTTAAATTTTGGAACATCACTACTAAGAAAATCCGGTAAATAATAAAAATCACCTTTTCTCTTAATTAAATTTTTAAAATCATTCTTAGTGCTTATAAAGTGATGTTGAGCATTAGGAAACTCAAGAATTAAGTGAGCGGCTGCGAAAAACAGAATAATTGGATGGTCTACGAGAATATAAGAAGCATTTCTATAGTAGTTCTTAAAATATCGTGCAAGTCCGCCATTACCACTTCCAATTTCCATAACAACAATCTTTGCTGATTTAGAAATATTGGTGACCGAGTGTATTTCATATAAATAAGCTGAGTATCTATAAATATCACTATTAAAAAATGTGTATTTTTTAGATAGTATTTTACTATCTTCTATTTTATTTTGATTAGGGAAATTAATTTGATTCTCCTTCCACCATAACTTGGAAAGTAAGCCTCTTGTTTGATCATCGGATATTGGATTACTTACATGGCCATGTAAAGAAGCCTCAAAAATCTTTTCACTTAAACTTAAATTTGGGTCTAGAATGAGTTCTAAAAATCGTTTGTGAGCGAGCTGCCACGCATAACTTGAGGACGATTTATTTTTTGTGTCACCTGCTACTTTCTGAAACCATTCGTTGAGTTCTAACATAAAAGGAATGTTACACTTAAACTGTTAAATTTTGTATTTTGTTTACTTGGGGCCTTTAGCTCAGTCGGTAGAGCAACAGACTTTTAATCTGTGGGTCGTCGGTTCGATCCCGACAGGGCCCACATTTATCAATTAAGAATGATCTTTTAATATTTTAGACTTTTAACTTTATTTTTAGTTATACCTAGCAAGTGTGTAAATTACGTTGTTTTATTTATTATTAAAGTAGGTTAATATTATTTTATGCAATTTTTTATTCTAAGATTATGCATGAGAATTAAAAGAGACCTTTTGAGGTTATTTTGTTTTAGACCAAATAATGTAGTAACAGTTTATCGAACAGAGACTCTTTCACTGAACGCAACAGAAATGGTTGAGAACTATTCACAAGGTACATACTTAGAAGTATTAGATCCACGTTCTGACTTGTTATTAGGCCATTATTTTAATCAAAGGGATGTCTTTAAATTGAAGGATATAATTTTAGAACCTAAAACAGGTGCCTTTTATTCAAATACTGGGAGATTAATCTCAGAGAGCACGACTTGGCTCAATTCACAGTTTTATAACTCATGGCCTTGGAATGCTAGGACTTTTGTCACAAAACTAGAAATCAACGATGCTATCAGCTTGCCTACCAATACTTATGGCCATTGGTTGCTAGAAGATTTAGCACCATTCCTTTATCTTATTGAAAGATTTCCAAATTCACCGGTTCTTTTATCAAAATTTTCTAGTAATTTTGTTTTTGATTTAATGAAATTTTTGAATAAAGAAGTAGTGATATGTAATGGACCTGTAAAAATAAATTCATTAATTATGGTTACCAAATTAAAAGATGGCGGGTGGGTGCATCCAAAGGATTATCAGATACTAACCAAGTTTAAAGAAAATATCGTAGGAATGAATTATAAATCAGAACACTTAATCTATACTTCAAGATTGAACTTAAAAAGATGCCCCAAGAATGAAATGCAGCTTCAAAAATTATTTTCAGAATTTAATTTTACTGTGATCACACCTCATGATTTGAATTTTATTGAACAACTTCGATTATTTTCTAGCGCGAAAATAATCGCTGGGGTACATAGCTCAGCGTCTTTAAACTGTATTTGGATGCCGAAAGGAGGTAAAATTTTTGACATTATAGATGAAAATTATTGGACAGAGTATCTGCATCGTGCGGCTGCAATTGCAGGTGTCGATTATACTTGGTACCTACATGATAAAATTCCTCAATCTAAAGAAGAGACGTTACAATTGAGAAACTTAATAATTAAATATGTCACTGATCAATCTTCGAAGTGACTCAGTTTTTTTAAGACTATTAAATCTTAGTTTTTAAATGTTTGTAGAAAAATTACTAATCTCCCAACATAAATTTTAAGAAATATATCATAAGAGAATAGAATCAGAAAAAGACTTAAAATAACTAAATTCTGTTATTATAATGAAGCTATGACCGTACACACAATTTTAATTTATATACCTAGTCATTCTGATTTACCATTAGCGTTAAAAAATATTAAATTGATCAGAGAAAGTATAAATTTTCGTAAAGATTTAAAAGGAATATTTCAAGTGTTAATCTCACTATCCATTAACGGTATTGAGTTAACGACAGTAGAAATAGAAAATATCAAAGATATTGTTGATGATTTCAATTATATTAAGTCTAATATAAGTGGCGATACGAATATATTACAAGGATATTTGAAAGCATTGGAAATTGGCCCAGATTACTTATGGATATTGAGTGCAAATGAAATATTGCAACCCAATTTTCTAGAAAATTTGTACTCACTAATACTGGGAAATCTAGAAATTGATATTTTTATAGCATCAGGAGGTAAAACTTTAGAGATTAGAAATGTTACCAATATTTTCTTGGAATTAAGAAAACATAGTGGAGTTGGGTTAATTTCTAGTACGATATATAAGTTTAAGTCGACATCAGATTATTTCTTTATCGGGAATAAATTTCACTGGACTGGTTGGGGTCATCTTGCTGTAATTCAACAATCATTATCCTCCAATGCAAATTTTACAATTATTGAATATCCAGGTGAGTTACTTTATAAACATGGTGATTATTTTGACAACCTAGATAGATCACGGTCCTTAGAAATAAACCGCATAAAGTATCATGATAGTTTTTTTGCTTTACCAATTCTAGCATCGTATTTTATGATAAAAAACAAAAAGGAATTCACAGCATATTACTGGTTTTGGCTCAAACAAGTGTGGTTGAAAATTAATTACTTTAGATTTAGGGTAGGAGATCCAATTGATTCGACCAAAGTAATTAATCCAATTTGGATTGAAAAATATTTTTTATTAACTATTAAGGCAAATAACTTATTGTTATATTTTTTAACCAGACTTATATATGTTTTGCCAATTTATAAATTTCAAAAATTTAAGATATTAAAATTACTTTACGGCAAGTATATCAAATAGCACATTATTTGTATCATATATTCAAATCTTAAAAAACTTCTTAATTGTTCTCATATCATTGTTTATTGTATGATGACTTTGTGAAAAAAATTGTAATCGTAACTAATTCTATTTCTGGTGGCGGAGCAGAAAGGTCTATGAACCTATTGGCCAACATGCTCTTCGAACAAGGCAAGTCAGTAACCTTGATTGCCATAAACAAGTCAGACCCGGACGCAATATCGATTAAATGTCCAGTGTTCAAGATTGATCGAGTGTGGAATGGATCCTTAATTGATACTATAAATTCTTGGTTTAAATTTCAAAAAATTTTAATAAAATTGGGTGCAGAGATTACAATACTCAATTGTGATTTACCAGAGTTCTTCGGAGCAATATCTTTTTCTCGCTCAAAAATAATTTGTGTGGAACATAGTAATAATCCGTGGCATACTAGAACTAAATTGGGAATAATTATCCGAAAAATACTATCCATAAAGAAGGTTACCTGGGTTGGAGTTTCTAATTTTATTAAAGTTTGGCCGTCAGAAATCCCTCCAAAAATTGTAATCCCTAATCCAATCTGGCGGGTTGACAAAAATTTTGATAATTTCTCGGGCCCAATAAAGAGACTTATTTTTGTAGGCAGGCTCACCTATCAAAAAAATCCACAGGCTTTTTTGGAGGTAGTAAAGCAAACTAATATTTCTGGACTTATTCTGGGCACTGGTCCCGATATCGGCGAACTTAAGTCATTAATCGAATCAAGTCACATTGATGTCGAGCTGAAAGGATTTGTCCAGGATCCATGGGAATTTTTAACTAACGGCGACTTATTACTTGTACCGTCAAGGTGGGAAGGAGATGGTCTAGTAGTGATTGAGGCTTTACAACGAAAGGTTCCCATCATTATATCCAGTATTCATGAATTTAAGCGATTTAAACTTCCAAATATTAACTACGCAGCGAATACTCAAGATTTTATTGGGTTAATTAAAGAAAATGCAAAAAAAAGTCAAGTTTTTAAAGTAAGTGCTGGGATAAATCAAAAAGTTTTTGCAAGTAGAGATCCAAATAGTATAAGTGCTTCCTGGATTAATCTTATAGATTCAATAAAGAATTCCCAATAAAAGCCATTCCAACATATTTATTATCATACATAAACACCTTAAAATCTAGTGAATTTTCATCCACTATTTCTTTAAAAGCCAAATTATCTTGAATATCATCCATTATTAAAACACCTGAACTACTAAACCAAGGTTTAACTCGTTTAAAAAATTTTTTTCTGGATATTTTGCGCTTATCAGAATCATAATGAACTAGATCATACTTATGAGTACCAACTAAAAAGTAATTAAGATTTTGATTATCACCCTTGATTAAAAGTCGAAAATTGTCATTTTTGAGTTTTTCTGGGACAACGATAGCGATGTATTTTTCTGGGTTTTTAATCCTAAAATAAGGGAGATCACTAGAGTCCAATTTACCGAAACCATTTTTTTGGACTGCGGTCAGAATCGCAAAGGTAGAGAATCCCGCAGCTACGCCTGTTTCAAGCACATGAGTGGGGCGAAGCTTACGCATGCAGAAATAAATTAAGTCAACTGCCCCACCTCCCCCTAGATCAATATTATTTTTTCGTAGTTTTTGAATAATTTTTATAGACCGACTAGCTATCTCACTTGATTCAAGTTTAGTTTCTTTGAACAATTTACTATCAATATTAGTTAGATAATCCTCTAAGCTAGTAAGATGCTTTTCGGCCCACAAAGTTGCCTCTTCTTTTTCATTTATAAAAGTCTCAGAAAATTTCAATCTCAATTTACTAATAAGAATCCTAAAAGAATTGTTTCTAACACCAAAATAAATTACATTTACTATTTTCAAATTAGATCAATAGTTTCCTGGATTTGGTGCTTCATGCTTGATGATCATACACTACGTGTGCTTAAATTACTATATGGCTAATATATTTACATGTTTTTCAATCGTAGTTCTTAGATTTATCCATAGATTAGGTTTAAATGCTATCACTATATATAACCGTAAAAAGTTTATATTCGTAAGAGTAATTCTTAATTGTTAGTATGAAAATTATACTAGTTTGTGAATCTGTATTTCCGGAAAATAAGGGTGGCTTAGAAAGATGGATGGTTTGGCTTGCGAAGAATCTTGTTGATCAGGGGCACGAAGTTATATACCTAAATGCGAAACTCCTTAATTCTGTAAGAGATGGAGTTCAATATATTCCAATAGGTAAAAAGCCTTGGAAATATAATCCTAGCGGTAAACGTAGTGTAATTAAGACTTTACTATTTGGAATTAACATCTACGCTAAACTAAGCAAGCTTGAGTATGATGTTGTTTATTCAACTCAAACGCCGATTCTTTCATTATTTTTTATTCGTGTAGCAAAATCAAGAAGAAATAGACTATCAACCATGGTTGTCGAATGGCTAGAAGTTTGGCCCATCCATTATTGGCAGGATTATTTAGGTAAATTACTGGGATTCATGGGATTTTTAATACAAAATCAAGCTTTACGAATTGGTGAAAAAAAAGTTTGTTACACTGAAAAAGTCTATAACAAATTGATAGAACAAAACTCTAGAGAGCAAGTTTTGAAACTTCCAGGGATAGCCATGCAAAATCAAATGATTACTCTTCCACCCTTTAAAAATAGACAAAACATTATTTTTCTATCACGCCTTGTGCCCGAAAAACAACCCTTACTTGCAATTGATTCTGTTATTAAGTTTAGAAAAACCGGTTGGAATGGAGTTTTTTATATAGTTGGTACAGGCCCACTGCTCAAGCAACTGATTAACTATGTCGAAGTTAAAACAGCTGAAAGTTACATAAAATTTTTAGTTGATATTCCAGATAAAAAAGTTGAAGAATTATTTAAATCAAGTTTTGTATTACTACATACTTCAAAGAGAGAAGGCTTTGGTTTAGCCGCGATTGAAGCAGCAGCCTTTGGAGTGCCTTCAATCCTTCTAAATTACCCAGAAAATTTGTCTACCTCTTTAGGAATCTCACCTGAATTAGTTTGTGATTTATTTTCACCAGATGAAATTAGCACTAAATTGCACCAAGCTCACCGAAATCAAGCGTATTACTATAAAATGATTGAAGATTGGCTGGGAATTAAACTTCAATCAATGTCCGCATTAAAAAGTATTGAAATTTTAAACAATGAGTTTAAATCTTTTTTTCTTTAATATTGTAGACTAGGAAGGTATGAGAAATATGAAAACAAATAAACGCCCTAATATTGTTGTAGTTATTCCTTGTTATCGCGTGAGTGAAAAGATTTTGGATGTACTTGGTAATATTCCTTCCTTTGTTTCTAAAATTATAGTAGTGGATGATGCATGTCCTGAAAAAACTGGAAAAATTGTGAAGCAGTCAAAATTTAGTAAAAGAGTCACTGTGATCACAAATGCCGCTAATTTAGGTGTCGGCGGGGCAATGAAGATCGGTTATCTCGAAGCTATGAGAACTAAACCAGATTTGGTTGTTAAAGTAGATGGTGACGGCCAAATGAACCCTAGAGATATTTCTAAATTTATTTCTCCTATTATGGAAAAAGAGTACGATTATGTAAAGGGAAATAGATTTTTTTCCTTTGAAAATGTTTCGCAAATGCCACTGATTCGTAAAATTGGTAATCTGGCCTTATCGTTTATGTCTAAGCTTTCAACCGGGTATTATGAGATTTTTGATCCTAATAATGGATTCACTGCAATAAGTGGATCATGTTTAGGACAAATTCCTTTAAAAAATATTAACAATGGATATTTTTTTGAATCAGATATGCTTTTTCAACTCAACTTACTAGGCGCTAAGGTGTTAGATGTATCTTTGCCTGCGATTTATAATGATGAGCGCAGTAGTCTTAGAATCTGGCATGCTTTAATTATTTTCCCAAAAAATCATTTAAGAAATCTATTTAAAAGGATTATCTATACCTATTATTTGCGCGACTTTAATGTTGCCTCGGTTCAGTTATTTATAGGAAGTATTTTATTTTATTGGGGTATTTACCTTGGGTTAAATACCTGGCTTCATAATATGAGTAACAATATGGCATCTACTCCTGGAACAATTGTGCTGGTAGCAATTTTAATTATTTCAGGACTCCAATTATTATTGAGTTTCTTAAGTTTTGATATGCGATTGCAAAAACGAGAATAAATTCGGCTTGCTTTTCATTAAATTTATTGATGAAACAATTGTCCAAGCGCAAAATGGAATAACAGGCAGTTGGTAGCGAAAGTTTACTCCTAATACTCCGTTGACTGCACCTAATATATAGCCAGCAAAAAGCATCGCAAGGAAATACTGGTTGACGATATTCTTAAATTGAAGCAGCGCCAGAAAGACTCCGAACAATAAAAATGCAAGTAAAGCACGGTCTAGAACCGCAAGTTGTGCAACGTCAACGAATAACACTTTACAAAAAGATGCCGGGAGACTAAAAATTTTTTCAAAAGTAGTTTGTTCTTTTGAATTTGGTAGCAGCGCAACACCTAGTGATGCCTTGAGTGCGGGAATAGAACAGATAGAAGCTATAAATATTATACAAATCGACAGCAGTTTTTCACGATTTAAAAACAATACAAGCCCTATTGCTATCCAAAACACTAACGAAAATCTAGTTGCAGAAGTTAGTAAAATTAGTGTGGGTATCTGAATATAGGCTGTTTTCGAATGAAAACTAAAGTCTTTTAGTAAAATAATTGAATAACTGAATAACCCAACCAATAAAGCGTCAGTTGTATTTGACACCATCCACCTTGTTACAGTAGGTGATATCGATAGAACTAAACAAATCGTGACACCGATATACATTAATTTGTAGCTTGAACAGATTCTAAGTACTACAAAGAGTAATACTAAGAATGCTATACTTGGGACGACCAACATTCCAGGAATCCCAAACATATAAACAAATGGGATCGATAAGAGTGGATACAGAATTCTGTGAGATATGTAATAGTAAACTGGACTAGTTTCTGGGATTAAATCAGCAATGCTTATATTTTTGGCCTTAAAACTATTTGATTTATACCAATCAGAAACCTGTTGTGCAGATTGTTCTGGATTATGATTGAGTAAGTCCAAGGCCCTATAAGTGTAATGCATACCATCGGGCTGATAGAGTCCGTAATCGAAACCATAAATTAGCCCGTTGTATTTATATCTTGCAAAAATTGTCATTACTCCTAAAGTTAAAACAAAAAAATATGGAATCAGTCTTCTACTGTACTCCATAGTCTTATATCTATAGGTCATAGACTATGAGCCCAGGTTAATTTACCGGTGCAATCAAATACGTAATTGATATTTCTTAACTTTTCAATTTCCACATCTTGATGCAAATTTAAGATTATAGCAATATCTTGATGGCCAATTTCTATTGAAAACTCACCATTAAATGTCTCTACGAGTGGGTCATGCCAAGCACAGTTGGCACCACTTTCCTTTAATAATTTTAATATTGCTAGCGCGGGAGTTTCTCGAGTGTCTGAGATATCTGCTTTATATGAAACTCCAACAATTAACACCTTCTTTCCTTTAATATTTTGGTTATGGTCCCTTAAGACCCTAGTTAAGACATATCTGGGCATATAGAGGTTTATCTCATCAGCTTTATCAATTAACGGTGTGGCCATTCCTAGTTTTTTTGACTCATGGCTTAGATAAATGGGATCAATAGGTATGCAATGTCCACCTACCCCCCCACCGGGGAAAAACCTCATAAATCCATATGGCTTGGTTTGGGCCGCTTCTAGCACTTCGTTAATATTTACTTTAAAACCATCAGCAATTTGGGCCAATTCATTTACAAAAGCTATGTTTACATAACGGAATGAATTTTCGACAAGTTTTGCCATCTCAGCTACTTCAGGAGTCGATACTAGCTTTACATTGTCTGTAAATGTTGAGTAAAAATCAACAGCCTCTTTTCCGGCCTGAATATTTAGTCCAGCGACAATCCTGGGCGTATTATCCAACCGCCATTTCTCATTTCCTGGATCTATCCGCTCTGGAGCTACTGCGTACCTATGGCTAATTCCGGTAGCAACATTTATTTTCTCTGCAATTAATTTTCTTAGGGTTCCAGGATAGGAGGTGGATTCACTTATAATTAATGCACTTTCTTTAATGTAATTTATAATAGTTTCTGTGGCTAAATTAACATATGATAGATCTGGCTTACGATCAGAGCTTAAAGGGGTAGGAACGGCAATTATCACTACGTCAGAATCATGTAAATCTTCTGGGAGATTACTTGGTCGGTACATTGAGTTTTCAATTAGTTTTTGCAATAGCTCATCATCTATATCTTCAATATGAGAATTACCTAACCTCAGTTTTTTTATTAGTTCAGGATTGGTATCAAAGCCGGTAACAAAATAGCCGGCATCTGCTGCTGCAGTGGCTACGGCCAATCCAACATAACCTTGACCAATAACCCCAACACGCTTCACATCGAAATTGTAGGGGTGAAACCTAGCCAGGTTGATCCCCACTACTATTGATCGCAGATCAAGAACTCTTCTCGGCGTAATGACCGGCAAGCGGCGATATATTTATAACCCGGGGCGCTTCATCATAAACACCCGCATTTGAGGTACAATAAATGTACTAGGGTAATGAAATGTCCGAATTGTCTATATATCGCTACAAAAGCCATAATATTTCGTAGATGTGAGTAGAGGCAGCGACGGCTGGCTCTGTATTAAAACCGGTTAAGCAAGGGGCAAAGCAAAATGGCATTTAAAGCCAAGGTAGCCACAGCAGTTGAGGGGTCAAGCCCTGCTCTCTGGAGTGTTGCCCAATTTTCATCCTTTTACACACACAACCGATCTGAGCTAATCGCCCATGCCAATCGGATTGTCAAGGATAAGGTGCAGGCTGAAGAGATCACCCAAGAGGCCTTAGTCAAATTTATGCTTGCTGCCCCTGAGCTATCGAGTGATTCTCACGCACTTTCATACCTACATCGCACTATTGAAAATTTATGTATTGATCTATTTAGAGCAGAAAATCGCCGTCCAAATTTAGTTGCCTTAGATGATGTAACCACTGAGGTTGAGTCGACCTGGCAGGTAGCAGGAGATCACTCAGCAGAGATATCCGCCGCAGAAGATGCTGCAATTATTCGTCAAGCATTGTCCCTCCTATCACCAGCAGAGCGAGCAGCTCTAGTTATGTGGGAGGTTGAAGGGCGTTCAACTGCAGAGATCGCTAAGGAGCTCGGCATCAAAGAGTCAGCAGTTCGTCACACAGTGTCTCGCGCTCGTGTATCTTTTCGAAAGATATTGTCTGAGTTTATTGTCGATGAAACACGTGGACTTACCGCTTTGGATCTTTTATCTAACACCTATAAAAAGGCTACAAAGCTTGCTGGTAAGTCATCAAAAATCGCGCTGACCTTTATTCTTGTTTTAACTGCGTTCCTAGGGCTTAACTCCCTTACTGGTAATGAACCTAATGCTTCTATTTTTACGAGCTCTACTCAACTTTCTAGGAACCAAGATATGTCATCAAATACAGCTCCGGTTATAGTTACTCCAAAAACTTCTACTCCTGAGTTAGTACTTGATCCAACCTACGCGATTACTCCCTTTGAGTTCTCTGGTCACATGCAATTTTCTTTAGCACAACTTGAGACTTTAACTCTGATGCTGCAAGTATTAGAGCAAACAGATGGTGGACCTGCGCCCACCGAATAAATAGATTTCCGTATCTTGCGGCATTACACGTGTGTGCCATGGGAAACGGAATTAGAAGATCGAAAGATCTTCGAGCCAAAACTAGGAAATACTTAGTTTTGACTAACGAAAGGAAAAAAATGTCTACAAAGACAACAATTCGTAAGCGAATTTCGCTTACCGCAATTGGAGCATTAGTTACAGGTTTGATAACTGTGACTGGTGGATCGACAACTGCTAATGCAGCAGTTTACGCACACGCTAACGTATCCATGGGTGCCGGATCTACTGGAATTATCAGTCCACTTAGTGCTTCCGCTGTATCTATGACATCGGATGGGCTCCTAAAACTCAACATCGCTTCTTCTTCAGTAGTGATTAGTGTTTCTGGTGGTAAAATTCTTGGAGTTGATTCCCTTCCATTGGTCGCCGCAACAGGCGCTCCAATGGTTCCTGGTTCACCTGTAATTTCTGCAGATGGAACTAATTTATCAACCAATACTGGCACCGTAAGTCAGGAACAAGCGATGAATGGCGTTACTTTCAAGCCAACAGCAGCGGGCACCAATATGGTAATTAAATTATACGGTGTCACAACAACAGCCGCTACAGCGCTAGCAAGTCCTACCACTGCTTTGGCGACAACCATAACAGTTACTGTTTATGCACCTGGAGCTTCAGGAGTTTTTAGTGCCGCAACTTCACTTGCCAGTATCCAAGCAATTGGTTCAGGCCAAGCTACCGTTGCAGATGTGGCGTATGAAGATATTGTTCATGGTGGAACTGAAATCCGCATCAACTATCTCTGGAAAGATGCATTAGGAACCCAATTAGCTTCTACCTCTACAACAATGGCGCAAGTAACTTCTGGCGCATGTGTTGTTGGTACTTCAGCCGGTAGCGGAACAACACCAGTGGCTAGCGAGACTGCCACAAGCGGTGATTTCTTTGTTGGAGTTGCAGATGCTACTGATGGATTGGCAAAAACCTGTACTGTTGCCATCTCTTGGGATGGTGTCGTGCGTTCGACTAAGACTCTAAACTTCCGCGGCGCTCCAGCTAAGATTAATTGGACTGCTGCATATATTGGTGATGATGGTGCGGCAAATACAGCTGCTTCAACTCAAAAGGGTTATGTAACAGTAACTGATAATGCTGGAAATACATTGGGTGGAATTAACGTAACTGCTGATACCACAAAATATGATTCCATCATCTCAGCTGCAAGTATCTCAAACTCCGCTTATACAGCTTACAGAGCTTCTGATACTGCTACTTCCGTACGTTATCCAGCAGCAGCAGGCGCAGTACCATCTTCACTTAACTATACCTGTACAGCCGCTGGCGGTAGTTCGAATGTGGTTCTGAAGTACACTTTCTCATCTGGTACTTCAATTTCTTCAACACCAATTCCAGTTAGATGTCATGGAGCAGCCAATAAATATACGGCTTCACTTGATAAGGCCTCATATGTTCCTGGAGATGTCGCAACCTTAACTATTAATGCGGTTGATTCAAAGGGAAGACTTGCACATGACGCGTCAACACTTGGTGCTGGTCAGGCAATTTCAGGATCACAGCTAACTGCAGTAACAGCACCTTCACAGGGTGATGTATTTGCAGAGGGTAAATTGACCTATAAGTTCCTGGTTGGTTCAACTGTTGGAAGTTATAACTTGGTTGTAGATCTGCCTGCAATTAATTCAGTATCAACAACTGGTGCAGCAGCGCAAACTGTTGCTTACAAGGTTGTTGCTTCAACTACTGATGTAACCAATGCAGAAGTATTGAAGTCAATCGTTGCCTTGATTGCTTCAATTAATAAACAGATAGCAGCACTACAGAAGTTGATCCTACAAAGGAGATAACCTCTAGATAATAAGAAAAGAGGGCCTGTTTCTTGCATAAAGAGACAGGCCCTCTTTCATGTATATTTCTTCTATGAATTTAAGCCGACTATCTGCTCGTTTTATACCAGTTTTTTGTTTATTAATAACTATAACTTTCACTCCATTTTTAAATCGTGATCCAGTTAATCCAATAAGAATAATACTGATAGCGGTTCTAGGCGCAATTCTCTTTGGTGTAATTTTAATTTCATATAACAGCTTTAAGGATAAATATAGACTTTTATTCTTCTTATTATTGTTGCCACTTGACCTTATTTTAGTTTACATCTTTAGTGGTGCCAATAGAATTGAGCAACTTTATGGTGCTATTGGAAGAAATTACGGGCTTGTCACCCAAGTATCCTTAATGATAATTTGTATCGCATCTTTTATATATAGCACGAAAGATTTTGTAAACCGATTTTCTAAAACATTAATTTTAGCAAGTGCCATAAACATGGCTTACGGTACAATTCAAATAATGGGTTTAGACCCCGTGAAAAACTGGAGTATTTGGAAAGGCTTACCTATTGGTTTTTTTGGTAACCCAAATCAATATTCATCATTTACGGCGATTGCGGCCTCAGTAGCCTTTTGTAAAATACTTATACCTGGCCGCGGTATGAGTGAACAGGCAGGTTCCATTATTTTTATTTTGTTTTCACTCTTTAATCTTTTTTTTGCAGACTCATCTCAGGGATGGGTGATTTTAGTAATGTGCATGGTTTCGTCAATTTCAATTAAATTGATCATGAGTTCAAGAAAAAAACTTTCCTCCAAGTTGTTTATTACTTGTGTTTTAATTTTATCCATAATTTCTATTTTAGATATTTTTCAGAAGGTACCTTGGAAGCCGTTACTCTTTTCAGAGACAGTGACATATAGGGGGGACTACTGGAGAGCGGGGGTAACAATGGGGTTGGAACATCCATGGTTTGGAGTAGGACTTGATCAATATTTAAATCACTATCGCGTAAGCAGAGATGCTTTAACAGCGAGCCGATCTGTATCCCAAGAAGTAACTGATTCTGCACACAATCTATTTATTGACTATTTTGCATTTGGTGGCGTCCCGTTACTTGTAATTTATATTTTGATTCAAATATTGGTATTCTTAAAAATAGCAAATATAATCAAACGAAGCACAAATTACGATTCTGGTACAGTTTCATTAGTAATAGCTTTTTTTGGATTCTTTCTGCAAAGCCTGATATCACCAGTTAGCCTTAGTATCATTATTTGGAGTTGGGTTGCCATAGGAGTTATATTGGGATTACCAACTGCTCAAAGCATTAACAAAGTGGATATGAAAAAAAACAAAGTGGATTCGGGTATAACTGAAAATTCAAATTTAATATACAAGAAATCTTCGGTTTTTCTAATATGTGCAATCTTTGGAGTCATTGGTGTTGTTGTATCTTCTCCATTTTTGATCAAAGATATGAAAGTTAGAAATGCGTATAAACTTAATTCAACTGAAAGTGCTGTCTATAATTCTGCCTACATTTGGCCAAAATACGCAACTTGGATGGCGGAAGCATCTTGGCTTCTTTATTACAATGGTGAAGTATCGAAAAGCTTGAGAATTGCACTAGATGCCACCAAATACGACCCCAATAATTATTTAGCCTGGCTAGCTTTGTACTCCAGGACCGATTTGGATCCTGCTCTGAAAAAAATTGTAGAAGAAAACATCTTGCGCCTTGAACCACGTAAAGAGAATATAATTAAAGCAAAGAGGCAACCAAGTGGTTGACTTTAAATTTTTTGTAAAATCTTAGCTTCCTTAAACTATGTATACTTACCACAACTACACTCGTTTAGATTAGTCAAGCTGCGACACAAAGTGTTGAAAAAATACCAATTGTCAATGAAGCAAAACTTTATGACTGGAATAACTAACACTTATGGAGTCTAGGCTCAAAATCTTATAAATAGTTATTAATTGCTCATTAAATTAGGGTGGTTGCACTAAACAGCCTCTTAACGATGAATAAGAGCGTGAGCACTAAATTATAAGGGGTTGATTGGTATAAGGAGAATAATTGATTAGAGAAAACCGATGCAATTCATGGTGGTGGCTTATAATTAATTTAAAAGAATCATCAATTTACTAGTATTCGCTTATTTGGTGAATTATAACTGGCTTGAAATATTGTATATGCTCCTACTCTGTAAACTTATTTTCTAGCACGAAAGGTCGAGTCACTTTGAGGAACCAAGTATGGGTCTGTGGTGAGGTACTTATTGATTTAATTCCTGATGGCACGGGGCGCAAGGCGGTAGTTGGTGGGGGCCCCGCTAACACAGCCAAGGCGCTAGCAAAGCTTGGATTGGCAACTCAGTTTATTGGTGGTATTTCATATGATGCTTACGGGCAAATGGCATTGGACGAATTATTAGCTGGTGATGTTTTACTTGATCACGTTAAGTATTCAGATAGGCCAACATGTTTAGCGATAGTTTCACTGAATGATCAAGGAGGAGCCTCATATGAGTTTGTAATTGAAGGAACTGCCACCTTTGAATTCTCTCCCTCCTGGCTGCCAGATCCAACTACAGAAAAGCCATCCCTATTACATATCGGCACATTAGTAACCGCGATAGAGCCGGCAGCTTCTGTCTTATTTGAGTGGGCTAAAAAGGTAGCAGTGGTTGCACCACTTGTATTTGATCCAAATATCAGGCCAGCGGTGATGAGTGATCGGGCTGAGTATGTAAAGCAGGTAGAAAGATGGGTATCAATCTCATCGGCAGTTAAGGTAAGTGATGATGATATTTACTGGCTATATCCTGGTGTTGAGTTAGATCAGGTAGCAAATAAATGGCTTTCAATGGGGCCAGATTTAGTTGTCGTTACATTTGGTGATAAGGGCTTAACTGGATCTCGAAAAAATGAGAAGGTAGCGGTAGATGCTAAAAAAGTAGTTGTGGCAGACACAGTCGGAGCAGGAGATACGGTAGGTGCCATCTTGGTTGAAGCGATAATTGAGGATGGCCTGGATAAGTTAACAGGAGATAGATTGGCTGTAATGCTAGGTCGGGCGGCAAAAGCAGCTGCAATTACGGTATCTAGGACTGGTGCGCTGCCACCATCAAAAGCTGAGATTAAATAAATAAGGAGAAGTGCAAAATGCTTAACATTAGTGGTGATCAGATATCAATTGCAATTGATTTAGATCAGGGAGCACGTCTGGCCTCTGTGCAATGGCGGGATATGGAGTTTGTCCTACCCTTTAGAGGACAAAGCTACACCTGGGGTTGGTTTGCCATGGTTCCCTTTGCTGGGCGAATAAGAGATGGTGTTATCAGAAATTCAAAGGGTGAAG
>Ga0169931_10006116_pt1 | contig 18220 bp, 5 predicted proteins | sample Kivu_15m_20L_FD_129675 | JGI IMG/M metagenome (GOLD analysis project Ga0169931, IMG submission 129675) | Freshwater microbial communities from Lake Kivu, Western Province, Rwanda to study Microbial Dark Matter (Phase II) - Kivu_15m_20L... | ecosystem: Environmental > Aquatic > Freshwater > Lake ... | reverse complement strand
TGGTTGATGATAGACAAGTTGCGCAGGGGTTCATACATAAAGAACAGACAGAAGTATATTTAGTGATTGATGTAGAGTTATTTTCATATGTTCCTGGACTACAAGCTGCCATGCATACGTTAGTTGTGGCATTGAGAATGCGATTAGAGCTATTTCTATAGCATTATGTACAATTCGTGGCTGAAAATTGACACTATTGGCAGTTACTACCACAAGGCATACACGAGTTGCTGCTTGTTAAAATGTAAGTTCCAGCAGGACAGCTTTAAAGACATTGAAATTGATAAAAGTATATTCTAGTTGTGAAAATTGTATTAGGATAGCATGATAGACAGATACTAGGAGTCGATTAATTGCAAGTATAGCAAGGAAGATTGCACAAAGTTGTAAAAATTATTGGCGAGAAAGTGCTCATCAGAAAACCTTCAGAAAATGAATCGAAAAGCATCGAAGTTACATTGCTCATAGGAATCAATAAATTCTATATTGTAATTACATCGTTGATCCCAAAAAACAAGGTCGGATTTAAGGGTATGATTTACAAACTTGTTCCATTAATAGAGCAAGAAACAGGAACTAGAGAATTTTTGCATCTGACACTACTTTGAAAAAGCTGAGCTGCGTTTCTAAGCAAATATTTGTTAGTAATATTAGCCCGATTGGTCAAAGTAAGTGTCAAGTTAGACTGCATACCGTGAATTCTATTGCTAAAAGAATAATTAAAAGAGGCAAAAGAAGATGAAAACTGATTAGTGAGGAACAAAGTTCTATCTTAGGCATATGGATAGTTAAGATTTGTTAAAGTTCTGAACTAGAAAGTCGAAGAAGGCTTTAAAGAAGCAGAATTAAGTATACCTTTGATTTTAATTGTTATCGAAGTCGCAAATCCAATCAGATTTATTCGAACTTGCCTAGTGTTATTGAAATTTGAGCTTTGACAGACCAGAGGCAAAGGCGTTTAAGTTTCACAGGTAACATTCGAAATTTAAGTAATTTCTTTAGGAAAGGTAAGCAAGGCATAAGAACTGTTATCCCAGGGTTTAGGTTGTTGAAAAAAGATTGTATATTCAACAGGTGCAGAATTTTTTGTATCATTTCGATTGATTAAAACCAGAATAAACGAAGCAGGAACAAAATCTTGGATGAACTAAGTTCTATTTGAGTAATTTATAAGTTTATAGTCGGCTGAGTACAAATTTAGTTGAAAGTAAGAAGTTGGAGCTGTGCTTTTAGCATTTATTCCATAATTATTTAGTGTTATTCGGACTAGCTGACCAGTCTGGATTGAAGAGGCTCCTAAAGAAATGTTGAAAGAAAGGCCATTGAGAGTTGTAGTGACGCTGGCTGGACTACTATTGATAGTAAAACTTACAGAAGGTATATAACCGCTTCTGATTTCTACTTAGGGAGCTACTGAGACCACTACATATCCTCCTACTGGAATCGGATCACTCGGACTAAACACTAGATTTAAAGAAACTGGCTATGAGTTGACCAAATATTCAGACAAAGATATATTAACTTGACTGTCTGATAGCTACCTTGGAGTAAAGGTAATGTTGGCAACAGTGGCTTGAGCTACAAGCTGAGTTAAATCATTTGTATAGTAAAATTTCATTATGAATGAAGAAGTCGTTAGGGCTTTACCTGGATTTATGAGTTGATTAATTGAAAATCGATAAGTTCCTAAAGTTATGTTCTGATTGCTTAGATCGCTAAGTATTAGGGTAGTCCCGTTTAAAGTGCACGTAGAAGGTCTTGGATTTGTTAAATTAGTTGTTAGACAAGAGCTATTGATATTAAGAATGATTTAAGGTGGAAAAGTTATAGTTACTACGGCTGAACTCAAGAGAAGATCAGTCGTTGTAAAGGTAAAAGAATACGGCCCAGCTGCATTAATTAGATAAGATTGTGGAACAACACTTAAAGAATAATCTTTGGGTTCAGGTTGGATGGCTGCTGAGCCTCGCATTTTAAAACCATGATCTGATGATCTTATGTTAAAAAAGAACGGTTAAGTAATCTTACTAGATGGAGGAGAAGTGTATCGAGTAATGAGTATCTGTACGCTGACTCCACGATTTCTATTCGGGCTGGTCGAAGCTTGCTGCATAGTGACTGTAAAATTAGCCGCGTTGTAGGTGACTAGACTGTTAGTTATGCTGAGATTTGTGGCAGAAACAAGCGAAAAAGAAAACAAACTGCCTGTAGGTAGAATGAGCTGAAAATAATCTGTTCTAGTTATGGTGTCAAGAAGTGTAAAAGATATTCGAAGTGAAGTATCAGTGTTAACGAAAAGAGGCGAGATAGTTGGCGTGAGGTTTAAAGAAAGCGCCAAAGGTTGCAAGCCTGTGATAGTTGAAGTGCAAGTATCAATTTTAAAGTCGTCTTGAGAATAGGAAGCTATGTATAGAATGTCAGGTGGAGTGGTGGTGGGAGGTGAAAACAAAGTGCTGATGCTTAAAGTAAAAGGCGAAAGTATACTTGTATTGCTAGATGAAGTGATAGTGATTGTAAGAATAGCAGTTGATGCTGATCCTGAGCATGTGGCTCCTGTGGGCTGACCACTAAGGAAAGTGCAAGTTAAGGCCGAGGCTATGGGTAAGTTATGCAAAGTGGAGATATCTTGTGACCATTGAAGGCTGAGAGGAAACTGAATCTAAATGTAAGTATTGACAGCAAGAGCATTCCTGGGAGTGAGAGAAACGACCATGGCACCACTCGTGTTGACAAAAGCAGGTGAAAATGTGACACCACACGAAATAAATGTATCAGCGGTAAGGGTAATCTTGCTGGCATCGCCCTCAGAACTAAGATCGTCGCCAATCACTATGATAAAAGAATCAGTAGTAAGAGCAGGAGATGGGTTCCTTACATTACCTATAGTGATTGAGGCTGACGCTATGGGTGTGCTGTTGCGAATGGCGTTGCTTATTGTTATATTATTGCCTGTTATAGAGCACGTAAAATTAGTGACTGGTACATCATCGATAAGCAAAGATGTGCACTGAGGCAGAGAAACAGTCAGATCGTACTGAGAAGGAAAGATGACTGTAATATTTGAGTTAGCAGGAACTGGTTGACTGCTAAAAGGAGTCGGATTGAGAAGGATGTCGTAGTGGCGATCTGCTCCAAAAGTGTAAGTTGCTGCAGTGTTTATGGTGAGATTGCTGACAGTGACTGAGGGATAAATAAAAGTAAACGAGTAGATATGCCTAATCATCATCAGCATACATAACCATTCTTTGATCATCATTAATTCAAAAAATGCAACATCGATAGTGATAACTATTTTTTGGCTATATTCATCTATCTTTCGGTCTTTAAAATAAATTTAGCTCTTGTTGCTTTCAAAGTATTATTTATATGATATGAGTAACAGATGAAGATTAATAATATAACTTATTGATGTCTGCTGACAACGCGCTCAAATAAGCAGCTGGTGAATACCTGCGAAAACACCGCATCATCGAGCTCATGGAAGACCTCTGTTCTGATCTCTGCTACGAGCAGCCTCAGAACATCAACGAGTTTCTCATCGAAAGACTAAAACTCAAGCAAAAACAAGGTAGTTATAGTGCAACACAGGATTTAAGACTGGTATTTTTAGTCGCTAGGAGATCGTAAACGTGTTTACTTTATTCGATTTGAAAAAAGAAGGAGCAATTGATAAACAGAGATGCAAGGAGGCCCTGAAAACTCTAGCAAATAACGAGTTCCAATGGTAACTAGTGTAAGCTGGAGGCATTCCTGATAAAGTAAATGAAAAATAATTCGTGGGGCTATGCGAAAAAGTACTAGGAATCAAGTGATTCAAACCAACTCTTCATTTAAATTTTACTATCATCTTGAAAAAGATAAGAATCATCATTGTTAGGTATATTAATAATGGCTTCTGTATTTCAAATTTCAAATAGTTTGAGAATAAGTTTTGCCTATTTATTAATATTTTTCAATAGCTTAGCCTAGACCTATCATATTCTTAAACTAAACTAAATGGCTAATATACACGGTATAGATCGCGGATATCCTCCTAACAACTACGATGCAAGAAGGCAACAACAACATGACGAAGACCCAGGTTTCCTGGCTAACTTCGGATAGCCCATCTTGGCTGAACAGATCAGAGTAGCTGAGGAACATCGCATCATATTCATATCAGGACGCAGACATGTCAAAAATCCACAAGATGAAAACTACTGGGACATGCTCACATTTGCACTTTGTCCTACTTTCAAATTTTTATCCATAACTTTTCTTATAATTCTGGCTGACCTGGTTATGTTCATCGTGTTGGCGGCCCACGGCATTGACAAAAAGTCATCTAGACTTCTTTAAATTCAGACTTCAGTTCTGCTTAGATTTGGAGCCAACTCTTATGTTAACGTACTAGCAGGTTAGGTTTGGAGACTAATATCCGCAATATATCTTCATATCTACTTTATGCATTTTTTCAGCAACGTCATCGTCACCTTCATGTTTCTCTCCAGACTTGAGTACACCTTCGGACCACTAAAAACAGTGATCTGCTACTTCCTTACCGGAATAGCAGGCAACATTTTTAGTATAGTGGTTCAGAGACAAAGAAACGCTATTTCTGCAGGAGCCTCTACTTCCTTATTCGGAGTAATCGGACTAATTCTGGGTTATCTCATTATAAACTGGAAAGGACTAGACCTAGTAGGGCCAGCCATGAAGTGTCAAATATATTGCATCGCTTTCTTCATCATAATCTTCATCATAATCTTTACACCATCCGCTGCTACTGACTCAGGAGGAGTCGACTACTACGGACATCTTGGAGGATTCCTCGCAGGAGTATGGCTTTCTTGCATTCACAACACAATTATCAATACAAACAGATAAAAAATCATTCGTGTTGTCTTTCTAGTACTATTTATCATACAGGTAACTGCCTGCTTTCTCAGCTTTTACCTTTGATCACAATATTCAAACTCATCCTTACATTATTATGAATAAATAATCTTTTTTTCATATCAATTCATATGATTTGATTTGTTATTAATGAAACGAAAGATAATAAAAACTAGTTCAGTTATAATACATGGGCTGCACTTCAGTCAGTCAGATTGAGTCACTCAAAGGTATCCTTTCCTTTATTTAGTTCTTCCTCTACCAACATAAACTACTAACGCATACCTTGACAAGTTTCCTGCAATCTTCATCATGAAACTTAAATAAAAATTTATATCTTTCGCTTAGCCATCTACGAAAGATCTCGAACCTTTTAATTTTCTCAAATTATTCGCAGCCTCTAGACTAAATGACGTATATAATCCACTTATCCAGCGTATGAGCCGTAGGCTATTTGCCTATTTTAATGACAATCGATCAAGAAACATTACTTTCCGCAGGTTCATGATCAAGTATGCCACTCTCGTCAACAGCTAACCCAGCGTTTTTTTCAAAATTCTCTTCTAGATATACAAAGATTTAAACAGTTTAAACATAAGTCAAAAATAATGGGAAATCTTCAGCAAATAGTAAAGCCAATACATAGTCATTAAAAAAACTAACTAAGACATCATTTACCCTCTCAACAGTGAACAATTCATTAGTTTACTAAATAGCGTTTTATTCAAAGTTCCCTAGTATCAAGAAAATCTTTCAATCGTATCTGATTAAGATTTTCCCTTTAATGCCATCAGACAGCAGCTACAAGATGATTAAATGACTGATATAGTTCCCAACTAAGATTACTACATAATCTCTAACTCGTGGTTCTAGCGATGGTAGCTCTGATTTCACTTAGGTCCTTTTATTTCTTAGATACTCAAAATTAAAGTGAAAATATGATATTCAAATCAACAAAAATGATTCCTGAATCTGGAATCATGAAAAAGAAGAAAAAACGCTAAAATCATAATGATTCGACTCGCAGATCTTATCAAGTTAATCGTCAGTATGGTCAAGCCTTAATATAACAACCCTCATCAATAACTTTTTAAGATATTTAAGGCTAGTATAAGGGATAGCTCAGATCTAATCTCAAGAGTTTTTCCTAGACCAAAATAATATCCTAAAAATTATGGAAAATTTTATCATCAATTTTGCCTGTCTAGCAAGTATTCAAGAGAAGATCGTCGCTAAACGGATAGATATAATATTATCCCAAATCAATCTACTACTGCTAAACTGATTATAAGGGCAATATTTTGCTTGAAAAGCAATAAATTAAAAGTTTGTCGGTGCACTAGAAGATAGGAGTCCTCACCCGTCCTTTTGGAAGATAGCAGACTTATATTTTTACTAAAAACTTTGGATAAAAAAATTGGAGAGAAGTCGAGCCAAACAAATCAGCTGCTTAAGTCTCCCTGGATCCTAGATTCTTTATAGCTATCACGACTAATCGTTAAAAATTTATCGATAAAAACTATCGAAAAGAATGCAACATAGATAACATAGCATTAGGCGATCGTATCTATTGTCATCTTACATACATAAAGTCGCACGCCCAGGCATACATAGCCCAGTTGCTTGACGATGATAAGTTTAAAATACATTACATGGGTTACTCATACAAATATGAAACCATTGTCCAACGACAACAAATCTCAATCGAAGAAGAACAGGCAGTTCTTGCTTCTTCAAAGAAAAAGAATTAAACTGTGATTAAAGGGATGAATAATGTTGGTAATACTTGCTTCATCAACGCCATTGTGCAGAGCCTTATCTCCACACCGATTCTTTAGAAATTCTTAATTAACTACCAATATCATTAATAGAAGAATACTCTTCTGAATGCACTCAGCTAGCTAGCAAATCGACTGCTTAATAACTAAAAAGCAGACGCTAATAAGTTTAAGAAAATAGTAGATATGCAGATGGCGCAATTCAGTGGATATGATCAGCAAGATGCTCAGTAGTTTTTGAATATTCTGCTGGATAAAATCAATTAGTAGCTTCCGGAAAAACCAAGTATCGTCGATTACCTCTTTAGAGGTAAGTCAGATTCCGCTCTCACTTGTCTTCAATGCAAAAACACTAAGATTATTTCAGAGAATATGTATATACTGAGTCTGCCGATACCCTAACCTTAGTTCAATTACTTTAGCATCGTGTCCGTACCTATAACTTTCAGTTACATGAAAAAACTCATATTCACTCTCCACAAAAATGCCACTGTCGTAAGATATTTTCTATTCAGAATTAGTACATGACAGTTTTCGAAGAGAGAAGCGGATTCAACAGAAACGATTTCATCTTTTGCGAAACTGCTGGAAACTCGCTTCGAAAAATAAAAACCGAGTTAGCTGATCCGAAATATCAAACCAAAAAGGTCACGTAAAACTTTAATTAGTCAGGGATCTTGGCATAGTGCCTAATATAACTCTGACAGCTTTCGAAAAGATGCCGAAAAGAGTAAACTACCAACTTCCTTCGATGACTAGCTCAGACAGAAGTTACTTAGACTTTACGCACCCCACAGAAGTACTCTGATCACTAACATAGCAAGAATTTCAATACTATTTGTCGAATAGTTGAATTAAAAAGTGATGAAAACAATAAAATTGTCGAGTTCAGCAATCAAAACAACTAACTTGTAAGAATTAAAGTATAGACGGCTAAATGTTAAACATTGACATCAAAACTTGGATCTAAGGGAGGTGAAGTAGCTTATAAAAAGATCATACTACGCAAGTACAATCCAGCTGTCAAAAGTATGGAGTATTTTGGTAATTAGTACTTGGTGGGAATTCCTAAATGGGCGTCTTATAATGACACTATCTTACTAGTGGAGCGCTATATTTAAAATTTGAAAACAAGATAGGCCGTTCCTGTGACCAAAGGAGAAAAAGGAGACTACATTATTCGACTATTAGATCCCACGAAAATCAGATGTATTTTCTGTCTCAATGATAACAAATGTGTTGGCGTAGGAGAGGACGATCTGACAGTTTGTTGCGATTCTTTCGATAAACAAGCTCCTCTTTGTTTTTCAGCCAAACATAAAGCCTTCTGGATATACGTCGATTGGGTTAATATCAATAAATGCAACGTTTCTTTTTGCTACAATATAGAAGTAGATTCGGTTTCCAAAAATGTATAGAAGTCAATGCAACAACAAGTTATTCAACTAGATTAATGTCTCAAGCTATACAATCACAAGGAAAAAGTATAGATGTAGTGTGATAAGTGCAAAGGGAAAGATCAAAATCTCTAGCATCTCATAGGTGTGATGCCCAATATACTAATCCTTCATATGAAAGAGTTCAGGTACACACCCTAAGGGCATCTTATCAAGCTAGATCTGAGACTCAAATGGCAAGCTTTCCTTGATGCTAGCTTATATTCTCAAAACATTCAAGGAAAAATGTACTAACTATTTGGAGTGGTAAAACATAGTGGCAACAGTTAATCAGGGCATTATACTAGCATGGTCAAACGTAAACACCCCTTCTAAAACAAAAAAATTTGGATTAATTTTGACGACTAAATCACCTAAATTATCGAAACTTAGCCTACCGTAATAGAAGACGCATATTTGCTGTTTTTCACTAAAGTAGACATGCCTACAAGTTCTTTAGTTATATATGAGGTCTAATGATATATTTAGATGTCATTATTATTTATAAAATATGATGTTTTTACAATTAAATATTTAATAAATATACAAAAGGGTTATTGAGCTTCAAACTATGATGAAAATATTTTTTATTTTTTGTTATTTTAACTACCGCTTAAATTTGACCGATTTGAGTTGCCTGTAATTAATTACTTTGAACTAACTAGTTCCAGTGACACATGCACAATCAAACCAAGTCTCCTCTCAGCAAGACCCACATCACTCCCCAGAAGCCCAGCAAATCTATGACCCACAGCAAGCGTTCAAATCATACTATTGTGAGTCATTCCAAGGCCATGTAATCAAAGTTTAAAGAAATTTCATAAAGTCAAGTATACAAAAACATACTCAACAAGATGCTTAGAAAAGACAACCTTCTTGCTTTTGTACAAGAAGCTTTGCAATATGTCTAACTGACTGAAGATTTTATTCCAAAAGATATGGTAAATACTGTAGAGCTTGTGAAGAGTCGGGCTTAAACGCAACATTATGGAAACACCCTCATAAAGGATGGAAGTTTTATCAAATACTTCTGCAAACTGGCATAAAAAGAATTCAAAGATCGGCAGAAGTAACTTAGACTACATTTTTTTAATAAGTATAAGAATGCAATAGTAATCCGTCAAATAATCTTTAACGATTACTTTAAGGATCTAAACTAAGAAGAAACAAAAAGTTGGAGTTGCAGCCGATCAAAACATGTGCCCCAAGAAAAAGAAAAATCTTTAAAAAAAAGTGTGAAATCTAAAGAAAATGACTTAAATTAGAACAATTAAGTCAACAAATCTAAACACCCTGAGTTAAAAAATTTCAAAGATAATATAATATCATAAAAAAAATCTGAAAACATTTTTAATTTAAACTTTGGCAATAGCCATATGAAAAAGTAAAAAACCATAAGCTAGCTTGATCAACATTCTAAATACTAAGACTCTGATCTGCATCCTAATTCTGCTTTTGACCCAGTTGATAATCGATCTCTCAATAAATTTGGTGTCTAATCAGATTTTAGTCAAAAAAGTGCTTCTTTTTACAAAAGCAATAGTTTTTTACAAAGAAAAACAAATAATTTTATTGATAAAAATTTATAGAATCACAACAGTCCCCTCAGCAAGGAGTATTAACAAAGTCAATCTTTTACTTCTCCCTTCAAAAAAAGTAATCTGAAAAGAAGGAACGAAACTTAATAAGAAAGAGAGCTAAGATTGGCAGGACTTGTAAAATAAAGCGCAGTAAAAAGTGGTAAGAAAAAAAATGTAGTAACTTTCCAAGATACACTCAACTCTAATTCTAAGCTACAATAAATATACAGTTCTATCAAAAAATAAAGATAAATCAAATAGTTGAATTAATCTTCAAAGAAGGCCTTAAAAATTGATAAAGAATAGGCAATTGTTAGGCCATCAATAAACGAAAAAATGTCCCATCTAAGTGAGATTAGATTAAAAAGACTGACGAACTAAACAAAAAGTTAAATGAATGAAATTTAGAAATAAATTATCGACAAATTTTCAACTATACAAAGAAGAGGTAAAATATAAGGAGTTAAATTTGGATATAGTTAAATTATAGGACATTACAAAAATTATATTCTAAAAATCACACAAGCTACAGATGTCTATTAATTTTTGGAACCCACATACACTGCTCTAATTCTTTAAAGAATGAATGAAAACAACAAAACAAATGTTTCCGAATACGTCTTTACTGGGAAATAAAACTTTGAAATTCTGTTGATAGAATGAATGATATCCCTTACTATCTAATCATAATATTTTTTTTTATTCAAAAAATAAGGTCTACGTATCAAACCACCTGTGAGCACATTTTTTTCTCTGCCTCCTTGATGTCCTGGATGAACTTAAGAGCCTCTTCTTTTACGAAAAGATCCATTTATTATTAGAGAACAGTTGCACTTACCCACTATTTAATTTGCCTTAAAGACTCGTGATTTTCAGTAAATTACTGTGTATTTAAAGTTTTGAACCACAGTCTTGCCTACTATATCTGGAGATAGCTCAAGTCGATGCTGAAATTGATCGCATGATTATAAATTTTATCCATTTTTTGGCATTCAAAACTTTTTTTACTTTCCATTTGCTACTATTCTCCGATGCTTTAATCATGAATAGGGTAATCCTCCATCTATTTAATCACATGCAATCTTGCAGTATCTTAAAGTGCATACTAGTCCTCATCGCAAGGAATTCTGTTAATGAGCTCAGATACGTTTTCTGTTGTAAGCTTGAAAACCTATCGATTTTTCACTAAGAATAAGAGTCGGGCGAGTGACTTTTTCATACCTTAGATATCGAGATACTTAAATAATTATAATTCAAGCTATGACTATTTTGATAATTTCATAACACATTATCTAAATTATGAATGCAAACATCTTATATTTATAAACCTGACTATTAGCTATCGATTTTAATACTATTTAATGCTAAAAACAAACTAAATTAATAAATATAGTTTTGGTTTAATAATATCAATTCAAATATGACTGACCCAATGATAAATATCCAATAAATAAGCTCAAGAACATTCGTCGATCCGCATATGTAAACATCGATTTAAAACTTTTAACGAAATTCATCATTTAATCGATCAAGATAAATCAATTAACGCATCTATCATGTTCGCCCTTCGTCTTCCGTTCAGGACATCGCTCATCTTTAAGAAAAAATTAGGCTTCAACAGGTTGATCTCTAGCATTGCAAAAGATTGCTTATTAGTTATGCAAATCATATAAAAGATTTAGAAAAAGGATCCTCAAAAGGAACGTATGACTCTAAAATTCAAGAATTAACATAATTGATTTTCGAAAAAGATACACATTATGAGTAACTTCGCAGAAAATATGATCAGTCGATTTATAGTCTCAAAGATACCCTTGCAAAAAATTAGATACTAAGTCGTTAATTGTAAAGAATAAATAAAAAACTTAAAGAATCGTAGCTAAGTAAAAATTTAATTAAATAGACTATAGTAGAGATCGAGATGTATTTAACAAATCACAGAATTTAATATCAAATTTATCAGTAACTAAAAGCAATTACTAGATCTAGTTAGTCACTATGAAAGACAGTCTTGTGATAATAGAACAATAGAAAAAACAGATTGAGAAATCAAACTAAGAGTATTAATAAAAATTAGCCTTGCTAAGTCAATAATTATAGCGGCTCAGAATGCTCGTTGATAAGAATATAAGTGAAATGGCATTTGTAAAAACTGCTAAAGAAAAAATATAAACTTAAAACAAATAATTTAAAGAAATTCTCGGAAAGTTCCAAAAGAACGAACAACTGCTAACAAATAAATTACAGGAATACATATAACAGCTCAAATCCTATCATTAAAAACTTACAAGCAAATAAACGATGATAATAGAGTACAGAGAACGCTAAACTTTGCTTGAAAATACAATACGCGAAAAATAATCATAGATTCGATCCATGCGCATTAATGCTGATCAAATGGATAAATCCAGTAGACTTTTTGAACAAGATTATAACAATAGATTACAATAACAAAGTCAAGAAAATGTTCGTTTAAGAGCTATCGCTAACGAACTAAACACTTCTAAATTAAAATTGTAAGCCCAAAAAAGTTAGTTAGAAAAGAAGCAAGAAGAAATCATCAAATACTATGAAATTAACAAAGCCTAATATCAAAAGTTGCTACTATAATACTAGAATTCAAAATAATAAAATGAGAAACTTTTCAAATAAAAAATATAAATTTCTACGTAATTTTAGCTAAAATTCACTTAATTATAAAAAATCAAATTATAACGCGATAGATCTCTTGTAAAACTAAAGTAGTAGTACGAAAATTATTTGCAAAAAATCAAATAGTAAAAACATAGATAAATTGAAAATTTAATTAAAATGCACGATTAAAAATAAAATAATCTTAAAAATTAGTATAAAAATCAATATGAGATTATTTTAGAAAACCACAATCAATAAAGCATAACAAGAATGAACTAAAACAATTAATTAAAGTTTTAAATCAACAATAGATATAAGTAGATCGAACATTATAAGATACAAATAAAGTAAAAAAATGAGGTAATTAATTAGTTTAAGAATAAATTAATAAATGCCTAAAGATTGGTGTAGCAAATAAGACGCTAAAGAGACTTACTTTTTCAAGATAAACAAGAAATCGTTGTGATTCATAATAAGAGTTAACAAATGATTTAGTTAAAAAATAGCTAGATTTCAAATATTTTAGTTAAAAATGACGAGCTTCAAAAATAAATTGTGAAGTTTAGTGAAGACAAGAATAAGCAGCTTGCATAAATAGGGGGATATAAAAGAGTTTTAAACGACAATTAGATTGTAATTAACGAACTAAAAAGTAGATTGAGCTAAGGAGGATATAAGAGCGAATAGTTGACTAGATAGATCAATAGATTAGTTGAGCTTATCAGATAAAGAGATTTTAGAATTGAATAACTATCTGATCTTGTTCGCAAAAATACATCGGTATTAGACTAAAAGAAAATGTAAAATATAAGTCTAGTTCAAACAAATTAAAAACTAGCACTTACAATAAATCATAACTCTTAATAGAAAGGACATTTTAAACTTTTTATGATCGAAATTTAAAGATTAAATGAGATAATATCAGGCAAATAAATTTAAAATGTCAATCTCAAAAAGTAAATAAAAAAAATTATCTAAAAAATTGACTTAATCAGTAATTAGCACACTAAAATAATACGAATTTTATAAAACACATCTTTTAATGATTAAAAAAAGAAGAGTGCTCTGTAGTAGCAGTATGTATAACTTAAAAATACTATTTTGTCTACAAATTAAATTTCACTCAGAGCTATTCAACATATTGGAGATAAGAATGATAAATTTTATCAATAAATTACAAAAAATCATTTAGAAAACAAATCAAACATCAATATATAGACAAAATTAAAATAGGCATATGAAATGTTAGCTTTGAAAAATCAATAAATAGCTATCCTGAGCAAAGATGCAGATATAATGAGATAAAAACTAAAATAAACCTAAAAGAATTCTACAAAATAGCAGTAAATCTTCGAAAAATTAATACAGTTGTCTAGGGAAAATGCTGCGCTTAAATAGCAAATAATTTTAGTGAAAACTCAAAATTAATATGATTTGAACTAAAAAGAAAAAACATATAAGTAAATTTTGGCTTCTTCAAATCAATTAAAAAGCGATGAAAAAAAAGAACTAAATCGATTGAAATCGATGATTGAGCAATAAAAAAATAATTATAATGCATAAATTTTGCTGCTATCACAACAAAACTAGTAAAAATAAAGATACATCAGAGAACTTCAAAGTTAATTTTAAAAAGTCACACTATAAATCGATAATAAAATTTTGGAAATGGAACGTACGGCGCTGATTCTTAAAGAAAACACTGCATAATTGAATAATTACAAAGCAGTTTTAAAAAATCAAAATAACGAGAGCTATACATAAAAGGGAGCTACAACAAAGTATCGATAATAGATTAAAAAACTTTAAAAAATAATAGAGATTAGAAGCTAGCAACTAAATAAAAACGAGTAAAGTTATGAACGCTTGCATCAGAAGAAAAAATAGCTTTAGAAATAGAATAAAAAACTTTATTAGAAAGTTATTCGTTTTAATGACAGTAATTAATAACTAAAGCAATTAAATTTATAAGTCAGTCAGCTCCAGTAGGAAAGAAAAAACTATACTTAAAGAATAAGAGAAAGCTAGCAAATAATAATTAATCTATAATAACAGATTCATAATATTCAAAAAACATCAAGAAAATAGGATAATTAATTGCTTAAATAGCTTAAAAATTAAATTTCACGACAAAAAAATTAGATAAATTAACTTCATTTTAGAATTCAAAATGGCTAATCGCATATTCAATAGCTTAATATGCAAAATAGACAGCTGCAAGAGTAGCTTTTTCATATTCTTTAAAAAAATTCTTAGCTCATTAGACAGTTAGAATATGTATAAAACTCTAACAAAAAGTTGCAACAAAACATGAATAAATTTCATAAATTCTAAGATTAACATTAATAGACTTTGTCAAAACTTAATAAAATTTAAATAGAAAATGATTATTTCAAGAAAAACGATTAAAAGCAAAAATTATTTTTAGGGACGTACGAGCTCAAGTAATAATATGATAACCTAGAAACAGCTAGTTATAAAAATAATATTTAAAGCTATAAAAAATAGTAAATAACATGAGTCATCAGTACTCACAACTTTAAGCCAAAGATTATGAATCTCAGATTTAAATAAAAAAATCAGTCATTTTACAAGCCAAAGTACATAAAGCATAATTAGTAGATAAATGAACTTAATTCATAAATCAATAGACTTAATCATTAGCAAATCAATCTTAATGAAGAAATATCACAATGTAAACTAGCAATCAGCGATGGGGCTACGCTTGAAAGAAGATTCGAGGAACAGCTTATGCTCATAGTTTTACTTATGGCAGAAGTAGAGGCTCTTCGGTAAAAAGTCAAATCTCAAGATTAAAAACTAACTAGCAGAAGATGATATTAATTAGTAAAAATATTTATACAAAATGTATGTATATTATAATTATTTTATAGAATCAAAAAAGATATTTATAAGACTTTGCTGATGCTTTGCTTTTAAAATTATTGTTTTATATTCTGTTAGAAGATCCGCTTTACAAGCAATTATTTATTTTGTTTTACAAAAAGTTTATATGTTTAATTTGCTTTTAGTGTTCCTACAAATCAGACTTCGATATTTTGCATCTTTTGAAATTCGGTTTACTTCTAGTGCCTGGTAATACTGATTTTAATTTGCGATCAACTTTTATATTTAATTATTTTTAACTTAAAATAAATTTCTCCTATGAGTATCTAAGTTTTTTGTTTTACTATTTTTTTTATATCTTCTTATGTAAAAATCTATCTTCTGTTTGTTTTAAGCTATTTTTTTATCTTTAAATTATACTGTCTTCTTTTCGCAAAAAAACTGAACTAAAAGGATTATTGGATTGTATTTAAGTACTTTAAGTATTTAATCTATAAGGTTCACATGTTAATTAAAATAAACTTTTGGAGTGTTAAACAATTTTTCTATGTTTAACTTCTTTTTTATTTTACAAAAGATTTTGCTTGCTTGATTTTTCATTTAAATTTTTAAAATTTTCTAAAGTAAGTTACCTTAATAAGTTGTTAATATCTTCAGAGTTTTCTCTATCTATTATTTTTAAACCTTAGCTTATAAATGTTGGCTTATCGTATTTAACATTTCTGAATGTAATTTATGTGAATATATTGCCTAAAATAAACAAAAATTATGGTCTTATTAATAAGTAACCACAATTTTATTTATGTAGTGTATTACTCGAATCAGAATCAAGCATAGTGAATAAAATTTAAAAGTACTTATACATATTATGATTTTTAGATCTTTAATTTATATTTTTTGACTAAAAGTCCGTTGAATTGATATTCTATTTTGTCGAGTAAGAAGTTTTATTTTTTTAATTAAGCAGCTGTTATCTTTAGTTTTGTCTATCTATGTATGTTTTATTTTATTGCTACTTTGAACTTAACAATAATTTTGCTTTGGAACTCAAACTATCTAATTTTTTCATTTCAGTCTAATACTTTTGTTTTCTCTAAAAACTCTACTAGCCTCTGTTATTGTTATTTTTCCATTTTCGACACTATACTAAAATTTATTAAGTAGTTATAAGCGTTTGTTTAGCTGTATTTAGATTTTTTTATTTTTGAATCAGGTTACTATTTTTCTATTGATATCTTTGATCGATTATTTTTCGTTATTTTTAAAACTATTTATTGACACTTGCAAGACTGTTTAATGAATGATGACTATATGTTCTTTGATGCATGGACTTGATGTTTATATGATTAAAATTTATAAATGACCTTCTGTTAGTATATATCAATACAACTATATGATTCAACGATCCAATTATTATATCTGATTATGCGAGAATAAATTAAAAGATATATAAATCATTTATTGTTCTTAATTGAATCTTAAACTAAAACATATATTCTATTTATTCGTTAATTTTTATTAAAATTTGGCAAAAAAGGTGGTTTAATAATCTCTGATTTCATATCTTCCCAATTAATTTAACTAAATTCTTAATAGTCAAGAAGACCATTTATAGTAATCCTTTTATCTGGATCTTTTTCAAGCAATTGTTGAATATATTAAGGAATTTCTTGCTGATTAAAAGATGTAGTCAGTATGCGATGATATAAAGTTTTAATATTGTTTGCTTCAAAAGGAAAACAACCTTTACAAAGATAATAGGCACATATTCCGAATTTCCATAGATCGATCGTAGAGTTATACCCTTGGCATTTTATAACTTAAGGAGGATTGTAAAGAGGATTACCTTGCAATTTATAATTAAGCTGGTCATTTGTATTGTACTCCATAGATCTTTCAAGTCCATTTAAACATAAAAATCCATTATCTTTGACCCAAATATTTTATAATGTCAAATTTCCATAAGTAATGCCTTCTTTGTGAAGCTAATTAACTATAAGTAAAATCTGAGATAGATAAAAAATTAGTTATTATTGCTTTAGAGGCAATTTATTTTTTAAAAAATCTTTTAAATTGCCTCCAGAAACATAAGGTAGGAACATAATCTGCTTTTTATCACTGTAAAAACTATATGTAGGACTTATAAGATTTTTGGATCGATACAAATTTTTTACATTTATAGATCTATTTTATTATTATATTATCACGTAGTATTGCTGACCTGGTTTAAGCTTATTACGATCGATTCTTATGAATTGATTTAAATTGACTTATTTTTTATCAACAGAATATTCAAGCACGGCTGTCTGCCCTTAAAATTAATGATGCATAAAGTAATACTCATCGAGAAAAGTAGGTTTTTATTATGGTTTTACACTTTTTTTTGAAGTTTTGAAAGTACAAAACTGGCCAATAGTTAATTATGGTCTAAAGTAAAAAGGCATTTGCTTTTTAGTTGTTTTTGCATATTGCTAACATACTAGACCTAATATTTGTATCTTTGAATGATAACACTGATAGTGGTAATCGTGATCGTTAATCATGTGCAACAAGAAAATCTGTGAATAGCGATTGCTCGTAATCGTAATGCCATAAATATCTTTGAGCTACATTCTTCTTTTGAGATTAAACTTGTTATCGACACTAACGAATTTTTTAATAAAACTTTTTAGAATGTTACCGCTGTACGTGATATTAAGTATTGCTCTGTCAGTTAGCACGAATATTCTTTATTGACATTTTTGTTAGCTATTAATTTTAAGGATAGATGTAGAGAATATTATTGTTTCGTAAGGCTGAAGCAATTATTTAAAACGAGGCTCCTTTTTAAGATGCAGAAGATCCAGCGACTCCGGATCATTTTACATATGCTTTAATAAATAAAAAACTATAAATAGATTTCTTATCTATGATTAAAATACTCTTTAGTAAATAAGCTTTTTATTACAAATATCTTTTGAAAATAAAAGTTGTGATTGTGTTTAAATTAAAGATACTATATTATATATTTTGATTTATATTAGATAAATGGGGTTGGGGTTGGGGTTGAGGTTGGGGTTGGGGTTGGGGG